>Ga0182748_1004415_pt1 | contig 11168 bp, 7 predicted proteins | sample eDN3rd37CKraftOP_FD_128877 | JGI IMG/M metagenome (GOLD analysis project Ga0182748, IMG submission 128877) | Enriched Organic Plus compost microbial communities from Emeryville, California, USA - eDNA 3rd pass 37_C Kraft OP (version 2) (version 2) ...
GCGCTGGATTTCGCGAAGTCCTTGACCTTGTCGACCTGGTTCTGGACCGGATCGAGGTTCCAGACCTTCTGGGCCTGCTCTTTGATCTGCTCGTAGCGCTCTCTGCCTGCGCGGGTGCCGAGCACGTACCCGATACCGAGGCCGATCACGAGTCCCACCTTGCCCCTCATGGGGTCTCCTCACACTCTCGTCGCCTGTCCGAACCTCAAGGGTAGTCCCCGTATGCCGATTTCGGCATCCGTCTTGACACAGCGGCCGATCAGTGATCGCCCCACAGCAGCGCGGCGCGGATGCGGTCGCCCTCGGAGGTCGCGTCCGGCACCACCTGGGCCAGTCCCGTGCCCGCGATCCACGCGCCCACGGCACCCAGCCCCGGGACGGCGGAGATCGCGTCCCGCGCGGCGGCCGCGGCCTCGGCCTGGCCGATCGCGGAGCCCGGCTGCGCCTGCACGAAGCGGGCACGATGCCCCGCCCGGACGGCGTCGTGCGGGATGCGGGTGCCCAGGAGAGCGGATGCCTCGTCGACGGCGAGTGCGAAGACGGCGGCGTCGTCGAGATCGGCGGTGGCGGGCGCCTCGCCCTGGCTGCCGAACGACACGCGCACGACGTGCCGGCCCTCCGCGTCCCGCGCCACCCACGACCACTTGGCCGACGAATGGGTGAGGGCCTTGGCGACGTGGGATCCGGGGACGGTGAGCACTCCGCTGCCACGCGGGGCGCCCGCCAGCGCGGAGGGCTCCAGCACGAGGGTCACGATCTCGACGAGCGGTGCGGGCGCCGACGGGTCGGGCGCGAGGCCCGGGACCAGAGGGGCGAGCAGACGCCGCGCCTCGGCCTCATGGGTCGCGACGATGACGGCGTCCGCGGAGAGGATCGGGACGGCATCCGGCTCGGTCTCGGGCGTGGGGTCCGCCGGGGCGGCGTCGGCGGCGTCTGCGGCGGCGTCGGCGGCGGGGTCGAGTTCGACCGCCCACCCGCCGCCCTGTCGCGTGATCGCGGCGACGCGGGTGTCCAGGACGAAGCGGACGTCGAGGGTCTCCAGCCGCGCGCGCAACGCGTCGACGAGCCGCGACATCCCGCCGTCGATGCCCTGGACCGCCGCTCCCGGCGCCGTGCCCGCGCGCTCTCCCTGCAGGAGGGCGACCGCTCCCAGGAGCGATCCGGCGCGGGTGAGCGCGGCGTTCAGTCCGGGCGCGGCGATGTCGACGTCGATGTCGTCGGGATGCGACGAGTACACGCCGCTGGTGACGGGCGCGACGAGGCGGTCCAGGACGCGGGCGCCCAGACGGGTCCGGACGAGCTTGCCGAGGCTGTGCTCCCGTCCGATGGTGAGGACCGGCCGCCAGCGGTCGAGGTAGGCGCGCCATGCGCCGCGGGTGCCGATGATGGCCCGGACGTCGTCGGCGAAGGGATTGGCGGGGATGCCGAGGATACCGCCTGTCGGAAGAGGGGCCGCCTGATCGCCGGGAAGGCCCGCGACCCACGCGCGCCCGCCGGACGGAGCGACCACCGCGTCGCCGAGGCCCAGCTCGTCGACGAGGGCGCGCACGTGGCCGCCGCGCGTCGCGAAGCTCTCCGCGCCGACGTCCAGGCGCAGCCCGTCGACCTCCGCGGTGCGCACGACGCCGCCGAGGTGCGCGCCCGCTTCGACCACGGTCACCCGGAGCCCGACCTTGGCGCACCGCAGGGCGGCGACGAGTCCCGACATCCCGCCGCCGACGATCACGACGTGCAGGGAGGCCGCGCGTGCGGCCTCCCTCGCGAGGTCTCCCGAGGGCAGGGTCATGCCGCGTCGCCTCCGTGCACGAGGTCGACGATGCGGGTCAGGACGGCCGGATCGGTCTCGGGCGGGACGCCGTGACCGAGGTTGAGGACGTGGGCGCGAGCGGCACGGCCGCGGGCGAGGACGTCGCGCACGTGCGCCTCGAGCACGGGCCACGGAGCCTGCAGGAGCGCGGGGTCGATGTTTCCCTGCACCGTCGTGCCGGGGCCGACCGCGCGCGCGGCGTCGTCGAGCGGCATCCGCCAGTCCACGCCCACCGTGTCGGCGATGCCGTCCAGCCGCATGTCGGAGAGGATCGGCCCGGTGCCGACGCCGAAGTGCACGACCGGGACGACGCCGTGGAGGGCCGCCACCGCGTCGCGGGAGTGCGGGGCCACGAAGGTGCGGTAGTCGGCGGGCGACAGCGACCCCGCCCACGAGTCGAACAGCTGCACCGCCGAGGCTCCCGCCTCGACCTGCACCGCGAGGAACTCGGCGGCCACGGCGGCGAGCCACCCGGCGAGGCGGTGCCACGAGTCGGGGTCGGCGTGCATCATGGCGCGGGCGCGCAGGTGCTCCTTGGACGGACCGCCCTCCACGAGATACGCGGCGAGGGTGAAGGGCGCGCCGGCGAAGCCGATGAGCGGCGTCGCGCCCAGCTCGTCCGTCGTGAGACGCACGGCCTCACGGATCGGATCGGCGGCGGCCGCCACCTCGGCGGGGGCGATGGCGGTGAGCCGGGCGACATCCGCCGCCGAGCGCACGGGATCCGCGAAGACGGGACCGCGACCGGGCTCGATCTCGACGTCCACGCCGGCGAGCCGCAGCGGCACGACGATGTCGCTGAAGAAGATGGCCGCGTCGACGCCGTGGCGTCGCACGGGCTGCAGCGTGATCTCGGAGGCGAGCGCCGGATCCAGGCACGCATCGAGCATGCGGGTGCCGACGCGGAGGGCGCGGTACTCGGGCAGCGAGCGGCCCGCCTGCCGCATGAACCACACCGGCGTCCGCTCCGGCCGGTCGCCGAGATAGGCGCGCACGAGAGGGGAGCGGCGGAGAGGGGTGGTCACCCCTCCATCCTCGCACTCCGCGATCCGCGTTCCCTCGGAGCGGCGTTGCCTCGGCGGCTTGCCTCGGTGGCGGCGGAGGGGGCGGAGGCGGGCCGGGTTCGGCCGCTCGTGCGGGACGGGGCAGGGTCAGCGACCGAGGCCCTCGACGACTTCGGCACCGGGGAGCGCCGAGAGCACGGCGCCCGGGAGAAAGAGCTTCGCGCCGCGGATGCCGGCGCCCACCACGACACCGGGGGATGCCGCCACCGCGGCGTCGACGAGGATCGGCCAGTCGGCGGGCAGGCCGATGGGCGTGATGCCGCCGTACTCCATCCCGGTCAGCGAGACCGCCTCCTCCATCGGGGCGAACGAGGCCGACCGCGCGTCGAGGCGGCGACGCACGAGCCCGTTGACGTCGGCGCGGGTCGTGGCGAGGACGACGCACGCCGCGTAGCGGACGACGTCGCCGCGGCGACCCTTCACGATGACGCAGTTGGCCGAGTCGCCCGGCTCCACGCCGTAGTGCGCGCAGAAGGCCGCCGTGTCGGCGAGGCTGTCGTCGATCGCGGCGACCCCGATCCGCTCGGGGTCGGCGACCGCGGGGATCGCGGCGGCGACGGGAGGCGCGACGAGATCGAGGCGAGAGGTCACCGGCTCGGGGGCGAGGCTGCCTGAGAAGCTCCACATATGCTCGAGCGTAGAATGGCCCGGTGCTGCTCTGCGTCACGGCGAGTCACAAGACCGCCGGCTTCGAACTCCTCGAACGGCTGAGCGTACACACGCGGGATGTCGCGCCTCTCATCGCGGAGCACCACGACTGCGTCCAGGGGGCGGTCGTCCTCTCCACGTGCAACCGCTTCGAGGCGTACGTCGACATGGACGAGCCGGTGACCGCCGCGGCGGCCATCGGCGTCGAGGCCGCACTCCTCGCCATCGAGGAGGCGACCGGTGTCTCGGCGACCGAGCTCGAGGGCTCGTACCGCGTGGTGCAGGGCGACGCCGTCGCCATGCACCTGTTCGCCGTGGCATCCGGTCTCGAATCCGTCGTCGTCGGCGAGGGCGAGATCGCCGGACAGGTGCGCCGCGCCCTCGGCCAGGCTCGCAAGGCGGGCACGACCTCGACCGAGCTCGAGCGTCTCTTCCAGCGCGCGTCTGAGGCTCAGCGCAGCGTCAAGAACGCGACCGCCCTCGGCCGCGCCGGCCGCTCGCTCGTGCGCCTCGCGCTCGACCTCGCCGACAGCCGCATCGCGGATTGGGCGGCGCTGCGGGTCCTCCTCGTCGGCACCGGCTCCTACGCGGCGGCGACCCTGGCCGCGCTGCGCGACCACGGCGCCGTCGACATCTCGGTGCACTCCCCCTCCGGGCGCGGCGAGAAGTTCGCCCTCAAGCACGGCATCGGCCACACCCCCGCGGACGACTTCGCCTCGACGGCCGCGCGCGCCGACCTCATCATCACGTGCACGAGCGTCGAGCAGCCCGTCGTCGATGCCGCGCTCCTGCACGCGGGAGGCGTCGACGCCGACACGCGGCGGCTCGTGATCGACCTCGGCCTCCCCCGCAACGTCGACCCCGACGTGGCGACCGTCCCCGGGGTCACGCTGCTGGACCTGGAGACGATCCGCCTGCACGCGCCACTCGAGGAGCTGCAGGCGACGGATGCCGCACGCGCCGTCGTGACGGAGGCCGCCCGGCGCTTCACGATCGTCGGCGACAGCCGCGCCGTGACGCCCGGCGTCGTCGCGATGCGCGAGCACGTCTTCTCCCTCATGGAGGCCGAGATCGCCCGTGCCCGCGCGCGGGGCGACGACGGCCGCACCGAGCAGTCGCTGCGGCACCTCGTGGGCGTGCTGCTGCACACCCCGACGGCGCGGGCCCACGAGCTCGCCGCCGAGGGCCGTGCCGACGAGTACCTCAGCGCCCTGTCGACACTCTTCGGCATCGAGGTCCCCGACGCCGCGCGCAGCGCCGGCGACGCCCGCGACGCCGTCTGACCCCGCGTTCCGGGTCGCTGCCGCGGGGCGCGGGCGCTGCCGCGGGGCGCGGGCGCTCGTGCTCCGGGTCGCGCTGCGCCCCGGGCCTCGCGCGTTGCGCCGCGCCTCCTGGCGCCGAGTGCACGACATCCCGTCGAGCACACGACTTGCCCGCGCGGCGAAGCCGTCCACTCGGCGACAAGCCGTGCACTCGAGCGAGAAGAGGGCGAGGCCCCGGCGCCCGCGCCACGCGCCTCGCCCCACGCGCCGACTGCACGACATCCCGTCGACCACACGACTTGCCCGCGCTGCGAAGCCGTCCACTCGGCGACAAGCCATGCACTCGGCGTCCGCGCGCGGGTCGCGGCGCGTGGCCCGCTCCGCGCAGAGGGGCGGATGCATCGGCACGCCGCAGCCTGCGGCCCCCTCACGTGCGACCCCACACGCGCCCGTCCCCCCACGCGCCGACTGCACGACATCCCGTCGAGCGCACGACCTCCCTGCGCAACGAAGCCGTGCGCTCGGCGACAAGCCGTGGACTCGACCTCGACGCGACGGCGAGCGCGGCGCGGGTCAGTCCTGTGCGCGCAGTGCCCGAGCCTCGGCGCGGGTGAGCGGAGCCGCACCGCCCGCATCAGCGGCACCGCCCGCACCGCTCGCAGCGCCCGGAGCCGCACCGCCCGCACCCGCGGCGCCCGGCGCCACCGCGACGTCCGCCTCGAGCACGGCGGCCTCGCGCACGGCCTCGGGGTCGGTGCGCACGATGTCCTCGTGGCTGAAGGTCCCCGTCACGCGGCCTCCATGCAGCTCGAGGACGCGGTCGGCGCGTGCGACGAGGAGCGGATCGTGGGTGGCGACGATCGCCGCGATCCCCTGCGTGCGCGTGAGCTCGACGAGCAGGTCCATGATCGTCGCCGCGGTGCGGGAGTCGAGCTGCCCGGTCGGCTCGTCGGCGATCACGATGCGCGGAGCGGCGACGATCGCCCGCGCGATCCCGACGCGCTGCTGCTGCCCGCCGGACATCTCCCCCGGACGCTGCGGCGCCTGAGCCGTCAGGCCCACCACGGCGAGCGCCTCGGCGACGCGGCGGTCCCGCTCGGCCGGATCCGTCCCGGCGATGCGCAGCGGCACCTCGACGTTCTCGGCGGCCGACAGGACCGGGATGAGCCCGAACGACTGGAAGACGAAGCCGAACCGCTCGCGCCGCAGGCGCGCGAGCTCATCCTCCCCGAGCTCCGTCGCCTCGGCATCCCCGATCCACAGCCGACCCGAGGTGGGGCGGTCGAGCGTGCCGAGCATGTTCAGCAGCGTCGTCTTGCCCGCCCCCGACGCGCCGCGCACGACGAGGAGCTCCCCGGCGTGCACCTCGACGTCGACGCCGGCGACGGCGTGCACGTCGCCCGACGGCGCCCGGAACGTGCGGGTCAGTCCCTCTGCGCGCAGCTCGGCGGTCATGATTCCTCCTCGGTGTCGTCGGCGCGACGGGGCTGACCCGGCCACACGCCGACGTGGTCGGGCTCGAGTGCGAGACGGACCCGGTCCTTGAGCTCGAGCGCGCTCACGAAGTCGTCGGGGAGCTGGAGGCGGCCGACCCGGTCGAGCACGGCGTACTCCTCGGCGACGTGCTGCTCTTCGCCCGCCTCGTCGAGCCGCGTAGATCGCAGCACCTCGGTCGAGGTGCGGCCGTCGCGGATCTGCACCGTGCGGCCGACGTGCTCGGAGACGCTGGGGTCGTGGGTCACGATGAGGGTCGTGACGCCGAGCTCGCGGTTGACGGAGCGCATCGCCTCGAGCACCTCGGCGGTGGTGTCGTCGTCGAGCTCGCCGGTCGGCTCGTCGGCCAGGAGCACCTGCGGCCGGTTGGCGAGGGCGATCGCGATCGCGACCCGCTGCTGCTCGCCGCCGGACAGCTCGTCGGGCCGACGGTCTGCGCCGTGCGAGATCTCGAGGAGGTCGAGCAGCTCGGCGATGCGGGCGCGACGCTCCGCCTTCGGGACGACACCGGCCACGGCGAGCGCCGTCGCGACGTTCTCGGCCGCGGTGAGGTACGGGAGCAGGTTGCGCGCGGTCTGCTGCCACACGAAGCCGACGACCCGCCGCCGGAAGTCGACCCGGCCTTTCTCGGTCATCGTGAGCAGATCGCGCCCGGCGACGTGCGCGGTGCCGGCGGTGGGGACGTCGATGCTCGACAGGATCGACAGGAGCGTCGACTTGCCGGATCCGGAGGCACCCACGAGTGCGACGATCTCCCCGTGCTCGACGCGCAGGTTGAGGCCCTGCAGCGCCTGCACCTCGATGCCCTTCGCGGTGAAGATGCGCACGAGGTCGACGCACTGGATGGCGGGTTCGGCCGTGGTCATGGCGTCATCCTTCCTGACTCTGCCGCAGAGCGGCGGTGGCCCGCACGCGGCGGGACAGCGCGAGCGCGGCGACGGTGAACACGGCGGTGAGGGCGAGGAATCCGAGGATCGCGCCGCCGAGGAGAAGCGGGTCGAGGTGGTACGCGGGCTGCGCGTCGACGAAGACGCCGAAGTCCACGGTGGCCAGCAGCAGCGCGGGGACGGCGAGGCCGACGACGAGGCCGACGAGGACGGATGCCGTCAGCGGCGGCCACAGCTCCCACCACGCCAGTCCGCGGCCGACCCGTGCCGGTGCGCCGAGCGCGCGCAGGAGCCCGAACAGGCGGTCGCGGGCCGCGGCGCTGAGCACGAGCGAGAGCATGACGGCGAGCGCGCCGAACAGGGCCGCCGCCGCGGTCGCGGACAGGAGCGCGATGCGGATGGCCGTCGTCCCGGTGCGCTGCGAGAGCTCGTCGGCCATCGTGGCCGCGGTGAGGACCGTCGCGCCCTCCCCCACGATGTCGCGCACCGATGCGGCGACGGCGGCGGCATCCGCCCCGGCGTCCAGCCGGAGATAGGCGTTCCGCACCGCCGGGGCGCGGTGGACGATGTCGGCGACGCGATCCGCGGAGATGACCGCCCAGACATCCGTGATCCCCTGCGGCGCCGAGACGGACGAGACCGCCGTCACCTCGGCGTCGCGCGCGTTGACGAAGACGTCCGTCGCGCCGTCGAGCTGGCTCGAGGTGAGCTCCGCGAGCACGAGCGGGATCGTGCCGCCCGGCGCGCCGAGGTCCGCACCGGCGGGCACGAGCGGATACGCGGGGTCCTGCACGGCGGCGATCAGGTCGGGGTCGACCACGAGCATCGTCACCAGCAGCTGATCGCCTCCGGTGCCGCGCAGCGTGGTGCGCGTGACCGAGCCGACGGGCGCGACCTGTGCGACGCCCGGTACGCTCGCGATCCGCTCGAGGGCCTCGTCGGTGAGATCCGCGCGACCGATCTGCAGGTCCGCGCCGACGACGCTGTGCGCGGACGAGTCGATCTCGCGCTGGATCGATCCGAGCAGGACGCCCGACATCGTCGCGGAGGAGACCCCGATGAGGAGGGCGAGCACCGGGGCGACCCCGGCGGCCCCTTCGCGCAGCGAGCGAGCCGCGCCGAGGAATCCGATGAGCCCGTGTGACCGGCGCAGGCGCGTGAAGAGCGCGCGCAGCGGCAGCGGATACAGGCGCAGGGCCACGACGCATCCGACGAGCGCCGCGAGCAGCGGGACGAGGAGCACGAGCACCGAGCCGACGGGCCCCGAGCCGACCCGCTCTCCGGCGAACGCGTCGCTCACCAGCGCGGCGGCCGCGAGGAGGGCGAGCAGGATCACACCGGCCTCGACGACCAGACGCCGTCGTCGCTGCGCGGGGGTCGGCTCGGCGAACACCTCTTCTCCGAGCCGCGGACCGGGCGGCGCGATGGCCGCGAGGATCACCGGCGGGGCGACGGCGACGGCGAGGACCCCGAGGACCGCCGCGGCGGACACGGCGCCGGAGAACACCGTCGTGCCGGCGATGACCGCACCGCCGGCCACGAGTGCGGGGACGGTTCCGAACCAGACGCCGTGCCACGCCTGGAGGGCGCGCAGGCGGCCGGCGGAGGCGCCGCGGGCCGACAGCAGTGCGAGCGCCGATCGGCGGCCGCGGGCGATGACACGACACGCCACGGCGAGCACCGCGACCGCGGCGCCGGCCGGTCCGGACGCGGTGAGGGCGAAGACGGCGGTCATCGCGGACTGGGTGCCCAGCGCCTGCTCGAGCGCGTCGACGGCGGAGGTGTCGAAGCTGAGCACCTCGACCGCGCCGAGCGCGGCCGCTCCGTCGCCGACGCGGACGGCGTTGGCCGTGAAGGCGCGCAGCTGCGCGGCGACCTCCGTCGCGTCGGATGCCGCCATGGTGGCGGGATCCAGCGGGTACCACACCGTGGTGGTGCCCCCGCCGGTGAGGGGGACGCCGACGAGGTACTCCGGCGCGATGAGCGCCGCGGCCGTCGGGAACGGGATGAGGTCGTTGTAGACGATCTGCGGGCTCAGCACGGACGGCGCGTGGTACCAGTAATCGGCCGTGCCCGGAGCGGCCTCGAACGTGCCGACGAGCCGGACCGGGATCGGACCCTGCGCCCAGGCGACGGTGCGCGTCTCGCCGACCGGCCAGTCCATCGCCTCCGCGGACGCCACCGACAGCGCGATCTCGACCACCGGGACGTCGAGGGCGCCGTCCTCCCTTTCGAGCACCGGCGCGTAGCGGGGCCACGCGCCGTCGACGAGGACGGCACGGTCCGCGAAGCGGGGATCCATGAGGAAGGTCAGCGTGTCGGTGCGGCGCTCCTGGACGGACATCTCGCCCGAGCGCGTGTAGTACTCCGCGGGAGCCACGAGAGGGCCGAGGGGCGACGCGATCCCGGCGCGCACGTCCGCGAGGCTCGCGTCGAACGCGCCCCACACTGCCGCGACCTCGGGCGGCAGGTCGGTCTCGCCGGGTCCGACGGCGGGCTGGCCCGGGGCCGTCGCCTCGAGGTCGCGCTCCCCCGGAGAGAGGTCCGCGACGGCCTCGCGCACGACGCGGTCGCCGAGCGTCTGCAGGACGGCGGGCACGACGGCGACGCCGATCGCCAGGAGGATCGACAGCGCCGTGACGACGAGGGCGGGGCCGGGGCGACGGCGGAGCATGCGGGCGGTGAGCCCGGCAGAGCTGATGCGCGTGCTCACGCGACCTCCCGCACTCGACCGGCGGCCGACTGCCGCACGATGACACGCCCGACGACGACGGATGCCGCGGCGATGCTCACGCCCACGAGCACGAGAAGCAGACCCAGGGGCAGGATGCCGGGGCTCACCGCGGCGCTGAGGATGTCCGGCACGTCCACGACGGCGACGCGGGTCAGCGCGGGGATCGCGGCGAGCGCCAGCGGGATCCCCAGCACGGCGCCGGCGGCGAGGGCGCCGACCGCGACGGCGACGAGCTCCCCGGTCCGGGACGTGCTCTGCCTGCCCGCCGTCAGGCCCAGCGCGCGCAGGACGAAGACGTCCGTGCCGCGCTGCTGCGCGAGCCCCATGGCCGCGGCGAAGAGCGCGACCCCGGCGAGCAGCCCTGTCGCGGCGACGGCGATCCACCAGGGCAGGACGAGCGCGCGCGTGAAGGTCCCGGTGTGCGCGGCGTCGCGGACGGCGGCCGCGGGCAGCGCCTCCGCGACCGCGTCGGCGGCGCCGTCCCCGGAGGCCCACAGCTCCGTCGGAGACACGGCGGTCCCCGCGGTCGCGACCAGCGCGAGCGTCGTGGTGTCGGCGGGCACGAGCGCAGCGGAGGCGGCGGCGGTGCCGGGGATGGCGCGGACGACGTCGGCGATGCGGGCGGGGATGCGGCGACCCGATCGGTCCAGCGCGATCTCGAACGTGCCGTCCTCGGCGAGTCCGAGCGTCTGGGCGAGCGCGTCCGTCACGACGACGGGGACGGATTCAGGCGCGGGCGCGAACGTCATCGTGACGGTGCGGGCGCCGTCGCTCAGGACGATGTCCTCGGTCGACGGCCACGCGAGCGCGGGGCCGCCGTCCGCCGACAGCTCGACCGGATGCACCGTGGGCGTCTGCGACCCGACGGTCCCCGTGAACCCGAGCGTGAACCCGACGAACGTCCACTCGCCGGTCCCGACAGGCAGCTCCGCCGTGGCGGTGAGCGTGCCGCGACCCCAGCGCGTGTCCACGGGACCGTCGGGCAGGTACGGGTACTGCGGACGCACGGTCTTGGTCGACTCGTCGTAGTCGACGGCGAGGTCCAGGGCGACGCGGGTGGGCGTGCCCAGGGCATCGACGAACCAGGCCTCGCCGCCGAGCGCGGTCGCATCGGGCACCGTCGGCTCCGACCCGCCGCCCGCGGTGACCGCGAACGACATCCGGATGCCGGTGGCCGCCCCGAGGGGCGCGCCGAGCACCGTGTCCGTCGTGATCGCCTCGGCGAGGCGCCGCGGGTCGACTCCCGCGGCGGGCACGGGCGTGAGCAGCGCC
>Ga0182748_1004422_pt1 | contig 11148 bp, 9 predicted proteins | sample eDN3rd37CKraftOP_FD_128877 | JGI IMG/M metagenome (GOLD analysis project Ga0182748, IMG submission 128877) | Enriched Organic Plus compost microbial communities from Emeryville, California, USA - eDNA 3rd pass 37_C Kraft OP (version 2) (version 2) ...
CGTGCGCCGGTGACGGAAGCCAAGCTGGATCGGCACTGCCGCGAATCGGGCCTTGCCAATTTCAAGCGGCCGCGCCGCTACGTCTTCGTGCGGGAGGTGCCGCGCTCGCCCGTCGGCAAGCTCCTGCGCCGCAAGCTGGTGGAGGGGGAGTACCTTCCCGCCGATCCCAATCAGGAGAAGATGGCATGAGTGATGATCCGCGGCTGACGGGCCTCGACGGCTTCCGGGTGGAGGTGAAGGGGCCGCGCGCCGATGTGGTGCTGGACCGGCCGCCGCTGAACGTCATCACCATGCCGCAGCGCGACCAGATCCGCCGTGTCTTCGAGGCGCTGGACGAGGACGAGGCGGTGCGCGTGGTGGTGCTGCGCGGCGCGGGCGAGCACTTCTCCTCCGGCGGCTACATCAAGGGCTTCCTGGAAGCCTCGCCCGAGACGGTCTCCAAGCTCGCCTGGAACATCGCCGCCCCCGCGCGCTGCTCCAAGCCGGTGATCGCGGCGAATCGCGGCTACACCTTCGGCGTGGGCTTCGAGATCAGCCTGGCCTGCGACTTCCGCATCTGCTCGGAGACGACACAGTACGCGCTGCCGGAGCAGCGCCTGGGGCAGATCCCGGGCTCCGGCGGCTCGGCGCGGCTGCAGAAGATCGTCGGCATCACGCGCACCAAGGACATCGTCATGCGCAGCAGGCGCATTTCGGCGAAGCAGGCCCTGGACTGGGGCATCGCGACCGAGGTGGTCCCGGACGCCACCCTGGAAGCCACGGTGGACGCGCTGGTCGCGGAGCTGCTGGAATTCGCGCCATTGGCGCAGCGCACCGCCAAGAAGCTGCTGAACGATACGGAAGACGCGCTGCTGACCACGGCGATCGAGCTGGAAGGCCATTGCTACAGCCGCCTGCGCACCAGCGAGGACTTCGCCGAGGGCGTCAACGCCTTCCACGAGAAGCGCAAGCCGGTCTTCAGGGGGCGCTGACCCGCTCCGCGGCGTCCGCCAGCAGGGCGATGGCGTCGTCCGCCGCGCCATGGCGGGCCGCCAGGCCGCGCAGGTTCGCCGCCGCCTGGCCGCTGCCGCGCGCGCCGGGCCAGCAGGCTTCCGCCCAGCGGAACAGCATGGCCTGCTGCAGCTGCTCCGCTTCCAGCTCCGCGGCGGCGATGCGCTGGCGGAAGGTGCCGATGGCGGGATCGGCGGGGAGGGGCATCGCCTTGATGGCGCGGCGCAGGGTGCGGAGCGGCAGGACCGCCGTTTCGCGCCAGGCCGCGACCAGGAGGCCTGCCGCCTCGATCTCGGCCCCGGTCAGGGCGATTCCCCGCCTGGCCCCGATCCAGGCGCAGAACAGCGCCAGGTTCACATCCAGCCCATGGTCATCCTGCAGCGTGAGGCAGGCCGGCTGCACGCCAGGCGCGGCATAGACGGCCAGGGAAAACCGCCAGAACGGGTTGTCGGGCTCGAGCGGCAGATGCGTCACCCCCGCACCCTGGGATGTCGTGCCGGACCGGGCAAGCGGCATTTGCGCGCCGCCGTGCCCGGTGCATGATCGCCCGATCGGCGGGAGGGAACGAATGCCGGCGGATCAGGAAGGGAGGACGGGCCCGGTCACGCGGCTGCGCGACTGGCTGGACCATCTGGCAGCGCGCGGCCGGGTGGCGGTGGCGCGCCCCGGCCTCTCGCTGGTGCACGAGATCGCTGCGGTGGCGAACCGCCTCGACGGGCGTCAGGCGACGATATTCCCGAAGCCGAGCGGGCATGCGGTGCCGGTCGTCTCCGGACTCGTCTCCGATCGCGGCTGGATGGCGGAGGCGATGGGCGTGCCGCCTTCCGGGCTGCTGCGTCGCTTCCAGGAGGCGGCGGCGAACCCGCTGCCCTGGCGCGAGGTCACGGAGGCTCCGGTGCAGGCCGCGGTGCACACGGAGGTGGACCTGGCCCGGCTGCTGCCCCTTCCGACGCATAACGAGCATGACAGCGGCCCCTACATCACCGCGGGGCTGCTGATCTCGCGCAACCCGCGCACGGGCGTGCAGAACGTGACGATCCACCGGCTGCAGCTGAATGCGCCGGACCGGCTCGGCGTGCTGCTGCTGCCGCGGCACACCCTCGCCTACCTGCACATGGCGGAGGAGATGGGGCAGGAGCTGCAGGTGGCGATCGCCGTCGGCGTGGACCCGCTGACCCTGCTCGCCTCCCAGGCCATCGCGCCGCTGGACGTGGACGAGCTGACCATCGCCGGCGCGCTGCACGGCGCGCCGCTGCCCGTGGTGAAGTGCCGCACCAACGAGGTGCGCGTGCCGGCGGAGGCGGAGATCGTCATCGAAGGCCACATTCCACCCGCGCTGCGTGAGGAGGAGGGGCCCTTCGGCGAGTTCCCGCAGTATTACGGTGAGCGCGCCGGACGTCATGTGGTGGTGGTGGACGCGGTGACCACACGGCGCGACCCGATCTTCCACACCATCGTGGGCGGCGGCCTCGAGCACCTCCTGCTGGGTGCCATCCCGCGGGAGGCGACGCTGCTCTCCCACCTGCAGCGCAGCTTCCCGAACGTGCTGGACGTGCGGCTCTCCCGCGGCGGCGTCATGCGCTACCACCTGGCCGTGCAGATGCGGAAGCGGTCGGAGGGCGAGGCGAAGAACGTCATCATGGGGGCCTTCGGCGGGCACTACGACATCAAGCAGGTGGTTGTGGTGGACGAGGATGTGGACATCCACGACCCCACCGAAGTGGAATGGGCCATCGCCACGCGCTTCCAGGCGGATCGCGACCTGCTGGTGATTCCGGGTGCCCAGGGTTCGCGGCTCGACCCCTCTACCGAGGACGGGTACGGGGCGAAGATGGGCCTGGATGCGACCAAGCCGCTGAATGCGACGCCGATGAGGTTCACCCGCATCCGCGTTCCGGGGCAGGAGGCGATCCGGCTCGAGGAGGTGCTGGACCCGGCGGCGGGCGCGGATTGGCGCGGGAGGATCGGGCGGAAATGAGCGGCAGCAGGATTTCGGGCGGCTGGGGCGCGATGGGGGCGGAGACGCCGGCCGGGCGGCTGCGGCGCCGCTTTCCCACCTACAACGATCTGCAGCGGCGGGCAAAATGGCGCGTCGCGCGCTTCGCCTATGATTTCGTTGCCGGCGGCGTCGGCGATGGCGCGCCGAATGTGTTGCACAATCGCGCCGCAATGGATGCCGTGCGCATCGTGCCGCGCTATGCCGTGGATGTCTCCAAGGTCTCCACCGCCACCCGGCTGTTCGGGCGCGACTACGCGGTTCCGGTTGGCGTCGCCCCGATGGGCAATATCGGCATGGTCTGGCCGCAGGCGGATGCGATCCTGGCCGCGGCGGCGCAGGCGGCGCGCATTCCCTATGTCAGCTCGACCGTCGCGAATGTGGGGATGGAGCGGCTGGCGCAGATCGCGCCCGACTCGTTCTGGTTCCAGCTCTATGGCCTGCCGGCCGACAATCATGCCATCTCCGTGGACCTGATCCGGCGCGCCGAGGCGGTGGGGGCGCATGCGCTGGTCATCACGCTGGACGTGCCGCTGCGGCAGAAGCGCGTGCACGACATCCGCAACGGGATGGTGGTGCCCTTCCGCTACCGCCCGCGCACGGTGTTCGACATCTCCCGTGCGCCCTTCTGGGCGCTGGAGATGCTGCGCAGGGGCCAGCCGCGCTTCGAGAACATGCGCAAGTATGTCGGCGAGAACGCCAGCATCGCCGAGCTGGCCGGCTTCGTGCAGCGGAACATGACCACTGGCATCACCTGGGAGGACATCGCCCGCTTCCGCGACATCTGGCCGCGCGCCCTGGTGCTGAAGGGGCTGCAGCATCCCGAGGATGCGGAGAGGGCGGCGGCGCTGGGCGTGGACGGTGTGTGGGTTTCCAATCATGGCGGGCGGCAGTTCGATGCCGCACCGGCCTCCATCGACACGGTGCCCGCGATCGCGGCCGCCCTCGGCGGGCGGGCGAAGGTGCTGTACGATGGCTCCATCCGCTCGGGGCTCGACGTGTTCCGTGCGCTGGCGGTGGGGGCCGATTTCGCCTTCGCCGGACGCGCCTTCATGTTCTCCGTTGCCGCGCTGGGCGAGGCGGGCGCGGCGCATGCGGCCGCGGCCTTCGCCGAGGAGGTGCGCACCACCTTCGCACAGGCCGGCGTGTGCGGCGTGGAAGAGGCGGCGCGTGCCTGCGTGCTGCATCCGAATGCCGTGCGCTTCGATCCGCCCGCGGGCAATACGGCAGGTCAGGAAGCGCCGCGCCTGCGTACGGCGGAGGCGGGGTAGCGCCGCCCCGCTGCCCTGGCCCGCTATGGGCCAAGCTCGTCCCGGTTCCGGTGGCAGGATGGTCCGTTCCCGGCCTGTTGCGCCAGCCAGTCCGCGCGGGCCAGGCGGTAGAGCAGGTGCGCGCGCAGCGGATGGTTCCGTGGCAGGCGGGGGTGCTCGAACCGGCCATCGGCCCGCATGCCGAGCTTCTGCATCAGCCGCCAGGACGGCTCGTTCGCCGGCACGGTGAAGGCAACGATCTCCCCGAGGCCGAGCGGGCCGAAGCCGGCGCCCAGCGCGAGCCGGGCCGCCTCCTCGGCATAGCCCCGCCGCCAATGGGCACGCGCGAGACGCCAGCCGATCTCGACGGCCGGCGTGAAGCGCGCCTCGAAGGAGACGCGCATCAGCCCGCAGAGCCCGATCGGCGCCGGTTCCGCGGGGCGCTCCACCGCCCAGAAGCAGAAGCCATACCGCGCCTCATGCGCCATCAGCGCGGCCAGGAAGGCGTCGCTCTGCGCGCGCGTCAGAGGTGCGGCGAAATGCCGCATGACCTCCGGGTCCGCGTTCATGGCGGCGAAGGCATCGGCATCGGCCTCGCGCCAGGGCCGCAGGCGGAGACGGTGCCCTTGCAGGATCATGCCGCAGTTTGGCCGAGGCCGAAGCAGGCCGCCAACCCCTTCCGGGCGGCGCTCGCCCGGCCTAGGGTGCCGACCCGGGGGAGGGCCGGCCCGCCCGCGTAAGGAGAAGAGGTTGCCGCATGACCGATGCACTGCCGATGGCCGAGGGGAAGGGGCTGGCGAGATCCGCCGGAGCGCTCGCCGGGCTGAAGGTGATCGACCTCACGCGGGTGCTCGGCGGCCCCTACTGCACCATGGTGCTGTCCGACCATGGCGCCGAGGTGATCAAGCTGGAACCGCCGCAGGGTGACGAGGTGCGCGACTGGGGGCCGCCCTTCAACGAGGACGGCGACGCCAGCTACTTCGTCGGCGTCAACCGGAACAAGCGGTCCGTGGGCCTCGACCTCTCGAAGCCCGAAGGGCGGGAGGTGCTGCTGCGCCTGCTCGAGGGCGCGGATGTGCTGATCGAGAACTTCAAGCCGGGCAGCATGGAGAAATGGGGCCTGGGCTATGAGGAGGTGCTGCGTCAGCGCTTCCCGCGCCTGATCCATTGCCGCGTCTCGGGCTTCGGCGCGGATGGCCCGAATGGCGGCTTTCCGGGCTACGATGCCGTGCTGCAGGCGATGGTCGGGCTGATGTCCATCAATGGCACCGGCGATTCCGGGCCAACGCGCCTGGGCAACCCGATCGTGGACATCGCCACGGGCCTGTTCAGCACCATCGCCATCCTGATGGCGCTGCAGGAGCGGGAGCGCAGTGGCCTGGGCCAGTACCTGGACATGACGCTGCACGACTGCGGCATGGCGCTGCTGCACCCGCATGCGGCCAACTACTTCCTGAACGGCAATCGCCCGAAGGCGACGGGCAACCCGCATCCGAATCTGGCGCCCTATTCCAAGTTCCGCACCAGGACCTGCGAGATCTTCGTCGCCGCCGGCAACGACCCTGCCTTCCGGAAATTCTGCGAGTTCCTCGGGATCCCCGAGGTGGCGAAGGACGAGCGCTTCGCCACCAACGGCGCGCGCGTGGTGAACCGCGACGCGCTGACCGAGATCCTCGAGCGGCGGTTCGCCGAGGAGGACGGGCATGATCTGACACGGCGCATGCTGAAGGCCGGCCTGCCCGCCGGACCGGTGATGCATGTGGACGAGGCCATGGCCGCCCCGCATACCGCCCACCGCGAGATGGTGACCGAGCTCGGCGGCTACCGAGGCCTGGGCACGCCGATCAAGATGTCCCGCACCCCGGGCGGCACGCGGGCCGCGCCACCGCGCTTCGCCCAGCACACGGAAGAGGTGCTTTCGAGGCACGGCTTCTCCGCCCAGGAGATCGAATCCCTGCGGGAGACGGGCGTGCTGGTGGAGGCGCGGCGGAAGTAGCGGCTTCTTCGCGGGCGTCCCACGGGGGCAATGGCGGCGTTGCGCCGCGCGAACTCGCCACGCGGGTCGAGACGCGGCCGAGGACGATCGCGGCCCCTGAATTCCGTGCGCTCGGCATTGCCGGGCAGGTGGCGAGGAATCGCTGGCACGACCGGCGGGACTGATCGGGGCCCGCCGGCCGGGCAGGTGCTTCAGAGGCGTACCTCGCGGCCGAGCAGCGTCTCGTACACCCGCAGCATCGCGGTCGAATCCTGGGCGCCGAAGCCCATGCCGCGGGCGATGCGCATCAGGTTGAGCACCTGCGGCGCGACCAGGCCGGGCACGCCGTGCTCGGCCGCGAGGTCCACGGCGAGGCCAAGATCCTTGTAGGCCAGATCGAGCGCGAAGTTCGCCCGGAATTCGCCCTTCAGCCCGCGCGTGGCCATGCTGCGGAACACCATGCTGTCGCCCGAGCCGTTCCGGATGATGTCCGCGAGCTTGCCGAGATCGATGCCCGCCATGGCGCCGATCATCATCCCTTCCGCCGCGACGGCCATGTTGCACAGCGCCAGCATGTTGTTGACCAGCTTGGCGACCGATGCCGCGCCGACCGGCCCGACATGCACCTGCGTCGTGCTGAAGGCCGCGAGCAGGCCACGCTGCGTCTCGAAGACGGCTTCGTCGCCGCCGACCATGACGACGATCGTCCCCTCCGTGGCGCGCGCCACTCCCCCGGTCACCGGCGCGTCGAGGAAGGATATGCCCCTGGCCGCCAGGTTCTCATGCAGGTGCTTCACGACGGCTGGCGCATTGGTGCTCAGGTCGAGGACGACGGTGCCGGGCCTGGCGTGCTCGGCGACGCCACCGCTTCCCAGGATCACCGCTTCCACATGCCGTGGCGTTGGCAGCGAGGTGAAGATCACGTCGCAGTCGGCGGCAAGCGCGGTGAGGCTCGCCGCCGCTGTTCCGCCGGCCGCCGTGCAGGCTGCGACCGCCGTGGCGTCGAGGTCGTGGAGGATGACCTCGTGGTTCACGCCCTTGATGAGGTTGCGGCACATCGGGCCGCCCATGTTGCCGAGTCCGACGAATCCGATCTTCATGGTGTTTCCTCGCTGATCCTTGCCGGCGGGCCGGTGCGCCGGTGCGCCATTATTCCACCATTCCGCGAAGACGGGCGACAGGCGCAGGAAAGCCACCGCCAGCACTGCGCGCACCGTCGGCAGGAAGGGGGACGCCGGCGAAGATCCTCTCCAGCCCGTTGCGCCGGTCGTTCAGGGGCGGCGACACGGCACCCGCCTCGATCGCCATGCGCCGCGCCAATGGCTCCGGCGCCGACCATGCCACCCGGCGATACGGTGCCTCCATTCGGTCGCGCATCGATGATCCGTGCCAGGCTCTCGGCCCATGCGTCGAACGCGGATGGCTCCGCGGGCGGCGCTGCGACCCCCTGCGATCACGGACCGGTCCAGGCTGGCCGCACGGATCCGGCGCATGAGACCCGCAGCCGCTCTGTGGCGCGGGGCCGGAGACGGCACGCGCGTGATGCATGGACTGGACGGCGACAGGCTGTGGGGCAAAGCTCGGGGCATCGAGGAATGGGGGCGCACCGCGCGGCGCGTGGACAGGGCGTGGGAGGCGGACCCTCTTCAGGGAGGCAGCGCATGGAATTCGGCATCGCCATGGCGACGGACGCGGAGAGCTGGAAGCTCGCGCAGCGCGCCGAGGAGCTGGGCTTCGCCACCGCCTGGTTCTACGACACGCAGATGCTGAGCGCGGACTGCTTCGTCGCCATGGGCGCGGCGGCGGTGAAGACCTCGCGCATCCGCCTCGGCACCGGGGTGCTGATCCCGTCCAACCGCATCGCGGCCGTCTCCGCCAATGCCTTCGCCACGCTCAACAAGCTGGCACCGGGGCGTGTGGATATCGGCATCGGCACCGGCTTCACAGGGCGGCGCGCCATGGGCCTCGGCGCCATCCGGCTCGCGGAGTTCGAGGAATACATCCGCGTCATGATGGCCCTGCTGCGTGAGGAGACCGTCGAGACCGAGATCGAGGGCGCCCGCCGCAAGATCCGGCTGTTGAACCCCGATCTCGGCCTGATCAACACGCGCGACCCGATCCGCCTGCATCTCGCCGCCGCGGGGCCGAAGGCACGGGCGCTGGCGGCACGGCTCGGCGCCGGCTGGATCAATTTCTTCAGCGACGTGCCGGCCGCCATCGGCATGCTGCGGGAGATGCAGGCGGCCTGGCAGCAGGCCGGGCGGCAGAAGGATGCGCTTGCCGCCACGGCCTTCGTCCTCGGCTGCGTGCTGGAGGAGGGCGAGCCTTATGACAGCCCGCGCGCCGTGGCGCAGGCTGGCCCGCGCGCGGCGGTGATGCTGCATCGCGCGGCGGACGAGGCGCTCTCCGGCCTGCCCAACATCAGCCCCGTGCCCGCTTCCTGCCGCGAGGCGGTGGAAGGCTATGTCGCCCTGGCCCGCGGCTTCGAGCCGAAGGACGCGCCCTATCTGGAGAACCATCGGGGCCATCTGATGTTCGTGAAGCCCGAGGAACGCCCCTTCGTCACGGCGGAGCTCATCCGCATCAGCAGCTTCACCGCCACCGAGGCGGAGCTGAAGCGCCGCATCGGCGACCTGCGTGACGCGGGCTACACGGAGTTCACGGTGCAGATCGTGCCCGGGCAGGAGCAGGCGATCGAGGACTGGGGCCGCATCCGCCGCGCCTTCGCCTGATGCGGCGGATGCAACCGGGCGGTGCCGGCGACGGGGTGGGTGGTGACGCCCCTCCCGCTGGCGCTTGCGGCTGCCGGCAGGCGAGGGGTGGGGGACCGGAACGCCCTGCGGCAGGCCCCCGCTCCGCCCGGGTGGGATGGGTTGGCGACCACGCCCCGCTTCCGCGCCCCGCCTTCCGGTGAGGCCGCCGGCATGCCTCCCAGGCGGGCCGAAACCGGTCTCCGGGCCAAGGGACGGCCCAAGGCTCTAGCTCCCGCAGCCCCCGCCCGCTAAGCATCATGCCCATGTCCCGCCGGCCCACCGGCGCCCGGTCCTGCCTGGTTGTCGCCGCCCTGCTCGGCCTCGCCCTGCCCGTCGCCGCGGCAGGCGCGCAGACCTCGCCGCCATCGCGGGCGACGATGACGAACAGCATCGTCGCCGTGGTGAACGGGGATGTCGTCAGCCACGCCGATGTCGTCGGCCGCGCCCGCCTCTTTGCCCTGAATGCCGGCATCCAGGTGGCGCCGGAGACGCTGGAACGCCTCTCCGCCCAGGTCACGCGCCTGCTCATCGACGAGCGGCTGCGCATGCAGGAGGTCCAGCGCCGGCGCATCCCTGTCACCGATCAGGATGTGGCCGAGGCGATCGAGGAGCTGGAGCGGCGCAACGGCCTGCCGGCCGGTGGGCTGCGTGCGCAGCTGCAGCAGGTCGGCGTCCAGCCGCGCGTGCTCTACGACCAGATCCGCACCCAGATCGGCTGGGCCCGGCTGCTTCGCCTGCAGCTGGGTCCGCAGGCCCAGCCTTCCGAGCAGGAGGTGCAGGAGGCGATCCGCAACGCCCGGGCCCGTGTCGGCGAGCCGGAATACCTCGTCAGCGAGATCTTCATTCCCCTCGACGACCCGCGCAACGAGGCAGAGACGCGGAACTTCGTCGAGGAGGTGATCGGTCAGCTCCGCCGCGGCACGCCCTTCCCCGTGGCGGCGACGCAGTTCAGCCAAGCGCAGACCGCGCTGCAAGGAGGCGATCTCGGCTGGACGCGCAAGGAGGAGCTGGACCCCGATGTGGCGGATGTGGTGAGCCGCATGCCGGTCGGGGCCATCAGCAATCCGATCAGGGTCGCGGGCGGCTACCAGATCGTGTCGCTTCGGCAGAAGCGGGAATCCGGACGGGATTTCGCCACCATGTTGGCGCTTCGGCAGGCGATTTTCCGCTTCGGCTCCAGGCTTGATCCGGACAACCCGACACCGCAGCAGATCGCCCTCCTGGAACGTGCGCAGCAGATGTCGCAATCGGCGCGCGGATGCGATGGCTTCGATCAGGCCGCCCGGGCTGGCGGTGCCTCCGTTTCCCCCGATACGACGCCGGTGCGGCTCGAGACCGTGGACCCGCCGCCATTGCGTGAGGAGCTGGCGCGCCTTGTGCCCGGACGGCCATCTCAGCCGATCATCACCGCCGAGGGGATCATGGTCTTCATGGTCTGCTCCAAGGAGCAGCGGAACCTTGCCGAGCTGACGCCGGAGCAGGCGCGGCAGCAGATCCTGCGCGACCGGGTGGAGAACCTCTCCCGCCAGCTGCAGCGCGACCTGCGCCGGCGGGCGCAGATCGACCTGCGCACCGAGGCTGCAGGGCGGTGACCGCGGGGCCGGCGGCGGATGGCGCCGGTCCGGCCGCCCTGCCCTCGCTGCGCGAGACCATCGCGCGTTGCGGCCTCGACGCCAGGAAGTCGCTCGGCCAGCATTTCCTGCTGGATGAGGCGCTGTGCCGCCGCATCGCGGCGCTCGCCGGCGATCTCGCGGGACGGCATGTGCTCGAGGTGGGGCCGGGACCCGGCGGGCTGACGCGCGCGCTGCTGGCGACGGCGGCGGAGAGTGTCACGGCGGTGGAGCTCGACCGCCGCGCCGTGGCGGCGCTGGCCGAGCTGCAGGCGGCGCATCCCGGCCGGCTGCGCGTGATCGAGGGCGATGCGCTGGCGCTCGACCCTGCGGCGCTGCTGCCGGCGCCGCGGCGGATCGTGGCGAACCTGCCCTACAACGTCGCGACGCCGCTGCTGGTGCGCTGGCTGCGCGGTGCCGCCACGCTCGAGGGCATGGCCCTGATGTTCCAGCAGGAGGTCGCCGAACGGATCTGCGCCGCGCCGGATACCGAGGCCTACGGCCGGCTCTCGGTGCTCGCGCAGTGGCGCTGCCGTTGCACGCTGCTGCTGCGCCTGCCCCCCGGCGCCTTCAG
>Ga0182748_1004424_pt1 | contig 11147 bp, 6 predicted proteins | sample eDN3rd37CKraftOP_FD_128877 | JGI IMG/M metagenome (GOLD analysis project Ga0182748, IMG submission 128877) | Enriched Organic Plus compost microbial communities from Emeryville, California, USA - eDNA 3rd pass 37_C Kraft OP (version 2) (version 2) ...
GACTCCTGCACCAGGCGCACTGCGCGCTCGCGCACTTCCGGGGAAAACTTGTTCGCGTTGTTCTTGCTCATGGCTCACATTCTCTCAAGAGTTGGAGCCTCCGCGAAACCCGGGGCGGTTCATTCGTGCTATCTGGTACCGGTTTATGCCGGACCCGATTTCACTCCCACTCAAACATTAATCGGCACTTCAATCTCTTATAGATCAATATGTTACCAAGACGCGTAGCACCAACTACCATGAAAAATACCATGCGTCACTGACTGCACCACCGCCATCTCCCTCGCGGCGATGGCCCACCCCCGCTGCAGCCCTCCTCTCTTTACAAACCAACCAGATACTGGTCGAATACAATTCCGATGCGGGTCATGATACTGGGGTGGAATGGTGGGAGGAACGCAAGGCAGCGTTCGCTGGGGCATTGAGCGCCGACTCGAGTTCATCGAGTTCCGGCTGTTCTGGGAAGGCCATGTCAACCGCAGCGACCTGATGGCCGCCTTCGGGATCTCGATCAACCAGGCCTCCACCGACCTGAACCGCTACCTCGGCATGGCACCGGACAATATGCTCTACGACAAGAGCGCCCGCGCCTACGTCCGGGGCGCCCGGCTCCAGCCCCTGTTCCTCAAACCGGACCCGGCCAGCTACCTGTCCCAGCTGCGGTCGATCCCCGACGGCATCGTCACGCAGGAGGAAACCTGGATCGGCCAGCTACCTGCCTTCGACACGGTCCCCAGTCCCGTTCGCGGCATCGACGCCCATACGCTGCGCAGCGTCATCGAAGCGGTCCGTACCATGCAGGCGCTCGAGGTCGAGTATCAATCCCTTTTCAACCCCGCCCCGCGCTGGCGCTGGATCGCGCCGCATGCCATTGCCTTCGACGGCTTCCGCTGGCATGCCCGGGCGTACTGCTTTACCGACGACTGTTTCAAGGACTTCCTGCTGGCGCGCATCCTCGGCATCCGCGACACCCGGCCCAGCGGCATCGATACAAGCCACGATACCGACTGGCACACGCACGTCACGCTGGAAATCGGCCCGCATCCGGGCCTGTCCGAGGCGCAGAAGAAGGTCATTGCGCTGGACTATGGCATGCGTGATGGCAAGGCCAGCATCACCGTCCGCAAGGCGCTGCTCTACTACACGCTCAAGCGCCTCGGGCTGGATACCGACCCGTCCACCCGGAACCCGGCGGACCAGCAGATCGTGTTGCTGAACCGGGAAGTGACGGACATGAAGCGAACCACACTCACAAACACACCGCCTGTCCGGAGGCGCTGAATCCGGAAGGCAAGCCAAGACAAATCTGGAAGTTAAGCCGTGCCATTGACCCTGCCCCAACTGGAGCGCCATCTCTTCAAAGCTGCCGACATCCTGCGCGGCAAGATGGATGCCTCCGAGTTCAAGGAATATATCTTCGGGATGCTGTTCCTCAAGCGCTGCTCCGACGTGTTCGAGCAACGTCGCGAGCAGGTCATCGCCGAGCGAATGGACGCTGGCGAATCGCGAGCTCAAGCGGAAAAATCGGCTGAGCTAGACCGCTGGTACAAGGGCTCTGAACACTTCTGGGTGCCACCAAAATCCAGATACAGCTACCTACTCAACGAGGCGCACCAGAACGTCGGCGACTACCTCAACAAGGCGCTGGCGGGTATCGAGAGTGGCAACGCCAATCTGGACGGGGTGCTGGAGCACATCGACTTCACGCGCAAGGTCGGCCAGAGCAAGATCCCCGACATCAGGCTGCGGCAGCTGATCACGCACTTCGGCACCTACCGGCTGCGCAACGAGGACTTCGAGTTCCCCGACCTGCTGGGCGCCGCCTACGAATACCTGATCGGCGAGTTCGCCGACTCGGCCGGCAAGAAGGGCGGCGAGTTCTACACGCCCCGCCCGGTCGTGCGCATGATGGTGCGGCTGATCAAGCCCGAACGGAAACACGACATCTACGACCCCTGCTGTGGCTCCGGCGGCATGCTGATCGCGGCCAAAGAATACATCGACGAGCATGGCGAGGATGGCCGCAAGGCCAACCTCTTCGGCCAGGAACTCAACGGCACGGTGTGGTCCATCGCCAAGATGAACATGCTGCTGCACGGCATCAGCACCGCCGACCTGCAGAATGAAGACACCCTGGCCGAGCCACAGCACGTTGAGGGCGGCGAGCTGAGGCGCTTCGACCGCGTGCTCACCAATCCACCCTTTTCGATCAACTGGGGCAACACCGAGAAGAACGCCGACGGCACGCCCGCCTGGGCGCCGAAGTTCCCGGAGCGCTTCCGCTTCGGCCACGTGCCGCTGGGTGCCAAGAAGGCCGATCTGATGTTCCTGCAGCACATGATCGCCGTCACCCGCGACGGCGGCATGATCGCTACCGTCATGCCGCACGGCGTGCTGTTCCGCGGCGGCGAGGAAAAGACCATCCGCGCCGGCATCATCGAGGAAGACCTGCTCGAAGCGGTGATCGGCCTCGCCCCCAACCTCTTCTACGGCACCGGCATCCCGGCCTGCATCCTCGTCCTGCGCCAGCAGGTACACCACGGTGCACGGCGCGTGAGCGGCAAGCCGAAAGAGCGCCAGGGCAAGGTGCTGTTCATCAATGCAGACCGCGAATACTTCGAAGGCCGGGCGCAAAACCACCTGCTGCCCGAGCACATCGAAAAAATCGTCACCACCTTCGACGAATTCAGGGAAGTGCCCGGCTTTTCGGCCATCGTCGACACCGCCACGCTCAAGGCCAACGACTACAACCTCAACATCCGCCGCTACGCCGACAACGCCCCGCCGCCCGAGCCGCACGACGTGCGCGCGCATCTGGTCGGTGGTGTGCCCAAGGCCGAAGTGGCCGACAAGGCCGCGCTGTTCCAGGCCCACGGTCTGGACCCGCGGGATCTGTTCGTCGAGCGCGATGCGAAGTACTTCGACTTCAAGCCAGCGCTGGCCAGTCGCCGGGACCTCAGGCCCGCCATCGAAGGCAACGCCGGCATTATTGCCAAGGAGGCCGCCGTCCGTGAAGCCTTCGAGCAATGGTGGCAAGCCCACAGCAGCCGCTTCACGGCCTTGCACGGACTAACGAGCCTGGTGGCCACGCGCGAAGAGCTGCTTGCCAGTTTCGCCGAAGCACTCACGCCCTGCGGGCTACTGGACGCCTTCCAGGTGCGCGGCATCAGCGCCGGTTTCTGGCATGACAACCTGAACGACTTCAAGGCCGTCATGGCGCGCGGCCCCCTGGGCCTGATTCGCGGTTGGCGCGACACCATCCTGAGCGAGCTGCAAGACGAGGAGGCAAAGAAGAAGTCCAACCCGCTGGAGCACAAGCTTGTCAAGTTCCTGATGAGCGACTTCGTGGAGGCCATCAACGAGCTGGAGGCCAGGAAAGCCGAGCTGGACAGCCAGATCAAGGCGGCTGATCCCAAGTCTGCCAGGGATGCCGACGGCGAGGATGGCGACACTGTCGAAGCTGAGGATGATGCCGACGACGAAAACGCAGTCGACGAAGCCCAGCTCAAGGCCTGGAAGAAGGAACTCGCCGCCGTCAAGAAAGCCTTGAAGGCCAGGAAAGACAGCTTCACGGCGCACATCAACACCGCCGTGGATGACCTGTCACCCGAGCAGGCTGCCGAGCTGCTTCTGACCATCCTGCACAACGACATGCAGGCCATTGTGGAGCGCCACATCACCGCCCAGCGCAACGCCATCGTCGCGGCGTTCGAGAACTGGTGGGATAAGTACCGTGTGACGCTGACCGAAATCGAGGGCAAGCGCGATGCAGCGGCGAAGGCGCTGCAGGGGTTCTTGAAGGGGTTGGGGTATGTCTGAAGAAATAACCCTTAGCGACCTCATTGAAAAGCCAAGGGCTGGGTACTGGGGGGGCTCAGCAAAGACCACCTCGACACCGATTGCTTGCCGAGTGGTTCGCAACGGTGACGTCGGACACGACGGACGCATCGACTTGGAGACCTTACCTATCCGCTGGTTCTCCAACGCCGAAGTTGTGAACGCGAACATAAGTCATCAGGACGCTGTGCTCGTCTCATCTGGCGCGTATACGGGGAACGTTGGGCGCATTTGCGGTCTAGCTGATCTGCCTGTGATCATCTCCAACTTCGTTCGCCTTCTTCGACCCGCTCCGTCGACTGAACCCGGGTTCCTGTATCACTTAGCACGCTCAACAATCGCTCAAAGGCACGTATGGCCGAACACCGGTGGTAGCGCGATACCGAATCTTTCCTCACGCTTCTACTCGTCCGTAGTGCTTCCAGCACATTTCTCAAGGGACGAGCAGGCATGCATCGCCCAGATCCTCGACACCCTCGACACCGTCATCCACGAAACCGAGGCGATCATCGCCAAGCTCAAGGCCGTCAAGCAGGGCCTGCTGCACGACCTGCTGACGCGCGGCGTCGACGCCAACGGCGAACTGCGCCCGCCCCAGTCCGAGGCGCCACATCTCTACAAGCCGTCGCCGCTGGGGTGGATTCCGAAGGAGTGGGACGTTAAGCAGCTCGCTGAGTTGCTAGGCGACCTTGAGCCAGCAATGCGTTCAGGTCCATTCGGCAGTGCGCTGCTGAAGGAGGAGCTGGTTGAAGCTGGCGTCCCTCTACTCGGAATCGACAACGTCCACACCGAGAAATTTTTAGCCCACTATACTCGCTTCGTGACCCCGAGAAAGTTCGCCCAACTGGCGCGCTACGCGGTGCGTCCCTATGACTTGATGATCACGATCATGGGCACGGTTGGGAGATGTTGCCTCGTACCGGAAGACGTCGGACTTGCACTTTCCTCCAAGCACACCTGGACGATTTCTCTCAATCAACAGGTTTACTCCCCTTACTTGGCTATGCTGCAGGTGAACTACTCGCCTTGGATAACAGGGCATTTCGCCCGAGATCAGCAAGGCGGGACCATGGCTGCTATTAGGTCTGAAACGCTGCGATCTACTCGGCTGCCTATCCCGCCGCGCAATGAGCAGCATTTAATGGAAGAGCGCCTCCGAGGACTGAGCAGGCGAATCGACCTGGAGGCTGATTCGCTTGCGAAGCACCATGTAGAGAAAGCCGGCCTCATGAACGATCTCCTCACCGGCCGTGTCCGCGTCACCCCTCTGCTGCAGGAGGCGCAACACGCATGACAGCCACGCTGCCATCTGCTGAATCCCTGATGGTCGAATTCAAAAGCGACCGCAAGCGCCTGTCGGACAACGATCTGGTCGAGGCCATCGTCTGCCTGGCCAATGCAGAGGGCGGGGAGCTGTGGTTGGGTATTGAAGATGACGGCACGCCCACGGGATTGCATGCGGAGCACCGGATGCTTGAGGGCCTGCCAGGCCTGGTGGCAGCGCGCACCTCGCCGTCGGTCAACGTGATGGTGCAGGCCTTGGAAGTGGATGGCGTATCCGTTGCCCGTATTTCTGTACCCAAGGCGCGGTCTGTGGTCGCGACATCGGGCGGCGTGTATCTGCGACGCCGGATACGGCACGACGGGCAGCCGGAATGCGTGCCCATGCTGCCCCACGAGCGCGAAAGCCGCGCCAGTACCCTGGGGCTGGTCGATGTGTCCGCGCTGCCGGTGGCGGGGGCCACGCTGGCCGATCTGGACCCGCTGGAGCGGGAGCGCCTGCGTCAGGCCGTGCAACAGTACGGCGGCGACCGCGTGCTGCTGGAGCTGGACGATGAGGCACTGGACGGCGCGCTGGGGCTGACCGTTCGCGAGCCGGACGGCAGCCGGGTGCCTACCCTGACTGGCCTGCTGCTGTTGGGGCGGGAGAGTGCCCTGCGTGAGCGGGTGCCCACCCACGAATTCGCTTTCCAGGTGCTGGCGCAGCAGGCTGTGCGCTTCAACGAATTCCGCCGTTTTCCGCTGCTGAAGGCGCTGGACTGGCTGGAGACCAATTTCCGGCCCTACAACCCGGAAGAAGAGCTGCAGGTGGGGCTGTTCCGCGTGCCGGTGCCCATGGTGGACATGGCGGCCTTCCGTGAGGCGGTGGCCAATGCGCTGATCCACCGCGACTACCACCGCTTAGGGGCGGTGCATGTGCGGCTGGAAGACGACGCCCTGGTGGTCAGTAACCCGGGCGGACTGGTGGAAGGGGTGACGCTGGCCAACCTGCTGGTGACCGAGCCGCGCCCCCGTAACCGCGTACTGGCCGATGCCATGAAGCGCATCGGGGTGGTTGAACGTTCCGGGCGCGGCGTAGACACCATCTATCGCGGCATGCTCAAGTTCGGCCGGCCGGCGCCGGATTACTCCCGTACCGATGCCCACAACGTAGTGGTGCGCCTGCCAACCGAGCCGGCCGACCTGGATTTCCGCCGACTGGTGGTGGAGGAAGAGCGCCGGCGTGGCACCGAGTTGCCCATCGACAGCCTGATCGCGCTGGCGGCGGTGCGTGAGTTGAAGCGCGTGACCGCGGACGAACTGGCCGGCCGCATCCAGCGCGACGCGGCCAGCGCGAAGCGCACGCTGGAGGCATTGACCGAAGCGGGTTTGGTGGAGGCACACGGTGCGGCGCGGGGGCGCAGCTATACCCTGTCGGCCACTGTCTACCAGCGCCGGGGCGAGAAGGCCGCGTATACCCGCCAGGCGGGGTTTGCCCCCATCCAGCATGAGCAGATGGTGCTCAGCTATGTGCGTCAGCACGGGCAGATCCGGCGTTCCGAAGTGATGGATTTGTGCCGCCTCAGTGAGGGGCAGGCCAAGGATCTGCTGAAACGGATGCAGGGTAACGGCCAGCTGAAGCTGGAAGGCGCAGGACGGGGAGCCTTCTACCGGGTGGGGAAACGGGGATTGAAAACGGATGAAAACGGATGAAAACGGATGAAATTGGTGTGCGCTGCATCCAATTCCCGTAAAGGAGTCGATGGTGGGGTGGGAACTCGAAGACGTTGAAAAACGGTTCGTAGCGCAGCTTGAGGGGCTGGGCTGGGTCCATGTCGAGGGCAGCCTGGACGACCCGATCGTGACGGGGCGCAGCAGCTTCTCCGAAGTGATCCAGGAGGGCGTGCTGCGCGAGCAACTGCGGGGTTTGAACCCCGGCCCGGACGGCCAGCCCTGGCTGGACGATGCACGCCTGTCGGAAGCCGTGGCCGCCATCACCCGGCTCGGTACGCACAAGCTGATGGAGGCCAACCAGAAGGCCACCGAGCTGCTGATCAAGGGGCTGACGGTCGAGGGCCTGCCCGGCTGGGACGGTGGGCGTGGCCAGACGATCCGCTACATCGACTGGGATACGCCGGCCAACAACCGCTTCACGGTCGTCAACCAGTACCGCGTCGACTGCCCACCCGGCTACAACAGCGGCAAGGCCTTCATCGTGCCCGACCTGGTGCTGCTGGTGAACGGTATCCCGCTGGTGGTGGTGGAGTGCAAGAGCCCGTCGATCCCCGAGCCGCTGGCGGAAGCCGTGGACCAGCTGCGCCGCTACAGCAACCAGCGCAAGGCCGCCTTCGAGGTCGACGACAACGAGGGCAACGAGGCGTTGTTTGCCACCAATCAGCTGCTCATCGCGACGAGCTTTGATGAAGCGCGCGTGGGCTGCATCGGTGCGGCCTTCGAGCACTATGCGCAGTGGAAGACCGTGGTCGGGCCTGACGGCAGCGGCAGCGAGATCGAGGTAGCGCAGAAGCTGGGCAAGTCCAGCTTGTCGGAGCAGGAGCGCCTGGTCGCCGGCCTGCTGGCGCCCGCGCACCTGCTGGACGTGATCAAGAACTTTCTGCTGTTCATGCAGGTGGGTGGCCAGACCATCAAGTCGGTCTGCCGTTACCAGCAATACCGGGCCGTCAACCGCGCCCTTGCCCGGCTCAAGACCGGCAAGACGCGCCTGCAGCATGGCGAACATGACCAGCGCGGCGGCATCATCTGGCACACTCAGGGCTCGGGCAAGAGCCTGACGATGGTATTCCTGGTGCGCAAGATGCGCGCAGATGCGCAACTGCGGCGCTTCAAGGTCATCGTCGTCACCGACCGCAAGGACTTGCAGCGCCAGCTCTCTGAAATCGCCACGCTGACCGGCGAGGTGGTGGAGGTGGCCGAAAGCACGGCCGGCGTGAAGGCGCTGGCGCGGCGCAAGGGACCGGGGCTGATCTTCGCCACGATCCAGAAGTACCGCGACGCGGATACAGTAGACGACGCACCGCTGACAGCCAACGACCTGCCCAAGCTGGAAGAACCGAAAGCCAGCTACAAGCCCGGTGAAAAGTTCGAGGTGCTCAACGAGGACGACGGCATCCTGGTGCTGGTGGACGAGGCACACCGAACCCAGGCGGGTGACCTCCACGCCAACCTGCTCGCCGGACTGCCTAATTGCGCGCGCATCGGGTTCACCGGCACGCCGATCATCATGGGCGAGAAGAAGCGCACCCATGAAATCTTCGGCGAGTTCATCGACCGCTACACCATTAAGGAAGCCGAGGCCGACGGCGCCACGGTACCGGTGCTTTACGAAGGACGTACCGCCAACGGTGCGGTCAAGGACGGCGCCAGCCTGGATGAGTTGTTCGAGGACCTGTTCCGACAGCGCACACCCGAGGAACTGGAGGCGATCAAGCAGAAGTACGCCACCAAGGGCCATATCTTCGATGCCCCGGCGCTGATCGCCGACAAGGCGCGCGACATGCTGCGCCACTACGTGACCAACATCCTCCCCAATGGCTACAAGGCGCAGGTAGTGGCCTACAGCCGCTTGGCGGCGATCCGCTACTTCGAGGCGCTGAAGACTGCACGCGACGAGCTGCTTGCCGATGCCGACGCTCTCAGCCCGCAGGAAAAGGCGCTGGATGACGAGGCGCTATGCCAGCGCCCGCCCAAGGTTCAGGCATTGGTGCAGGCCTGGCGCTACCGCGACACGCTGGCGCGCCTCGAGTTCGCGCCCATCATCTCGGGCAGCAACAACGACGATCCGGCGTGGAAGGTGTGGACCGATTCCGCTCGTCATGAGCAGCTGATCAAGCGCTTCAAGAAGCCGCTGTTCCACGCCGACCCGGCCAAGGCAGACCCTTTGGCGTTCCTGGTGGTGAAGTCGATGCTGCTCACCGGCTTCGACGCACCCATCGAGGGCGTCATGTATCTGGATCGGCCGATCCGAGAAGCTGAACTGCTGCAGGCCATCGCACGCGTCAACCGCACCGGCTTCGGCAAGCGCTGCGGCATCGTGGTGGACTATTACGGCGTGGCGCAGCACCTGAAGGAAGCCCTCGCTGCCTACGCCGACGAAGACGTGGAAGGCGCGCTGGCCAGCCTGAAGGATGAAATCCCGGTGCTGCGCGACCGGCACCTGCGCGTGGTGGACCTGTTCCGCCAGCGGGGCATCGAGTCGCTGGATGATACCGAGGCCTGCGTCGAGGTGCTGGGCAGCGAGAGGCTGCGGGCCGAGTTTGCGGTCAAGCTCAAAGCCTTCCTGGCATCGCTGGACACGGTGCTGCCGCGCCCCGAGGGCATGCCGTACTCGGGCGACGCGAAGCGGTTGGCCTACATCTACGCGCGGGCGCGCAACCGCTACAAGGACACGCCGGTCCTCGGCAAGGATGTCGGCGCCAAGGTGCGCAAGCTGATCGATGACCACGTGATCTCGCTGGGGATTGACCCCAAGATTCCGCCGATCCAGCTAACGGACGCCGAATTCGACGCCCACGTGGCCCGTTCGGCCAATGACCGCGCGAAAGCCTCGGAGATGGAGCACGCAATCCGCTCGCACATCCGCAAACATGCGGACGAGGACCCGGTGCTGTACCGCAAGCTCTCCGAGCGGCTGAACGAGATCCTCAAGACGCTGGGTGAGCAGTGGAACGAAATCATCGCGCAGCTGCAGAAGATCATCGACGAACTGCGCACCGGCACGGCGGGTGCTTCGGATGCCCCCAGCGACTTGCCGGAGCATTGTGCGCCGTTTCTACGCACGGTGCTGGACGTGGTCTGTACCGGGCGATCGCCCACGTCGGCCGAACTGCTGCGGCTGAAGGACGTGACCGTGGAGCTGGTGGATCTGCTCGTGCAGGAGCTGCAGGGCAACCGGGGTATCTGGAGCCCGAGCAAGCGTGCCGATCAGGACAGCCTGAACGGGCAGTTGTTCGAGCACCTGATGCGGCTGCGGCCACCACTGGTGAATGCCGACAAGGCCGGAGTGCTGGCAGACAAGCTAATGGAGCAGGCCCGCGCCAACCACGACAAGCTATTGCATGTGTGAACCGATGTTGGCACCTGTGAAATCGCCCAGCATTCAGGTGGATGACCTGTGCTTCGTGCTCCGACGCAGCACGCGCCGCAAGACGATGCAGATCACTGTGGAGCGTGACGGCGCGCTGGTGCTGTCGGTACCGCCCGAGGCGGATGAATCCGCGCTGCGCGCCTTCGTGCTGGAAAAGCGCTTCTGGATCTACACCAAACTGGCCGAGAAGGACCGCCTGCAGCGCCGGGTGCCGCGCAAGGAGTTCGTCGCCGGCGAGGGTTTCCTGTACCTCGGACGCAGCCATCGGCTGAAACTGATGGACGAGCAGGACGTTGCGCTGAAGCTGGCATCTGGCCGTTTTTGCTTGCGCCGGGAGGCCCTGCCCGCCGCACGCGAACATTTCATCCGCTGGTATTGCGAGCGCGCCAAAGCCTGGCTGTCCAGCCGCGTGGCCGAATACCAGTCACGCATGGAGGTGTCACCCGCCGGCGTGAAGGTGCAGGATCTGGGTTACCGCTGGGGATCGTGCGGCAAAGGGGATTGGCTCTACTTCCACTGGAAAACCATCCTGCTGCCGGCCCGCATCGCGGAGTACGTGGTGGTCCACGAGATCGCCCACTTGCACGAGCCGCATCACACCCCGGCGTTCTGGTTGCGCGTGGAGCGCGCCATGCCGGACTATGCGCAGCGCAAGGCCTGGCTGGCCGAGCACGGAATGACTGTCGAAGGTATTTGAGTTCGCTGAGGGACTATTTCACCAGCGAGCTCTGGAGACCGCTGATCCATTGGAACGGGTAGAAGCTGGAGACGCCAACCAAGGCCCCTGACCTACTCCCACTCAATCGTCGCCGGCGGCTTTCCTGACACGTCATAAACCACCCGATTCAACCCCCGAACCTCATTGATAATCCGGTTCGAAGCCCTCCCCAGCAACGCATACGGCAAATGCGCCCAATGCGCCGTCATGAAGTCGGTGGTCTGCACC
>Ga0182748_1004426_pt1 | contig 11138 bp, 9 predicted proteins | sample eDN3rd37CKraftOP_FD_128877 | JGI IMG/M metagenome (GOLD analysis project Ga0182748, IMG submission 128877) | Enriched Organic Plus compost microbial communities from Emeryville, California, USA - eDNA 3rd pass 37_C Kraft OP (version 2) (version 2) ...
ACGATCCTCGTCACGCGCCCAGCCTAGACACGCGCGGCCGTGCCCGGCGCCACGGTCGTCCGCGCGCGAGGGCCAGGAGCCCGTGCGCCACGCTCGCTCAGGCGCGCTCGAGGAACTCCTCCCGCTCCGGGTCGAGCTGCTCGCGGATCGCGGCCGCGAGCGCCGGGTGGTCCGCGAGGTCGGGGTCGTGCGCGACGACGTCCGCCGCGTCGGCGCGTGCGGTCGCGATGACGTCCGCGTCCTTGACGACGCGGAGCAGGCGCAGCGAGCTCGCGCGCCCGGACTGCGCGGCGCCGAGGACGTCGCCCTCGCTGCGCAGCTCCAGGTCGACGCTCGCGAGCTCGAACCCGTCGGTCGTGCGCGCGAGCGTCTCGACGCGCGTCGCGGCGGGCGTGCCCGGCTGCGCGGTGGACACGAGGAGGCACAGGCCCGCGGCCGAGCCACGGCCGACGCGGCCGCGGAGCTGGTGGAGCTGGGAGATGCCGAACCGGTCGGCGTCGAGCACGACCATGACCGTCGCCTCGGGCACGTCGACGCCCACCTCGACGACCGTCGTCGACACGAGGACCTGCACGGCGCCCGACGCGAAGTCCGCCATGACGGCGTCCTTGTCCGCCGGGGCCATCTGCCCGTGCAGCACGCCGACGGCGAGTCCCGCGAGGCGCGGGTGCGCGCGCAGCTCCTCGGCGACCTCGAGCACGGCGCGCAGGGGCGCGCGCTCGGCGGCGTCGGGCGCGTCCGGGTCGAGGAGGAAGTCCGGCACCTCGTCGAAGTCGTCGTCGCCGCGCGGCGCGGCGGTGCCGGCGTCGGGCTCGTCCGGGTGGATGCGCGCGCACACCACGTACGCGCGGTGCCCGGCGTCGACCTCCTCGCGCACGCGTGCCCACGTGCGCTCCATCCAGGTCTCGTTGCCGGCCGGCACGACGTGCGTCGTGATGCCCGCGCGCCCGGCGGGGATCTCGGTGAGCGACGACGTCTCGAGGTCCCCGAACACCGTCATGGCGACGGTGCGCGGGATCGGGGTCGCGGTCATGACGAGCAGGTGCGGGCTCGTGCGCGCCTTGGCACGCAGCGCGTCGCGCTGCTCGACGCCGAACCGGTGCTGCTCGTCGACGACGACGAGCCCGAGGTCGGCGAACTGCACGTTCTCGGACAGCAGCGCGTGCGTGCCGACGACGATCCCGGCGGCGCCGCTCGCCGCGTCGAGCAGGGCCTCCTTGCGCGCGGCCGCGCCGAGCGACCCGGTGAGCAGCGCGACGCGCGTCCCGTGCTCGGCGCCGCCGAGGAACCCGCCCTCGGCGAGCGGCCCGAGGAGCGCGCGCAGCGTGCGCGCGTGCTGCGCGGCGAGCACCTCCGTCGGCGCGAGGAGCGCGGCCTGGCCGCCGGCGTCGATCACCTGGAGCATCGCGCGCAGCGCGACGACGGTCTTGCCCGACCCGACCTCGCCCTGCAGGAGCCGCTGCATAGGTCGCGCGAGCGCGAGGTCGGCGGCGATCTCCTCCCCCACCTCGCGCTGCCCCTGCGTGAGCGTGAAGGGCAGGGCGGCGTCGAAGTCGGCGAGGATGCCGGGCTCGCCCGGCGCGCGCGGCGGGCGAGCCGTCGCGGGCTCGGCGGCCGCGCGGGCGCGCCGCTGGGCGAGCGCGGCCTGGAGCACGAACGCCTCCTCGAACCGGAGCCGGTCGCGCCCGCGCCGCCACTGCTTCTCGTCGTACGGCTCGTGCACGTCGCGCAGCGCCTCGAGCCGCGTGCCCAGCCCGTGGCGCTCGCGCACCGCGTCGGGGACGGGGTCGGGCACGTCCTCCTCGCGCAGCGGGTCGAGCACGGTGCGCACCGCGGGCTGGATCTTCCAGCTCGGGATGCTCGCGCTCGCGGGGTAGATGGGGATCGGCCGGCTCGCCTCGAGCACGGCGCTCTCGGCGTCCTCCGCGTCGTCGTCCATCCCGATGATCTTGTAGTCCGGGTGGGTGAGCTGGCGCGTGCCCCGGTACATGCCGACGACGCCCGTGAACAGCCCGTGCCGGCCGGGGGCGAGCCGCTGCTCGTGGTAGCGCAGCACGTTGGGGCTCTTGGCGAAGAACGTCAGCGAGAGCTGCTGCGGGCCGTCGGTCACGACCGCCTCGAGGATGGCCCCGGCCCGGTTGCGCATGCGTCGCACCGTCGCGCTGCGGACCTGCGCGACGATCGTCACGTGCTCGCCGAGCGACAGCCCGCCGAGGTCGGTCAGCCGGCCCGGGTCGCCGTACCGGCGCGGGTAGTGCCGCAGGAGGTCGCCGACCGTCTCCAGCCCGAGCTTCGCGAGCGCGCCCGCGCTGCGCGTCCCGACGGCGCGGGTCAGGGGCTCGGCCAGCCGGTCGCTCATGCCACCACCTCCTCGGCCGCGTCGCGGCCCTCGTCGGGTCCTTCGGCGGCGAGCGTGACGGCGCCGCCAGCCCGCCCGGAGCGCAGGAGCACGAGCTCGGCGCCCGCGCGCGCCGAGTCGCCGGGCAGGTCGTCGAGCGCCGCGTCGGGCACGTCGTCGTCGGCGAGCACGGTCACGAGCTCGGCGCGCCGGGTGAGCAGCCGCGCGAGGAGGCCGCCGAGCACGGTTGCGGCCTCGGCCGCCGGGAGCCCGGTCGTCCGCGCCTGCGCCGTGCGCACGCCCGCGAGCGCGGACCGGGCCGCGTCGACCCGCCGCCGCGGCTCGGGCTCGACGAGCTGTGCCGCCGCGAGCGCGACCGCGACGTGCAGGTCGGTCGGGGCGGGCAGCAGGTCGAGCGTCGTGACGCCGTCGCCGCGGAGCGTCTCGCGCAGGGCCTCGACGTCGTCGGCCGGGAGGTCGGTCCCGGCGAGGAGCGCGACGTGCGCCGCCCGAGCGTCGACGGCCACGCGGTGGAGCGCCGCGCGGTCGACGGGGCCGGCCACGTCGCGCAGCAGCACGACGGCGCCGGCGCGCGCGAGGTCCGCGACGAGCGCCGGGGCCGTGGTCACCGCGACGAGGCCCGGCCCGTCGTCCTCGCCCGCTCCCGCGTGGTCGTGCGGCCGCGCGTCGACGACGGCGCCCTGGTCGCCCGGCCCGGGCAGGTGCCGCACGCGGACCTGGCGCAGGCCGCCGCCCCCCGCGGGACGGGAGGCCGACCCGGGCGGCCCGCCGACGTCCGCCGCGAACGCCCGGCCCGCCGCGACGGCGGACATCGGGTGGTCGGTGTGGACGTGCGCCTGCCAGAGGCCGGAGCCGCCCTGGCCGGCCCCGCCGACCACGACGACCGAGTCCCCGATCCGGGCCAGGTCCGCGCGCAGGTGCTCGGCAAGGGCGTCGTCGCCGGTCGCTGGGGCGGCCGCCGACGCTCCCGGCGCGCGCGACGGCGCGGCCGGACCGTCGACCACGTACATCACCTCGAACTCGCCCCCCTCGTGCACGCCCTCGGGACCGGCGCCCGTCCCGGCGGACGGCCCGGGCACGGGCACCATGCCGGACATCATGCCGAGCACGTCCGACACGCCCGCGCCGCCCGGGTCGTGGCCGTCCTCGGCGCGCCCGACCGCCGTGACGAGCGCGCCGAGCACGAGCACGAGACCGAGCGCGCCGGCGTCGAGCACCTGCGCCCGCGCGAGCACGTCGAGCTCCCCGGTGCTGCGCAGCGCCGCGGCGCGCGCGCCGTCGCGGGCCGCGGCCGCGACGGTGCCGGGCGTGGCACCGGGGGCCGTGCGGGCGGCCGTGAGCGCGGCGCGCGCGGCGGCCTCGGCGGCCGTGAGGATCGTCCCGGGCGCGGGTCGCGCGACCGCGCCCCGGGCGGTGCGCGCGGCGCGGTCCAGACCGGCCGCGAGCGCGTCGCCCGGGACGACCGGGCGCTCCGCGAGCTCGAGCGCGAGCCCGCGCAGGTACTCGCTGAGGATGACGCCGGAGTTGCCGCGCGCGCCCACGAGCGCGCCGCGGGCGAGCCGCACGAGCAGGTCCCCGGCCCCGCTGCCCGGTGCCCCACCCGCCGGCAGCGCGCGGACCGCGTCGAGCAGCGTGAGGTACATGTTCGTGCCCGTGTCGGAGTCCGCGACGGGGAACACGTTGACCCGGTCGAGCGGCTCGCGCGCGGCCGCGAGGGCGCGCACCGCCGCCCCGCCCCACGCGACGACGACCGCGGCGTCGACCACGTCGGCTCCGGGGCTCACGTCGGACCGGCTCCTCGCGCTCGGGGGCGGCCCGCCGTACGGTCGACGGGCCGGACGACCGGTCGGGCCGTCGGGACCACGGTAGTCACCCGAGCGCGGTGCCGGGGCCGAGCCGCCCACGCGGAGGCCCGTGCGGAGGCGACCGAGGGCGGGCCGACCCGGGCCGGTTTGAGATCGGGCCGCCGGATCGGATACCCTGACGAGGTTGCCCGGGTGCTTCGCGCGCCCTCGACCCCGTCGAGGAGCCGCCGAGGAACACCGGGCGAGACACCCTACAGACCATTCAGGACGTCGCCGCTGCGTGCGCGACGTGCACGACGATCAGGAGAAACCGTGGCTGCCAACTGCGACGTCTGCGGCAAGGGCCCGGGCTTCGGGCACAGCATCTCGCACTCCCACATCCGCACGAAGCGCCGCTGGAACCCGAACATCCAGCGCGTGCGCGCGGTGGTCGCGGGGACGCCCAAGCGTCTCAACGTGTGCACCTCCTGCCTCAAGGCCGGGAAGGTCACCCGCCCCGCCTGAGTCTCGCGAGACTTCCCACGAGAGCGTCTGCCGGTCGTCCGGCAGGCGCTCTCGTCGTCTGCGCCCGGGTGACGCGACCGTGCGCGGCGTGCCAGGGTGTCCACGGTGATCCTGGCGATGCCGGGGCGGAGCGAGCGGGGGCGTCGTGCGAGGACGAGCAGGGGCGGTCGCGGCGGTGCTCACCGCGACGCTCGCGGCCGTGGGCTCGGGCTGCTCGGCCGGCGCGACCTGCCCCGCCGTCGGGTACGGGACGACGCTCGAGGTGCGGCTCTTCGACGGCTGGCCCGACCGTGACGCGCACACGGTCGAGGTGAGCTGCCCCGACGCCGAGCCGGACTGCGGGGTCGGCGAGGACGAGGACCTGTCCGGGCCGCGCTGGTTCGCATCGGTCGGCGCTCCCGACCTGGTCGAGGTGCGCGTCCTCGACGCCGCGGGGACCGTCGTGTCCGAGCGCGCCGTCGAGCCGGACTACCGGGTCGTCGCCCACCCGCACGGGACCGCGTGCGGGGGGCCGCGCGGGGCCGTCGTGAGCCTCGTGGACCGGTGACGTGGTGGTCGACCGACGCGCGCGGCACGACCGTCGCCTTGCGGAGATCTCCTGGAGATCAGGACAAACCGGTTTGGTGGATCCCGGGCACGGTGGCAGTCTTTGTCCATGGTGACGGAACTGAGCGAGGTAACCATCCGCCCGGCCGGTCCCGCGGACGCGAGCGCCATCGCGGCCGTGCACATCGCGTCGTGGCGGGGCGCGTACGCGGGCATCGTGCCCGACGAGTACCTGGCCTCGCTCGACCACGACCAGCGCGAGAAGCACTGGGTGCAGAGCCTGTCGACCCCCGGCGCCCGCACGTGGCTCGCCGACGCCGACGGCCGCACGATCGGCTTCGCCACGCTCGGCCCGAGCCGCGACGAGGACGCCGAGCCCGGCGACCTGGAGATCTACGCCATCTACCTCGACCCGGAGTCGTGGGGGCGCGGCGTCGCGCGCGACCTCATGCGCACGATGCTCGGCGAGGTTCCCCCGGGCACGACCGTGACGCTGTGGGTCCTCGAGGACGCGGAGCGCGCGCGCCGGTTCTACCGCCGCCACGGCTTCGTCCCCGACGGCGTCGAGCGCCGCGACGACATCGGCGGCAAGGACCTCACCGCGGTCCGCTACCGCCGGAGCTGAGACCCGCGCCTCAGGCGCGGAAGTGGTCCCACCCGGGCGCCCGGTGCGGCACCGCGCCGTCGAGGCGTACGCCCGCGCCGTCGTCGTCCGCAGGGCGCACCACGCCGATCGCCCGGAACCCGGCCGGCAGCGTGGCGGCCGCGGGGAAGGTCGCGAGCAGCGCGTGGTCCTCGCCGCCGGACAGCACCCAGCCCTCGGCCCGGTCCCCGGCAGCCCTCGCCCCGGGCGCGTCGTCCACGTCACCCGCGGCGTCGGCGTGCCCCGCGAGCGCGACGGCGGCCGCGCGCAGCCGGTCGCGGTCGGCGCCGAGCGTCGCGGGCGCCAGGTCCAGGACGGCGCCGCTCGCGCGGGCGATCCGGCCCGCGTCGCGCAGCAGCCCGTCCGAGACGTCCATCATCGCGGTCGCCCCGGCGTCGGCCGCGACCGGGCCGGCCGCGAGCGGCGGGTCGGGCCGCAGGTAGGCGGCGACGAGCGTGTCGTCGACGTCGCCGCGGCCCGCGTCGAGCAGCGCGAGCCCCGCGGCGGACAGGCCGAGGGATCCGGCGAGCGCCACGACGTCCCCGGGGCGCGCACCGGAGCGCAGCACGGGGGCGCGACCCTCGAGGTCGCCGTGGACGGTCACCGCGACGACGACCTGGTCTCCCCCGGACAGGTCCCCGCCGACGACCGCGGCGCCCAGGGGCGTGCAGGCGTCCGCGAGCCCGCGCGCGAGGCCCGTGACCCAGTCGACGGGCAGGTCGCCCGGCATGACGAGCGAGACGACGAGCGCCGCGGGGCGCGCACCCATGGACACCACGTCGGCGAGGTTCTGCACCGCGGCCCGCCACCCGACGTCGTACCCGGACGACCAGCGGCGGCGGAAGTGCCGGTCCTCGACGAGCACGTCGGTCGAGACGACGTAGCGCCCGTCGGGCGCCGCGACGACGGCGCAGTCGTCGCCGGGGCCGACGAGCGTGGTCGGCGCGGTGGGCAGCAGAGGGAAGATCCGGGCGAGGAGCGCCTCCTCGGGCACGTCGCGGACCAGCAGGGGCGTCTCGCTCACGCGGCCACCCTAGCCGCCGCCCGGCCGGTCACGGGCACCGTCCGGGGGCCGCTACGGTGGTCGCGTGCTCGACGTCGTCCCTCCCCGTCCCACCTCCGCCCGCCCGGGGTCGTCCCGGGCCCGCCGCGCGTCCCGACGGCCCCTCGTCCGCGCCCTCGCGGTGCCCGTGCTCCTCGGCACGGTCGCCGCGACCGCCGCGTGCGCGCCGCGCATCGGCGTCCCCGTGGCGGACGACGCCGCGAACCCGCTGTGCGCGGACGTCGTGCTCGCGCTGCCGGAGTCGCTCGGCACGGACCTGCCGAAGGTCGGGACGACGAGCCAGGCCACGGCCGCGTGGGGGGAGCCGGGCGCAGCGGTGACGCTGCGGTGCGGCGTCGAGGTGCCCGGGCCCACGACGACGGCGTGCCAGAGCGTCGAGTCCGACGGCGGCACGGTGGACTGGCTCGTCGTCGAGGAGGACGGCACGTGGACCTTCACGACCTACGGGCGCGACCCCGCGGTGCAGGTCGTGGTGCCCCCGGCCGTGACGGAGGAGCACTCCACGTCGTTCGTCGCGGACCTCGGGCGCGCCGTCATGGAGGTCCCGCAGACGCGCGCGTGCGTCGGCACGGGCGACCTGGGCTGAGCCCGGCGGCTCAGCGCAGGCCGGTGGGCCGCTCGAGCGCGAGCGCGACGAGCTCGTCGATGAGCTCGGGGTAGCTCAGTCCCGACTTCTCCCACATGCGCGGGTACATCGAGTAGGGCGTGAAGCCCGGCATGGTGTTGATCTCGTTGACGACGACCTGCTCGTCGGGCGTGACGAACACGTCGACGCGGGAGAGCCCCTCGGCGCCGACCGCCTCGAACGTACGGATTGCGATCTCGCGCACGCGCTCGACGAGGTGCTCGGGCAGGTCGGCGGGGCACGACAGCTCGACCCCGGCCTCGTCGAGGTACTTGGCCTCGAAGTCGTAGAAGTCGTGGGTCTCGCCGGTGACGACGATCTCGCCCGGCAGCGACGCGCGCGGGCGCTCCCCGCCGCGCCCGCCGAGCACCGCGCACTCGATCTCGCGGCCCACGACGCCCGCCTCGACGACGACCTTGGGGTCGTGCTCCTGCGCGGCGGCGATGGCCGCGGGGAGGTCCGCGAGGTCGTCGACCTTGGAGATCCCGAGGCTCGACCCGGCGCGCGCCGGCTTGACGAACACGGGCAGGCCGAGCGCGGCCACGGTCTGGGTCCACGCCTCGGGGTCGCGCTCGAACGCGCCCGGCTTGATGACGGTGTACGGGGCGATCGGCAGCCCCTCGCCCGCGAGCACGAGCTTCATGTAGTGCTTGTCCATGCCGACCGCGGACGCGAGCACGCCCGCGCCGACGTAGCGCACGTCGGCGAGCTCGAGCATGCCCTGGAGCGTGCCGTCCTCGCCGTACGGCCCGTGCAGGAGCGGGAAGACGACGTCCACCTCGCCGAGCACGCGCGGCACCTCGCCCGGCGCGAGGACGCGCAGGTCCCGGCGACCGGTCGACAACGGGAGGATGACCTCCTCGCCCGTGGCCTCGACCTGCGGCAGCCGGCCCGCGGTGATCTCCCAGCGCGCCGGCTCGTCGGCGGCGAGGACCCACTCCCCCGACGGCGTGATCCCGACGGGCACGACGTCGTAGCGCGACCGGTCGATCGCGCGCAGGACGCCCGCCGCCGTCGCGGCGGAGATGGCGTGCTCGCCCGAGCGGCCCCCGAACAGGACGAGGACGCGGGGCTTGCGGGGCGTACCGGTCGGGCGCTCGTCGGTGGACGGCACGGACCGGTCGGGGCTCTGGCTGGACATCGCGGACGACCCTACCGGACGTGGGACCGCGCGGACGCGCGCGTGCGGGCTCCTGAGGACCGCCCTGGCAGGCCCGTGACGACCGCCACGGGAACGATCGCGCGCGCCGCCGCGTTGGGAGTGCCGTGGAAGACACGACTCTCGAGGCCCCCGCGGCCGACGACCCCGACCATAGTCCCGGCCGCACCGGCCCCGGCACCCGGCGGACGCACCTGCGCGTCACCGGCGACCGGAGGGCGGTGCGGGCACGATGACGACGGTCCTGTCCCTCCTGCTCGGCCTCCTCGTGGTCCTCGCGATCACGGCGGCGACGGCCTACTTCGTCGCCCAGGAGTTCGCCTACATGACCGTCGACCGCTCCCGTCTGGGAGCGAAGGCGGAGGCCGGCGACGAGTCGGCCCGGCGCGCGCTCGCCGTCACCCGGCGCACCTCCTTCGTCCTGTCCGGGGCACAGCTCGGCATCACCGTGACGGGACTGCTCGTCGGCTACGTGGCCGAGCCCCTCATCGGCGAGTCGCTGGGCACCCTGCTCGGCGGCCTGGGCGTCCCGGCGGGCGCAGGCGTCGCGATCGGCACCGTCCTGGCGCTCGTGCTGTCGACCATCGTCCAGATGCTGTTCGGCGAGCTGTTCCCCAAGAACCTCGCCATCGCGCGCCCCGAGCCGCTCGCGAAGGGCCTGGCGCGGTCCACGACCGCCTACCTCACGGTGTTCGGCTGGCTCATCGCGGTGTTCGACAAGGCGTCCAACGCGTTGCTGCGGATGCTGCGGATCGAGCCCGTCCACGACGTCGACACCACCGCCACGGCGCGCGACCTCGAGCACATCGTGGCCGACTCGCGCGAGAGCGGGGACCTGCCCGACGAGCTCTCCGTGCTCCTCGACCGCGTGCTGGACTTCCCGCAGCGCGACGTCGAGCACGCGATGATCCCGCGCTCGCGCGTGGGCACCGTCCGGCCCGAGGCGACGGTCGCCGAGGTCCGTGGGCTCATGGCCCGCGCGCACACGCGCTACCCCGTGGTCGACGACACGGACCAGCCGCTCGGCGTCGTCCAGCTCGCCGACGTCCTCGCGACCGACCTGCCCGACGACGCCCCCGTGACCGCGATCATGCGGCCCGCCGTCGTGCTGCCCACGCTCATGACGCTGCCCGACGCGCTCGCGCAGCTCAACGCCACGCGCAACCAGCTGGCGTGCGTCATCGACGAGTACGGCGGCTTCACCGGCGTGCTCACCGTCGAGGACCTCGCCGAGGAGCTCGTGGGCGAGATCACCGACGAGCACGACCCCGAGCAGCCGGTCACGGTCACCGCCGAGGCCGACGGCGTGTGGGTCATGGGCGGCGACGTCCACCTCGACGAGGCCGAGCGCGCGATCGGGCACGACCTGCCGCGCGGCGACCACGAGACGGTCTCGGGCCTCCTCATCTCCCAGCACGGCGCCCTGCCGCGCGCGGGCGACACGGTCGAGGTGCCCCTGCCCGACGACCCGGCCGACCTCGTCCACGACGAGCCCGTGCACCGCACGCTCGTCGTCGACGTCCTGTCCGTCGAGCGGCACGTGCCGCGCCTCGTGCGCGTGCGCCTCGTCGAGCAGCGCGGCGACGTCCCCCACGCCGACGCCCCCGACCCGACCGACGCGACGGAGGAGACCCGATGAGCAGCCCCTGGGTCGTCGTCGTGGCGACCGTCGTGATCATCGCGCTCAGCGCGTTCTTCGTCGCCGTGGAGTTCGCGCTCCTCGGCGCCAAGCGGCACCGCCTCGAGGACGCCGCCCCCCGGAGCCGCGCCGCGCGCGCCGCGCTGCGCAGCTCGAACGAGCTCACGCTCCTCATGGCGGGCGCGCAGCTCGGCATCACCGCGTGCACGCTCGCGCTCGGCGCCATCACCAAGCCCGCCGTGCACCACTGGATCACGCCCGTCCTCGAGACGTGGGGCGCACCCTTGTGGGCCGCCGACGTCGCGGGCTTCGTGCTCGCGCTCGTGATCGTCACCTTCCTGCACCTCGTCGTCGGCGAGATGGCGCCGAAGTCGTGGGCGATCGCCCACCCCGAGCGCTCGGCGACGCTGCTCGCCCTGCCCATGCGCGGCTTCATGGCCGCGTCCCGACCGCTCCTGCGCTGGCTCAACTCGCTCGCCAACCGCTGCGTGCGCGCCGTGGGCGTCGAGCCGGTCGAGCACGTCGAGGGCGGCGGGCAGGACGCCGCGACCCTGCGCCACCTCGTGGAGCACTCGGCGAACGTCGGTGCGCTCGAGGCGTCCTACCGGGCCCAGATCTCGGGCGTCATCGAGCTCGAGACGCTCACCGTCGACGCGCTCGTGCCGGCGGGCGCGCACCCCACGTCCGTGCCGTCCACGGCCACGGCCGCCGACGTGCGCGCCGCGTCCGCCCGGTCCGGGCACCTGCGCATCCTCGTGCAGAACGGGAGCGTCGTGCCGAAGGTCGTGCACGTGC
>Ga0182748_1004427_pt1 | contig 11134 bp, 13 predicted proteins | sample eDN3rd37CKraftOP_FD_128877 | JGI IMG/M metagenome (GOLD analysis project Ga0182748, IMG submission 128877) | Enriched Organic Plus compost microbial communities from Emeryville, California, USA - eDNA 3rd pass 37_C Kraft OP (version 2) (version 2) ...
AGGTGCGCGACACCTTCATGAAGAACATGTCCAACCGGGCGGCCGAAATGCTGCGCGAAGACCTGGAAGCGCAAGGCCCCATCCGGATGTCCCGCGTCGAAGAAGCCCAGAAGACCATACTGCAGGTCGCGCGGCGCCTGGCCGAAGCCGGCCAGTTCAGCCTGAGCCGCCGCGGAGACGACGAGTATGTCTGAACCCGCCCGCCGGGCGCTGCGCGCTTACGGAGATCAGGCCTGGCGCCGCTGGGAAATGGAGTCGGTGGAGTTCGCCGGCCCCGAAGGCGAAGAGCTTGCCGATGCGCCCTTGACGGTTCCCGAACATCTGCGCGACGAAATCGACCGGCTGGAGCGCCAGGCCCGCGAAGAGGGGCACGCGCGCGGCCATGCCGAAGGCCACGAGGAAGGCTTCAGCCAAGGCCTCGAGGAAGGCCGCGCGCGCGGCCGGGAAGCGGGCCATGCCGAGGGCTTCGAGGCCGGCATGAAGGCCGCCCTCGAACAAGGCAGGGCCCAGAACGATGAGCAGGCGCGCCGGCTGGCCGGTCTGCTGGACGCCTGCTCCGGCGCCTTGCACGACGTCGAGGCCGAAACCGGCCAGGCGCTTGTCCGCCTGGCGATCAGCATTGCGCAGCAAGTCGTCCGCTCCACCCTGGCGGCCGAACCGGAGAAGATTCTCGACACCTTGCGCGACATTCTTTACCTGGACGCCGGACAGGAAGGCCTGCTTCGCCTGCGTCTTCATCCGGACGACCTGGCCCTGGTCCAGCCCCATCTGGCGGACGATCCGGGCGCGCGCCGCTGGCGCCTGCAGGCCGATCCTAACATCGAACGCGGCGGATGCGTCGCCGAAACGACCCTGGGCAGCATCGACGCAACCTTGCAGACCCGCTGGCAACGGGTGGTGAGCGCACTGGGCCACAATCCGCCCTGGAGCGCCGCGCCGTGAACGCCACCTCGCGCCTCGAAAGCGCCGCCGACCGCTGGCGCATGCAGCTCGCCATCGGCGCCCGGCGCGTGGCCCATGTGGAATCCTGGCATGCCACCGGCCGTATCACGCGCGCCACGGGCCTGGTGCTGGAGGCCACCGGCCTGCGGCTGGCCGTCGGGGCCGCCTGCAAGATCGAGATCACGCCGCGCCAGAACCACTGGGCCGATGCGGAAGTCGTCGGCTTCAACGGCCATACGCTGTACCTGATGCCGCAAAGCGATATTTCGGGGCTGCCGCCCGGCGCTCGGGTGGTGCCGGTCGAGGCCGGCCTGCGCACGCCGATTGCCCTGCCCTCGCACGATGCGGTCGAAAACCCGGTCACGGGCCAGACCCGGCATCTGCCGGTGGGCGACGCCTTGCTGGGCCGCGTACTGGACGGCGCCGGCCGGCCGCTGGACGACCTGGGACCGCTCAAGCACGTGCATCCCGCCCCGCTGGCGGCGCAGACCATCAATCCGCTCGAGCGCGCGCCGATCGATACGGCGCTCGACGTCGGGGTGCGGGCCATCAACGGCCTGCTGACCGTCGGCCGCGGCCAGCGCATGGGCTTGTTCGCCGGTTCGGGCGTGGGCAAGAGCGTGCTGCTGGGCATGATGGCCCGCTACACCAGGGCCGACGTCGTGGTGGTGGGCCTCATCGGCGAGCGCGGCAGAGAAGTCAAGGAATTCATCGAGCACAACCTGGGAGAAGACGGGCTGCGCAGGTCGGTGGTGGTGGCGGCGCCGGCCGACGTCTCGCCCTTGCTGAGGATGCAGGGCGCTGTGTATGCGACCCGGCTGGCCGAACACTTTCGCGACCAGGGCAAGCACGTGCTGCTGATCATGGATTCGCTGACGCGCTATGCCATGGCGCAGCGCGAAATCGCATTGGCCATCGGCGAGCCTCCGGCCACCAAGGGCTATCCGCCGTCGGTATTCGCCAAGCTGCCGGCGCTGGTCGAGCGTGCCGGCAACGGCGCACCGGTGGACGGCCGGCCCGCGGGGTCGATCACCGCCTTCTACACCGTGCTGACCGAGGGCGACGACCAGCAGGATCCCATTGCGGATTCGGCCCGCGCCATTCTCGACGGCCATATCGTGCTGTCGCGCGGCCTGGCCGAGTCGGGCCACTATCCCGCCATCGACATCGAGGCATCGATTTCACGCGTAATGTCGGCCGTGGTGCCGCCCTCGCAATTTGCCATGGTTCATGCTTTCAAGCAGATGCTCTCGCGCTATCAGCGCAACCGCGACCTGATCGCGGTGGGCGCCTACACCCGCGGCAACGACCCGCGGATAGACGAGGCCATCGACAAATACCCCTGGCTGGAAGCGTTTCTGCAGCAGGGCATAGAACAGCGCATCGATTACGAGCGCGCGACGCGTGAACTGGCCGCGGTGCTGGGGCACGAGACAGCGGAGGCTTCTCATGGCTAAGACTTCGACCCTGGACATGCTGGTCGACCTGGCGCGCAACGACACTGACGAGGCCGCCAGGCAGCTGGCCCAGTTGTCCAAGGCGCGGCACGATGCCGAACAACAGCTGCAAGCTCTGCACAGCTACAGACAGGATTACGCCGAACGGCTGCAGCGAGTATCGAAATCGGGTCTGACCGCTTCGAACTATCACAATTTTAGGCAGTTTATCGCCACTTTGGACGAAGCGATCTCGCAGCAAAATAAGATACTGGAGCAGATGGACGCCCGGCTGCAGAAGGGACGAGACTCCTGGCAAGCCGAAAAGCGGCGTCTCAGTTCGTTCGAGACCTTGCAAACGCGCCAGCTGCGCCAGCAGGCTGTGCACGAGGCGCGCCGCGAGCAACGCATGAACGACGAGATTTCCGCCCGCGGGTATCGCGGAATGGGTCATTAGCAATCACCTGGTCACCGCCATGAATTCACCGACAATCGCCGCCGTGGTCCCGGGGCTCGCGCCGCAAGCGGGTCGCGCGTCCTCCGCCGAGGCATCCGCCGCCGAAAGCCCGCGCTTTGCCGATGTGCTGGCCGGCCAGGCGCCGGCGGCCGCCAAGAAAGAAGGCCGGGCGGACGCCCGCATCGAAGCCAAACCGCTCGACGGCGCGGACCATTCCGTCGAAGACGGCGGCGAGGCCGCCAAGGCGGGCGAGCCAGCCGAAAGCGACACGGCGGGATCCGAACCGGACGCCACCGGCGACGCCCTGGCCGCGCTGCCTCAAATAGCGCTCGAGATCGCCTTGCATGCCCGTGGCCGGGCGAGCCGGGCCGACTTGCCTTCCGGCGGGGAAGGCCTCTCGGCCACGGCGGGCGGGCAGGCCGCCGACGCTCGATCCGACGCCTCGCGCCGCCACGCCGCCGGTGGCAAAGAAGCCCTCCCCGACACGCTGCGCGCCGAGGCGTTCGCGGTTGCCCAGGCCTCAAAGGCGAATGGCCGCGAGACGGCGGCCGTCGAGACCATGGCTGCTGCGCACGCGCCGGCAAGCGCCGCCGCGGCCGCTCCGGACTCCAGCCGCGCCATGTCCGCCGAACTCGCCACGGTCCGCCGGAAAGCGGCCGCACAGCCTTTATCCGGGTCAAACGCCGATGCAGCGGGCACCCTGCCGGGCAGGCTTCCGGGTGCGGCAAACGGCCCTGCCGCCCCTGCGTCCCTCCATGCCGGCGATGCCGCATTCGTTCCAGGCCGGATTCCCGTTGCGGGGGACCAAGCGGCCATGCAGAATGCGCACGCCATGCCGGCCATCGAGGCGCCTGCGGCTTCGGCGGGAGTAAACCCTTTCGCCGCCGCGGGAACGGCCTCTCTTCCGGCCGCCCCGGCCATCGCCACGCCCTTGCACCATCCCGACTGGAATACGGATTTCGGCCGGCAGGTAATCATGCTGGCGCGCGACACCCATGGCGGCGCTCAGACCGCCGAGCTGCGCCTGGACCCGCCCGAGCTGGGGCCTCTGCGCATTTCGATCAGCCTGAACGACGGCATGGCCAATGCCGTTTTCGTCTCCGCGCATGCATCGGTGCGGCAGGCCGTCGAATCGGCGCTGCCCCAACTGAGCCAGCAGCTCGCCCAGGCGGGCATATCACTGGGCCAGACTCATGTGGGCGACCATGGCCAGGCCGGTTTCGCCTTCCATGGCGAGGGCGGCCAAGGCAGCGGCCGCACAGCGGGCCCCGGCACGACCGCCGCCGGCCATGCCGCAGCCGCCGATGCCCCGCCCGCGCCGCGCGTCAGCGTCGCGACCAACGGCCTCGTGGACACATTCGCCTGATCGGCCGCCACCATGAAAACGACACTCATCGCCCTTCGCTGACTCAAGCCCCATGCGCATTCTCAACACCATTCTGCTCGTTCTGATACTGCTCGTAGCCAGCGGCGGCGCCGCATACTATTACTTCAACACCAACGGGCGGCTCGCACCCGAGGCCCAGGCGCAGGAACCCGCCAAACCCATCGTGGCCGCTCCCATTTTTCTGGCGCTGGAACCTTTCACCGTCACCCTGCGCGGCGAGCGCGGCAGCCAGATCCTCTATACCGAAATCACGCTGCGCCTGAACGAGATCGAGTCGCACACGACACTGGTGCAGTACATGCCCGAAGTGCGCAATCGCGTGCTGGCCGAGCTGGCCCAGCATACCGCGTCCGAGCTGCAGACCTCCGAAGGCCGCAATGCGCTGGCAGGCCGCCTGAAACGGGTTCTTTCCGCACCCTTCCATCCGCATTTGAACGCCCCGGGCATCTCGAGCGTGCTGTTCACCGCTTTCGTGATCCAGTAAATGGCCTACTCGAACTTCCTGTCGCAGGACGAAGTCGATGCGCTGATCGCCGGAGTCACCGGGGAAAGCAGCCAGGCATCGCAGACCGAAGAGCTTGGCGGCGTCAGGCCCTACGACCTGAGCTCGCCCGACCGCGTGGTTCGGCATCGCATGCAGACGCTCGAATTGATCAACGAGCGATTCGCCCGGCGCCTGCGTTCAACGCTGCTTAGCTTCATGCGCCGCAACGCCGACATCACGGTTTCCACCATCAAGGTGCAGAAGTACTCGGAGTTCGAGCGCAATCTTCCCGTGCCCAGCAACCTGAACATGGTGGCCATGAAGCCCCTGCGCGGCGCGGCGCTGTTCACCTTCGACCCCAACCTGGTGTTCCTGGTCATCGACAGCCTGTTCGGCGGCCATGGGCGCTATACCACCCGGGTCGAAGGACGCGATTTCACCACCACCGAGCAGCGCATCATCCGGCGCCTGCTCAACCTCACCCTCGAAAGCTACGGGGAATCGTGGCAGAACGTCTACCCGATCACCTTCGAGTACATACGCTCGGAGATGCACACCAAGTTCGCAAGCATCACCAGCGGCAACGAGATCGTCGTCGTCACCTCGTTCAACATCGAACTGGGCGCCTCGGGCGGCAATCTCAATATCTGCCTGCCCTATTCGATGATAGAACCCGTGCGCGACCTGCTGACCCGGCCGCTGCAGGAAGCCTCGCTGGACGAAGTGGACCAGCGCTGGACCCAGCAGCTTTCGCGCCAGGTTCGCAGCGCCGAAGTCGAGCTGATAGCCGAATTCGCGTCCATACGAACCACCGTCGGCGAACTGATGAAACTGAAGGTCAACGACGTCCTGCCGGTGGACATACCCAAGATCATCACCGCCCATGCCGGCAACGTGCCGGTCATGGAATGCACCTACGGCACTTTCAACGGCCAGTATGCCTTGAGGGTGCAGAACGTCCTGGCCCATTCCGAGCCCGAACTCAAGAAAACCACCACATCTCATGACTGATCCAAACCAAGACTCCGACAAAGACCAGTCCGCCCCCGATGCGGCGGACGCGGACTGGGCCTCGGCTTTCGCCGAACAGTCAGCGGGCCATGCCGGCCCGCCCAACCAGGCCGAAGGGCTGCAGGGCGACGACTGGGCCAACGCGCTGGCCGAGCAGACGGCCGCCGAGAACGCGGCCAAGCCTCCGGCCGCTTCCAGCGTGGCGGACCTCTTCCAGCCTCTGGCCGGCATCACCGCCGAGGGCGAGAGCGACATCGACCTGATCATGGACATCCCGGTGCAGCTGTCCGTCGAACTGGGCCGCACCCGCCTGACGATCAAGAACATCCTGCAGCTCGGGCAAGGCTCAGTGGTCGAACTCGACGGACTGGCCGGCGAACCCATGGACATCTTCGTGAACGGCTACCTCATAGCCCAGGGCGAGGTGGTGGTGGTCGACGACAAGTACGGCATCCGCCTGACCGACATCATCACGCCCTCCGACCGGCTCAGCCGGCTGAACGGCAAGCGCTGAACCATGAACGAAGGCGACGTCCTGCGCATGGTGAGCAGTCTTGCATTCATCGTGCTTCTCATCCTGGCGGGGGCCTGGCTGATGCGCCGCGCCGGATGGCTGCGCGCGGGGCCCGGCCAGGCCATCAAGGTCGTGGGCGCGCAGAGCCTGGGCGCCCGTTCCAGCGTGGCGATCGTGCAGGTCGAGAACCAACGGCTCGTGCTGGGCGTGACGCCCCAGCAGATCACCCTGCTTCACACCCTGCCCGCAAGCGGGGATGCGGCCGACAGCGCAGGCCGCGCCTCCGCCCTGCCTGCCCAACAGGGTTTCGCGCAATCCCTGCGCACTGCCCTTGCGCGCGGCGGCAAAGGCTCGAACGGCATGCAGCCATGAGGCGCGTCTCGCTGCCCCGCCGCCCCGCTCCGTTCCGCCCGTCGTCGAGCCTGCTGTGGATCGGCCTGGCGCTGCTGCTCTACCCCGGAACCGGCATCACCCAGGCCCTGCCCGCCCTGACCGCCACCGCGGCGGCCGATGGCTCGCAGACCTATTCCCTCAGCATCCAGACGCTGCTGCTGCTGACGATGCTGTCCTTCCTGCCGGCGATGCTGCTGTTGATGACCGGCTTCACACGCATCATCATCGTGCTGGGCCTGCTGCGCAACGCCATGGGGACGGGGGCCTCGCCCCCTAACACGGTGCTGATCGGCATCGCCCTGTTCCTGACCTTCTTCACCATGTCGCCGGTATTCGACGAGGTCTACTCCCAGGCCTATCAACCATTGAGCGAGGGCAGCATCGGCTTCGAAGCCGCGATGGACCGCGCGGCCGCGCCCATGCGCAGCTTCATGCTGAACCAGACGCGGGAATCCGACCTGGCCCTGTTCGCCAACATGGCCCAGGCGCCGGAATTCGACTCTCCGGCCGATGTGCCGCTGCGCGTGCTGGTGCCCGCCTTCGTCACGAGCGAACTGAAGACGGCGTTCCAGATCGGCTTCACCGTGTTCATTCCCTTTCTTATCATCGATCTGGTGGTGGCCAGCGTGCTCATGGCGCTGGGGATGATGATGGTGCCCCCCGTCACCATATCCCTGCCGTTCAAGTTGATGCTGTTCGTGCTGGCCGACGGCTGGCATCTGCTGCTGGGCTCTCTGGCCCGCAGCTTCTACCAATAGCTGCACAGGAGGCGCCCGATGACCTCGGATACCGTGATGTCCATGACCTATATGGCCATGAAGGTGGCCCTGGCCATGGCCGGCCCGCTGCTGCTGGTCACGCTGGTCGTGGGACTGGTGATCAGCATCTTTCAAGCCGCCACCCAGATCAATGAAATGACGCTGTCTTTCATTCCCAAGCTGCTGGCGGTGGGCGCCGCCCTGGTGCTGCTGGGCCCGTGGCTGATCAGCACCATGGTCGACTACATGCGCCAGCTGTTCACGAGCCTGCCGGGCCTGGTGTCTTAGGGCCCGTCAATACAAAACACCCCGGGCTCCGCGCCCGCCTCGCGACATGGTTTCCTTCGAACTCGAGCAGCTTTATGGCTGGATGAACGGCTTTCTGTGGCCCTTCCTGCGCATACTGGCCCTGGTGGGCACCGCGCCCTTGCTGAGCGAGTCTTCCATACCCACCCGAGTCAAAGTAGGCCTGTCTGCCCTGCTCGCCTTGGCCGTGGCGCCCGCCCTGCCGCCGCCTCCCGAGTTCTCGCCCGCCTCGTACCAGGGCTTGTGGATCGCAGCGCAGCAGGTGCTGATCGGCATCGCCTTGGGTGTGACCATGCGCATCGTGTTCGCCGCCGTCCAGACGGCGGGAGAATTCATCGGCCTGCAAATGGGGCTTTCCTTCGCATCCTTCTTCGACCCCGCCACAGGAGCGAATACCGCCGTGCTCGCCCGCTTGATGAACGTGATCGCCATGCTGCTGTTCCTGGCGCTCAACGGCCATTTGCTGATGATAGGCGGCCTGGTGCGCACTTTCGAGGTGCTGCCGGCGACGGCCGGCTTCCATCTCGAAGGCCTGGGCGTACTGTTCGACTGGAGCGCCCAGGTGATGGTCTCGGGCATGCTGCTGGCGCTGCCGCTCATCATCGTCCTGCTGACGATCAGCCTTTCTCTCGGCATTCTCAACCGCACCGCTCAGCAGCTGTCGGTCTTTGCCGTCGGCTTTCCCATCAGTCTGATGGTGGGCCTGATCCTGCTGGCGGTCGTCCTGCCCCAGACCGCGCCCTTCATGGGCCGCCTGTTCGACGCCGGACATGAAGCCATGGCGCGGCTGATCCAGGCGCTGGCGGGCGTGTCCTAGGGCTTGGGATTCAGCGCACCGGATAAACGGCGACCGGTCCGTCGCCAAATTCCGGACCGTAAGGAAAGCCGGCCGGCACGGCTTGCGTTAGGCCGCCGGCCAGCGGATCGGACGCCTGCTCGGCCGCCCGTCCGGTTTCCCCATGGACATTGACACGATCGACGACATGCTGGAAGCGGCCGTCGCCGTCGAAGCGCAGCCACAGTTCGCGGCGGAAATACACGGCGTCGGCGACCAGGGTCGCCTTGTGCGTCCAGCCCGCCAACGCGGAGCCGTCCCCCTGGCGGTAGACATGGTCGGGCTCGGCTTTCAGGATGCCTGACGCCTGTTCGAGGGTCGTTCTGCCCGGCACGATGCGATTCATCCCGGACGTGTCGAAGGAGCGGCCCGTCGTGCTGCATGCAGCCAGCGTCCACACCAGGCCGGCAAGGGCCAAGCCTCGCAAGACCGACCGGAATATCCGCGCCGCGCCTTGGCCGCCGGACATCAGAACTCTTCCCAGTCGTCGTCCGCCGGCTTGCCGGCAGGCGCAGCGGCCAGGGCCGGCGCGGCCGCCGTCCTGCCGAGCGCGGGGCGGGCCGCCTGCGTTGGCTGTGTGGCCGCGGGCGCATCGTCTCCGGCATCGGGCGATGCCAGCGAAGCCCGCGCGGGTCCGGAAACCTTGGCCGCCGGCTGCGCCGCGCCGCTCGTCCGGCGCTCTCCGCTCTTGGCCGCGGGCGACGCGGCGCGATGGCCGGCGGCAAGGCGGAAGGTCGATACCGCCTGGCCGACGCTGCCCAGATGGCGGCGCAGTTCTTCGGCCACACGGCTCGCCTCTTCGACCAGCACGGCGTTCTGCTGAGTGACTCCGTCCATCTGAGTGACCGCCAGGTTGATCTGCTCGATGCCGCTGGACTGCTCGACGGTGGCGGCGGATATCTCGCCCATGATGTCCGTGACCCGGGCGACCGACGTAACGATTTCCTCCATGGTCGAGCCGGCGCGTTCGACCTGGTCGGAACCCTCGGCCACCTTCTTCACCGAGTCCTCGATCAAGTCCTTGATCTCCTTGGCCGCGTGAGCGCTGCGCTGGGCCAGGGCGCGCACTTCCGAGGCCACCACGGCGAAACCCTTGCCCTGCTCGCCCGCGCGCGCCGCTTCCACGGCCGCGTTCAGGGCCAGGATATTGGTCTGGAAGGCAATGCTGTCGATCACGCCGACGATGTCCGAGATCTTGCGCGAGCTGGCCGAGATGCCCTGCATGGTGGAGACGACCTCGCCCACGGCGACACCGCCGCGCTGCGCCACTTCAGAGGCGGTCACCGCCAGTTGATTGGCCTGGCGGGCGTTGTCTGCGTTCTGCTTCACTGTGCTGGCCAGCTCTTCCATGCTGGCGGCCGTCTGCTGAAGCGCCGCAGCCTGCTGTTCTGTGCGGCTGCTCAGATCGGCATGGCCGGACACAATGCGCTGGGCGCTGTCCCCGATCAGCTCCAGGCCGGCGCGCACATTGCCCACGCTTCGGGCCAGGCTATCCTGCACACGCTTGACGCCCTGGGCCAGCGGCCCCAGCTCTTCGGGACGGGCCTCGACGCGATAGGTGAGATCGCCCGCGGCTAGGGCATCGAGCTGGCGCCCGACTAGAGCGAGCGGCCGGACGGCGTTGCGCGACACCAGGCGCAGCGCCACGGCGGCCAGTACGACCGCAAGCAGCGATACAGCAATAAAGCCCCAGGCCGCCTGGCCGAGCCGCTGGTTCGCCGCCTCGAGGGCGGCTCCCTGCAGCGCGGCGGCGTTCTGCTGCAGCATGTACCATCCCGCCGCCGCACAGATCAGGACCAGCAGGCACAGGCACACCATCAATACCGAAACGCCAATGCGGATTTGCCATTGTGTGGATTTCATCAGCTAGACCCCATGTTGAACAGGCTTGTACCTTGTATCTTCTTGAATGCCAGCGCGGCCGCCTCCAACGCCGAACGGCGCAGCTCGAGCTGGGTGGTGACGGTGTAGTAATCGACGTCCTCGAGCTTGGAAAGCTGGTTGGCGTAGCTCAGGCCGCGCGAACCGCCGTTGGCGTCGATGGCGTCGATCTCGTTGAGCCGCGAGCCGACCGAGGCCCGCACCGTCAGGACCTGGTCGTAGTTGACGTCGATGCGCTGCATGGCCGAGGCCAGCGCGTTGGCCACCTTCGCCTGGCCGAGCGCATCGCCGTCGTTGGGCGTCTCGAGCGCCTGGATGACGGCGTCCAGCGTGTCGAACACGTTCAACTCGGTGTCCGCATGGGCGGCCGGCTCGACCGAAAAACTGTCTCCCGCCTCGGGTCGGCCGGAGAAGGCCACCTGCACGCCGCCGGGCAGCTGCAGCGTCGTCGTGCCCTCCTCGTAGTCGATCGGGCCATAGCTCTGGGGATCCCCATCCGCGTCAAAGGTGTGCACGGTGTACTGGAGCACCGGATCGGGGCCGGCGGTCTCGGTGAACTCGATCGTGAAAGGCATGCCGACATGCTCGCCCTGAGAGTCGGTGACGACGGGCGCGCCGATCAGCCCCGTGCCCTGGTTGCCGGGCCCCGCCTGGGTGAGATAAGCGCGCGAACCCGACGCCGCTCGCGCAAAAACCTCGCTGCCCAGGTCAGTGGCGGCGATGCGCCGCG
>Ga0182748_1004431_pt1 | contig 11133 bp, 10 predicted proteins | sample eDN3rd37CKraftOP_FD_128877 | JGI IMG/M metagenome (GOLD analysis project Ga0182748, IMG submission 128877) | Enriched Organic Plus compost microbial communities from Emeryville, California, USA - eDNA 3rd pass 37_C Kraft OP (version 2) (version 2) ...
ATTGCATGACGCGCAGCGCAAGCTCACCGCGCGGCGCTGGGCCTCGAAGCAATGGATCTGCTGCAAGCTCGACTTCAACGATCGCCATCGCAACGTCTGGGGCGACGGCTATACCGAATTGTTCTTTCTCGACGAGGTGACCGCGCTCGCGGCCGGCCATCGGCCCTGCTTCGAATGCCGGCGCAAGGAGGCCGAGCGCTTCGCGGCCTTGTTCGCCGCCGTTGTCCCATGCTCCGCTCATTCCCGTTTGCGCGGGGACGCGCGGGTGGGTGGCGCCCGCGCGTCGGCAGCCATGATCGACCGGGTGCTTCACGCCGAACGTCTCGCCGGCAAAGCCAAGCGCCTGCACCGGCGCGCCATCGACGCGCTGCCGGACGGCGCCATGATCGCGCGTGACGGCGCGGCCTACGCGCTCAAGGGACAAAGCCTGCTGCGCTGGGCGCCCGAAGGCTATGCGGCGCGGCAGCCCCGGCCCGCCGCCATCGAGGCCGACGTGCTCACCCCGCCGGCGGTCCTCGCGGTGCTGGCGGCCGGCTACCGGCCGCTCTGGCATCCGTCTGCCGCATGAGCGGTATTCCGAAGTTCCACACGCGCGTCGCGCGAATATGACCTAGATCAAGGTAAAAGGCCCGCACGTCGCGCAATAAAGGACCGGGGAGGAGTGTTTGGGGAGGGCCGTTACGAACGACCTGACCCGGAGAACTCCGCCGATGCCGAGGACCGCTTCCCCCGCCAACCCGCCGCCCTCCGCCGCCCGCAGCGCAGCCGCGGCCGTGGAGCGCCGCCGCGCCTATGCGGGGCCCGCGCTGCTCGCCTACGGCTTCCGGCCTTTCTTCTTCGCCGCCGGCCTTTGGGCCGCGCTCGGCATCCTGTTCTGGCTGCCGCTCTATACCGGCGCATTGAGCTTCCGCAGCGGCTTCAGCCCGCTCGATTGGCACATCCATGAAATGCTCTACGGCTACGTCGCCGCGGCGGTGGCCGGCTTCCTGCTCACCGCCATCCCGAACTGGACCGGAAGGCTGCCGGTGAGCGGCTGGCCGCTCGGTCTCCTGGCGCTCCTGTGGTTCGCCGGGCGCGTGGCGATTCTCACGTCGGGCGAAATCGGCGGCATCGTCGCCGCGGTCGTCGATGTCGGCTTCCTGGCGACGCTGGCCGCCGTCGCCGCGCGCGAGATCGTCGCCGGCAAGAACTGGCGCAACCTGCGTGTGCTGATCGTGCTCGGCGTGCTCATCCTCGGCAATGTCGTCTTCCACGCCGAAGTGCTCAGCACCGGCGCGGCCGATTACGGCATCCGCATCGCCATCGCCGCCGTGATCCTGCTCATCGCCCTGATCGGCGGGCGCATCGTGCCGAGCTTCACCAACAACTGGCTCACCCGCAACAATCCCGGCCGGCTGCCGGTGCCGTTCGCGCGCTTCGACGCGGCGGCGCTGGCCGTGAGCGCGCTCGCGCTCGCCGCCTGGATCGCCGCGCCCGCGCATGCGCTCACCGGCGCGCTGTTCGTCGCCGCCGGCCTCATGCAGGCGGTGCGGCTCGCGCGCTGGGCCGGCGACCGCACGCTCGCCGACCGGCTCGTGCTGGTGCTGCATGTCGGCTACGCCTTCGTGCCGCTCGGCTTCCTGCTGATCGGCGCCTCGGTCTTCCTCGACGACGTGCCGGCGAGCGCCGGCATGCATGCCTGGACCGCCGGCGCGATCGGACTGATGACGCTCGCGGTGATGACGCGCGCAACGCTCGGCCATACCGGCCAGCCGCTGCAGGCGGGGCCGGCGACGCAGGCGATCTATGGCATGGTGCTGGCGGCCGCGCTCATGCGCATCGTGGCGGCGTTCATGGGCTCGATCGTGCTGATCGAATATGCCGGCTTCTTCTGGATCGCGGCCTTCGTCTTGTTCGTGCTGCTGTACGGGCCGCTGCTCGCCCGCCACAAGCCGGCCTGGACGCAAGCGCGCTGCTAGCTCAGGCCGGCGCCGCGCCGGCGGGGCGCGCCCACGCCGTGATGACGACGGCGCCCATGAGGACGAGCATCAGCGCCACCAGCGCGACGCAGGCGGGCCAGCCGCCGAGCGTCCAGGCCGCGCCGCCGAGCGCCGCGCCGAAGCTGCCGCCGGCATAAAAGCTCGTGACATAGAGCCCGACCGCCGACGACCGCCCGGCCTGGGCGGTGATCGTCACGTAGCCGGTCGATACCGCCTGGCAGATCAGGCCGCAGGCGGCGGTGACGGCGAGACCGGCGATGATCAGGGGCAGCGATTCCACCAGCGTGAGCGCGATGCCGCCGATCCACAGCGCGATCACGCCCACCACGAACTGCCGCCGCCCGAAGCGGCCGACCGCCCAGCCGATCCAGGGCGTGAGCAGCGAGCCGGCGAGATAGACGACGAAGAGCGCGCCGAGCGCGCTGGCGGAAAGATTGTAGGGCGCGGCCGCGAGGTGGAAGCTGACGAAGGTGAAGGTCAGGACGAAATTGAACAGCACGCCGAAGCCGACCGCGTAGGTCGCGACCAGCTGGCCGTTGCGGAAATGCGCGACCATCTGCTTCAGCGAGGCGAGCAGTCCTTGCGAGCGCACGAAATTGCGCTCGTGCGGCAGCAGGAACGTCACCGCGAGCGCCCCGGCGAGCGCGATGGTTCCGAGCGCGAAGAATCCCGAACGCCAGCCGACCAGATCGGCGAGGATGCCGGTCACCAGCCGCCCGCTGAAGCCGCCGAAGCTCGAGCCGGAACTGTAGATGCCGGCGGCCGTGGTCGCTTCCTGCGACGGCCATTCGTCGCCGATATAGGCGACGGTGACGGCGAAAATCGGCGGCATCACCAGGCCCTGGATCGCGCGCCAGAAGATCAGCTCCGACAGGCTCGCCGAGAATCCGACCATGAAGGTCGGAACGACCAGCACGAACATGGCGGCGACGATCACGCGCTTGCGGCCCAGCACGTCGGCGACCGCGCCGGTGAAAGGCGCGGTCAGCGCCACCGCCAGCGTGCTGACGGTGATGATGTTGGAGACCGCCGCGGCGCCGGCGCCGAATTCCCGCGCCAGCAAGGGCAGGATCGACTGCGGCGCATAGAGGTTGATGAACACGCAGTAGCCGACCAGCCCGACGGCAAGCTGGCGCGCGGAAAAATGTCGGCTTCTTATCGGGCTCATCCAGGGACCGGCTGGGCAGGCTGACGCGGTCAAGCTATGCATTGATTTTGGGCAGGACGCCAAGGGGGCCGGCAGCGGGGCCGGGGGCGAGGGGATGCATAGCTCTCCCGTCGTGCCCGAACGGCGTGCACGCGCCGGGCCCGAAATCCAGACGAAGCTCTTGCGTGGGTGTCGCGAATCCGGGTTCGCGCGCTGCGCGCGCGCCCCGCCATGACGGTCATGTCTGCAACGCGCTTTGCGCGTTCCGCAGCGTTTCCTCCGGCGTGCCGGAGGCGTCCACGCTCGCCCATTCCAGTCGCCCGAGATCGTATTGCTCCTGCATGCGCGCCACCGCGGCGTCGGCATCGGAGGCGTCGAGCACGCGGCCGCCCACGCGCGCGACGCGGCTGGCGAGGTCGGCGGTCAGGAACAGGCCGCGGAACGGCGCGCCAGCGGCCGCGCGCGCGACCGCCGCGCGTTCCTGCGCGTCGGCGAACACGGCGTCGACCACGGCCGAATGGCCGGCCGCGATCACGCGGGCGGCCTTCTCGGTGAGCGCGGCATAGACCCGCGCGCTCGCCGCGCGCGTATAGGCGGACGGCGGCAGCTTCTCGGTTTCGGCGGCGCCGAACAGGAGCTTGCGTTCGACATCGCTGCGCAGCACGACGGCGCCCGGCGCCGGCGCGAGATCGGGAGCGAGCGCGCGCGCGAGCACCGACTTGCCGGTGCCCGACAGCCCGCCCACCGCGATCAGTCGCGGCGCCGGCGGCGCCAGCAGCGCGCGCGCCAGCGCGAAATAGGCGCGCGCGCTTTGCGCGGCTTCTGGCCGGTTCGTCGCGTGCTGCAAGCGCGCCGCCGTGACCTTGGCGCGGATCGCCGCGCGCACCGACATGAACAGGGGCAGCGCGGCGAGCGCGTCGAGATCGTCCGCGCGCCCGGTTTCCACCAGATAGCGGTTGAGCACGATATTGCCGGCCGCCTTGAGCCCGCGCTCGACCAGGTCCATGAGCAGGAAGGCGAGATCGTAGAACACATCGCCGGTGGCGATGCGCTGGTCGAATTCGATGGCGTCGAACAGCGTGGGCGCGCCGTCGATGAGCACGATATTGCCGAGATGCAGATCGCCGTGGCAGCGCTTGACGCAGCCCGCGCTTTCGCGCGCGGCCAGCAGCGGATGCAGCCGCTCCAGCGCCGCGCGCGTGTCGCGCGTCAGCGCGGCGACCTCGCCGGGCGCGAACAGTTGCGGCTCCGCCGTCAGCTCGGCGTCGTTCTGCGCGACGATCTCGCGCAATTGCGCGGCGAAGCCGAAGCCCTCGGTCACCGGCGCCAGCGCATGGGCCTTGGCCACCGCGCGTCCGAGCGCATCGGCGAGCCGGTCGTCGATGCGGTCGGCCTCGGCGAGGTGATCGAGCGTTGCGTTCTCGTCGAAGCGGCGCATCTCGACCGCCCATTCCACCGGCTCGCCTTTGCCGCCGAGCGCGAGGCCGCCGTCGGCCGCGCGCGTGATCGCCAGCACGCCGCGGTAGATCGTCGGCGCGTAAGGCCGGTTGACCGCGATCTCGGCCTCGCAGGCGGCCTTGCGCCGCTCCAGGGTCGAAAAATCCAGAAACGGAAAACGCACCGCGCGCTTGATCTTGATCGCGCGATCTCCGGCAAGAAATACCGCCGCGGCATGGGTATCGATGCGCTTGACCGGCGTCCCGCCATAGGTGTCGGGACGGCCGAGAAAGTCGAAGACCGGCTGCTGGTCTCGAGACGTCAGCACTTGCCTCTCCGCGTCATGCCCGGCCCCCGGGTCCGGCCTTCGGCCCGCAGGCGGGACGAGCCGGGCCGTGACGAATGATAGACTTCGTCGATCCGGCGCGCGGCTCCCTGATCCATATCAATGCACCGAATTGCCCGCCGCGGTCATGATGTGGCACAAATTGAAGTGCTTCGTCGCCAAAGGAGACCAGCCCCGTGCCCGCTCTGCCGCACACGTTCAAACGCATCAGGCTCACGCTCGCCCGCTCGAAGGAATTTCCGGAGGGTTCGATGTGGCATGGTTACGAATTCGTCGCTCCGCTCGACGAGAAGGGTCACATCGATGTCGAGCTTTGGCGGCAGCATCGCGACAATTGCCGCGTGCGCCGTTTCTGGCAGGGCGAAGACGACGAGGTCGGCTTCCTGGTGCACAAGGCCGGCGGCCCCGAGCACGGACGCTGGGTGTTCGATTACGATCCGAAAGGCACCGCCGACGACGAGAGCGGCTATCGCTTCGGCAGCCACGCCTTCCGGCTCGGTGAATATGTCTCGATCAGCGACGCCGACGGCGAGATGCACACCTTCAAGGTGGCGTCGGTGGAACCGGCGACCTGATCCTCCCATTTTTCGTCTTCGTGAAAGCGGGGACCCGCTACGCCGCAGCGTATCGATAGGACACGGAGTACCGGGTCCCGGGTCTTCCTCGCTTTCGCTCGGTCGCCCGGGACGACAGCACGGAAATTTCAACGAGGTCTTGACCGGCGCGGCTCGCGCCGGGAAGAGTGCGCGCAATGCCGCCCGCAAGGGGGCCTCGTTGGAAGGGAGGAGCGAGTGCTGCTAGACGTCCGCACCTACAAGTGCAAACCGGGCCGCGTCCCGGCCCAGCTCGAGATCTACAAGAAATACGGTTATCCGGTGCAGCTGCGCTATATGGGCGAACCGCTCTGCTACGCGGTGGCCGAAAGCGGCGAGCTCAACACCTTCACGCATGTCTGGGTCTATGAGAGTGCGGCCGACCGCGAGGAAAAGCGCGCGCGCATGGCCAAGGACCCGGACTGGGCGGTCTATCTCGCGGAGAACGTGAAGGCCGGCAATATCGTGTCGCAGGAGAACTGCCTGATGACGCCGGTTTCCTTCGCGCCGCAACCGCCGATGCCGAAAATACATAAATAATGCACGGCCGCGTGTCCCGGGCGCGGCGCGGCGCGAGTCATAAGCGCGTTTACGCATGTCTTCGACGCGCTATGCTGAAACGCCGCGCTGCAGACCCGGGACCGCGCTTCCTTTAAGCTCGATCGGGCCCCGGATCAGCGTCGCACCGCTTTGCTTCGCTCGTGCTGCGCCGCGTCCGGGGCACGAAGCCCACAACGGTCTTGGAGCCCTTCAGTATGCGTTCGAATGACGGCACGCGCACCGGCGGCGAAATCCTGGTCGATCAGCTCGCGCTCCACGGCGTGCATCACGTGTTCTGCGTGCCGGGCGAGAGCTATCTCGCCGCGCTCGACGCCTTCCACGGCCGCGACATCAAGCTCACGGTCTGCCGCCACGAGAACGCCGCCTCGATGGCGGCCGAGGCGATCGGCAAGGTGACGGGCAGGCCCGGCATCTGCTTCGTCACGCGCGGGCCGGGCGCCACCAATGCCAGCGCCGGCGTGCACATCGCGAAACAGGACTCCTCGCCGATGATCCTGTTCGTCGGCCAGGTCGGGCGCGAGATGCGCGAGCGCGAGGCGTTCCAGGAAATCGACTATCGCGCGGTGTTCGGCACCATGGCGAAATGGGCGACCGAGATCGACGATCCGGCGCGCATCCCGGAGATCGTCTCGCGCGCCTTCCATACCGCCTGCAACGGGCGCCCCGGCCCGGTGGTGATCGCGCTGCCGGAGGACATGCTGCGCGAGCGCGTCATGGTGCCCGACGCGCATTCGTTCGAGCCGGTGGAAACCTGGCCGGGCCTCACCGACATGAGCCGCCTGCAGAAGATGCTGTGGGCGGCCAAGCGTCCGGTCGTGCTGGTCGGCGGCAGCCGCTGGTCGGAAACGGCCTATGCCGCGCTCGCGCGCTTTGCCGAGCGTTTTGAGCTTCCGGTGGCCACCACCTTCCGCCGCGGCCACCTGTTCGATGCCTTGCATCCCTGCTACGCCGGCGACTTCGGCATCGGGCCCAATCCGAAACTGCTCGCGCGCGTGAAGGGCGCCGATCTCGTGCTGCTGATCGGCGACCGCATGAGCGAGATGCCGTCGCAGGGCTACACGCTGTTCGACATTCCCGAGCCGCAGACGAGGCTCGTGCATGTGCATCCGGGCGCCGACGAACTCGGCCGCGTCTATCGTCCCGCGCTCGCCATCAACGCCTCGCCCACCGCCTTCTGCTCGGCGCTCGAAGGCCTGCAGCCGCCGAACGAAATTCCCTGGCGCGGCGCGAGCGAGACCGCGCATGCCGAATTCCTCGCCTGGACCGACAAGGCGACGCCGCAGCCGGGCGACGTCAATCTCGGCGAGATCATGGTGTGGCTGCGCGAAAACCTGCCGGCGGACGCCATTCTCACCAACGGCGCCGGCAATTTCGCCGCCTGGATCCACCGCTTCTACCGCGTGCGCAGATTCGGCGCGCTGGTCGGGGCCACGTCCGGGACGATGGGCTACGGCCTGCCGGCGGCGCTCGCGATGCAGACGCTGCATCCCGGCCGCGCGGTGGTGTGCGTCGCCGGCGACGGCGACTTCCTGATGACCGGCCAGGATTTCGCGACCGCCGTGCAGTACGAATTGCCGATCGTGTTCGTGGTCGCCGACAACGGGCTCTACGGCACCATCCGCATGCACCAGGAGCGCGAATATCCCGGCCGCGTGATCGCCACGCAATTGCGCAATCCGGATTTCGCCGCCTATGCCAAGGCGTTCGGCGGCTTCGGCGTCAAGGTCGAGAAGACCGCCGATTTCCCCGCCGCCTTCGCGGCCGCGCGCGCCTCGGGCCAGCCCGCGATCATTCATCTCAAGATCGACCCGGAGGCCATCACGCCCGGCCTCTCGCTCTCCGCCATCCGCGAGAAGTCGCTGGCGGGAGAGAAGAAGCGCGGGTGAGCGGCCTCCGACTGTCATCGCCCGCGACCCGTCTTCGCTGAAGGCTTCGATCGGCCGGCGGTTGAGGTCCTGCGAAGCGCAAGCGAAGGAGGAAAGCGGGCGATCCGGTAATCCCCGGCGGTGGTTGTCTCGACCGAATAGGTCCGGCGCTGCGGCGTACTGGATGCCTCGCTTGCGCGGGGCATGACGGCAGGAGTGCTTGCTTCTTTCGCCTGAATCGTCATTCACTCGTTCTATGCCCTATCGCCGCACCGAGAGTGTCATCCGCCGCCTGGCCGCGCGCGAACGCGCCATCGTCGATGCGGCCGCGCGGCTCGCCACCGAAGGCGGCATGGCGGCGGTGCAAATCGCGGCGGTGGCCGCCCGCGCCGCCATCGCCGCCGGCACGGTCTACCGCTATTTCCCGTCGAAGAACGACCTGGTCGCCACCCTGATCACCGAGGTCGGCAACCGCGAGCTTGCCGCCATGCGCACGGCGGCGGATGCCGCGCCGGGGCCGCTGTCGGCGCTCGCCGCCGGCATCGCCACTTTCGCGGCGCGCGCGCTGGCGGAGCGGCGCCTGGCCTGGGCGGTGATCGGTGAGCCGGTCGATGCCGAGGTCGACCGGCTGCGGCTCGATTTCCGGCAGTCGCTGGCGGACGAGCTGGAGCGGCGCATCGAGATCGCGGTCGCGCGCGAGCTGCTGCCCGAGCAGGACGGCCGCATCGCGGCGCCCGCGATTGTCGGCGCGCTGATGGAGGGCCTGCTCGGGCCGCTCGCTCCCGCGCACGAGGACAATGGCGCGTCGGCGCGCGAGGCGGTGCAGGCCGTGACGCTGCTGGCGCTGCGCGCGCTCGGCATGGGCGATGCGCGCGCGCGCGGCCTGGTGGCGCAGGTGGCCCTGACCTGACCGGCCGGCGCGCGCCCGATGGCGCGCCCGCCCGGGAGCGCGCCGCTACAGCGCTGCCGCCGGCATCTCGTCGAGCCGCAAGGTCACCTGCTTGACCCCGCGCTCCTCGGGATCGTCGGCGATGTGAAAGCCGAGCTCGCCGCACATTTGCAGCATGGTGCGGTTCTCGCCCAGCACCTGGCCGCGCACGATCTGCAGCCCCTTGGCCTTGGCATTGGCGATCATGTGCTTCATCAGGAGCCAGCCGAGCCCGTGCCCCTTCATATGCGTGCGCACGAGAATGGCGAACTCGGCGCTCTTGCCGCCGGGATCGTCGTGCAGCCGCACCACGCCGAGCAGCTTTCCGCTCGCCTCGGCGATGGCGATGAACGCCATGGCGGTGGCCGGATCGTAATGGATGAGCTTGTCGATGAGGTCGGGGGAGACCTCTTTCATCGGCGCGAAGAAACGCAGCCGCAGGTCATCGGCCGTCACGTCGCGCAGGAAGTCGGGATAAAGCACGGCGTCGTCCGCCGCGAGCGGCCGGATCAGGACCTTTTCGCCGTCGAGCAAGGTGACGTGGCGCGACTGCACATCCGCCTGCCTCTCCGCTGTCGTCCCCGCGAAAGCGGGGACCCAGTACGCCGCAGCCTATCGAGGGACGGCGGCGTACCGGGTCCCGGGTCTGCCGCGCTTTCGCTCGGCCGCCCGGGACGACGGCAATCCTCAATGCGACATCAGCACCGGCACGGTCATCGACTCGAGCAGGCCGCGGGTGACGCCGCCGAGCACGAATTCGCGCAGCCGCGAATGGCCGTAGCCGCCCATCACGATCATGTCGGCGCTGGAGTCGGCCGCATAGGACAGGATGGTGGAGGGCACGTCGATGTCCGGCGAGGTGATGCGCTTGACCTCGACGGTCAGCCCGTGGCGGGCGAGATGCTGGCCGAGATCGGCGCCGGACATTTCGTCCTGCTTGCCCGGCTTGTCGGAGACGATCACGACCTCGACCTTCTTGGCCTTTTCCAGCAACGGCATGGAATCGGCGATGGCGCGGGTGGCGGCGCGGCTGCCGTCCCAGCACAGCATCACGCGGTCGAGCTTCAGCCCGCCCTTCTGGATGAACGGCACGAAGATCACCGGGCGGCCCGACTCGAACAGCACGCCTTCATCGACGATCTCGTCGGCGGTCGGATTTTCGCGGTCGGCCTGCGCGACCACGACCAGGTCGAAGCGCCGGCCGATGCGGCCGAGCTGGTCGGCGGCGCCCGAAATGCTGGCGCTCACCATGCGGTGCTCGTAGGACACACCGGCGCGCCGGGCAGCTTCCTCGAAGCGCGCGATCGACGCCTTCGCCTTTTCTTCCGATTGCGAGCGCTGGGTTTCGATGAATTCCGGCGGAATGCCCCCCATCACCGTGCCGGGAATCACCGGCTCATAGGCGAAGGCGACCCCCATCACATGCGCCCCGAATGCTTCTGCGATCGAGATGGCGAAGTCGCCGGCCGGATCCCGCTCGCCCAATCCGAGGTTAACGACAATATCCTTGATCATGACTGTAAATCTCCTGACCGAGCGATCGCGCTCGTACCGGTAAGATGCAGGCTTGATCGTGTGGCGGCCTTGACCGAAGTCAAAGGCCGCCCAAGTTTCGTGTCGCACCGCAACAATGACGGCGTGCGCTCCGTCTTAGCTTCCCTTCTTCTTCCCTTCGGCATCGAACTGCTTGAGATAGGACCAGAGGTTGTCGATTTCCTTCTCGTTCTTGATGCCCGGGAAAATCATCTTGGTCCCCTTGATCATCGCGCGCGGGTCCTTGATGTACTGCTTGAACGTCTGTTCGTTCCAGGTGATGCCCGAGCCTTTGTTGGCCTCCGAATAGCTGTAGCCCAGCGCCGTGCCCGAGTGGCGGCCGTCGATGCCGTTGAGTTCGGGTCCGACCTTGTTCTTCGCGCCTTCGCCGATCGAATGGCAGGGCAGGCACTTCTTGAAGGATTGCGCGCCGGCTTCAGGGTCCCCCGCCTGCGCCGACTGAGCCATAGCCGCGACGACGACCGCGGCAATCGCGAATTTCACTTTCATCCTCATTCTCCATCTGTCACTGGTCGCAAATTGGCCGCCGCCTAGCCTCGGCGTCTCAGGCCTGCCGGGGGTCCAAAAGGCTTTTGCCAGCCCTCTATAGTAACCGTCAATTGGCTGGTATCGTCGCGGCGCCCGATGGCGCAGAATGCGTGTGCGCCGCGCTGCGGGCGCCATCTTGGGACAAGATCGTGCGCCTGCAAAATGTTAAATTGGTCCCGTTCGGGTCTAATTCGA
>Ga0182748_1004432_pt1 | contig 11131 bp, 11 predicted proteins | sample eDN3rd37CKraftOP_FD_128877 | JGI IMG/M metagenome (GOLD analysis project Ga0182748, IMG submission 128877) | Enriched Organic Plus compost microbial communities from Emeryville, California, USA - eDNA 3rd pass 37_C Kraft OP (version 2) (version 2) ...
CACGACCCCTTGGTTCGTAGCCAAGTACTCTATCCAACTGAGCTACGGGCGCTGTAAAGAAAAAGATTATAGCAGAAATTTCGCCTTGTCATCCAGCCGCTTGGCGGTCCCGTCCCGCTGCCCCGGCCGCCTGCTCCAGGAGCCCGATGAACGCCCGGTTGAAGGCAGGAATATCGTCCGGCTTGCGGCTGCTCACCCAGTTGCCATCGACCACCACTTCCTGGTCCGTCCAGGTGGCGCCGGCATTGCGCAAGTCGTCCTGCAGCGAAGGCCAGCTGGTCAGAGTGCGGCCTTTGACCAGCCCCGCCGACACCAGCAGCCACGGGCCATGGCAGATGACGGCCAGGGGCTTGCCCGCTTCCTGCATGCGCTGCACGAAGCGGCGCGCGCCCTCCTCCATGCGGATGGCGTCGGCATTGACCACGCCCCCCGGCACCAGGACCGCGTCGTAGCGGCCGGGGTCGGCCTGGTCGAAGGTCTGGTCGACATCGAAGGTATCGGCCTTGACGTCATGGTTCATGCCCTGCACCTTGCCGGGCTTGGCAGAGACGATGGCGGTCTGGGCGCCGGCGTCCCGCAGGGCCTGCCGCGGCTGTTCGAGTTCCGCCTGTTCGAATCCGTCCACGGCGAGGATCGCGACGGATAGATGGTCAAGTTGCTTAGCCATGGGTTTGCTTCCTGAAGGAGGTTGAACGGGCCATGCCCGGCATGCGGCGCGCGCTTGCTGCCAGGCATGCGCAGCAGCTCAGCATGCCGCGTGCCCGGGCCCTGCGTGGCGCAGGCCCTCGTCCCGGCGCCGAAAAGGCGGCGGATCGGCGACAGGCGCAGGCAAGAAACCCGGTATATCGGGCAGCGGCGTCCCCGATATCCGGGCGCCGCAGTCTTCAACCGTCCGGCTCGATCACCATCAGGACCTGGCCGTACTCGACCGCCCCGCTGTCGGGCACCATGATGCTGCGCACGATCCCGGCCGTGCCCGCGGGGATCGAGTTCATGAGTTTCATGACCTCGATGATGCACACCGTGGTGTCGGCCTCCACGCGCTGGCCGACTTCGACGAAAGGCGGGGCGCCGGGCTCTGGGGCGCGGTAGAACGTGCCGACCATGGGCGATTTCACGGGAATGCCAGCGGCGGCCTGGAGTCCGGCGGCCCCCGAGTCCGCGCCGGACGCGGCGGGCGATGCGGCGCCTGCCCCTGCACCTGCGGCTCCCTCTGCGCCTGCGGCGCCTGTCGGCATGCCGGCTCCCGCCGCCTGCCCGGGCCCATGGCCGGCCGCCGCCGGCGGCATCGCAACCGGCCCGCCGGGGACGGAACGCAGCGCGCCGCCCTCTCCGCGGCTCAGGCTCAGATCCAGATCGCCGAACTTCAGCGAGAACTCGGTCAGCTCCGGCGTGGCGTCGATCCACGCCAGGATCCGGTCCACGTCCTTGAAGGTCAATGCGTCATCCATTGCGGCTTCCTGCTTGCGACGAAAATGCCATGCCGATCTCCAGATCGCCCCGGCGCACGTGGATGCGTCCGGGCCGGCGGCGCGCCAGCAGCTCGCGGACCAGCCTGAGCACCGGCTTGTCGCCGGCATATTCGGTATTCATGGGCTGGGCGGCCAGCATGTCGTCCACCTGCCGGCCGGAGAACATGTAACGCAGCAGCCGCTCATCGTCGCCGATGTCCGGATACTTGCGGCGCAACCCGGCCACGGCCGGCGCCAGCGGCTGCGGGGCCAGGGCGATATGCGGCGAACCGTTGGCGACGATGCGGTCCAGCACGTCCGGATCGACCGGCGCCAGCAGCGTGCCGTAGTAGCCCAGCGCATAGCGCTTGATCTCGTCGGGCACGATGCGGTAGCGCTCTCCGTGCACGACGTTGAGTACGGCCTGCGTGCCCACGAATTGCGCGGTGGGCGTGATCATGATCGGATAGCCCAGCTCCTGGCGCACGCGCGCGCACTCCTGGAGCAGCTCGTCGAACTTGTGGCTCAGCCCCGCGTGCTCCAGCTGGGAGCGGAAGTTGGTGAGCATGCCGCCCGGGATCTGGTGGTCGTAGTGGAAGGAGTCGTAGACCGCGGCCTGTCCCACCGGCTTGCCTTCCTGCTCGGCGATGCGGGCGAAATGCTCGCCGATCTCCTCGACCAGTGCCATGTCCAGGCCCGCGTGATACCCCATGCCTTCCAGGTTGCGCACCGTGGATTGCGTGGCCGGCTGCGCCGGACCGTTGGCCAGCGGTGCGATCGACGTATGGATCTGGCTGGCGCCGAGCTTGACCGCCTCCAGGTAGACCAGCGGCGCCAGTCCGGTCAGGCAATGGCTGTGGATTTCCAGCGGCGTGGGGCCGATCACTTTCAGGATGGCCGGCACCAGGGTGCGGATGCGATCCACCGTCAGCAGGCCGCCGGCGTCCTTGAGCATGATGGCGTCCACCACCCCGCTGTCGACCAGGCGCCGGGCGGTGCGGACGTAGAGTTCGTCGGTGTGCACCGGGCTGAGCGAATACGACAACGCGCCGAAGGTCCGCGCGCCCAGCTTCTTGGCGGGCCGGATGCTGGCCAGCATGTTGTCGACATCGTTCAGGCCGTCGAACGAGCCGATCACGCGGAAACCGTTGGCCACCAGGCGCTCGACCCACAGCTCGACGATGTCGTCGGGCAGCATCTCGAAGGCGATCAGGTTTTTGCTGCGGATCAGCGAGCGCAGCGGCGTGCGCCGCACGCGCTCGCGCATGAGGCGCACGCGCTCCCATGGGTTTTCCTTGAGATAGCGGATGCAGACGTCGAACTGGATGGCGCCGGCCAGATCGATTTGCGCGAATCCGGCCCGGTCCATGCGTTCGGCCACCGGCAGCATGTGGGCGGTGGTCATGCGCGTGGCCCACAGGCACTGGTGGGCGTCGCGCAGCGTAGTGTCGATGACCTCCACCGTCCGGCTACCGGCCGCCGCGCGCTGCCCGGCGAGCGCGCCGGGCCGGGTGATCGCATCCATTACGAGCCCTTCTTGGCCGCCTGCGCGCCGGCCTTTTCCAGATAGGAATAATCGATATAGCCGTTGATCCAGGCTTCCGGGTCCTCGCCGAACTTGGCGGGCACCTTGCCGGCGTCGGCGATGGTCTTCAGGATGATCCTGGTCGACGGCATGTCGACCTTGGGCTCGGTCACGATGACCGAATCCATGGCCTGGAGCATGGCGTCCGTGGCGCCAGGGTTGTTCATTTTCTTCGCGACGATCTCCGCCACCTTCTGCGACGGGTTGTTCTTGATGTAGTCGATGCCGCGCAGAAGCGCCCGCAGAAAGCCTTCGACGGCGTCGGGATGCTCCTTCAGGAACCTGGGCCCCGAAATCACCAGCAGGCTCTCGGCGCTTTTGATCGGCGGGTTCTGCTCGATATAGTGCAGCTTCGGGTCCTGGGCCACCGCCAGGGCCGCCGCCGGCTCCCACGAAATGAAGGCGTCGATCTCGCCCTTGCCAGCCATGACCACGAAGTCGGACACCTTGGCGAACACCCGCTTGAACTTGACCTTCTCGGTGGTCTGCACATAGCTCAGGATCGCGTCCTGCACCGTGCCCAGCCCCGGACTGCCCACCGTCTTGCCTTCCAGGTCCTTCCAGGACTTCAGTTCCTTGCGGCCGACCAGCGGCGCGTTGTTCTTGGTGATCGACATCAGGATGGTCAATTCCTGCCCGCGCGCGGCCGCCTGCATGATGGGCGCCAGCCCGCCGAAGAAGATGTCGATCTCGCCGTTGGCGAAATGCAGCAGGCCTTCGGGGCCGTTGGAAAACGTCTTGCGGACCAGCTTGATATTCTCGTCGGCCAGGTAGCCTTCATGCTCGGCCACCCACAGCGCCGCGTAGTCCACTTCCGAGCCGATCTGGTCAGCCAGGCGGATTTCGACGGGAGACTTGGCGGGCGCGGATTGCGCCCACACCGCGCCTGACGCGACGCACACTACCAACATTGCCAGGGACAGGATACCGTTACGCAGCTTCATGATCGCCTCCTCGAGGACGTGATGGGAACGATGCGACTACACGGTCCGTGCCGGCGGGAACGCGACGTGCCCGGCCTGCTGGGACAATTCGTTGAGCAGCTCCGCGCACTGGGCGCGCAGCGCGGTGAACTCGGCGCTGAGCGTGTCGCGCGGGCGCTGCAGGGGGATGCGCGTATCGGCGCGGATGCGCGCCGGCTTGGACGACAGGATGATGACCCGGTCGCCCAGGAAGACGGCTTCTTCCAGGTTGTGGGTAACGAAGATAATGGTGCGCTTGCGATGCTGCCAGATATCCAGGATCTCGCGCTGCATGCGTTCGCGGGTGGGCTGGTCCAGGCTGACGAAGGGCTCGTCCATGAGAATGAGATCGGCGTCCGTCGCAAAGGCGCGGGCGATCGCCACCCGCTGCTTCATGCCGCCCGAGATCTGGTGGGGATAATGCTTCTCGAACCCCCTGAGGCCCACGACCTCGATGATGTCATCGACGATCCGGCGGATCTCGCGCTCCGGGCGCTTCTTGACGCGCAGCCCCACGGCGATGTTGTCGCGCACGTTCAGCCAGGGCAGCGTCGAAGGCTCCTGGAACACAAACGAGATATTCTGCCGGCCGGGATTGATGGGCTGATCCTGGATCAGCGCCTGCCCCTCGGTCGGCACCAGCAGTCCGGCCAGGATGTCGAGCAGCGTCGTCTTGCCGCAGCCGCTGGGGCCGCACACGCAGACGAACTCGTTTTGCCGGACCTCGAACTCGATATCGTCATGCACCGCGAAATCGCCATAACGGTGGGATTCCTTGATCCGCACCATGACGTCGGTATTGTCCATACGGCTTCCTCGCGCAGGGGAATGCGGCGCGGCCGCGCTCAAAGCGCGACTTGCCAGCGCCAGCGGAACAGGTACTTTTCGGCCAACAACAGGATCTCGTTGAAAATGAAGCCCAGCGCGCCGATCAGCAACATGGCCACCACGACTTCCGGAATGCGCAACAGCTCGGAATAGTTGACCATCATGCGGCCCAGGCCGATCGACTCGCCGCCGGTCAGCTCGGCCGCCACGATCGTCATCCACGCGGTGCCCAGGCCGACCCTCATGCCGCCCAGAATGTCCGGCAGCACCGTGGGCAGCACCACGCGGCGCAGGATCTGCAGCTTGGTCGCGCCATATACCTGGTAGACCTTGCGGTGAATCGGCTCCACCCGCCCCACCCCCACCATGGTGGCAGTGAAAATCGGAAAGAACGCGCCCAGGAAAATCAGAAAGGCGTAGCGGGAAATGCCGGAGAAAAAGATGATCGCCAGCGGAATCCAGGCGATCGGCGGAATGAAGCGAAACGGCTCGAGCACGATGCGCGTATTGGCGTACACCCCGCGGTACAGGCCCATGAGCAAGCCCAGCGGCACCCCGAACAGCACGCCCAGCGCAAAGCCGACCAGCAGGCGATAGACGCTCGCGCTGACGTGGTCCCACAGGGAATTGCCCAGCACGTCGCCCTGCATGAGCAGGCGTTCGAAGGCGGTGACGATATCCAGCGGCGCGGGAAAATACGGCGAGGCCATTTTTTCGGCCCCCAGTTCCCACAGGACCAGCACCACGGCCAAGGCCAGGGCGTTATACCCCACGGTCCTGGCCCGCCGCGCCGCCGTGGGTGCCGCGCCGGCGCCAGCACGCGCCGGGGCCAGGACAGCACTGTCGGTTCGATTCATTACGCCTCCTTGGCCTGGCGTCAAGCCCGGCCCTGCCGTTCGCAATGGGAAGGTTCCGCGCGCCGTTCGGGAACGGCCTATGTCTCCGTGCTGCGTGGGTGACTTCTTGCGGGAGTCACTGACGTTGGATGCAGGCTACGCCCCAACCTTGGGAGCTGTCAATAGTCGTATATAGACGTATACGGGTTAATCATATATAAATGAATCGTCCCCAAAGCCCAGCCCGCGCCGCGGTCCCTGCGGTGCCCGGACCGCGCCCGGCTGCGCGGCGCGCCTGCGCCGGGACCCGCAACGCCAAGGATTCCGCATGACCATCGAGCGCAACACCAGCGTGCTCATCTACGTCCAGATCGCCGAGTCGCTCGCCCGGCGCATTGCCGGCGGCGAATACCGCCCCGGCGACCGGCTGCCCTCCGAACAGGAATTGACGCGCCAGTTCGGCGTCAGCCGCATGACCATCCGCAAGGCCATCGGCGAGCTGCTGCGCCAGGGACTGGTCATCGCCCAACAGGGCAAGGGCACATTTGTCACCGGCCCGCTGGTCCGCTACGAACTGCAGGACTTGCACGGCCTGTACGACGGGCTGTTCGTGCAGGGCGAATATCCCGACACCGAGCTGCTGGAGTTCGAGCCCACCCGGCCGTCGCGCTTCGACGCGGACTACGTCGACGGCGAGGCCGGCCCGCTGATTTCGCTCAAGCGCCTGTACGTCATGCACGGCACCCCGCTGGCGCTGACCCAGGCCTATCTCACGCCCCGCGCCAGCCGGCTCACGCGGGCGCAGGCCTCGCGCTATCCGATCTACGTGCTGCTGGACCGCGTGCTAAAGATCAAGATCAAGGAAGCGCAGATCAATCTCGGCGCGCGCCAGGCCGGCAAGGAGACCGGGCGCCTGCTCGATCTCAAGCCGCAAATGCCGGTCATGACCATGGAGCGCGTCTCGTACGACGAACATGGCGCCATCTGCGAACACAGCGCCATCAGCATCCGCGCAGCCGGCTACCAGTTCGGCATCCGGGTGCGCGGCCCGCTCGGCGGCGCCGGCGGCATGACGCTGGCCAAGGTGGATGCGCAGGCGGACGAAGACGCCCCCACGGCGGGGGGAACGCTGGCGGCCTGAGCCGGCGCAGCGCTATATATCGTCGCCCTCTTCGATGCGGTAATGATGATGGCGCGTGTCGATCCGGCTGGTGCGCAGCTCCACCGGCTTGTTGCCGAAGGTATAGGCCAGCCGGCGGATCTGCAGGACGGGCTCGCCGGCTTCGATGCCGAAGGTCCTGGCCACAGCGGCGTCGGCGTGCACCGAGCACAGTTCCTCGGTGGAGCGCACGATGGTAATGCCGAAGTGGCGCTGGTATACGGCATAGAGCGTGCGCCCGCCCTCCTGCACCAATTGCCGGTTCAGGCCAGGAAACCGCTCGGCGGGAATGACGATGTCGGACAGCACCACGGGAACGCCGTCCACCGTGAGCACATTGCGCAGCTTGAAGACTTCGTGCTTGCCTCGCACGCGGGGCAGCTGCAGCTGGTCGGCCGTGGCATCGTCGGCCGCGGCCTTGTTCAGGGAAACGAGATGGCTGACCGGAAATGACTTTTTTCCGTCGTTGCGCACGATGTGGAAAAAACGGTAGACGCTGTGCTGGTCGTCATGCTGGGTCACGAACGTGCCCTTGCCCTGGCGCCGGACCACCAGGCCGGCCGCCGACAATTCCGCCAATGCGGCGCGTATCGTGGAGATCCCCACTCCATAATGGGCGGCAAGCTTGGCTTCGCTGGGAAGACGCTCCCCCGGCGCCCATTGCCCCTTGCTCAAGGTATCGACGATCTGATTCTTGACGTGTTTGTAGAGATGGTCGTCGGCGAGCATGGCGCTGGTGGAAAGGCGGGCTCTCGGCAGAAGGGACTCGGATGGCATCGGCCGGGACGTCGGCCGGCACGATGGGCCCGGGCCGGCCCCGAGCGGCCCCATGCCGGACCGGGGGCGCCCCGTACGGGCAGCCGGATTTTAGCATTGGCCTCGGCTGAACGGTCCGCAACATGCGGCTGCGCCGCCCCCGTGGACCGCGCCCGGGCGGCTTACGATGCGCGCCCGGACGGATGCCCCGCGTTGCCGGCGATCACCTCCTGGTCCAGGCTCTGGTCGATCTCGCCGATGCGCTTCAGCACGTGGGGCGCCAAGCCGCGATAGGCCGCCTCGAAACAAGGATTGACCCGGCTGATGGCGTCCTCGGCCAGGCTCGCGCCCTGGCAATCGCCGTCCACGATGAAGGGGCCGAAACCCGCGGTGTCGATCACCCACAAGGCTTCGGGCAGGCCGAGTTCGTCCTTCCAGTAGACCGCCTCGACGCCGCGCACCCCGCGCCCGTAGAGCGCCGCAATGCCGTAACCCACGGTGGTCAGGAAGACCGTCCCGGTTTCAGCGAAGACCTCGCGATAAATGGCCGCGTCCATGCCTCCCTTGCCGATGACCGCCCGGATGCCGAAGCGCCGCACATATTCAGGCACCCAGCGACCATAGCGGAAGCTGGCCGTGGCCTGGATGGACGAAATGCGGTATCTGCCCGGAGACTCTTCCTGGCCGGCGGGCGCGGCATGCATCTGCACATTGCTGACGGCGGCGACATCCAGTGGGATGTCGTGGCCGCGTTCGAGCACGTGCTGGTACACCAGGGCGCGGCCGGTATGGACCTTACCGTCCAGGAACACGACGTCGCCAACCTCGAGCCCCCGCACATCCGCCTCGGACAGGGGAATGGTAAGTCGATGGATTTTCATGCCGGATCTCCTGGAAGGCCGCGCGGGCGGCCATGGGGCTATATGCCGGTGCGCCGCGAATACTCGCTGAACCAGGCCGGCGCATCCCGGGTCTCCAGGGTGCCGTCGGCATGGATCCTGACCACCCCGCGCCGCGCCGCCTGGCAGATCTGGTGTATGCCCAGAGGCGTCAGCGCGCTGTGGGTATAGGCGATCTCCACGTGGACATCCAGCGCGTAGCCCCCGGTGCCCGGATAGCCCATGGCGCCCAGGCCCAGCGAGTTGGCCAGCTCGTGCAGCTCGTCTTCCAGTTCGGCGATCGCGGGCTCGGGATGGCGGTCGCCAATGGCGCGCAGCACGGCCGCCTGCTTGGCGATGCTGAAGGCCTGGTCCTTGGTGCCCCCGATTCCGACGCCGATGATGACCGGCGGACAGGTCAGCCCGCGGCGCCCGAATTCGGCGATGGCATCGACGAGGCCTTTGCGCACGCCGTTCAAGCCGTCGCCATCGACCATCATGCGAAAGTCGCTGCCGAAGGCGCCCCCCTTGTGTACCGCGATCAGCTCTATCCAGTCCGCTTCGGGCTCGAACCGATAGTCCACGTTGGGAGCGAATACGCCCAGGTTGTCGCCCGGATTGCGGCGGTCGATGGGATGCACGCGGTTCGAGCGCAACGCCAGGTCGCGGGTGACGCGGGCGGTGGCGCGCCGGACCGCCTGCTCCAGCCCGACGAATCCCGAATCGATCCGCGCCTCGTTGCCCGCCACGACGAACATGCGCATCACCCCGACATCAGCGCAGATGGGTCGCTGATCCTGCTCGGCCACGCGCGAATTCTCCACGATGGCCTGCATGACGAAACGGGGCAAGGCGTTCGCCTCGCGCTCGAACGAACGCTCCAGCGCGTCGCGCACATCAGCGGGATGCGTGGTGGCCGCCAGCCGGTGGGCCTCGTACGCGGCCTGCTCTATCCAGGCGGCTTTCACTTTCATATGGTCACCTGACGGCCAGGTGGCGTTCGGTCACGATGCGTGCGATCCGCGCGCTTTCCTGCGCCATCATGCTGCCCATGGCTTCCGGCGTATCGCCTACCGCCTCCATGCCCAGGCCGGCCAGCTTCTCCTTCAGGCCGGCATCGGCCAGGGCCTCGCGCACCGAATCGTTCACCTTACGCACCACGGCAGCAGGCGTGCCGGCTGGCGCGACGACGCCGAACCAGCCCCGGCTCTGGAAGTCGGGCAGAGTGTCGGCCAGCGCCGGAACCCCGGGCAGTTGAACGATGGATGCGGCGGAGGTGACGCCCAATGCGCGCACGCGGCCGCTGCGGATATGGGAAATGGCGGCGGCCAGGTTGGCCACACAGAAATCCACCACGCCGCCGGCGAGGTCGACCAGCGCCGGCGGATCGCCCTTATAGGCGACCGCGACCGCATCGATGCCCGCCGCGCTGACGAAACTTTCGGCCGCCAGCTGGCTCTGCGAACCCACGCCCGCATGGCCGAAAGTAAGCTTGCCGGGACTCTTGCGGGCCGCGGCGATCAGGTCTTGCGCCGATCGATAAGGCGACTTCGCCGGGACCACCAGCACCTGCGGTCCCGCCGCCACCGTGCTCACCGGCACGAAATCCTTGTCCGGATCGTAGGCGAGCTTGGAATAAATGTGCTGGTTGGCCGTCATCACCGACCCGGAAGGAAAGAACAGCGTATAGCCGTCAGCGGCCGAGCGCGCCACCTCCGAAGCGCCGAGCGCCCCCGCCGCCCCCGGCCGGTTTTCGACCACCACCGATTGACCCCAGATCCTGGCGAGCTGTTCGGCAAGCAGGCGGGCCGGGATATCAGCCGCGCCTCCCGCCGGGAACGGCACGACGAGCTTGACCGGCCGGTCCGGCCAGTCCTGGGCCGATGCGAGGTTGGCCCAGGCACAGGCCAGACCCAGGAGGAATACCGCGATGCGTTTCAGAAACATATCCTTCTCCTTTCAGGATGGACTCCTGCTCATCGAATGACGCGGATGTCGGACGATCCCACTCCGCGGCGCGGCATCCACAGCGGCCGAGTGCCGGTTCCTGTGCCATGTCGCCTGTCTCCAGCTTGTTTGCATCGCCTGCCGGCGATTTTGTCGTTATCCGTAACGGTCGAACCGGATGCTCTCCAAGGGAAATTTCGCCACGGTCAGCAGGGCGCGAATGCCCGCGTCGACGGCCACCGGCGGACCCGCTAGAAAAACCGTGGTGGTCTGCGGCGCGCACCGCATCTCGCGCAACGCGACCTCATGGACCCAGCCCGCATCGAACGCCAGACCGGGATACGCGGCCTCCATGGCCGGCGGCGGCTCGCCGTCCGAAAAGGCCACCCTCACGCGCAGGCGGCCGTTGGCCCGCTTCGCCAGGTCGCACAACTCCTGCGCATAGAACAGCTGGGCCGGATTGCGGACCCCGAAGAAAATTTCTGTCTGGTGCCCGGAACGGCCTGCGTCGGTCACCGCCCGACGGGCGATCGACATCATGCCGGCGATGCCCGATCCCCCCGCGATGCAGACCACGTCCTGCATGGTCCGGGGCTCGAACACGGCCCTGCCCAGCGGCCCGAACAAATCCACCCGGCTGCCGAGCCGGTCGGCGTCGAACAGCCATTCCGAAACGCCGCCGCCGGCCTTTCTGCGCAGGACGAAAACAAGGGTCGGCGCCGGGTCATC
>Ga0182748_1004439_pt1 | contig 11121 bp, 8 predicted proteins | sample eDN3rd37CKraftOP_FD_128877 | JGI IMG/M metagenome (GOLD analysis project Ga0182748, IMG submission 128877) | Enriched Organic Plus compost microbial communities from Emeryville, California, USA - eDNA 3rd pass 37_C Kraft OP (version 2) (version 2) ...
GCGCTTGCGCGGCCGCGGCTTGAGCCGCGCCATCATCCGGTTGAGCACCGGCATGGGCTTGGCCTGACGCTCCTCGAGCGCGGCGCACAGGATCGCGGTGAGGTCGCCGACGTCCTTGGCGATCAGGAAATAGTGCTTCATGAAGCGCTCGACGTCGGACAGACCGGGATGCGAGGTGTAGCCGAGCCGCAGCGCGATCTCGCGCTGGATGTCGAAGGACAGCCGCTCTTCGGGCCGTCCGGCCACGTAGTGCAGATGGCAGCGCACCGACCAGAGGAAGTCCTCGCAGCGGCGGAACAGCTTGAATTCGTCGCGGCTGAACACGCCGCGCGCCACCAATTCCTCCGGCGTGTCGACGCGGTAGACGTAGCGCGAAATCCAGAACAGCGTGTGCAGGTCGCGCAGGCCGCCCTTGCCGTCCTTGACGTTCGGCTCGACGAGGTAGCGCGACTGACCGGCGCGGCGCAGGCGCTCCTCGCGCTCGGCGAGCTTGGCGGCGACGAATTCGGCGGCCGTGCCCTGCACCACCTCGCTGTCGAACCGCGTCAGCATCTCGTCGAACAGGCTGCGGTCGCCGAGCAGAAAGCGCGATTCCAGCACCGCGGTGCGGATCGTCATGTCGGCCTTGGCCTGGCGGATGCATTCGTCGACCGAACGCGTCGCGTGGCCGACCTTCAGGCCCATGTCCCACAGGCAGTAGAGGATCGCCTCGGCGATCGACTCGCCCCAGGCGGTTTGCTTGTAGGGCATGATGAACAGCAGATCGATGTCCGAGCCCGGGGCCAGCAGGCCGCGGCCATAGCCGCCGGTGGCGACCACCGCCATGCGCTCCGCTTCCGACGGATTGCGCGAGGGATAGAGATGGCGGCAGGCGAAATCGAACAGCACGCCGATGATGGCGTCCTGCATGGCGCAGAGCCGCTCGGCACAGCGGCGGCCGTGGCGGTCGGCGAGCAGCAGGCGCTCGGCGGCGGCGCGGCCGCGGTTGAGTTCGGCCTTCAGCACCTGGGCGACAGCAATGCGCAGATCGGCCTCGCGGCCGGCGAAGTCGCCGGCGAGCTGCTCGAGCTGTGCGCCAACTGCAGCGACATCGAGCATGGCGGCTTCACGCGCCGCATTGTCGGGGTTCGGGGTCATCGCCTCATTCCGTAGCCGAGCGGAATAGAACTGTCATCCATCCGCTCGGCCGATGGATGCAAAGGAAGGTGGCGGTTCTCCCCGACCCGACCCGGAGAAAATGCGGTTCCAAATAAAGCATTCCAATCGCTAATAATTTTCTCGTTGACGGAAGGTGCGGCGATTTCTAAATCAAAGGCCAGCGCCGATTTGAGCGAGCAGCTTGCGGGCGCTTAACAAATGCAGCTAAAGCGCCGGGGTCAGAGCCCCCGTCGCGTCGAGCTGACGGCGGGCCGGCCGGTCCGCCTCCATCCACCGCGGCGCCGCGCAGGGAACGCGACCGCCGCCGAGCGATCGGAGGTCGCCATGACTCTTCTCTCCCCCCTCACCTTCTCGCGTCGTGCCGTGCTCGGCCTGTCGCTGGCCGCTGTGCTGGCTCCGGGCGCGGCTCTCGCCCAGGACAAGCCGAAAGAGATCCGGATCGACTGGGCCACCTATAATCCGGTCTCGATGGTCCTGAAGGACAAGGGCCTGCTGGAGAAGGAATTCGCCAAGGACGGCATCGCGATCCGCTGGGTGCAGACGCTCGGCTCGAACAAGGCATTGGAGTTCCTGAATGCCGGTTCGATCGATTTCGGCTCCACCGCCGGCGCCGCCGCCCTGGTCGCGAAGATCAACGGCAATCCGATCAAGTCGATCTACGTCTATTCGCGTCCGGAATGGACCGCGCTCGTCACCGGCAAGGACAGCCCGATCAAGACGGTCGCCGACCTGAAGGGCAAGAGCGTCGCCGTCACCCGCGGCACCGACCCGCACATCTTCCTGGTCCGCGCGCTGCAGGAGGCGAAGCTGACCGAGAAGGACGTCAAGATCGTCCTGCTGCAGCATCCCGACGGCAAGACCGCGCTGATCCGCGGCGACGTGGACGCCTGGGCCGGGCTCGACCCGATGATGGCCGCGGCGGAAGTGGAGAACGGCGCGCGGCTGTTCTACCGCAAGCCCGAGGCCAACACCTGGGGCATCCTCAACGTGCGCGAGGAGTTCCTGAAGAACCATCCGGATCTCGTGCAGCGCGTGCTCGCGGTCTACGAGGAGGCGCGGAAGCTCTCGCTGGCCGACTACGACCTGGTGAAGAAGACCTTCATCGCCGCGACCAAGCTGCCCGACGCGGTCGTCGACAAGCAGCTCAAGGAGCGCACCGAACTGACTCATTCGAAGATCGGCGAGCCGCAGAAGGAGTCGATCCTGGCCGCCGGGCTCGCCTTGCAGCAGGCCGGCGTCATCGCCGCGAATGTCGACGTCAAGGCGACGGTCGAGGCGCTGATCGACGACCGCGTGCCGATCGCCGGCAACTGATTTGAGCCTCTGCGGCGGCCTGCGGGCCGCCGCAGCGTTCTTTCCTGCCTTTAGGGCCGAAGTTGCAAAAGCCGGGCTCGCCATGTCACTTGTGGGTATGACCGCCTCCGCCGAACCCGCCCTGGCGAGCGCCCCGGCCGCCGCCACGACCGACCGCAACCGCTTTTCGCGGCCGCTGCTCGGCCTGCTGCTGCCGGTCGGCGCGGCTGTCCTCTGGGAACTCGCGGTCCGTGCCGGGCTGAGCGACGGGCGGCTGGTGCCGCCGCCTTCCACCGTGTTCGAGACCTTCGCCGAACTGGCTTCGACCGGCGAATTGTGGCGCCACACGGTGGCGACGCTGCTGCGCGTGCTGATCGGCTTCGGCCTCGGCGTCGCCGCCGGCACGCTGTTCGGGGCGCTGGCCGGCTATTCCGCCCTCACCCGCCGGCTGCTCGATCCGAGCTTGCAGGCGCTGCGGGCCATCCCCTCGATCGCCTGGGTGCCGCTGTTCATCCTCTGGCTCGGCATTTTCGAAGCTTCGAAGATCGCACTGATCGCAGTCGGCGTGTTCTTTCCGGTCTATCTCGGCGTGATGGGCGCGATCATGTCGGTCGACCGCAAGATCGTCGAGGTCGGGCGCGTGTTCCGGCTCTCCGGCAGCGCCATGATCCGCCGCATCCTGCTGCCCGCGGTGCTGCCCGCCTATGTGGTGGCGCTGCGCTCCGGTCTCGGCCTCGGCTGGATGTTCGTGGTCGCGGCGGAGTTCATGGGCGCCGCCGAGGGCCTCGGCTATCTGCTGGTGGACGGGCAGCAGCTCGGCAAGCCGGCGCAGATCGTCGCAGCGATCGTCGCCTTCGCGCTGCTCGGCAAGATCACCGACGGCCTGCTTGCCGCCGGCTCGGCCCCGTTCCTGCGCTGGCAGGACGCGTTCGGCGGGGAACGGTGAGGCAGTCATGCTGGTGATCGACGGCGTCGGCAAGACCTATGCGAACCAGGTCCGTGCCCTCGACAACATTTCGCTGAGCGTCGACCCCGGCGAGATCGTCGCCATTGTCGGCGGCTCGGGCTGCGGCAAGTCGACCTTGCTGCGGCTGATCAGCGGCCTCGACACGCCGACCGAAGGCGCGGTGCGGCTCGACGGCGACCGCATTACCGGCCCGCACGAGAAGATCGGCATCGTCTTCCAAGAACCGCGGCTGCTGCCGTGGCTGACGGTGGCCGACAATGTCGGCTTCGGCATCGCCGACCGCCCGCGCGCCGAGCGCGAAGAACGGGTGGCGACGGCGCTGAAGCGGGTCGGCCTGCCGGAAAAGGCCGAGGTGTGGCCGCGCGAATTGTCCGGCGGCCAGGCGCAGCGCGTGGCCATCGCCCGCGCGCTCGTGCCGCGCCCGGAAGTGCTGCTGCTGGACGAGCCGTTCTCCGCGCTCGACGCCTTCACCCGGATCGACTTGCAGGATCACCTGCTCGACCTGTGGGCCGACTTCAAGCCGACCCTTATCGTAGTGACGCACGACGTCGACGAGGCGATCGTGCTGGCCGACCGGATCATCGTGATGCGGCCGATGCCCGGCCGCCTGTTCGACGAAATCATCGCCGACATGCCGCGGCCGCGCGACCGGCAATCGGCGGCATTCGACTTTGCCAAGCGGCGTGTCCTCGCCGCGCTCGACCGCTCGCTCAACCGGGCGCCAAGCGCCGACGACGGCGAGACCCGGAGCGAGGCCGGCGCCGCCCTGTGGTGGTGAACGCGGCCTTTCCCGGCAAGGTCGCCGGATCGCGGCAACACTTCATTTACCCCCCCTTAAATCGCCGCAATTAGCGTGCGCTAAAGGCCTCGGGACGGCCGCTATGGGACGGGAGATGGCGCGGGGACGGCGAAAGACGAACGAGCGCCAGGAGCCCGTATTCGACGCCACTCCGGTGCCGGGTTTCGACCTGCGCCTGAGCGCGGCGGACCGTCCCGGCGTGCCGTTCGACGACGACATGCAGCCGCAGGCGCGGCGCACCGCCAAGACACGCCGCGCGGCCAATGACGACGAGCGGCCGGCGCGGCGCGGCCGGGCCCAGGTCGAGACCGGGCGCGGACGGCGCCGCGGCGGCGGCAGCGGGCGCGGCGGCGGCTTCAGCATCAGGCGGATCGCCTATTGGATGCTGGTCCTGGCGCTGTGGGCCGGGATCGCGGGCGCCGCGGTAATCGGCTGGTTCGCCGCCCACCTGCCGCCGATCCAATCGCTGGAAGTGCCGAAGCGGCCGCCTTCGGTGGAGATCGTCGGCCTCGGCGGCAAGCCGATCGCGACGCGCGGCGACATGGGCGGATCGGCGGTGCCGCTCGCGGAACTGCCGAAATATCTGCCCCAGGCCTTCATCGCCATCGAGGACCGGCGCTTCTACGAGCATTTCGGCGTCGATCCGTTCGGCATCGCGCGCGCTCTGATCGCCAATGTCGTCAAGGGCGGCGTGTCGCAGGGCGGCTCGACGATCACGCAGCAGCTGGCCAAGAATCTGTTCCTGACCCAGGAGCGCACGCTGCCGCGCAAGTTCCAGGAACTGATCCTGGCGCTGTGGCTGGAGCACAAGTTCAGCAAGGCGCAGATTCTCGACCTCTATCTCAACCGCGTCTATTTCGGCTCCGGCGCCTACGGCGTGGAGGCGGCGGCGCAGCGCTATTTCGGCAAGTCGGCGCGGCGGGTCACGCTGGCGGAGGCGGCGCTGCTCGCGGGGCTGGTCAAGTCGCCGTCGCGGCTCGCGCCGACGCGCAATCCCGACGGCGCCGAGCGGCGCGCCCACGTCGTGCTGGCGGCGATGGCCGATGCCGGCTTCATCACCGACGAGATGGCGAAGACAGCGATGATGCGGCCGCCGCATGTCGTGCAGCAATCCGGTGGCGGCTCGGTCAATTACGTCGCCGACTGGGTGATGGACGTGCTCGACGACCTGATCGGCCGGGTCGAGCAGGACATCGTCGTCGAGACGGCGATCGACACGCAGCTACAGGCGATGGCGGAACGCGCGCTGGTCGACGAGCTGGCGCAGAAGGGCGCCAAGGCCGGCGTCGCGCAGGGCGCGCTGGTGGCGATGACGCCGGACGGCGCGGTGCGGGCGCTGGTGGGCGGCCGCGACTATCAGGAAAGCCAGTTCAATCGCGCGGTGGCGGCGAAGCGGCAGCCGGGCTCGGCGTTCAAGCCGTTCATCTATCTCACGGCGCTGGAGCGCGGCCTGATGCCGACCAGCGTGCGCGAGGACCGCCCGATCGATCTGAAAGGGTGGCGGCCGGAAAACTACAGCCGCGAATATTATGGGCCGGTCACGCTGACCCAGGCGTTGGCCATGTCGCTCAACACGGTGGCGGTGCGGCTGGCGATGGAGGTGACGCCGAAGGCGGTGGTGCGCACGGCGCACCGGCTCGGGATCGCGTCCAAGCTCGACCCGAACCCGTCGATCGCGCTGGGCACGTCGGAAGTGTCGGTGCTGGAACTGACCGCCGCCTATGCACCCTTCGCGAATGGCGGCATCGCCATCGCGCCGCACATCGTCGAGCGTGTGCGCACGACGTCGGGGCGCACGCTCTACCGGTGGAAGGCGCCGGCGCTCGGCCGCATCATCGACCCGCGCTATGTCGGCATGATGAACGCGATGATGCAGGAGACGCTCGCGACCGGCACCGCGCGCAAGGCGGAACTGCCGGGTTGGCAGGCCGCCGGCAAGACCGGCACCAGCCAGGATTTCCGCGACGCCTGGTTCGTCGGCTATACCGGACACCTGGTGACCGGCGTGTGGCTCGGCAACGACGACAATTCGCCGACGAAGAAGAATACCGGTGGCGGCCTGCCGGTGGAGATCTGGAGCCGGTTCATGAAGGGTGCGCATCAGGGCGTGCCCCTCGCCTATCTGCCGGGCACGGCCGGCGGCGGCTACGTCCCCGGCCAGGCGCCGGCGCCCGAGCCGCCCGCTTCCATTCCAGGACCAATGGCGCAGGACACGCGGCCGCGACCGCCCGAAGGCACGGTCGGGATCGACGGCTGGCTGCTCGACAAGCTGTTCGGGCGCCGCTGAGGCGCGGCTAGGTGCGTGCCTTCTCCGGCACGCCGGCGCGGCGCACCTTGCGGGTCGCGGCCCAGACCGCGAGCGCGGAGACGCCCATCAGCGCCACGGTCGCCGCCAACGGCCAGGCACTCTCCCCCAAAGCGTGACCGACGGCGATGCCGACAAGGGCGGCGAGCGTCATCTGGGTGAAGCCGACCAGCGACGAGGCGGCGCCGGCGCGGTCGGGAAACGGCGTCAGCGCGCCGGCGATCGAAGCCTGGAAGCCGAGGCCGACGCCGAACAGATAGACGGTCATGGTGGCGACCAGCGTCACCGCGGAGCCGAAGCCGGATGCGAGGGTGAGGACCATCAGCATGCCGCCGCCGGCGAGGCACGTGACGCCGTAGCCGACGGTGCGGTCGAGGCCGAGGCGCAGGATCAGCCGGGTGGCGGTGAGCGCGCCCAGCACGTAGCCGAGACAGGCGAGCGCGAAGGCGATGCCGAAGGCGAATTCGGACAGGCCGTAGAGATCCTGCAGCACGAAGGACGAGGCGGAGATCCAGGCGAACAGGCCGGCATAGGTGAGCGTCGTCAGCGCGAGATAGGCGCGGAAGGCGCCGTGGCGCGTCAGGCCGGCATAGATCTCCAGCATCGCCCGCGGCGAAATGCGCTCGGGCGCGCGCTGACGCAGGGTCTCCGGCAGGCGGCGCCAGACGACGAGCGCGAGCACCAGGCCGGCAAGGACAGGCAGCACGAAGTTGGCGCGCCAGCCCAACGTCGCCTGCACGCCGCCGCCGAGGATCGGCGCCGCGGTGGGAACCACGCCGAGAATCATGCCCATCAGCGACAATTCGCGGCCGGCGCGCGCGCCCTCGTAGAGGTCGCGCACGACCGAGCGCGCCAGCACCACCGGGCCGGAGCCGGCCAGCGCCTGCAGGAAGCGCGCGGCGATCAGGGTCTCGATGGTCGGGGCGGCGGCGCAGACGGCGCTGGCGGCGGCGAAGAGCACGAGGGTCGCGATGAGGACCGGCTTGCGGCCGTGCCTATCGGACAGCGGGCCGTAGATGATCTGGCCGACGGCGAAGCCGCACAGGAACACCGAGAGCGTGAGCTGCACCTCGGCGGTGCTGGCGCCGAGCAGGCGGCCGATCGCCGGCAGCGACGGCAGGTACATGTCGGTCGCGAGCGGGCCGAGCGCGGTGAGGAAGGCCAGCATCGCGGTGAGGGCGAGGGTGTTGGGACGGAGCATCGGAAAACCGGAGAGCCGCCCCTTCCCTAGCCCATGAGGCCATCGAGGGGAAATGACGCGCGCGGAGAAGCGCAAGCGAGGGCTGTACAGGGCGGCGCGCCGCGCTCACTATCACGCACCGTCATCCATCTGCGCCGCTGCCGGCGCACCTTCCGGAGCCGTCATGTCCGACGCCATCGGGCTCATCATCAAGTTTGTCCTGTCGAACTTCACCTTGACCTTCCTGGTGCTCGGTCTGCTCGCTTCGCTCGCCGCGCTGATGCGCGCGCCGCGGCCGCTGACGGGGGCGACGGTCGTCGAGAAACTGATCGCCTGGCACATCTTCTTCGCGATCGGCGTGAGCTACACCTACAATTTCGTGATGCATTCGTTCTTCGGCGAGATGGCCGCGCGCTTCATCGGCTGGGCCGACAGTCCGTTCCAGTTCGAGGTCGGCGTGGCGAGCCTCGGCTTCGCCGTGGTCGGGTTCCTGGCGGCGTTCGGCAGTTTCGACCTGCGCCTCGCCGCCATCGTCGGGCCGTCGATCTTCACGCTGGGCGCCGCGGCCGGCCACGTGCGGGAGATGGTCACGGCGCACAATTTCGCGCCCGGCAATGCCGGGGTGATCTTCTGGACCGACATCTTCGTGCCGGTGATCGGGCTCGCGCTTTTATGGCTGCAGCACCGCTACGGCCGCCCGGCGGCGGCGCTGCGCGCGGCCTAAAGGGCGAGATCGTCCCAGGCGATGCGGCGGCGGCGGCCGGGCCGCAGCAGCGCCGGCTCGTTCTTCTCGGCGCCGTAGCGGTGCAGGTCGGTGCCGTGGACGTCGAGCCAGGCCTTGGCGCGGCGCATGTTGGGGACGAGCTTCTCGACCAGGCGCCAGAAGCGCGGCGAGTGGTTCATCTCTTGCAGATGCGCCACTTCGTGGGCGGCGAGATAGTCGAGCACATAGGGCGGCGCCAGGATCAGGCGCCAGGAATAGGACAGGACGCCGGCGCTGGAACAGGAGCCCCAGCGGCTCGACTGATCGCGGATCGAAATGCGCTTGATGGTGACGCCGAGGCGCTCGGCATAGCGGCGACTCGCCGCCTCGAGATCCTTGCGCGCCTCGCGCTTGAGATAGTCGCCGATGCGGCGGGCGATGTGCGGCGTGTCGCCGGCGACGCAGAGAAGACGGTCGCCGCGGCTGTCGGTCTCGGTCCAGACGGTGCCGCGCGCGCCCTTGCGATGGACGATGCGATGCGGCACGCCGCGCAGCAGAACCATGCTGCCATGGGCGAAGGGTGCAGGCTCCGGGAGACGTCCGAGACGCGCGCCGATCCAGGCGGCGTGCTTGTCGGCGAAGGCCTTGGCTTCCTTGAGGCTGCCGCGCGGCGGCAAAGTGAGCACGACTTCGCGCGTGGTCGCGTCGATGCGCAACGTATAGCGCCGCGCCTGACGATGACGGCGGACACGAACCAGATAAATCGACCCTTCACAGGCCACCTCGATCGCCTGCGGCTCGGTCGGCCGACGATAAAGCATCGCACGCAACGCCATGGGATGACTTCCACTCACACACTGGATCAACGCCCCGCGCGATTCTGCCACAACCGGTCCCCGGTGTAGCTATTTTCATGCGCAGACCCGATCAGACACAGGATGTGGTGGGGCCGAGGCCGCCGACCGGAAAATATGGGTCAGCAACGACAGCAATTGGAATTCACTTCTTGATTGCGGTGCCGTGGTACCTATCACAAGGCAGGCAACCGCTGGGCCGGGTGCCCGCCCGGCGAAGGCCGCTTTCTGCAGGGACGCCGGGCGTCGGCGCGCGCTCACATCAAGAGGTGGTGCGGCTGCGCGGCGGGCGTTTCGGCGCAGGCGCCGGCGCATCGACCGGCTGGCCGTCGATCGTGCGCAGCTTCGGGCCGCGGCCCGGCGCGACGAAGTCGGCGACCTTGGCCATGCCCTTGCGCAGCGATCCCGGTGCGCGATTGTTGGAGAGAACGAAGTCGGCAATGCGCGGCGCGATCTCGGCGCGGAAGCGCGAGCCGTTGAAGACGCCATAATGGCCCACGGCGGGCTGCAGATAGTGGGCGCGCTTGTCTTCCGGGATGTTGATGCACAGGTCGTGCGCGGCGCGGGTCTGGCCGACGCCGGAAATGTCGTCGTGCTCGCCCTCGATCGTGAGCAACGCGACATTGCGGATGGCGGCCAGATCGACCGGGTTGCCGCGATGGGTCATCTCGCCCTTCGGCATGGCATGGCGCACGAACACGGTGTCGACCGTCTGCAGATAGAATTCGGCCGACAGGTCCATCACCGCCAGGTACTCGTCGTAGAAGGCGCGGTGCTTCTGGGCGCCGTCGCCGTCGCCCTGGACCAGATGCATGAACAGGTTGCGATGGGCCTCCAGATGGCGGTCCAGATTCATGCTCATGAAGCCGTTGAGCTGCAGGAAGCCCGGATAAACGTCGCGCATGAAGCCGGGATGCGGCACCGGCACTTTCGTGATGACGTTGCGGCGGAACCAATCGGTGCCCTTCTCCTCGGCCAGGCGATTGACCGCGGTCGGATTGACTCGCGTGTCGATCGGCCCGCCCATCAGCACCATCGAATTCGGCACATAGGGGTCGCCTTCGGCTTCCATCCGCGCCACGGCGGCGAGCACCGGCACCGAAGGCTGGCACACGCCCATGACGTGGGTGTTGCCACGCAGGAAGTGCAGCATCGACACGACATAGTCGATGTAGTCGTCGAGATCGAACCGGCCCTCGGCCAGCGGCACCATGCGCGCGTCGGTCCAGTCGGTGACGTAGACGTCGTGGTTGGGCAGCATCGCCTCGACCGTGCCGCGCAGCAGCGTCGCGTAATGGCCCGACATCGGCGCCACGATCAGCAGCTTGGGCTGCGGCCGCTGCGGCGGATTGTCGAACACGCGCTCGAAATGCAGCAGCGTGCAGAACGGCCGTTCCCAGACGCTGTTGATGCGCACGGGAACGCGCTCGCCACCGACGAGTGTCGAGGCGATGCCCCATTCGGGCTTGCCGTAGCGGCGGGTCGAGCGCTCGAACAATTCGCAGGCGGCGGCGATCGACTTGCCGAACACCGTGGTCGAGAGCGGATTGCCGGAACTGCTGTAGAAAGCCTTGGTCGCGTCGGCGAGGGCGCGGGCAGGATTCAGGGCGGCATGGCTCATCTCGTAGAGCCAGTACATCGGTGCCGACAGGACCAGACCCTCATGGTCGCCCGCGCTGGCGGCACCGCCGAACTCACCAATGGCCATCGGATACTCCCGCTGCCCTTTTTGCAACGCAGCATGCTGTCGTCTTTTCGTCATCGCGTCAACGTTGCAACACTTCTTTCCACCGACAGACCGGAAAGGAGAACAAGAGCTTATCGCGCAGCACCCATGGCGTTGCATTGCCGCAACGCGCCGC
>Ga0182748_1004440_pt1 | contig 11120 bp, 9 predicted proteins | sample eDN3rd37CKraftOP_FD_128877 | JGI IMG/M metagenome (GOLD analysis project Ga0182748, IMG submission 128877) | Enriched Organic Plus compost microbial communities from Emeryville, California, USA - eDNA 3rd pass 37_C Kraft OP (version 2) (version 2) ...
CTGGTGGCGGAACTCCGGGTGGAAGCCGATGCACGTCTGGCACAGGACGGTGTGGCACCTGAGTCCCGGCTGGTCGAGGTGGCCGCGGATATGCGCTATCATGGCCAAGCCTTCGAGCTCCTGGTGCCCTGGGGTGACGTCGCTGTGCCTGATGCGGCGGCGCTGGCCGGGCTGACCGAGCGCTTCCATATGCTACATCTGCAGCGCTTCAGCTACGCCGATCCGGCGGAGGCGGTCGAGATCGTGACGCTTCGCGTCACCGCCACTGGTCGCTTGCCGCGTCCGGCAACTGCCGAGGCATCCCCCGCGGCTCACCCGGCGCTAAAGAGTAGGCGCCAGGTTTTCGAGAATGGCGCCTGGAACGAGGTGCCGGTCTGGGACCGGGACGCATTGCGGGCGGAGGATCGCATCGCCGGCCCTGCCATCATCGAAGAGCCCTTCGCCACGCACTGGGTCGGCCGCGGCTGGGCAGCGCAGCTTGGTCCCGCCGGTGCGCTGATCGCGACGAGGAGCACATCATGAACACCGCGCGTCCTCTGGGTCCCGTGGAGATCGAAGTGATCCGCAGCGCGCTGACCGCCGCTGCGGCCGAGATGGACGTGACGGTCTGGCGCACGAGCCGCAGCACCATCGTGCGCGAGTTGCTGGACTATTCCACTGCGGTCTTCGACGCCGAAGGCAACAACCTGGCGCAATCGGCACGCATCCCGGGTCACCTGAACAGCATGTCGCACCTGCTGCGCGAATTGTTGGACAAATGGGTGGACCCGGCAGCCTGGGGGGGTGATGACGTTGTCATCACCAACGATCCCTATTGCGGCGGCCAGCACCTGCCCGATATCGTCGCCTTCAAGCCGGTGGTGCACGAGGGACGGCGCATCGCCTTCGTCGGTACGCTCTGTCACCACATCGATGTTGGTGGCCTCGCCGCCGGCAGCTATGCTGCCAAGGCGATCGAGATCTTCCAGGAAGGGCTGCGCATCCCGCCGCTGAAGCTGATCGAGAACGGTGCCCGCAACGAGGGCGTCTGGGCGATGATCCGGCAGAATGTGCGCAAGCCGGATCTGCTGCTCGGCGATCTTTCCAGCCAGATCGCCAGCCTTGAAGTCGGGGCGGCCGCGCTGCGGCGTCTGGCGGAGCGCTACGGCGCAGATGGCATGGTCGAGGCCGGCGCGCGCATTCTCGACATGAGCGAAGCGGCAATGCGCGCCTCCATCCAGCGGATGCCGGATGGCGTGTACGAATTCGAGGACTTCCTCGATGACGACGGCATCGAACTGGGGAAGCCGATCCGGCTGCATGTCAGGCTGACGGTTGCGGGCGATGGCATCACGGTGGACCTCTCCGGCTGCTCGCCTCAGGTGACGGGGCCCACCAATGCCACGCTGGCCAGCAGCAACAGCGCGGTGATGTTTGCCATCATGTGCGCGTGCGATGAACCTTTTGCTGCCAATGCAGGCTGCTACCGTCCCGTCACGACCATTGCGCCGGAAGGGTTGGTCGTGAACGCTCGTTTCCCGGCCCCGGTCGTGCACCGCGTGGCGGTGACGCACCGGTTGCTGAACGCCATGTTCGGTGCTCTCCATCAGGTCGTGCCGGATCGCATCCCGGCAGCCTATTACGGCAATTCCTATGTCTGCACCTTCCAGACCATCCCGGAAGAGGGGCCACGCGAGGTGCTGGTGGAGATCGAGATCGGCGGCAGCGGTGCGCATCCTGCGAAAGACGGCGTGAATGCCTTCGCCAGCGGCATGCACAACAACAGCAACATTCCCGTGGAGATGATCGAGAGCCAGATGCCTCTTACGATCTCCCGCTATGCCCTGCGCCCTGATAGCGGCGGCCCCGGCACGCGGCGCGGCGGTCTTGGCCTGGTGCGTGAGTGGCGCGTGGACAGCGCGCGCTGCCTGTTCACCGCCAACATGGACCGCTTCGTCCATGCACCCTATGGGCTGGCGGGCGGCGGCCCGGCCGCGGCCGGGCGACTGACGCTGCTGCGAGATGGCACGGAAGTGCCGCTGGCGCCGAAATCCGATAACCTGCCGCTGCTGCAGGGCGATCGGGTCAGGCTGGAGACCTCGGGCGGCGGCGGCTTCGGTGACCCGGCGGCACGCGACCCCGCAGCAGTGGCACTCGACCTTGCGATGGGCTACGTCACCCGGACACCAGCCGGCGTCTGATTGAGGCGGACGAGATGCCGGCGCGAGGCCAGTCATAGGCGACAGCAGTCCATCGGCCTGCAGCGGCTTGCCCGTCCGTTGTCGCCGCGCGGATCTCGCGGACTCCTGAAGATCTGATCGGACCGCCGAGGCGTGGCCGGTGTCGCACCGCCTTCACGGGGCCCGTGGCGAGAAGGCCGCATTCGGGGCAGACACTCCGTAGTACATGGCCGTTCCACCGCGTCGACATGGCACCCTGCGGCGGGCGCGATGCTGGTCCGTTCGAGCTGGATCGGGCTGCCACGCAGGGGCTCGGCGAGCCCGCACTCAATGCCGGCCACTTCATACCGAAGCCGTACCGGCAATGCGTGAGGCGGGACACGTTTTCAAGAGATGGCGCGCCACAAAGCTGCCACTATAACGAGGCTTGGCCCCGGCGATGCGGGATATCGACCCGGACTTGAGGTCGAGAGCGAACGCCGCGGGCAGTCTGGGAGTTTAGGGAAGCCATGAGCCGGTGTCTGACCTTCGTGGGCTGGTATGGGCGGCAGAATGCCGGCGATGAGGCATTCAAGATCGTCCACGAGCAGCTTTTCCCAGGTGTGCCGAAGCGCTGGATCGCCGATCCACAAGAAACCGGCAACTCCGATGAGAATCTCTACATTCTGGGCGGGGGAGACGTCTTCCTTAAATACTACTTGGACATGATCCCGCCTCAGGCGAAGTTCTTTGCCTATGGCATCGGCCTGGGTTCGCCCCAGCAGTACGCCAGCGTGCTGGAAGAGAAGGATCGGCTGCTCGGCATCTGGCTGCGGAACCCTGGCGATGTGGAGGCGCTGCGCGCCCAGGGCGTCAACGCGCACTACACGCCCGATATCGCCTTGCTGCTTGGCGACGCTGTACGGGCGCGGCCACAGCACCCGATCATCGGGCGTACCAGCAGGAAGCGCCTCGTCTTTTGCCCGTCAGGGAACGCGGACCAGACAGCGCTTCAGCGCGGCGACTTGGCGGACCATTTCTACTACAACTACCTGAAATTTGCGCTCGCGCGTGCGCTGGACGAGCTTGCCAAGTACTACGACATCATCATGCTACCGCTGTCGCACGACTACAAGGACATGGATCTGGGCTTTGCCGGCCAGGTTCATGGACTGATGCGCCGGGACGGCAATGTCTTCCCGGTAACGGAAGAACTGCCGCCACTCGACGTGGCACGGCTCATCGGTGATTGCCAGCTTTGCCTGTCGATGAAGTTCCATGGCTTGATCTTCGCCGCATTGATGGCCGTTCCCTTCGTCAATATCGGACTGACGCGCAAGACGGCGATGCTCTGCGTCGATCTTGAACAGCCGGAGCTTTCCATCCCGCCCTACAGCTTCACCCAGGCCAGCCTGCTCGAGGCCGTGAAGATCGCCGAGATGCCGGAAAGGCGCATGAAGCTGGAGCGTGCAGTGGAGTCCCAGATCGCCAAGGCGCAAGAGGAAGCTGAGGCGTTCCAAAACGAAGTCCTCGCTGCCCTCGCGGGTCCCCCGTCGGGCGGGTTCTGACGGACGACACGGAGCGACGAATCTCAGGCCAGCCCTGCTGCTTCCATGCAGTGGCGTGTGAGGCTGACATGTGCACGTTGGTGTTCGTCGCGTGCGCAGTTGCGATGCCGGCCCGCCTACCGCTGGTTCGTGTGAGCGGCTTGATGCCGGTGTGCCGGAGGGGCTGAAACGGCCTTCCCGAGCATGAGCGCGCGGGTGCGGATCCTGGCCAGCCATTCTGCGTGGACGTGCCGAGCGTGGCCAGGCCGGAGAATGTGTAACCTCGGCGTGGCCGACCCGTATCGGGGCCTCAAGGAAGGCAGGGCCGTTGCCAATGCTACCGAGATGCGGTTTGCCGCAATGGCGCGATGATGCCAGCGGCCGGACTTGACGGCTGACCCTGCAGCGCCGACAGCCCCGACGTCTGATATGCCTCTGGGAGGAATTTGTGAGCACGGTCGCCCGCGTCAAACGGAAGAGCATTCCCGAGATACGTGCCCGGAAGGGGGCGGAGCCTCTGGTCTGCCTGACCGCCTACACCACGCAGATGGCACGGCAGCTCGATCCGCATGTCGATCTGCTGCTGGTCGGGGATTCCCTGGGCATGGTGCTGTATGGATTCGATAGCACCCTGCCGGTCACGCTCGAAATGATGATCGCCCATGGCGCTGCGGTCATGCGCGGGACGGAGCGTGCCTGCGTCATTGTCGATCTGCCCTTCGGAAGCTACCAGGAGGGTCCTGAACAGGCATTCCGCAGCGCGGCCCGTGTGATGGCGGAGACGGGCGCTAATGGCGTGAAGCTGGAGGGCGGAGCGGAGATGGCCGGGACGGTGCGCTTCCTGACGCAGCGCTGCATTCCCGTCTGTGCCCATGTGGGCCTGATGCCGCAGGCGGTGAATGCCATGGGCGGCTTCAAGGCGACCGGTCGCTCGGAGGAGGAGGCCGAACGAGTGATGCGCGATGCACAGGCCATGGCGGATGCCGGGGCTTTCGCCATTGTCCTGGAAGGCACACTCGAGCCTGTCGCCGCTGCCATCACGGCCGCCTTGCCGATCCCAACCATCGGCATCGGTGCCTCCCCGGCCTGCGACGGCCAGATCCTGGTATCGGAGGATGTCGTCGGGCTGTTCAGCGACTTCACACCGCGCTTCGTCAAGCGGTACGCCGACCTCGGCAGGCAGATCTCCGAGGCCGCTGCGGCCTATGCGCTGGATGTGCGGGCACGCCGCTTCCCCGCGCAGGAGCACTGCTTCATGCCGAAAGCACAAGCCCGATCCGGGGGTCAGGCTCGCTCGCCGGCGTAACGCGTCACAAGCTGCCCGACGCGCCATGGTGGCGTGGAGATGGCGGCTGCCGTTTCCACCCACACCAGCGTTCAGGGCTGCACCGCGACGGGGTAGGGGCTCCTCATGCCCTGCTCGCAGCGCATCGATGACCTGGGCGAGAATGGCCGCTCACGGTTCTCAGTGTCGTCAGCTTGTCGGGCTGCAGGGCTGGAACGGGCGGGACGAGGGACAATCCGGCATGGCTTGCCGGAATCCCTGTGACGAAGGACAGTGATGGTAGCTCCACCGGAGGGAACACCGCGCCATGAAGCTTGCCTACTCACCCAACAGCCCCTACGTCCGGAAGGTCATGGCCTGCGCCATCCTGCGTGGGATTGACGGCCGGATCGAACTCTGGACCGTCCCCACGACCGATCCGGCGCTGGCCGCGGTCAATCCACTGTCCAAGGTGCCGACTCTGGTCACCGATGATGGCGTGGCGCTCTACGACAGCCCTGTGATCTGCGAATACCTGGACAGCATTGGCGATGCGCCGAGACTCTTCCCTGCCGCGGGTCCCGCGCGCTGGACCGCGCTGCGCCAGCAGGCGCTGGCCGATGGTATCCTGGACGCTACCCAGCCTCGCCGGCGAGAGATTGCGCTGCCACAGGACGAGGGGCGCCGCAGCTACATCGCGCTGCAGCAGGGCAAGGTCAGCCGCGCGCTTGACGTGCTGGAGGCGGAGGCTAGCAGCCTGGGCACCCTGACCACGATCGGTGAGGTGACCATCGGCTGCGCACTGGGTTATCTCGACTTCCGCTACCCGAACGAGCCCTGGCGCCCCGGCCATCCGAAGCTGGAGGCCTGGTATGCGCGTGTGGCAACGCTGCCGCCGCTCGCCCGTACCGCGCCGCCCGTCGCCTGACGCTGCAGCCGATACCGGCCCCGGGCCTACCGGGGCCGCTTTCGGGTCGCGGGCTGCTATCGCCGGTAGTCGAACCCCTTGCGGTCCACCGTGCGGACCAGGCCCTGCCATTCCTTGAGGCCATAGTCGTCCGTGGCGCGCAGCTTCTTCATGCGCGCCGCCGCGCGCTCCACCACATAATCGGCAATGCGTACCGGGGGCTCATCCAGCGAGCGGGCGATCAACTCGACTTCGCAGGCGCGCTCCAACATGTAGAGCCGCATCATGGCGCCGTGGATGGTGTGGCCCAGTGTGAGCAGGCCGTGGTTGAGTAGCACCACGCAGCTCCCATCTGCGCAGCTCCTGCCGAGCGCCTCGCACTCCTCCTGCGAGGCGGGAACGCCATATTCGTGATAGACGACGTCGTCCAGCACGTGCAGCGCGTCCTGGCTGATCGGCCGCAGGCCGCCGCGCAGCAGCGAGAGGCCCGCACCAGCGCGCGTGTGCGTGTGCAGCACGCAGTTCGCGTCCGGCCGCGCCTTGTACACGCCGCTATGGATGGTGAAGCCAGCGGCGTTGTACTTGCCCCCTTCGCTCAGGACATTGCCGTCCATATCCATCTTCACCAGGCTGGAGGCGGTGATCTCGTCGAACATCTCGCCGTAGTTGTTGATGAGGAAGGTGTTCGGCTCCCCGGGCACGCGGGCCGACATATGCGTGTTGATCAGGTCCGTCCAGCCGAGGTGATGCATGACGTGATAGACTGCGGCGAGTTCGCAGCGCATGCGCCACTCGGCCTCGGTCATCCCGGTCTCGGTCGTGCCTCGCAGAGCCACTGACATCGCAAATGCTCCCTTCGCTGCATCCTGTTGGCGGTCGGGTTACTCGATGCGTCGAAACTTCTGCAGGCAGCGCACACCCTCCGGCGGTGGCAGCTTTCCCTGGTGGTAGCGCGGCCAGGCAGTGAAGGAGACCTCACCGACATAGAGATCGCCACGCGAATCCACGGCGAGCCCATGCGGCGACCAGAACTGGCCCGGCCCGTCCCCCAGCGCGCCGAAGCGGGAGAGCAGCTTGCCCTCGTTCGACAGCACGCTGATGCGCGGCCCGAGATTCGGCGCCTCGATATTCACCGCCAGCGCCGGCCCCAGCTCGCCGACATAGCAGATCGGGCACCGTCCCTTGCCGAGGAACAGCGAGCAAGGCCGGTGCAGATTGTTCCACTGCGTCTCGTAGCGGCCCCTGCCGTCGAAGATCTGCACCCGATGACTCTCACGGTCCGCCACATAGACCCAGCCATCGGGATCGCAGCAGATGTTGTGCGGCAGGTTGAACTGCCCCGGCTCCGTGCCCGGGCCGCCCCAGGAGAACAGGTGCTTTCCCTCGGGCGAGAACTTGTGCACCATCGCGTTGCCGTAGCCGTCGGAGACGTAGATGTCGCCCTCCGGCGACAGCGCCGTGTGGGTGCAGCGGTTGAAGGGCCGGCCGCTCATATAGGGGGCCGGCTGCCTGGGCAGGCCGATCGTCATCAGCACGCGGCCGTCAAGCGTGCACTTGCGCACGGTGTGGTCACCGTCGTCGGTGCACCACAGCGTATCGTCGGGGCCGATATGGAGGCCGTGCGCGCGCGTGAACAGCCCCTCGCCCCATGAGGTCAGGAACCTGCCGTCCCGGTCGAAGACCACCATCGGGTGCTCGCCGCGATTGAAGACATAGACGCGGTCCTGGCTGTCCACCGCAACTGCGGCCACTTCCTTCAGCGACCAGCCTTCGGGCACTCGCCCCCAGCCTGGGACTGGCTCGTAGCGGTAGTCGCCACTGCCCAGCATATCTGCCATGGGCCGGTCCTCCCCTGGCGGCGGCCTGCCATGCCGCCTAGCCGTTCGGACAGGCTGAACCACTTCCCGCCGGCTGTCGAGCCAGCTCCGTCATGATGGGATCCGGCCATGGCGAGGTCCTGCCAGGCCTCCCCCCCGCCTGCGCATCCAGGGCGCGCCAGTGCTATGCCGCGCCGTGCTCGTTACCGGTCGCCACCACGCCGCGGACGACCAAGCCGCGCGAGGTTCTGGCGTCTGGCCGCGAGCTGGTGGCGCACATTCTCGGCGAACGCGCGTATGCGCCCGAGCAGATCCCGGCCGCTTCCATCCGCCGGGGGGGACCCGTGGGTCGCGGCCTTGCCGTCACGGCTTTTCTTGCTGGTCGGCGGTGGCATCGTGCACCTCCGCTGTGCCCGCGGATAACGCCCAAGGGCGCCGAAAAGCTGCCTGGCCCGCCTTGCCTCCGTCCGCGTCAGCGCCGGTTGTTGCTCCTGCCACTTGCGCCGCCAGTGACGCCCCCGGCGCCACCAGCCCCGCCGCCACCCATCGCGCCGTCATTGGTTGCGTCGGGGTCCCAGTCCTCCAGGGGAACGAAATCGTCGAGATGGCGTGCGCTGCCGGCGCCCTGCCTCGGCGGCCTCTTTCGTCCGCCGGCTGCGTCCGCCCCGACACCAGCCGCGCGACCCGCGCCATCGTCCCCGCCCGGCGGCGCACCGGCCTCGTTGTTCCCGGTGCCCTTCTTCTGCCGTTCGTTCGCCATGTGTTTTCCTTGCGTGCTTGCGCGTCTTCCTGCGGGAAGCGAACCGATGTCTCGTCCCTGGAGAACTCGCGAAGACCGAAGAGCGTGGCGGCCGGGCAGGTTTCACGGGATTGCGCAACGGCCGGCAGGCGAAGGGCCGGCAACCTGCTTTCCCCGGGCGGGATGCGCCATGGGGAACGCCGCGCAATGCGGATCACTCGCGTCCAGCACCGTTTCGGCCCTGACCGGTGCCCGATGCCGGCCTTTCGAGGGAACAGTGCCTTGACCCGCGCGCTTCGCGGCGATGTCGCTGCTCGCTGCTGATGATGCTCGACGAGCAGCAGATCAAGCCGACCCGGTGAACGAGGAACAGGTCCGCTCGTCGGTCGTTACCCGCCCCACGGGAACAATCGGATGCACGACGCATCAAACGGTAGACGACAGCTGAAGCAACGGAGCCCATGCACAACGATCCGCGCATCCGCATCGCCCAGCGCACCGTCAGCGAAAACCGGCCGACCTACTGGCACAAGGATGCGGTCATCTACCAGACCCATGTCCGCGCGTTCTTCGACTCAAATGACGACGGAGTCGGCGATTTCCCGGGCCTGACCGCACGCCTCGACCATATCGCCGATCTCGGGGCCAGCGCGATCTGGTTGCTCCCCTTCTATCCCTCGCCACTCCGGGACGATGGCTATGACATCTCCGACTACAAGGCGATCAATCCCGCCTACGGGACGCTCGACGACTTCCGCGACTTCGTCGAGGCGGCGCATGCGCGCGGGTTGCGCGTCATCATCGAGCTGGTGGTGAATCACACCTCCGACCAGCATCCCTGGTTCCAGCGCGCCCGGCGCGCGCCGCCCGGGAGCCCCGAACGGGACTACTACGTCTGGAGCAAGACGGGACACGAGTACGACGAGGCACGCATCATCTTTCTCGATTCAGAAGTCTCGAACTGGGCCTGGGACCCGGTCGCACGCGCCTACTACTGGCACCGCTTCTACAGCCACCAGCCGGACCTGAACTTCGACAATCCGCACGTGGTTCGCGAGGTGAAGGATGTCCTGAACTTCTGGCTCGATTTCGGCGTCGATGGCTTCCGGTTGGACGCCGTGCCCTACCTGATCGAGCGCGAGGGTACGGGTGGCGAGAACCTGCGCGAGACGCACGGTGTGCTGAAGATGATCCGGGCCGAGGTGGAGCGGCGCAACCCGGACTGCGTCCTGCTTGCGGAGGCGAACCAGCCAGCAGACCGCACCCTTACCTATTTCGGTAAGGGTGACGAGTGCCACATGGCCTTTCACTTCCCGCTCATGCCGCGCCTCTTCATGGCGGTTGCGAGCGAGGATCGCGGTCCGGTGGTGGACGTTGTCGAATGCACGAAGCGCCTGCCCGAGGGCTGCCAATGGGCGATCTTCCTGCGTAACCACGACGAGCTGACGCTCGAGATGGTGACCGAGGCGGAGCGGGATTACCTCTGGCACTTCTACGCCACGCACCGGCGGCTGCGCATCAATCTCGGTATCCGCCGGCGCCTGGCGACGCTGCTCAATGGCGACCGTCGCCGCATCGAACTGATGAACTCATTCCTCTTTTCCCTGCCAGGAACGCCCATCGTCTATTACGGCGACGAGATTGGCATGGGGGACAATCCCTTCCTTGGTGACCGGGATGGCGTTCGCACACCCATGCAGTGGTCTTCCGACCGCAATGCCGGCTTCTCGCGGGCAGATGCGGTTGCGCTCTACTTGCCGCCGGTGCTCGACCCGCTGTTCGGCTATGGCGCCATCAATGTCGAGATGCAGCGTCAGATGCGCGCCTCGCTGTTGAATTGGATGCGCTGGGCGATCCGGGTGCGCAACGCGCATCAGGCCTTCGGGCGGGGCAACATCGCCTTTCTGGCGCCCGAGAACCGGAGGGTGCTCGCCTATCTTCGCAGCTTCGGCGGTGAGACCATCCTCTGCATCGCAAATCTGTCGGAGACAGCACAGGCCGCGGCGCTCGACCTCGCGCCCTGGGCGGGGCGCGTGCCGGTCGATCTGTTCGGCGGCTGCTCCTTCGCGCCGGTCGGCAGGGCGCCCTACCCGATCACGCTGGCCGGGCATGGCTTCTACTGGCTCAAGCTGCTGCCCGCGGAGGAAGCGGAGGCACGGCAGCACAAGCCGCTGGAGGCAATGGACCGGCCCGAGTTGCCGCCGGCCGACCGGCCGTTGCGCCGGCCCTCGTCCGGTTGAGGCGAGAGCGCAGCGGGGGGCGTGAGCCTTTGAGGCACGCCGCTACCCCAGGCAGGATCGGGAGAGCCGAGCTGCTCGAGCCTCCTGAAGCCACCTTCGCCAGCACCTGGTTACTGGAGCACTTGCCATGAGCCAGGGCGAACGGACAACGCCCCAGCCGTGTCATTCCCGGAAGCGGGATGCCTGCGGCGATTGCGCCGGCCACAATCCTGTCGGCGACGCCGGGCGAGGTCTGGGGGAAGACCCGAAAGTCGCGGGCCGCGCGGTGATCTCGGCGACGCGATTTGCCAGCTCGTGCTGCTGGAAGGGCTTGCGGAGAACGGGCATCTCCTTCGGTATCTTCGCCAGGTCGACATACCCGGTCATCAACAGGACCGGCACCTCCGGCCTCCGTGCCTGCACCTGGATGGCCAGCTCAAGCCCGCTCACCTTGGGCATGGCGAAGTCGGTGACGACCAGGTCGATGCC
>Ga0182748_1004442_pt1 | contig 11117 bp, 8 predicted proteins | sample eDN3rd37CKraftOP_FD_128877 | JGI IMG/M metagenome (GOLD analysis project Ga0182748, IMG submission 128877) | Enriched Organic Plus compost microbial communities from Emeryville, California, USA - eDNA 3rd pass 37_C Kraft OP (version 2) (version 2) ...
GTGGGCGCGGTAGCGTGGAAGCTGATAGCGTGCCCGGCTGGCGGCCAGCCGGATTGACACCTGCCGGCTGGAGCGGCCCAACAGCCGCGCAAGGAGGCTCCGCGGCCTGCGGTGCAGCCTGGCTTCGAGTTCCATCGTGTCGATGACCGGAAATTCGATGCCTTCGCCTATGCGTGCCGCCAGCGCCGCGTTGAGGAAGCCGCGTTCGATGGCGCGGCAATGCACGACGATGATGCGGCCCGCCAGCGCTTGCAGCACCTCATCCAGCACGGCTCCCAGATCCGGAGCCGCCTCGACCTGTGAATGGGTAATCGCGTGCAGCGTGACCGACTCCGGCCTCAACTCCGCCCTGGGGCGGATCACCCAGTAACGCGATGCGCTCGCCTGGATCCGCGCCAAGGTCATCGGCACCACTCCGATGCTGACGATCTCGTCGCGCGAGATATCGAGGCCGGTGGTTTCCACGTCGAGCGCCGCCATCGGAACGTCGCGCAATGGCTGGTCGCCGCTCGGCATGCCATGCGCGTAGAACGCCTTCAGGCGAGGGTCGCGGGCCGTTCGGGCCAGCATCGAAAAGCGTCGGGGCCAGTCGTGCACGGGCGCGGCGCGGCGGCCGTCGTGCCCGCTTTGCAAGTCTCCCAGATGTAGCATGACGCCGCCGCGTTCAGTTGGCCCTGCCGGGCTGATAGCGGTACTTGAGGAATTTCTGCGCGTTGCTCAGGATCAGGAAGGCGTCGCGCAGACTTTTACGCTCGAATTCCGAGAGCTTTTCGGGCTCGACGCTGTTGTCCGGCTCATTGCCCGCCGACAGTTCATCGGCCTGGTTGCGCGCCCGTACCGTGGTGATGAATTCCAGCGCATCGTACAGATCCTGGCCGCGCCCCAGGGGCAGGATGGCGGCGTCGATGATCACGCGCAGGCGATCGAAGGAATTGAGCGCCTGCGAGCCGATCGCCAGCGCGTGCACGCGGATCAGGTCGGCCATCGGCCCGGTGCCGCGGCGCTTGATATTGATGGCGCGCGTGTGCCGGCCGTCTGATTCGACGACGAAGTCCTTGAAAAAGCCCAGCGGCGGCGTGCGCAGCAGCGCGTTGCGCGCCATGCACGCCAAAAAGCGCGAATTGCCCTGGGCCTTGCGCGCGATCATCTTGCGCAGGCGCGTGGCCCATTCGGTACGGCCCCACACGCCGTCGAGGTCGAAGAAGATGCCGGCATTCAGAAGCGATTCCGGAGTCGGGCGTTCGATCCAGTCGGTAAAGCGGCGCTCCCAGGCTTTCAATGGCTGCCGCCATTTTTCGTTGCTCGCCATCACCCCGCCGGTGCAGTACGAGTAGCCGCAGCGCGCCAATCCGTCCGAGACGAATTTGCCGAGGGCCTCGAACCAGGCTCCATGCAGGGCGGGATCGAAGCGGTCGTCCAGTATCAGGGCATTGTCCTGATCGGTGACGATCAGTTGTTCCTGGCGGGCCATGGAGCCCATGGCCAGAAAGCAATAGGGCACGGGCGGCGGCCCCAGCTCGGCTTCGGCCAGTTCCAGCAGCCGTTGCTTGAAGCTTCGTCCGATGGCGGCTATTGCGCTGCCCACCATGTGCGCGCTGGCCTCCTCGCTGACCATGCGGATGAAACAGGCGCGCGTGTCCGGCACCAGGGCGGCCAGCTCGTCCACGTTCTGGGCCCGGAAAATGCTGCCGACGACAAACAGGCTGTTGCGCGATTCATAGCGGATGATGTCCGACAGCGCGACGATGCCGACCGGACGCTGGTTCTTCATGACCGGCAGGTGGTGCACGTTGCGGCGGAGCATGGCCAGCATGGCCTCGAATACAAGCTGGTTGTGCGCGACCGTGACCACGTCGGGCGTCATGATTTCGGTTACCGGCGTGTCGTAATCCAGGCCGCAGGCCAGCAGCCGCGTCCGCAGGTCGCGGTCGGTGAGAATGCCGGAGATCAAAGGGAGATCCGGCACATTCGGATTGTCGTCCACGATCAGCAACGACGACACGTTTTCCTGCGTCATGCGCTGCGCGGCATCGCGCGCGCTCGCGTGGCGCTCCAATGTCACCGCATCGCGCCCGACCAGGGTGTCGATGGTGGCCGACATCAGGTCATTGGCATCTTCGCGGCGCGACACGACTTGCCGCAGCCGCGTTCGATCCTCTATTTCGACGTAGTCCGCGAAGGCTTCATAGTTGTCGAACAGGTTGAGAAAAACCGACTGCGGAATCAGGTAGATCAGCGAATCTTCCAGGGCCTTTGCGGGAAAGCGCACCCGGCCCTGGCGCAGCAGGCCGAACTCGCCAAAGTAGCCGCCAGAAGTCAGGCGGTTGTATAGCGTTCCGTTGCGCCGGAAGATTTCCACCGCCCCGCTACGCACGACATACCAATACTCGGACGTTTGCCCGAACTCGACGATCCGTTCGCCCGCTTTGTAATAGCAGACGTCGATCGCCTGGGCGACGCTTTCCAGCTCCTCCGGCGGCAGGGCGTCGAAGGGCGGGTGGGCCTGCAGAAAGTCGAAGATTTCAAGCTGCTCGATCTGCATGTTTCCGAGACGGCCTAAGATGGAACAGCATTGGGTTGCCGGGGCCCGGTCATGTGCGACCCGGGCCCCGACGGCTTTCTAGCGGCGGGGCTCCGAGATAAGCCCCTTGATGATCGCCAAAGTGGAGGCCAGCAGCACGACGGCAAAGGGCAGGCCCGTCGACACCGCCATTGCCTGCAAGGCAACCAGCCCGCCTCCGAGAATCAGCGCAATGGCTACCAACCCTTCGAATACCGCCCAGAATACCCGTTGCGGCACGGGCGCATCAACCTTGCCGCCAGCCGAGATGACGTCGATGACGAGCGAGCCGGAGTCGGAAGAGGTAACGAAGAACACCACCACCAGCACGATGGCGAGCAGGGAAGTGATCTGCTTGAGCGGCAGCGCTTCGAGCATCATGAAGAGCTGCAGCGGCAATTCCGCATTGCGCGCGGCCTCGTAGCCGTCGTGCACGACCTGCGAGATGGCGGTTTCGCCGAACACGCTCATCCACAGCGCGCACGCCAGCGATGGCACGATCAGCACGGAAATGATGAACTCCCGAACAGTGCGCCCGCGCGAGACGCGCGCGATGAACATGCCGACGAAGGGCGACCAGGATATCCACCACGCCCAGTAAAAGGCCGTCCAGCCTTGCAGGAAATTCGTATCTTCCCGTCCCACGGGATTGGATAGCGCCGGCAGGTATTGCAGATAGGCCCCAAGGTTCGAGAAAAAGCCGCCGAGGATATCCAGCGTCGGTCCGACGGCGACGACGAACAGCAACAGCAGCAGCGCCAGCGCCATATTGATCTCGGACAGCCGCTTGACGCCGGCGTCAAGCCCTGCCACGACGGAAAACAGCGCGATGGATGTGATGCCGATGACCAGGATGATCTGGGTGGCGGTGCCTTCAGGTGTATCGAACAGGAAGTGCAGTCCCGAACTGGCTTGCGAGGCCCCGAAACCCAACGAGGTTGCCAGGCCGAACAGCGTGGCCAATACGGCCAGGATGTCGATGATATGCCCGGGCCAGCCCCAGACCCGCTCCCCGAGCAGCGGGTAGAACACTGAGCGCACCGTCAGGGGCAGCCCCTTGTTGAACGAAAACAGCGCCAATCCCAGTGCCAGCACGGCGTAGATCGCCCACGGATGCAGCGCCCAGTGGTAGATCGTCGCGGCCATGGCCAGCCGCGTGGCGCCTTGCGCATCGCCCGCGGCACCGTCCAGCGGCGCCCAGTCGGTGCGCAGGCCATTGGCCATTTCGGTGCCATCGAAGGCGGTGCCGAAATGCGTCAGGGGCTCGGACACGCCAAAGAACATCAAACCGATGCCCATGCCGGCAGCGAACAGCATCGAGAACCAGCCGACGTAGGTATAGTCGGGCTTGGCTTCGGTTCCCCCCAGCCGGACCCTGCCCAATGGCGAGACGGCTACCGCCAGGCACACCAGCACGAAAACGTTGCCGGCCACAAGGAAGAATCCGTCGAGGTGGGAGGTCAGCCAGTCCTTCATGCCGCTGAACAGCGTCTCGGCCTGATCATGAAAGCCCAGCGTCAACGCCACGAACAGCACCACCAGCCCGCCGGCCACCCCGAAGACGGGATTGTGGATGTCGAGGCCGAATGGCCCGATATTGACGATGATGTTGTCCTGGCCGATCTGATAGTCGGTCTCGATGGGATTGACTTCCCCGTCGGGGATCATGGGATCTTTCTTTTCTGGAAGTTCGTCCGTCATCCATGTTTCCTTGAAAGCACCCGGATCGGGTGGTTCATTGCGCGATGTGCGCCGCGTGCGGCAATGGATTACCGCCTGGCGGCACCGCGCGACACGACCGGAACTCCGCAGACTTCCGCAAGCCTGGCGGAACGGCCGGAGAGGTCCCCGCCATTGGAACGGTGGCGTTCCTTCGGGGGCGAACAAGCCGATGTAACGTGCATTGGCACGGGCATTGGCCCGGGTCGGAAAGGCCCGACGCTGGATCTCTCGCGTTTTAAGAGCCGAGGGAAATTCCCGGGCGCAGCATGGTCGGGGCGTTGCCTTGACGGATCATGCCGCGGTTTTCGGTTTCAAAATATCCACGAGAATCCCCGGGATTAGACCACGAATCCGGGGATTCTTGCCCGATGGGCGGCCGGGGTGGCGGTTGCGGGCAGGGCTCGGACCCGCTGCATCAACCCCGGACGGCGCCGGCGGTCAGGCCCGCCACGAAGTGCTTCTGCATGAAGAAGAACAGCGCCACTGGAGGCAGGGCAGCGAACAGGGCGCCGGCCGAAATGAGGTTCCAGGCCGTCAGCCATTCGCCCTTCAAGCCCGCCAGGCCCAGCGTCAGGGGCTTGGCAGCGTCGCTTTGCACCAGCACCAGCGCCCAGAAGTAGTCGTTCCAGACGAAGGTGAAGACCAGTACCGCGACGCCGGCCAGCGCCGGCCGCACCAGCGGAATGACGATGGTGCGCAGGATTTGGAACTCGCTCAGGCCCTCGATCCGGGCCGCTTCGAACAACTCCTCCGGCAGCGCGGCGATGAAGTTGCGCAGGAACAGAGTGGCGAAGCCGGTCTGGAATGCGGTGTGGAACAGCACCAGCGCCCAGACGCTGTCATAGAGACCCAGGTGGACGACGAGATCGCGCACCGGGATCATCAGGATCTGGTAAGGCACGAAGTTGCCGGCGATGAACATGGCAAACAGCCAGGTCCGGCCGCGGAAGCGGTATTTGCCCAGCGCCACGCCCGCCAGCGTCGCCAGTATCAGAACCAGGATGACGGTTACGCCGGTGATGATCAGGCTGTTGACAAAGAACATGCCCATGGGGGAGGAGGCAAACACCTCGCGGTAATTCGATGCCAGGGAGAACTCGTTCGGCCAGCCCCAGTAATTGCCGGACAGCAGGTCGCCTTGCGAACGCACGGCCGTCATCATGACTGCGATCAGTGGAAGTATCCAGATCAGCAGCGCGACATAGAGCGCGGCGCGATAGGTCCATCGGGCGGAAGGGGCGCGGTCGGTAATTGGAGTGGGGTACATCAGTGCTGCTCCCTTGCCTCGTTGCGCAGGGTGTACCAGAGGAACCAGGCAATGTAGACGCTCATGATCAGGAACAGGATGGTCGCGATGGCGGCGCCATAACCCGCCCGGAAGCTGAAGATGGTCGTGTCGTACATCTGGTAGGCCAGTACCGTGGAGGAGCCATACGGGCCGCCTTGCGTCATGACCGCGATCATGTCGAAATTGCGCAGCGACATGATTACCGTAATGATCGCCGCGACGAAGGTCACGGAATGCAATTGGGGCAGGACGATATGGCGGAACAGGCGCCAGCCCGATGCGCCGTCCATCTTGGCGGCTGCGATGAGTTCGTGGTCGATCTGGGACAGGCCGGCCAGGAAGAGCACCAGGCAGAAAGCGATCTGGGACCACAATGCCGCCACGATGATGCCGAACGTGACCAGGTGCTCGTCGGACAGGATTGCCAGCGGCTGCAGTCCCAGCGCCTTGAATGCCAGGGCCAGGATCCCGAACGTCGGGTCGTAGAACCACGTGAAAACCACGCCGATGATCACGTGGGCGAGCACCAGGGGAATGAAGAATACGGACTTGACGAACCGCATCTCGGGCAGGCGCTGGTTCAGGAACAGCGCAAGCGCCAGCCCGAAGACCGGTGCCAGCAGGAACAGGACCAGCCAGATGACGTTGTTCTTCAGGGATACCCAGAACTGCGGGTCGTCGAACAGTTCGACGTAGTTGCCCCAGCCGACCCAGCTTTTTGGCCCCGTGCCGTCCCAGTCGAAAAAGCTCAGCCAGATGCTCTGGACCGTCGACGAGACGATAACCAGCAGGAATAACCCGGCCGGCAGGAGCAACAGCAGAAACGGCGTCAACCAGGCCTGGTTGCGGCCCCAGAACTCTTTCATCGCCATCCTCGTTCGCGGTCCGCCGTCACCGGCGAACCGCGTTCTACCTCAATGTTTACTTGAAGATGCGCGCGCGCGCCTTTTCCAGACGGTCCAGGATGGCGGCTTCGCGATCCGGGTTCGCCAGGAACTCCTGGAATCCGCGCATGCCGATCTGGGCCATTTCCGGATCGGTGTCGCGGTCATAGAACTGCGACGATCCCTTCGCCGCTTTCGCATGCTCGATCTGCGACTGGGCGAATGGATCGTCCTTGATCGTGACGTCGGTGCGGGCTGGAATCACGGCGCCGGCCTTGGCGAACGCAATCATGTTATCCGGCTGCGCCAGGAACGCCAGGAATTTCTGGGCCAGTTCCTTGTTTTTTGCGCCGGCGGGCACTCCCACGCCGTTGATCGACAGTTCTTCGAAGTTCGGGACGGCGGGATCGACCACCGGGAACTTGAAGAACCCGATGTTGCCGTGCACGTCGGCGGGCAGCGACGTCAGCACGTACGGTCCGAGCAGATACATGCCAGCCTTGCCCTGGGCCAGGAACGGAATCGCTTCCTGCCAGCCGTAGGAGCTGGCGTTCTCCTGGAAATAGCCCTTCTTGATGGCGTCTCCCCACATGGTGAACACCTTCTTGACGCGGTCGTCGGTGTACTTTTCCTTGCCGTCCATCAGACGCATGTGGAAATCCAGGCCGTTTATCCGCAGGTCCAGATAGTCGAACCAGAGGTCGTTGGCCCACAGGTCGCGCGTGCCGATGGTGAACGGAGTGATGCCGGCCGCCTTGAGCTTGGCGGCAGCCGCCATCAGCTCGTCCCAGGTCGTGGGCGGCGTGATGCCGGCCTTCTCGAATACCTGTTTGTTATAGAAGAAGCCCCACGTCGTCAGGTTGGTGGGCATCATGTAGATTTTGTCGTTGTCCGTGACCGCCGGCAGAAACGGCTGCATCGGCTCGTTCAGCTGGTTGGCCTTGAAAAACGGCGTCAGATCGGCAAACAGGTTGCGCTTGGTGAATGCGCGCATGCGGGCGCCGGTGAACCAGAATGCGAGGTCGGGAGGGCTGGTGACCAGGAAGTTGCGGATCGACGTCTTGTAAGACTCCACGTCGCTATAGTTGACGTTGACCTTCACGCCAGGATTGGCCGCCTCGAAATCGGCGACGATCTTGTTGAAGGCCGCCTTCTGGCCCGCGCCGCTGCGGTCCGTGTTGATGGTAAGGGTCTGCTGGGCTTGCGCCTGGCCGGCGGTCAGTAGCGCCGACGATGCCAGGGCCATGCCCACCAGCCAACGGCGGATGGAAGAGTCGCGTTCGAACATTATTGTCTCCTAGCTGGAAAGTATTCGGTCTCTGCTGGACATGCGCCAGCCGTTGATGCCTGATCGAAGAATAAACTTACTTACCGAAAAGTCAATACAGAAACTTACTTACCACTAAGTATTTTTCGGGATTCTTTTGCCGCTGTCCTCTTCGAACAGATGAATGCGGGAGACGTCCGGCAGGATGCGCAGTTCCGACCCCGGTTCAGGCAGCAGCCGGTCGCGGAACAGGCAGGTGATTTCCTGCTTGCCGCAGTGCGTCATGATCTGCGTTTCCAACCCTGTGGGTTCGACGACCACCACCTTGACGCCCACCCCCTCGTCGGAGACGGCGAAGTGCTCTGGTCGCACCCCGTAGATGGCCCGCTTGCCCTCGGGCGCGCGGCGATCGCCAAGCGGCAGGGTCAGTCCGCAATCGGCCGCGAAGAAGCCATTGCGCACGACGCCGGGCAGGAAATTCATCGACGGCGAGCCGATAAACCCCGCCACGAAGACGTTCGCGGGCTCGTCGTACAAGTCGAGCGGAGCGCCCGTCTGCTCGATCAACCCGTCCTTCATGACGACGATCTTGCTGGCCATGGTCATCGCTTCGATCTGGTCATGCGTGACATAGACCGTGGTGGTCTTCAGGCGCTGGTGCAGCTCCTTGATCTCCGCCCGCATGGCAACGCGCAGCTTGGCATCGAGGTTCGACAGCGGCTCGTCGAAAAGGAATACACGCGGGTTGCGCACCAGGGCCCGGCCCATCGCCACCCGTTGCCGCTGGCCGCCAGACAGCTGGCGCGGATAGCGCTCCAGCAGCTGTTGCAGGCCCAGAATCTTCGCCGCGCGCTGCACGGCCTCGTCCGTCTGCGCCTTGGGGGCCCGCCGCATCTTGAGCGAGAAACCCATGTTTTCCGCCACCGTCATGTGGGGGTAGAGCGCGTAGTTCTGGAACACCATGGCGATGTCGCGGTCCTGCGGCGGCAGGTCGTTGACCACCGTGCCGTCGATACGGATCTCGCCGCCGGTGGCCTTCTCCAGTCCTGCCAGCGTGCGCAGCAGCGTGGACTTCCCGCAGCCCGACGGCCCGACCAGGATGACGAACTCGCCGTCCTCGATGTCAATGGAGACGCCGCGCAGGATGTGGGCCTGGCCGAAGCTCTTGCGCACGTCGACGATGTTTACCGATGCCATAGCCTTCCTCCGTTGCGCCGGGCTTGGCGGCGCGCCCGCCCTGGTCGGGGCGGTATATACTTACTGATCGATAAATATGTATTATAGAACGCATGCCAGGAGAATTCGCAATGCCGGACGAACAATTTCACCCGCCGATAGCCGCCGGACGCGAGTTGGCCGCGGGAGAATATGGCTACGACGCATTGGAAACGGGCGACTACTACAGGACCGCCGGGGTCACGATAACCGAGGCCCACGTGGTCGGGTTCGCGGGCATCTCGGGTGATCTGTTCGATGTGCATATGGACGACGAGTTCGCCCGCCAGGCGGGATTTTCCGGCCGTATCGCCCATGGCTTGCTGGGCCTGTCCATGGCCGACGGACTGAAGACGCGCAGCAAGGTGCGTCTGAAAGGCATTGCCACACTGAACTGGAACTGGTCCTTTCGCGCGCCGCTGTTGATCGGCGATCGGATTCATGTGGAGATCGCCGTCAATGCCAAGCGGCCGACCCGCAAGCCTGGGCGCGGCATCGTGACGCTGGGCATGAGAGTCGTCAATCAACGGGCCGAGACAGTGCAGGAGGGAGAGACGCAGCTCTTGATGGAATCCGTCTGAGTTGCTGTAGCATATCGCCTGTCCACAACCACGCTTTTCCTCAGAGGCAGACCGTGCCGAGAAAGAAGACCGGAAGCGGATCGGCAGCGGGGCAGCCGCTGATGCGCGACCGCATCAAAGAAGTTGCCACCACGCTACTGATCACGCACGGCTATAACGGGACGAGCTTTCGCGATATCGCGACCCGACTCGACATCACGACCACGAATATTCACTACCATTTCGGCAACAAGCAGAGCCTGGTGGATGAGGTCGTTCGCGAGTATGTCGATGCTGCCGTCGCCAAGCACCGCAAAATCTGGTTGGACCCGGCATTGTCGCTGACCGACAAGCTCAAGCGGGTCGCCGAGTACAACCACTCGCGCTACAAGCGTTTCAATCGGACAGGGCATGGCGGGAAATCCTGGAGCCTGATCGGGCGGCTGCGCCTGGAAAGCGAAGTCCTGAGCGACGCGGGGCGCGCCGAGCTGGACCGGTTCACGAGTTCGATCCACGAGGCCATCCAGACCGCGGTGGAGCAGGCCGCGGCGGCCGGCGAACTGCGCCCCGATACGCCGCGCGAGGATCTCGCCTTCCTGCTGATCAACATCGTCAACAGCTCGTCCGTGTTCACCCAGGGCGCTGGCGGATTCGACCGCCTGGAGCTGTTCTTCGACGCGTTCTCCCGCGTCATGCTGTCCGCCTATGCGGCAAGGCCGGCGGCCGTGCGCAAAGCGCCCGCGCGGAAGAAGGCGCCCCCCCGCAAATAGCGGCCCGCCTGCCCTTGCCATTCGCCACCGTTTTGCTCCAAGCGGCTTTTCTTGCCTTCTTGACTTATTGACGTATCAGTAAGTAGAAGGTACGCTTGCCGCGATTGAGTTTTTTGCAGGATGCAGACCATGCAAGTCATTACCGCCGAGCAGGCGGCCCAACTCGTCCAGGATGGCGACACCGTGCTGATCGGGGGCTCCGGCTCAGGGCATGCGGTGCCCGAATCGCTCATCGAGGCCGTGGAGCGGCGGTTCCTGGCGTCCGAGCACCCGCGCGGCATCACGTCCCTTCATCCGGTCGGCCTGGGCGATCGCGACCGGCGCGGAGTGTCCCGTTTCGGCCATCCCGGCCTGCTCAAACGCATCGTGTGCGGTACGGTGGTCGACGCGCCTTCGGTGGCCGCCATGGCCGGGCGCGACGAAGTCGAGGCCTATACCCTGCCGCAGGGCGCGTTGTCTCAGCTGATGCGGGAGATGGCGGGCGGGCGCCCCGGCCTGATGACCCACGTGGGCCTGCATACCTTCGTTGATCCGCGCATCAGTGGCGGCAAGCAAAGCGCGCGCTGCGAAGAGGATCTGGTGGAGCTGGTCGAGTTCAAGGGACGCGAATGGCTGTTCTACAAGCCCTTCCATATCGACGTCGCCTTCCTGCGGGGCACCACGGCGGACGAGGACGGCAACATCTCGATGGAAGACGAGGCCATTTTCGGCGAGATGCTGTCGATGGCCCAGGCGACCCGCCGCTGCGGCGGTGTGGTGATCGTCCAGGTCAAGCGCCTGGCCCAGCGCGGCGCCTTGCCGGGCAAGGCTGTAAAGATCCCGGGCATGCTGGTCGACGCCGTGGTGGTGGA
>Ga0182748_1004443_pt1 | contig 11113 bp, 7 predicted proteins | sample eDN3rd37CKraftOP_FD_128877 | JGI IMG/M metagenome (GOLD analysis project Ga0182748, IMG submission 128877) | Enriched Organic Plus compost microbial communities from Emeryville, California, USA - eDNA 3rd pass 37_C Kraft OP (version 2) (version 2) ...
CGACTGGGTCAACGACGAGCAGCCCTATCCGATGCGCGTCAAGTCCGGGCAGATGTACTCGCTGCCGTACTCGATCGAGATCAACGACATCCCGGCCTTCCTCGACATGAAGCAGAGCGGCGAGGCGTTCTGCCGGATGATCTGCGACCAGTTCGACGTCCTCTACGAGGACGGCGCCAAAAGCGGTCGCGTGATGGCGATCTGCCTGCATCCGTTCCTGATCGGCCATCCGCATCGCTCCAAGTATTTCGACCAGGCGCTGGCGCACATCCGCAAGCGCCAGGAGGTGTGGCTGGCGCGCGGGGCGGAGATCATCGACGCCTACAAGCAGGCGACCGGCGCGAAGGGGTGACCGGCGGCGCGAGCAAGCCTCTCCGCTGTCATGCCCGCGAACGCGGGCATCCAGTATCCACCGGCGCTGCGGCGTTGGCACGGACGCTGCGGCGTACTGGATCACCCGCTGGAGCTTGTACTCGGGCGGCGCGAAGCGCCGACCCGGGTACGGGTGATCACAACTCAGGGCCGCGCGATCGACTGATAAAGATCCTGCCAATCCGGGTTGCTCTCTTCGATCAGCTGGATCTTCCAGGCGCGATTCCACTTCTTGAGTCGCTTCTCGCGCCGAATGGCTTCCTCGACGTCGCTGTGGATCTCGTAATAGACTAGGCGGTAGACGCCGTATCGTTTGGTGAATCCCGCAACCACGTCCGACTTGTGTTCGTGAATGCGTCGGACGAGGTCGTTGGTGACGCCGATATAGAGCGTGCCGCCGATCTTGCTGGCGAGTATGTAGACGCAGTACAGCCGCTCTCCCGACATGCGGTGAGGATAAGCTCCCTGTCACGCCCGAGAAAGCGGGCATCTAGTACTCACCGACGCTGCGGCGTCATCACCGGCGCTGCGGCGTACTGGATTCCCCGCCTTCGCGGGGAATGACAACCGAGAGGGCGGAACAAGTGGTGATGACAACCGAGGGACGGAGCGAAAGCCCTCATCCGCATCGCACACTATCTCCCGGTCACCGCGATCTCCGCGCCGCGCGCGCCGATGACGCGCGCGTCCTTGCTGCAATCGAAGGTGCGCGCCTCCTCGTCCGCGGCCTTGCGGGCGAGCGCGGCGGCGTCCGGGTTCTTCGCGACATCTATATAGGCGACGTGGCAGACCGGGCCGGGCGGCAGGCGCGTGACGACGAGGATGTCGCGCCTCGGCTCTTCCGAGGGGATCAGCGTCCAGCGCTGGATGATCGCGGCGGGGCGGCGCGTCTTCGCATCGAGGCGCCACTCGATCGCCTCGTGCGCGAAGCTGGGCGGACCGAAGAACGTCGTGGCGGCGGGCTCCTTTTCGGCGGCGGCGCGCGTGCGCCCGACCGAGACGGACTGGCGCACGTCCTCCTCGGCGACGACCACCACGAGCCCGGCCAGCCCGCGGCAGACCGAGGCCGCGCTGTCGGGCTCCGGCATCTTCACCGCGCGGCACTGCTGCGCCTTGGTCGAGGTGGTGCGGCTGGCCGCTTGCTGCGCGAACGCCGGCGCGCCGATGGCGCAGGCGATAAGGACGAGGATGAGCGGGACGAGGCGGCGCAAGCTCTGCTCCGGGAGCGCGGGAATCCAATCCGTCCATCGTAGGCGGCGCGCCCGCGCAACCCAAGCCGGCTCGGGCGGGGCGCGCGGAGCACGCGACCGGCCGCGGGCGCCGTCGCGATCCCTGCGTCCGCGCCGGGTTCGTTCCGCCAGAATGCGCGGCCGGTCGGCCGGCCCGGGTTCGTTCCGCCAAATGGGGGACGGCGCCGGTCCGCCCGGGTTCGTTCCGCCGGACGGCGCGGGGGCCGGGCCCCCTTGGGTTCGTTCCGCCAATTCGCCGGCGGGCGAGGGCATGTGGTGTGCCGTCGGCGGGTGTTCTGCCAGCGGCATGTGTTCTGCCAGCGGCATGTTGTGTGCGGGCGGCTCGTTTTGCGCCTGCAGCATGTCTTGCGCCTGCGGCATGTCTCGTGCCTGCGGCATGTCCCCTGCCGTCAGCGCCTGGCGCGCGCGCAGCCGATCGAAGGCGCGGATCGCCGACGTGCGGCGGGAGACGGCGCGCCGTTCGTAGCGCGCGAGCACGGCGAATTCGCGCGCGTTCTGCGCGATCGCCTCGGCGACGCGCGCGAGCGCGTCCGCGGGACATGCATCCGTTGTGAGCGCGTCCGCCGCGCAGGCGCCCTGCGCCAGCGGCGTCGCGTCGCGCGCGAAGAGCGCGTGGCGGGCCTGCCGCACGCGGCGCAGGTTAAGCTGCGCCTGCGCGATGGCTTGCGCGCAGGCGCGGAGGTCCGCGCTTGCTTCCTCGCCCGCGATGAGGCGCGCGAGCGCGGCGATCTCGCCGGCGAGGCGCGGATCGGCGGCGAGGGGAATGTTAAGCCCGTGGCGGCGCGCGTTGCGCGACGAGATGGCTTTGCCCGCGGGCGTGCGCGGGCCCTTGCTGGCGCGCCCGTTGACGCGGCTCGCCTGCGCGCGCCGCGCGCTGATCATGCCGGCGTTCCCGCCGCCGTCGGGGTCGCTGTCTTGGCCGGCGCGGCCGGCGGCGGAACCGCGTCGATCACCGCGAAGGCGGCGTCGTGCTCGGCGAGCCTGGCGCGGGCGGCGGCGGCGAAGGAGGTGCGGTGGCGCGCGATCTCGCGCAGCACCGCGTCGCGGCGCAGCTCGGTGGTGGCGATCATGCGGTCGATGCGCTCCATCAGGTCGAAGGCCTGCGTCATCGTCAGCGCCGTGACCATGTCCGTCGTCACGTTGGCCGCGGCGAGGCATTCGTCGACCTCGGCGACGGCCTCCGGCTCCTGGCGCGCATAGCCGGCGGCGAGTTCCTCGCGATCGGCCCGCGCGCGCAGCGGCTCGAGCGCGCGGGCGATGCCGACGCTGTGGCGCGCCGCGAGATAGGCCGCGCGGGCGCGCCGCAGCCGGAACGCCTCCCAGGTGAGCGCGACGATCTCCTGGATCCAGATTTCCTCGATGATGTCCTTCGGCTTCACGGCGCCGGACACCCGCGCCAGCAGGCCGTCGTAGCCGATCGGATCCTCGCCGGGCAGCAGCGGCACGGGCCCGCAATAGGGGAACAGGACTTCGTTGAGCCGGGTCACGGGCTGGGGGACGGGCATGGGGAAAGCTCCGGGGGTTCAAGGGGTTGGGGCGGGCGCCGGGGGCGGCGGACGGACCGGCGCGCAATGTTCATGGTTTGTTCTAATAGGAATTTGGTCAGGATGCAAGAGGGCTGACGCAAGCCGCGGCGCGTTACCTCGCGAGGGAGGCGTCGCAAAAGACCGCCTATGAGGTACTTTCTCCAATTTTCTCGAATTTTCTCTGGCTTTGGTCTTAGAATCGGTTAGGCTGCTTTTCATGGTCGAAGATATTCTGACGATACGGGGGGTGGCAGACCTCCTGAAAATCAACGAGAAGACGGTCTACAAGCTGGCCGCCGAGGGCAAGATTCCCGGCTTCAAGGTCGGTGGATCATGGCGTTTCGGTCGCTCGACCATCACAAAATGGATCGAAAAAGGATCGGCCCCCGCCGATGACGCCGCGCCCAGGGCGACGGAGAAGGCACCGGAAAATGCGCCTGGTCCGGCCAGGCTCGCCTCCGCCTACTTCTCTCCGCAGCAAGCGACATTCTTCGCGCACCGCATCACACTGGAAGGCACCGGCGAAGACGCCCTTGCTCAATCACTTTCCACCGCTCGGGTGGACCTGAACCCGCATCAGGTTGACGCGGCCTTGTTCGCGTTGGCGTCGCCCTTGTCCAAGGGCGTTCTGCTCGCCGACGAGGTCGGTCTCGGCAAGACCATTGAGGCCAGTCTCGTCATCGCGCAACGGTGGGCCGAGCGTCGTCGCCGCATTCTGCTGATCGTCCCGGCATCGCTGCGCAAACAGTGGAGCCAGGAGCTTTACGACAAATTCTCTCTCCCGTCCGTCATCGTGGAGAGCAAGACCTACAATGACGCCCGCAAGGCGGGCGTGGCGCGGCCCTTCGATCACACCGACAAGGTAGTTATTACCTCTTACGAGTTTGCCGCGCTCAAGGCTGACGAAATCGCGCCCGATTCGTGGGACCTCGTGGTGTTCGACGAAGCGCATCGCCTTCGCAATGTTTATCGGAAGGATGGATCAAAACGCGCGAAGCGGCTCCGCGACGCGACGCGCGAGTCTTTCAAAATCCTGCTCACCGCCACGCCGCTGCAAAACTCCCTCATGGAGCTTTACGGACTCATATCAGTCGTGGACGAAAGCCATTTCGGCGACGAGGCTTCGTTCCGCACCCAATATGTCGCGGGCGCGGGCGCCAAGAATGGCCTTGTCTTCCTGCGCAAGCGGCTGGAATCGATTTGCAAGCGCACGCTGCGTCGTCAGGTGCAGCAGGCGGGTCTTATTCGGTACACCGAGCGCCGCCCACTCACCGTGCAGTTTGAGCCGTCACCGCAGGAAATGAGCCTCTACACGGATGTGTCGGCATATTTGCAGCGGACCGACACCATTGCCTTTGGCAATGGGGCCAATCAGCTTGTCACGATGGTGGTGCGCAAGATTCTTGGATCATCCACCTTCGCTGTATCCGAAACACTGACCAAGATTATCGAACGGCTCAAACAGATGAGGCCGGTCGATATTGAAACTGTCGCCGACTACGACGTGATCGACGAAGCCGCCGAGGAGCTTGAAGAAACGGAGGACACGCCCGCGTCGGAATCGCCTATCGACACGAAGAAACTCGAAGCCGAAATCGCCGAGCTTGAAGGGTACCGCGATCTCGCTACCAATATCGGCCAGAATGCCAAGGGTCTTGAACTCGTCAAGGCGCTCCCCAAGGTCCTCAGCGAGATTGAGGCCAAGGGCGGCCAGCGCAAGGCCGTGATCTTCACTGAATCCGTGCGCACACAGCGCTACCTTGCCGACCTTCTCAGCGCCAACGGTTACGCGGGCGATGTTGTTCTGCTCAACGGCCAGAACAGTGACGCCGAAAGCAAGGCCATCTATCAAGAATGGCTTGCCCGGCACAAAGGCACCGATGCCGTGTCGGGATCGAAAACGGCTGACATGAAGGCCGCCGTCGTCGAAGCGTTCCGCGACGGCAAAAGCATCCTCATTGCCACGGAGTCCGGTGCGGAAGGCATCAACCTTCAATTCTGCTCGCTGCTCATCAACTTCGATCTGCCCTGGAATCCGCAGCGCGTCGAACAGCGCATCGGTCGCTGCCATCGCTATGGCCAGAAGATTGACGTGACCGTCGTCAATTTTCTAAACCTCAAGAACCACGCCGAGCGGCGCGTGCATGATCTTCTCGATCAGAAGTTCAACCTGTTCAAAGGCGTGTTCGGCGCGAGCGACGAAGTGCTTGGCGTCATCGAGCGGGGTGTGGACATCGAACGTCGCATTTTCACGATCGTGCAACAGGCACGCACCGAGACCGCAATCGACGCTGCTTTCGACAGGCTGCAAGACGAATTACAGGCGCAGATCAATGAGCAGGTGCTCGACGCCCGCAAGCGCCTTCTTGAATCCGTGGACGAGAAGGTCATCGACCGTCTTCAGACGCGTGGCAAGGAAATCGACCGCAGGAAGTCCGACCTGGAGCGCCAGCTTCTTTGCGTCGCGCGTGCCGAGCTTCCCGATGCGCATTTCCACGCCGACGACGACCGTCGCTTCGACTATGGCGGCGAAACCTACACGACAGAATGGCCGCTGGCCGACGAAAAGGGCTGGAAGTTCTTTCGTCTCTTCGAGGGCACGCTGGCAACCGCGCTGGTTGCCAAGGCAAAAGAGCGCCACTTCGATGCGCCGTCCTGCCTTCGCTTCGATCTTGCCGCTTACGCGTATGACGGCGGAAGATTGACCGATGTGGAGCAACTGTGCGGCAAGACCGGTTGGGCACGGATCTCGAAGCTCAAGATCGTGACTCCCGCCATCACTCGTGAGCACATGGTGTTTGCCGTGACCGCCGATGATGGCAGCACCGTTCATCCCGAAACTTTCGAGCGCTTGTTCCGTGTCCCGGCAAAGAATGAGCCCCCCGTTGGCGAGGCGCCGATTGACCTGTTACGAGTTCGCGAGGCCGAGCAGCGCAAGGTGCTGATCGATGATGCCGAGCGGCAGAACGCCGAATGGCTCGACCTCGAAAGCGAAAAGCTCGACGGCTATGCCGAAGACCTCGAGCGGGCGTTTGAAACAGAGATCAAGGTCGTGGAAACGGAGATTCGGGATGCCAAGAAAGCCCTACGCGGCTCGAACCTGCCCATGGCCGAGAAGGTCGCCGAGAAACGGCGTATCAGCGCGCTTGAGGGTAGGCGCGACAAGCTGAAAGCCGAGTTCTTCGACCGGCGGGCGACGATCCGTGCCGAGGTCGACAGCATGCTCGACAAGATTCAAGAAAGCCTGAAGCTCGCGCCGACCATGACGGAGCTGTTCACCATTCGATGGGAGGTGGTGTAATTATTAGTATAACAATAGCCGCGAATGTTGAGGGGGTCGCATAGTGAACAACCGCAAGCAGCGCCTCGAATTGACGTGGATTGGTAAGAATGAGCGTCCGCGCCTGGAGCCCCGTATCCTTCTGGAAGATCAGGACAAGTCCTACCACGCCAAGGCGCGCGTTACCGACCACGATATCTTCGACAATATCCTCATTCGCGGTGACAACCTGCTGGCGTTGAAGGCGCTTGAGCAAGAGTACGGGGGGCGTGTCAAATGCGTGTTCATTGACCCTCCCTACAACACCGGCAGCGCTTTCGAACATTACGAGGACGGCGTTGAGCATTCGTTGTGGCTTTCGCTGATGCGGGATCGATTGGAGATACTTCATCGGCTGCTGACTTCCGATGGATCAATTTGGGTCTCGATTGACGACCATGAAGCTCATTATCTGAAGGTCCTTATGGACGAGGTGTTTGGACGCGATTGTTTTGTGAGCACAATTGTCTGGGAAAAATCGGACTCGCCGCGTAACTCTGCGAGACAATTTTCATCCGATCACGATTACATTCTTGTCTATTCTCGAAATGCGGATTGGCAGCCGAAGCGATTGCCGCGAACCGAAGAATCGAACGCGATTTATTCCAACCCAGATAATGACCCAAGAGGCCCGTGGCTCCCCGGCGATCCCTACGCAAATAAGCCGTACTCGCGGGGGCGGTACTCAATAAGCGGCCCAACCGGAAGAACCTTTTCACCGCCGCCAGGTCGATACTGGCGGGTATCAGAGGAGAGGCTTCGTGAGCTTGACGAGGACGGCAGAGTTTGGTGGGGACCAAACGGAGACGCGCGGCCCAGTATCAAGCGATATTTGAACGAAGTGTCGGACCTTGTAGTTCGTACTTTTTGGTCAAAGGAAGATGTAGGAAGCAATCGAACATCAAAGAATGAGATGCGTGCGCTTTTCCCAGGTTCTTCTTCATTCGAGACGCCAAAGCCAGAAAAACTGATCGAGCGGGTCCTTCGGATTTCCACGGGGTCAGGTGATCTAGTACTTGACTCGTTTGCCGGGTCGGGCACCACCGGCGCAGTAGCTCATAAGATGGGTCGCCGCTGGATCATGGTCGAGTTGGGCGATCATTGCGACACGCACATTGTTCCCCGCTTGAAGAAGGTGATAGACGATGATGATCGGGGCGGCATCACAAATGCGGTCGAATGGAAGGGCGGAGGTGGTTTCCGCTACTACCGTCTTGCGCCATCGCTTCTGGAAAAGGACAAGTGGGGCAACTGGGTCATTTCCAAGGAATACGATGCTGCGAAGGTGGCGCAGGCAGTGTGCAAGCTCATGGGCTTCGTCTATCAGCCGGACGAAACCCACTACTGGATGCAGGGCCGTTCCTCGGAAACCGATTTCATCTATGTCACCACGCAAAGCCTGACGCGCGCCCAATTGGCGGCCTTGTCTGAAGAAGTTGGCGAGGAGCGCACGCTGCTGGTGTGCTGCAAGGCATTCCGCGCCGATGCGGATGCCTTCCCCAACCTCACGATCAGGAAAATTCCCCAAGCCGTGCTGCGGAAATGCGAGTGGGGCAAGGACGATTACAGTCTCAACGTCGCAAATCTTCCCGAGGCGCCCCGCAAGCCCGACGAACCGGAGCCGACTTCTAAGGCAGGTAAGAAGCGCGGCAATGGCAAGGCTGTTGCGGAAGACGACCTTTTCGGCCGAGGGGGCGGAAAGTGAGCGAGCGTCATGTCCGGACCATCACCCAACGCCTTTCCCTGCGCAGGCCGCAATCCGAGTCCTTGGAGATCCTCGCCGATGTCTTGAGCCGGATCGAGCTCTCGAAGGGCGGCGGCCCCGCGGCCGCGCTTGATGCGATCCGGAGCGCCTATCCGAGTGTTGAGGACTTCGAGCATGACTTCCCCTCGCTGTGCTTCGCACTCGCAACCGGCGTCGGCAAGACGCGCCTCATGGGCGCGTTTATTTCCTATCTCTACCTGACCGGTAAGAGTCGCCACTTCTTCGTGCTGGCGCCGAACAAGACGATCTATGACAAGCTGATCGCCGATTTCTCGCCAGACAGCCCGAAGTATGTTTTCAGGGGCATTGCCGAGTTTGCGGCCAACCCGCCTTTGATCGTCACAGGAGACAATTACGAAAGCGGTGTTGGCGTGCGCTTCGATCGGGGCGGCTCGTCGGACCTGTTCGGTTCCGACGTTCACATCAACATTTTCAACGTGGACAAGATCAACAAGGAGGAGAGTCCGCGCGGCAAGCCACGCATGAAGCGGCTGCAGGAGACGATCGGCGAGAGCTACTACGCCTATCTTTCGCGCCTCGACGACCTTGTCCTGCTGATGGATGAGGCGCACCGCTACCGAGCCAGCGCCGGGGCCAACGCCATCGACGGCTTGAAGCCGATCCTCGGCCTTGAACTCACCGCCACCCCGAAGACCGTCGGGGCGCGGCCTGTTTCGTTCCGCAATGTCATCTACAATTACACGCTCGGCCAGGCCATGGCGGACGGCTTCGTTAAGGAGCCTGCCGTCGCTACGCGGAAGGATTTCGACCCGCGTTCCGTCGGCGAGACAGAGCTTGAGCAGATCAAGTTGGAGGACGCGGTGCACCACCACGACCACGTGGCCGTGGAGCTTGACCGCTACCATCGCACGGCGGGTGCGCCGAAAGTCACGCCCTTCATTCTCATCGTGGCAGCGGACACGGCCGAGGCCAAGCGCCTCCGGGAATTTGTCGAATCTGAGAAGTTCTTCAAGGGGCGCTTCAAGGGCAAGGTCGCGGAGGTTCACTCGAACTTGCGCGGCGAAGAGAGCGAGGAAGCCATGCAGCGCCTCGTGGCGCTCGAAAAGGATGGCCGCACCGAGATCGTCATTCACGTCAACAAGCTCAAGGAAGGCTGGGACGTGACGAACCTCTACACCATCGTGCCACTTAGGGCGTCCGCCTCCGAAATTCTCACCGAGCAGACCTTGGGACGTGGCTTGCGGCTTCCGTTCGGGCGGCGCGTGTCGAAGGGCGGGGATGACGAGTTTTCGGCGGTCGACCGCCTGACCGTCATTGCGCATGAGCGGTTCGACGACATCGTCGCCAAGGCGAAAGAGCCTGGCTCGATCGTCATGAGGGCCATCGAGATCGGCGAGGGTTGCGATGTTTCAACAGCCGGGGCGATGCTGGTCACGGCCCCTTCGGTCGCCGAAATGATCGTGACTGGCGCGCAGCCCGAAATTCCAGGATTCGCGGAGCAGGGGCGCCCGGCCTTTGTCTTCAACTCGCCCGAGGAGGGTAAGGCCGCCGAGGTCACGCTGGAGGTGATCCGGCGCTATGAGCGGAAGCTCGGCAGCGCCGAAGCGCTGCGCGAAACGGCCGTTCAACAGCAGATCGCCGAGGAAGTGCGCGATCTCGTGCGTCCTGTTCAGGGCACGCTTGAAGGCGTGGTGCAGGCGCCGCGCATTAACGAGATCGTGCAAAAGGTGGCCGTCACGGTCGCCGACCGCACGATTTCCATTCCGCAGATTGTTGTCCTCCCGAAGAAACAGGTGACGTTCACCTTCGAGGACTTCGACCTTGCGGACCTGCAATCAATAAACATGCGTCCGATTGAAGACGGCCTTATCATCGAGGATCTGCGCACCCAGGCGCGCGTTTATCTCGCTCGGTCCATTGACGATCCGCGCGAGGCCCGGCCCGAGGATTATCTCGTGCGCTACCTGATCGAGCGCAATGAGATCGACTACGATGCCCATGCGGCCTTGCTCTATAAGCTCGCGGGACAGGTGCTCGAGCGTGTGCGGACCTACCTGACCGATCCAGCCGAAGTGGAAAACGTCCTCCTGCGCCACGGGCGCCAGCTTGCTGATTTCATCTTCGCGCAGATGATGAATCACTACCGGGAAACGCCGCTTGGTGAGGATGACTACGAAGTCAACGTCACTCGCGGCTTCATGCTGCTCCAGGCGCAGCCCATGAATGTTTCTAAGGGACACCGCATGCGGGATTTCCGGCAGGCGGTCGCTCCCTTGTCCGACACACGCAAACATGTCTTCGGCGGTTTCAAGAAGTGCTGTTACCCGCTCCAGAAATTCGACACCGACCCCGAGCGGCGGCTGGCCGTCACCATCGATGGCGATGCCAATGTCGAGAAATGGCTTAAGCCCGGCCGCAACCAGTTCCGGATCGACTACCGTTCCGGCGAATCCTACGAACCCGACTTCGTGGTCGAAACCAGGGCCACCATGTTGATCTGCGAGGTCAAGGCCCGCAACGAGCTGGACGACGCAACCGTGAAAGCAAAGGCCGCTGCGGCGACCAAATGGTGCAAGACCGCCACAGAGCACGCGGGCGGAGCCAAGCCGTGGCGGTATCTCCTCATTCCCGACGATCAGATCACCGGCAGCGCCACCCTGGAAGGTTTGGCCGCGAGATTTGCCTCCTCGTAGCAATATGGGGAAGCGCCCCGCGAAGGCCGCCCGCCTTCGCGCTCGCCCCCGCTTGCCCCGCTCCGCATGACCGCTACCATCCCCTAACCCCACCCCATCCCGCGGGGCAGGCGACGGGCTCCCATGGCCGGTGAACGCAAGCGCACACAGCTCAAGCTCGGCATGTTCTACTGGCCGTGCGGCCATCACATCGCCGCGTGGCGGCATCCCGACGGCGTTGCGGATTC
>Ga0182748_1004449_pt1 | contig 11107 bp, 10 predicted proteins | sample eDN3rd37CKraftOP_FD_128877 | JGI IMG/M metagenome (GOLD analysis project Ga0182748, IMG submission 128877) | Enriched Organic Plus compost microbial communities from Emeryville, California, USA - eDNA 3rd pass 37_C Kraft OP (version 2) (version 2) ...
CACGCTGTAGATCCTCCCGCCCTCCCTGCAACCACAGAAAGGGAAAAGGTGGACGACTTTTACACCGCCCGCAGCAGCACCAAGCCGCCGCTTCCGTGGACTAATTTCGCACCGCCGTTCTCAAAGGAACCGTGGCGTCGCCTATATTCATGTTCCCTTCTGCGAGAACCACTGCCTGTTTTGCGGCTTCTACCAGAACCCGTGGTCCGCAAGCGTAGGGCCGCCCTATGTGGATGCGGTGATCGCACAGCTCGAGTCCTTCGCACGAAGCCCAGCACATGACGGCCCGCCGCTGCAGGCGGTCTATCTCGGCGGCGGTACGCCGACGGCGCTTGCCTCGCCCGACCTTGCGCGACTTGTCATGGCCATTCGCCGCTGTCTGCCGCTGGTACCCGATTGCGAGATCACCCTGGAGGGCCGCGTCCAGTCCTTCGACTGCGACAAGGCACTTGCCGCCTTCGATGCCGGCGTCAACCGCATCTCTGTCGGAGTCCAGAGCTTTTCGGAACGCATTCGCCGCCCCCTGGGACGGCGCGCGGGGACCGCGGGCGTCATTTCCTTGCTCGAGAGCCTCGTCGGCCTGGATCGCGGGGCCGTCGTCGTCGACCTGATCTATGGTCTGCCGCAGCAGAGCCCCGAGGACGTGGCCGGGGATGTCCGGCTTTGCGCACAACTGGGGCTTGACGGCCTGGATCTCTACTCGCTGAGTCTGATTGCGGGCACGCCCCTGCTGAGCGCGATCGAGAAGGGAAAGCTGCATCCGGCGGCCGGCTCCAGCCTGGGGACGTATTTCGCCGCCGGCGAGGAGGCAGCGATGGCCGAGGGCTGGTCCGCCATCTCGACCACCCACTGGCAGGGTAGCCTGCGCGAGCGCAACGTCTACAATCTCGCGGTCAAGACAGGGGCCGATTGCCTGCCCTTCGGCGCCGGGGCGGGAGGCTTCCTGGGTGGGTTCAACTATCGCATCACGGCAGACCTGCGCGATTTTGCCGCCCGTGCAGGATCCGGCACCTGCCTGACCGCGGCCATGATGCGCGCCACTCCCGCCGCCCCGATCCACAATGCGCTGAAATCCGGTATGGAGCGGGGCCGCCTCGACACAGTCGCCGTACACGCCGCGCTGGCAAGGGTCTGCGGATCGGAAGCCGCCAGCTTCTCGACCCATGCCGCCCCCCTGCTGGCGCAATGGAGCCGCGCTGGTCTTCTGGAGCCCTACCATCGCTTCCACCGCCTGACCCGGGCCGGCCGTTTCTGGCAAGTAGCCATGACCGGGCGGCTCATCACCTGGCTGCGCCAGCATCCTGACCTTGGAGACCGACATGGCAGACCTGACAGTTGACCCCATTCGCGCCGCGTTGGCCGAAACGCCCCATGCTGCACTCGAGGATATCGCCCGCAAGGCTGCCACTACACCGTTGGCCGTTCTGGACGCCCTGCCCGAAGGCGAGGTTGTCTCTCTGCCGGGCACCACACTGCCCGAGGTGCTGAAGGATATAGCCCGCTGGGGTGAGATCACCCTGATCGTCCACACCCCGACTGTGATCCTGGAAGTAAAGGCCCCGCTCGGCCACAGTGAAATCGGCAATGGCATGCTTAACCTTCACGGAAAGCCGATCGGGGGACATATCAAATATGAAGCCTGCGCTCGTGTGGCTTTTGTACGTCGAAAGCTATTCGGCATCGAAACACGTTCAGTACAATTCTACGCCAAGGACGGCCTCTGTATGTTTAAGATCTATTTGGGTCGCGACGAGGGCCGACAATTGAAGGCAGAGCAGATCAGCGCCTTCGACGCGCTTGAAGCGCGCCTCATATCTGCTTGAACCCGTGACGGCGAAGACTCTCGTAAGTTTTGGGACCGTCACGCTTTAATCGGCTCGCCTGTCTGCGTGTCAACTCACTGACCAGAGTTCCGCGAGCTGATGTCAAGCGCAAGGAGAAGTCAAATGAAGAAGTATATAAATAATGGCCATTTGAGACCGCCCCGATTACACAGGCGAGTAATCCACCTCAAATCGCCTCAATTATACGTATCCCCCGCAAAGCCCCACACTATTGTTTTGCGACGAATGCCCGTTATATAAACAACACTACACTCAAAAATCTGGGAAACAAAGCTTACACTAGAAGGGAAGTCAGTCTCGATAAAATTTGATCTTCAACAGCTCAATAATTGACCCAGCCCAATGCTGTCAGTATCTTAATATAAACATATCCAACGGCGGGCCGGCGGAGTTTTTAATTATGGCCAACCGATATGAAAAATGGACCGACGACCAGCGAAAAAATCGGATAATGGAATTGCGCCACCTCCGCTATGTCATCGCAGCGGTGGAGCATGGCAGCTTCAGCGCGGCGGCGGGTGAACTCGGCGTGCGGGAATCCGCGATCAGCCGGCGCATCCGCGATCTCGAGGACGAGACCGGCGCAGCGCTCTTCATCCGCCACAAGCGCGGTGTGACATTGACCGATGCAGGGAGGAGGTTCCTGACGCATGCCCGGCGGGCGCTCAACGAGGTCGACCTGGCCGTCAAGGATGTCGGCGCGGCCGGCCGGGTCGAGCATGGCGTATTGCGGATCGGCATCTTCGCCTCGCTGGCCTCGGGCTTCCTCGCCGATCTGCTGCGCCGCTACAACGACGATCATCCCGGTGTGCGATGCGTGATCGTGGAAGGCAACCCGAGCGATCACATCGCCGCCGTGCGCCAGCATTGCATGGACGTGGCCTTCCTGACCGGCACACCCGAAGCGGCGGAATGCGATGTCGAGGTCTTCTGGCAGGAGCGGGTGTTCGTGGCGCTTCCGAAGGACGACGATCTGACGGTCCGAAAGCGGATCGCCTGGTCCGAATTGCGTGACCGGCATTTCGTCGTCAGCGAGGCCGGTCCGGGACCGGAGATCCACGACTATCTGGTCCGGTATCTGTCGGAACTGGGTCATCACCCCAGTGTCGAGCGCTGCCCAGTCTCCCGTGACACGCTGATGCAACTGGTCGCCCTGGGCAACGGGTTGACGCTCACCAGCGAAGCGACAACCGGCGCGACTTTTCCCGGCGTCGTCTTCCGGCCGCTCGCAACGGAGCCCCTGCCCTTCTGCGCGGTCTGGTCGCCACGCAACGACAATCCGGCCCTGCGCCGCTTGCTCAGCCTGACGCGGACCCTGTCGGCGCAAGACAGCAAGGCACGATGAGTCAGTCACCAGGTCGACGTCCAGCACTGACGCCCCGTTTTGCCTTAGCGAACCCGCGATCCGAGGCCAGAAACCGCTCCAGCATCGGCACGAGCAGTTTCTGCGGCGGGACCGCGGCACGCGTTCCGCCCGAGCCTGTGCGGCCCAGCAACTCGCCGTAAAGCACCAGATCCCTGTGCAGGCTGGCGGGCAGTTCGACGTTCAGTTTCACCGGCGTATCGTCGGCGATCGGCCCCAGCTTCAGCTTCGTCATTGCCTTCCTCCTATGCTCTCGAAGACCAGGTCTCTCCCGACCAGAATCCTGACCGGGAATCCCGGCCGGATGGTGAGCGTCGGTGCGACCTGCAACTGGCGCTGGACGATCTGCTGACCGGCCTGGTCGACGGTGTCCTGGCCGCCGTCGCGGATGGCGCGGACCAGACGATCCTCCTCGTCGCCGGCGGCGAGTTCGGTGCCGATGGCCAGAATGGTCGAGAGCCCGGCCGCCTTCATCAGATCTCCCCAATGGTAATCGACGCCGTCCTCCAGTCCGGCATAGCCAGACGCATCGGTGCCGGGCAGGCGTTCCAGCACCAGCGAGCGTCCGTCGGGGAAGATCAGCCGGTTCCAGACGAGGAGAACGCGGCGCTGGCCGAATGTGACGCTGGCATCGTATTCGCCGACGATGCGGGTGCCCTGCGGGATCAGCAGGACCGAGCCGGTCGGGCTGTCGTAGACGGGCTGCGTGATCTGGGCGATGATCTGGCCGGGCAGGTCGGAGCGGATGCCGGTGACCAGCGCCGCCGGGATCACCGAGCCGGCCTGCAGGATATAGGGCGAGGCAGGCGCTTCGACACGATCCGGGGCAACGGTGATGCGATCGGCGGCGCCGCCCAGGAACGCCGCATGCCGGTCCTGCGTGGCTGCGGCGCCGGGCTGTCCCATGGTGCCAAGCGCGCCCGCGGCCTGACCGGCAGTCCCTGCGCCCATGTCCGACCCGCCCACAGGCCGTGGCCCACCCTGAAAGAACACGCCGCTGAGCCGCGCTGCTTCTTCCTCGGCCAGCCGCTGCTGCTCCGCCGCATCCATGGCGGGTGCGGCATTGAGCGGCGCGGAAATGTCCGGCGCCGGCACCGGCTCACCGCGATTGCGCGCCTCGAGGATCGGCCTGCCGAGATCGCCGGGCAGCGCAGGGCCGAGGGCGGGACCGGTATAGTCGCGCGGCAGTTCCGCCAGCCCGTCGGCGGTGGCGCGGTTCTCGGTGGAGAACAGCTCCTCACCGCTTCGTTCCATCATGTCCTTGCCCTGCAGGGCCAAGATCAGCGCCGCCCCGATGCCGAGCGCGCCGATCCCGGCCAGGCCCGCCAGCACCTTGCGCGACAGCCGGGTGACACGGGGCGGGTCTGCCCGCAGGCGCATCGGCGCGGCAGCGGTTTCCGGGTCGCTCATGACGGCGACCTCCCCTGCGCCGACTGCAACCGATGGATCCGCACCACCTGCTGGCGTTTCCCGGACCCGAGGCGCAGTTCCGCGACACCGAAGAGCCGGTCCACGATCAGGACGTTGCCGTGGACACGGCTGTTGACGATCTCCGGCGCGCCATCGGGGCCGATGACGAAGATCGGCGGCATTTCGCCCTGCGCGATGCCGGGCGGAAAGACCACATGGACCCGGCGACCGTCGTCGAAGACCGAGACCGGCCGCCAGGGCGGGCTCGCGCCTTGGACCTGCAAGCCGTAGCGATGGTTGCGCGCCGATTTCCCAGGGATTACCGGTGCTGCAGGAGGCGCCTGTCGCTGCACCGCTGCCGAAGACGACGCGCTTTCCGGATAGTGCCAAGACACCGCCGGCATCCAGGTTTCTTCGTCGGCGCGCAGTTCCAGCATATAGCGGCGCCGGTCGGTGGCGATCACCAGATTGGTGCTGATCTCGGGCCGGGTCGGCTTGACCAGCACATGTACGCGGCGCGACGCGCCGCTGCCGCTCTCGGTCTCGCCGATGATCCAGCGGGCGGTGTCGCCGGCGGCGATGGGTCCGGTGCCGGTCAGGCGCTCGCCCGGCTCCAGCGCGATATCGGTGACCTGTCCGGGCGCGGCATAGACCTGATAGAGCGCGCCCTCAGACCAAGGATAAACCTGGATGGCATTATAGTAGCCCTCGCGGCGCGGCTCGACCCGCGCGGCGAGATTGGCGTTCGTCACCCGGCTTTCCGGGTTTTCCGCCGCGTTGCCGCCCTTTGCCGGGGTCCAGCCCGGCGGCACATGCAGCGGTTTCGGAGCTGGTTCTGCAACGGCGGCAGGAGGCGATGGCAGGGGCGGCACGGTGTCGTCATAGCTGAATTGAGGAGTCTTGCTGGTGGCGCAGCCCGCCAGCGCGGTGGCCGACAGCAGGACCACGGCCAGTACGGATCGGGGCAAGCTTCTCGCCCGGGCGCCGATCATTCCTTCGGTGAGAACAATTGTCATTAGCTCAACTCCCGCGACCATGAGATCGCATTGACATAGATGCCGAGCGGATTGGCGCGCAGGACCTCGGCGGTGCGGGGCGTCTGGATCACCACGGTCAGGATCGCGGTCCAGCGCTCGGTGGATGACAGCTGGCCGTTCTCATAGCGTTTCTCGGTCCAGGCGACCCGGAAGCTGTCGGGCGAGGCGCGGATGACCGAGGAGACCTCGACCGAGACCTGCCGCTCGCCCAGTTTCGAGAAGGGGTCGTTGCCGCGGGCATGGTCGTTCAGCGCCGCGGCGCCGCGATCGGTGGTCCAGTCATAGGCGCGGAGCCAGTTCTGCCGCAGGATCACCGGATCGGCAGGAATCGAACGGACCTGCTCGATGAAGCGGCCGAGATGCCAGGCGATCTGCGGATCGGTGGGGCGATAGTCGGCCGCGGCAGGCGCGACGGCCTGGGCCTGGCCGAGATCGTCGACCTGCACCACCCATGGCACGACGGTGCCGCGCGCCGATTGCCAGACCAGGACGCCGGCGAAACCGGCGGCGAGGATCAGGCAGGCGAAGGCCATCAGCCGCCAGTTCCGCGCCTGCACCCGGGCGGAGCCGATGCGCTCGTCCCAGACTTGCGCGGCCTTCTGGTAGGGTGTGACCGGTTCCGGCGTCTTGCCGTAATGCGTGGTCGGACGTCTGAACAGGTTCATGGCTTGTCGCTTTCGGAAAGGGAGACGGATGTCCCGGGACCATGGCTGTCGCCCGAGCGCACGGCATGGGCGGCAACGGTCGCGCCCCGGCCAAGGGACTGCCCGCGCATGCGCTGCGCCCAGGCGGGCGCATTGCCGCCGGCACTGGTGTTTGCGCCACCCGCATCAGCGGCGGGGCCACCGAGCGTGCCCTGCGTGGTCGATCCCCCGGTGCTGGTGAAACCGGCCTTCACGCCGGCTTCGCGCTTGGCCTTGAGACTGGCCGCCGCCCGACGCAGCGGGGTCATGGCAGCGATGCCCGCGCCCTTGCCGACGCCGGCGGCACCGGAGAGGGCGCCGTCGATCCCGGATTGTCCGGCCGAGTTCAGGGTATAGGCGGCGGAGGCGGCGCCCGCCGTGGCGGCCCCGCCGCGCGCGGTCGCGGCGATGCCCTTCGCGCCGAGCACCGTGGCGCCACCGGCGGCCATGGCCGCCCCGCCCACGGCCAGTCCTGTCCCCGCGACCGCCCCGGCGCCAAGCTGCGGACCGCCGGAGACCAGGCCGGTCGCGATGCCGGGGCCGAAGATGCCGAGGCCCAAGAGGGACAGCGCCGCCAGCACGATGGCCATGGCGTCGTCCACGGTCGGGGCGACGCCGCCGAAGCCGCTGGTGAACGCACCAAACAGCGTCGAGCCGATGCCGATGATCACCGCCAACACCAGAACCTTGATGCCCGACGAGACGACATTGCCCAGCACGCGCTCGGCCATGAAGGCGGTCTTGCCGAAGAGGCCGAAGGGGATCAGCACGAAGCCCGCCAGCGTGGTGAGCTTAAATTCGATCAGGGTGACGAAGAGCTGCACGGCGAGGATGAAGAAGGCGAGGATGACCAGCGCCCAGGCGAAGAACAGACAGAGGATCTGGATCAGGTTCTCGAAGACCGCGACCCAGCCCATCAGGTCGGAGATCGATTCCAGCAGCGGCCGGCCGGCATCGAGCCCGGTCTGGGCGACGCGGCCGGGGCGCATGAGATCGCCGGCGGTGAAGCCGGTGCCGGAGGCCATCAGCCCGAGCCCGGCGAACGACTCAAAAACGATGCGGGCGAGGCTGTTCCAGTTGGTGATCAGCCAGGCGAAGACGCCGACGAAGATGGTCTTCTTGACCAGGCGCGCCAGAATGTCGTCCTCGGCGCCCCAGGCCCAGAACAGCGCGGCCAGGGTCACGTCGATGACGATCAGCGTGGTGGCGATGAAGGCGACCTCGCCGCCCAGCAGGCCGAAGCCGGAGTCGATATAGCTGGTGAAGACCGCCAGGAAATGGTCGATGACCCCAGACCCGCCCATGGATGATCACTCCGCTTCAGGGGAGACGGCAGGGCGGGATGGCTCGGGGCTGGGACTGCGCCCGAGGAAGCGATCGCGGGTTTCGGCCCAGATGTGTAGGCAGTCGGCATCGTCCGCCGCCGCTTCGCCCAACCGCTGGCAGCGGCGCTGGCCCTCGCGCAGCGGATCTTCCGGCTGCGACTGGCTCTGCTGCCCGGGAAGCGGCGGCAGATCGCCGGTCCGTTCCATCCGGATCAGGGTGACGGTCATGACGATCGCCAGGAACAGGATGGCAACGAGCCGGGCCATCGCCTTGCCTCCCATGATTGCGCCTCCTCGGGGCTTCAGTTGTTGAATATCCGGGCATTGCCGGGCTGGTAGCCGATGCCGGGCGTCAGGAAGCGTTCGCGCTGGATGCGGCCCTGTTCGGTGGCCGCCGCGCGCTCAGCCTCGGCGAGCGCCTCGGCGCGGCCGGTGGCGGCGAGGAGCGCGGTGAGATCGGAAAGCTGCTGCGATTGCAGGGCCAGCAGCTGGTTGCCGGCCTGGCTGGCCTGCAAGGCACCGGTGGCACCCTGGCTCTGTTCGACCAGCGTCGCCATCTCGGCCCGCTGCGCCTCGATGTTGTCGGTGACACCGGCCTGGACGCGCATGGCGTCCTGCAACCCGCCCATGGTGTTGCTCCAGCGGGTCCGGGCATCGGCCAGGAGTTGTTGTTCGGACATCGAGAGATCGGGCGTGCCGTATTCCTGCTCGAACGCCTGGTCGACCTCTTGCACCTCGAAGGCGATGTTCTGGGCCTCGTCCAGCAGTTGCTGGGTGCGGGTGACATTTTGTTGCAGCTGCTGCAGCGAGCTATGCGGCAGGCTGGCGAGATCGCGGGCCTGGTTGATCAGCATCCGCGCCTCGTTCTGCAGCGAGGCGATCTGGTTGTTGATCTGCTCCAGCGTGCGCGCCGCGGTCAGCAGGTTCTCGGTATGGTTGGTCGGGTCGTAGACAATGCGACCGAAGCCGCCGAAGAAGGCTTGGGCTGGCGGAGTCAGGACCGGGGCCAGCGCCAGCGGTGCCGCCAGCGCAAGGACCAGTGCCGTGGTGCTGACGGAACGGGTGATCATGGATGGTCTGCGCGTCATGGCGCGGTCTCCTTATCTGTGCTTGTTTCTGGTCCTGCCTCTGCGAGGGTGGATGCTGCCTTGGCGTCGCCGGGCGCGACCGCGTCACCGGCAGGTCCTGTCTCCGCGTCGGTGAACCCGGCATCGTCCGGTCCCGCCCCGTGATCAGTGCGTGCCGTTTCTGAACTGATCGGTTCAGATACAGGCATGCCGGTGGCTTCCGGCGCCAGATTGGCGAGGTCCGGGATCAGCTCGGCCGCCCAGTCTACGCCGCGCGCCCGGAGCCAGGCGGAGAGGAAGCCGTCACGTCCATGTTCGGCGAGGACCTGACCGATCAGCGTTTGATCGGATTTGGCGGATGCGGCGCAGAGCGCGAGACCGACTTCGCTGAGGCCCAGCTCGAACAGCCGGTTGCCACGCCGGGACTGGCAATAATAATCCCGCTTGGGCGTCGCCCGCGCCAGGATCTCGATCTGGCGGTCGTTGAGGCCGAAGCGGCGATAGATCGCGGTGATCTGCGGCTCAACGGCACGCTCGTTGGGCAGCAGCAGCCGGGTCGGGCAGCTCTCGATGATCGCCGGGGCGATGGCGGAATTGTCGATATCCGACAGCGACTGCGTGGCGAAGACGACCGAGGCGTTCTTCTTCCTGAGCGTCTTCAGCCATTCGCGCAGCTGGCCGGAAAACCCCTCGTCGTCCAGCGCCAGCCAGCCCTCGTCGATGATCAGCAACGTGGGTCGCCCGTCCAGCCGGTCGCCGATGCGGTGAAAGAGATAGGACAGAACCGCCGGCGCGGCGCCGGTGCCGACCAGGCCCTCGATCTCGAAGGCCTGCACCGAGGCCGCGCCCAGATGCTCGCTCTCGGCGTCGAGCAGCCGGCCCCAAGGACCGCCGATGCAATAAGGGCGCAGCGCCTGCTTCAGATCGTTGGATTGCAGCAGCACCGCGAGGCCGGTGATGGTGCGTTCTCCGACCGGCGCCGAGGCCAGCGAGGTCAGCGCTGTCCAGAGATGCTCCTTCACCTCTGGGGTGATGGCGATGCCTTCGCGCATTAGGATGGCGGAAATCCAGTCCGCCGCCCATGCCCGTTCGGCCGCATCGTCGATGCGGGCCAGCGGCTGCAGGGCGACGGAATTCTCCGCATCCTCGGACAACCCGCCGCCGAGATCATGCCAGTCGCCGCCCATGGCCAGCGCCGCCGCCCGGATCGAGCCGCCGAAATCGAAGGCAAAGATCTGCGATCTTTCGTAGCGGCGGAACTGCAGCGCCATCAGCGCCAAGAGCACCGACTTGCCCGCCCCGGTCGGACCGACCACGAGGGTATGGCCGACATCGCCGACATGCAGCGAGAAGCGGAACGGCGTCGCGCCTTCGGTCTTTCCAAAGAGCAAAGGGGGTGCATCGAAATGCTCGTCCGACCCCTCGCCGGCCCAAACGGCGCTCAACGGCACCATATGGGCGAGATTCAAAGTGCTGATCGGCGGCTGGCGCACATTGGCATAGGCATGTCCCGGTAGCGAGCCGAGCCAGGCGTCCACCGAGTTCACAGTCTCGATCATCGCGGTGAAGTCGTGGCCCTGCACCAGTTTCTCGACCAGCCGCAGCTTCTCGTCGGCGATGCTGGCGTCCGCGTCCCAGACGGTGATCGTCGCGGTGACATAACCCATGCCGGCCACATCCGCGCCGAGTTCCTGCAAGGCCATGTCGGCGTCGGTGGCCTTGTTGGCGGCATCGGTATCGACCAGGGCCGCGGGCTCGCTGGTCATCACCTCCTTCAGGATGGCGGCGATGCTCTTGCGCTTGGCGAACCATTGCCGCCGGATCTTCGTGAGCAGCCGCGTCGCGTCCACCTTGTCGATGAGGATGGCGCGGGTCGACCAGCGATAGGGGAAAGCGATGCGGTTCAGCTCGTCGAGAATGCCCGGCGTCGTCGCGGTGGGAAAGCCGGTGATGGTCAGCACCCGCAGATGCTGCTCGCCGAGCCGCGGCTCCAGCCCGCCGGTCAGCGGCTGGTCGGCGAGCAGGGCGTCGAGATGCATCGGCACTTCCGGCACGCGCAGGCGCTGCCGGTTGGTGGAGATGGTGGAATGCAGATAGGTCAGCGTCTCTGGATCGTCGAGCCAGCGGCATTCCGGCATGAAGCCGTCGAGCAGCGCCAGCACCCGGTCGCTGCGGTCGATGAAACCGCGCAGCAGTTCCCAGGGATTCACCCCAGATGTCTCGCGGCCCTCGTAGAGCCAGCTTTCCGCGCGGGCCGCCTCTTCGGCCGGCGGCAGCCAGAGCAGGGTGAGAAAATAGTCCGAGACGAAATGGCTGCCTTCCTGCTCGAAATCGGCCTTGCGCTCGGCATCGACCAGCGCCGAGGCGGGATCGGGGAA
>Ga0182748_1004452_pt1 | contig 11103 bp, 9 predicted proteins | sample eDN3rd37CKraftOP_FD_128877 | JGI IMG/M metagenome (GOLD analysis project Ga0182748, IMG submission 128877) | Enriched Organic Plus compost microbial communities from Emeryville, California, USA - eDNA 3rd pass 37_C Kraft OP (version 2) (version 2) ...
ATCCGTATAGGGCGTGCGATTACCCTGAAAATGGTCCTGTACCAGAAGCCCTTCGGCGCCCGGTTCCAGCGCAGCTGCCTTGGCGTTCAACACTTCCATATCCATGGTGCCGTTCATCATACGCCCGAGCCATGCGATGATCGATCCGGTGGAGGTCTGTCCCCCTTCAATAATGTAGCGCTCCGGATAAACCATGTCGGGATAGCTGCCCCAAATGCCCGGCGCGTGCAAAGGCTTATCCGCAACACCAAATTGCAGGTGAGAGGAGCCTGTTATCAACGCAAGCTGCCCCGGTTTGGCAACGCCGAGACCGATCATGCCGATCAGTGCATCTGCTCCCCCCTGCACCACCTTCACCTTCGTTGAAAGACCGAGTTCGGAAGCAGCCGAAGCGCAAAGGCCGCCGATGACCTCACCCGGCGCGACCACGCGGGATGGCCACTTCTGTAACAGAGCGCTAAGACCCAGTTTCTCCAAAAGCGTGACCGGAAACCCGCCACGATCCGTCGAATAATGCCAGCGGAGCGAGACGTTGTTGAGGCTCGCGGCCTTTTCACCGGTCAGGCGCAGGGTCATAAAATCCTGATACTCGCAGATTGTATCTGCCTTCTCGAAGATTTCCGGCTCATTGTGCGCGATCCACAGTGCCTTCGGGATCATCCATTCCGCAGAAACTGGGCCCCGCCCGCCGCCGTTAGCCAACAACACCTGATCTGCAGTGGCGAGTACCGCATCCGCCTCCGCACTTGCGCGAACATCCATCCAGATGATCGAAGGACGCAACGGCCGGCCATCCGCATCCAGAGCCACGACAGTGCAACTTGTCGTCGCCAGCGTGATGGCTTCAATTGCCGACGGGTCGACAGCTGAATCCGTTATCGCCTTGCGCGCGGCTTGGACAAAGCAGGACCACCAGTCTTCGGGATTCTGCTCCGCACGCGCGCCGCTGGAAAACTTCGTTTCATAGGTAACCGCTGCGCTTGCAAGGCAAGTGCCGGACAGGTCATAAACCCGCGCCCGGATACTTTCCGTTCCTCCGTCGGCGGTGAGAAAATAAGCCATTCAATTCCTCCCGGGGCGGCTGCGAAAACTCCTCCAGTTTTCGCACGCCCCATCGCGCATATTTCAACTCAGGCCGCGAAATGCTTCCCGCGCTTTGCCCGCATACATGACTGCCGGACCGCCCCCCATTTCAACAGCGACTTCAAGCGCCTCGATCAATTCCTTTTCGGTCGCGCCATGCCGGATCGCTGCGTCCACGTGGTAAAGGATGCAGTCTTCGCATCCCTTCACGACAGCAATACCGACCGCGATGAGTTCGCGCTGCGCGGATGAAAAGGCGCCCGCCGCTGTCGCGGTCTTGCTGACCTTTGCAAAGCCGCTCATCAGTTCGGGTGCGGATTTTGCAAAAGCGCCAAGCCGTGCTTGCGCTTCTTTCAGGCGAAGCCGGACATCGTCAGTCATGGGAGCCTCCCGTGGAATTTATAATCAGATCAAGAACGTCTTTGGACTGGTCCCATTGCGGCATATGGCCAGACTGACCAAGAAAATGCACGGCAATGGATGACGGCAATGCAGTCGCCTGTTGCCAGGGAATGATACGGTCCAGCAGGCCGACGAGTACGCGAACCGGCTTTTTGCGGGAAAGTTTTTCCAGTACCGGAACAATGTCGGTGCGTTGTCCCGCAGGGCCGATGATCGCTGCTGAAAGCGCCTTGAGACGCCCCTTGGCCATGGTTTCCGCAAACTCCACCGCAAGTTCAGGCGAAAGATCGACCGGCTTGGCCGCGATACGGCGCAACAGATGGCTGACTTCGCCTGCCGTTGTTGCATTGGCCATGCCCGAAATAAATCCGGCATCGACCTCAGAACCGAGCCCCGCCGGCGCGATAAGTGTCAGGCTTGATACGCGGTTTGCATGAGCATCCGCAAATTGGGCAGCCGCGACAGCACCAAGAGAATGCGCAACGACATCAACCTCAGCCAATCCCAGAGCATCGAGGAAAGCAGGCAAAAAGGCGCTGAGTTCAGCCGCGTCCGCAGCATCGATTGTCGTCAGTCCGTGGGCAGGCAGATCGGGCACTATTATTCGGAAATTTGCGCGTCGCAGACCCGCTGCAATGCCACTCCAGGTCGTCCGGTCACCAGAAAAGCCGTGCAACAAGAGGATTGTACGGCCATTCTTCGGCCCCCGATCCAGATAAGCCACACGACCATTCGCAAGATCGACAAAATGCACGGCACTATTCGACTGTGAATCGCCGGAAGCCGCGAGCACGTCTTCTTTCTCAACGCGTCCCCGACGCCCGCTGCCCGAAAGCGAATTGATGTCGATTCCGTTCTGGCGAGCAACCTTGCGAGCAAGCGGCGTTGCGCGAACCCGTTCGCCGCTGTTTGTCGAAACCGCAGGCTTGGCGATCGAAGTTTCCACCGGCTCCCGAACTGATTCAATGTCCTGAGCAGTCGTCGCCGGTACTTCCGGCGCTTCGTTGTCGCCGTCGCTGGTCCAATCGGGTCCGGTACCAATGTCGATGCGGGCCAGAGGCGCGCCAACGACTACGTGATCACCAATAGCACCGATCCATTCATTGAGTGTACCGTCACCCAATGCCGGAAACTCGGCTACGGTTTTGTCGGTTTCGATTTCAATGATCGAATCCCCGCGCTTGAAACTGTCGCCCGGCTTGACGAGGAAGCCAACAATCTTGCCCTCCTCCATCGTCTCGCCAAGGCGCGGCATTTTCAAAATCCGTTCATTCATGACAGCATTCTCTCGGCAACGGAACGGATGAAATCGGTCGTCGGAACACTGCCGGTTTCAAGTTCCTGCGAAACCGAAATCGGAATATCTTCACCAGCTACGCGCACCACCGGCTGTTCGAGATAGTCGAAGCATTCCTCGGTAATGCGAGCGGCAAGCTCTGCTGCAACGCCGGCAGTCATCACGCCTTCCGAAACCACCATCGCCTTGCCGACACGCTCCACATGTTCACGCACGGTGTCGAAGTCCAGCGGATTAAGCGTGCGCAGATCGATGACCGTTGCTTCAATGCCCTTGGCCGACAGCTTTTCGGCTGCATCAAGCGCATAGTGGAGCTGGCGCGAATAGGTGACGATCACGAGATCCTTGCCGGTACGACGCACGGCGGCCTTGCCCCATGGTAGCGGTTCGGCATCAAGATCGACCTCTTCTTTACGGGTATAGAGCGCCTTGTGCTCGATGAAGACCACAGGATCAGGCTTCGTCAGGCTCTGGCGCAGCATATGGTAAGCGTCCTGAACGGTGGCGGGCATGGCCAGACGCAGACCCGGCGTATGCATGATCCATGCTTCAAGGCTCTGCGAGTGCTGGGCGCCGGCGGAACGCCCGGTACCGCCTTGAGTGCGCAGCACCATCGGCACGCCAATCTGACCGCCGAACATGTAGCGGATTTTTGCTGCCTGATTGGCAAGCTGGTCCATCGTCATGCCGAGAAAATCGATATACATCAGCTCCGCAACCGGACGCAGCCCGGTCATTGCAGCCCCGACAGCAGCACCGACAATCGCCGGTTCGGAGATCGGCGTATCGATCAGGCGTTCAGGACCGTACTTGCCGATAAGATCCTTCGTGACACCATAAGCGCCGCCATAACGCCCGACCTCTTCGCCGATCACGACGATAGTGTTGTCTTCTGCCATGGCGTCATCCAGCGCCTTGCGCAGCGCGTCGCGGTAAGTCATGGCAACCATTATGCTTCATCCTTGGAAAGTACGCGGTCAATACGGGTGCGGACGGGTTCGGGCTCAGGTTCGCCCACCGCGTAAACATCCTTGAACATCGAAGTGAGCGGCGGCGCCTTAGACTCGACGGTGAAATCGATGGTGGCGTCCATCTCCGCCGTAATGTCGCTATCCACGGCGTCGAGTGCGGCTTCCTGCGCCAGACCGGAAGAAACCAGCTGATCACGGGTGAACTTCACCGGATCCTTCTTGCGTCCTTCAAGTTCCTCTGCCTCTGCGCGATAAGGACTCTTGTCCATGCGCGCATGGCCGAAGAACCGGTAGCAGGTGACCGACAGGAAGCCGGGCTTGCCGAGCCGCGCATCGTCGATCAACCCTTGAGCCGCGTTCTTGACTTCCTCGACGTCGACGCCATCGACAACCGCGCCATTGAGGCCGAAAGCATGCGCACGCTGCTCGAAAGCCGTGTTGGCAGTGGCCTGGTCGACACGCGTTCCCATGCCGTACTGGTTGTTGATGCAGACAAACACCACCGGGAGGCCCCACAAGGCCGCCATGTTCATGCTCTCATAGAGAATGCCCTGCTGCATCGCGCCATCGCCGAAGAAAGCGAGCGAAACGGAATTCTTTTTCAGATACTTGCTCGACAACCCCGCGCCAACAACAGCGGGAATACCGCCGCCCACGATGGCATTGGCTCCAAGATGACCGAGCGCCATGTCGGCAATATGCATGGAACCGCCCTTGCCGTGGCAATAGCCGGTTTCCTTGCCGCCGATTTCAGCCATCATCTGCTTGGGATCGGCACCGCGTGCCAGAAAGATACCGTGGCCCCGATGATGGGTCGTGAACGTATCCTGGGGCTGCATGGCCGCGCACACACCGGCGGCGGCCGCTTCTTCACCAATGGAAAGATGAAGCATCGAGCCTGCGGTCTGACCGCGCACGAAGAGCTCGCCGACACGTTCTTCAAAAGTGCGAATGCGACGCATCGTTCTATAGAGTTCGAGAAGATTGGAGTTACTCGGATTTTGCACGTGCGCCTCCGACAGACCTGTCTGTTGCAAATTTTTCATGATGTCCGGTTCAGTGCCTCACAGGAGCTTTAGTTTGGTGGTACGCGAAACGACCGCGACCGCGACGAGAATGATGAGGCCTTTGACGATGCTCTGGATGTAGGTGTCCATGCCAATCAGATTGAGGCCGTTATTGATGACGCCAATGAAAAGCGCCCCAAAGAAAGTTCCGGCAATTGTTGCCGTGCCGGGGCGGAACATGGTCATACCGATGAAAACCGTTGCAAGGCCGTCGAGAAGATAGCGCTCACCGGCGTTGGGCTGGCCGGAACCGAGACGCGCCGCTAGAAGCGCTCCCGCGACCGCTGCAAAAATCGAGCAGACAATCAGGGCGGCCGCACGATAGAAACGGCCATTGACCCCGGAAAGTTCAGCAGCCTTGAGGTTGCCGCCGACCGCGTAGATGTAGCGGCCGAAAACGGTGCGCTCCATGATAAACCAGGCGACGAACACGACTATGACCATTGCATAGGCAAGCACGGGAATACCGAAAAGTTGCCCTTGTCCCAGCCAGAGGTAGCTGGCGGGAAGACCGCCATAAATCGCCCGTCCACCAGTCATGAGAAAGTTGATGCCATAAAGAATGGAGCCGACCGCAAGTGTCGCAATCAATGAAGGCACGCCGATGAGGGTGACAAGCGCGGCGTTAACGGCCCCCACGACAAATCCAGCCCCCAACCCGGCCAGCAATGCCAAAGGCAGTGGTGTGCCAGCAACCAAAAGCAGCGGCACCAATATCCCCGCCATGCCAACCATATAGCCGACCGAAAGGTCCATTTCGCGCGCCGCAAACCCGAAGGTCAGGCCAGCGCCGACAATGGTGAGCATGGCGATCTGCTGAAGGATGTTGAGCAGATTATTGGTTGTCAGAAAGCGGTCCACGGTCAGCGAGAAGCCCGCGAACAGCAGAACCAACACGAAGAGCGTAGAATATTTCAGCAGCCATTCGCCCTTGAGCTTCTTGCCGAAGCTCTGCGCATGACGCGAAGATTGGGGGGCAACGGCGGGGTTCTGTGTATTCATTGGATGACTCCTGCCATTGCGGCAATGAACTTCGCTTCGGAAAAGGCATCACGCGGAATTTCTGCACCCGGAGAGCCATTCACGAAGGGGATGACGCGGTCAGCCACGTCGGCAATTTCCAAAAGGTCAGATGAAGTGACCAGAATGGCCATACCCTTGTCGGCGAGCCTGCGCATCTGCGCATGAATTTCGCGCTTGGCGCCGATATCGACACCTTCCGTCGGCTCGATGAAAATCATCAGCCGGTAGTGATCGTCTGCGCCGTAAAGCCACTTGCCGATCGACACTTTCTGCTTGTTGCCGCCGCTCAAATCCTTCACGAACTGACTGCGCGAATGCGCTTTTACGTTCAGAAGCTGCATGGTGCGGTCGGCTTCCTGCGCTTCCCGACGCATTGACAACACGCCCGTTCCGCCCAGAGCCGCAAATGACGGATGCACCATGGCAAGGTTTTCACGCACATCCCAATCGCCGATAAGCGAATATTCCATGCGATGATCGGGAACCAGCGCGACACCTTTTTTCTGCATGGTCCGTGCATCAATGCGGTTAATCGTTTCTCCCTGAAAACGACAGGTGCCGCTGGTGACGCCGCTTGCAGCATAGAGCGAACGGGCGAAACCAAAATGGCCAGCGCCGGTCAGGCCGATCAGGCCCACGATCTCACCAGAGCGGATGGAAAAGCTGTCAACGTGCAGCCCACCCGCACGCCAATCATTAACTTCCAGCACCACAGGGCCGAAACTGCGGCTTTGGCCGGTCTCCTGGCCTATTGCCGTCTTGCCGCCAGAGCGTTGCAGCATCAGGTCAATCAGCCCCGCCTCGCTCGCTTCCGTGGCCTGAAGCGTTGCAACGTGACGACCGTCGCGCAGAACCGTAATTCTATCGCTCAAAGCCTTGATCTCGGAAAGAAAATGACTGATCAGGACGATACCGACCCCTTGCTGTGGCAAGGTTCTGATGATCTCCCAGAGGCTTTCCTTTTCGCGTGCAGGCAAGGTCGCAGTGGGTTCGTCAAGGATGAGCAGCCGGACATTGCCACGCAGCGCGCGGACAATCTCGATAATTTTCTGGTCAGCCATCGGCAGCATGTCGACCTGCTGGTCGAGATCGATGAAAACTTGCGGAAACCAGCGATTGAGCAAATCGCTGGCGCGCGACAACAGTTTGCGCTTGTCAATGACACCGAGCCCCAGACGCGGCTCATCGCCAAGCAAAATATTCTGCGCACCGGTCAGTCCGGGAACGAGGCTGCCTTCCTGCGATACATGAGCGATGCCCTTGCGCAGAGCATCACCGGCACTTGAAAGCTTCACCTCGGTACCATCAATGGTGATTGTGCCGGAAGTCGGACTTTTGCTGCCGCCAAGAATACTGACCAGAGTGGTCTTTCCGGCGCCGTTTTCTCCGATCAGTCCATGCACCTCATCAAACCGGAACTCGGCGCTCACCTGGTCCAGCGCCAGCGTTCCAGGATAGGACATAACGATCTGCGACAGGCTTACCGCCATCGGAGAACTCCCATGAATTCAATTCACTCAAAAGGGGCCGGAGCGCGGAACGTTCACGCTCCGGCCAGACGCAGGCAACTTTGGGGGCTTGCCTACTTCTTCGGGAGGAAGTCCTTGCAGTTCTGCTTGGTAACAAGCGGCGCATCGAGATAAACGGTCTTCGACGGAATGACCTTTGCCGCGTCTTCCTTCTTGACCACAATGCTCTCGATCCATTCGCCGGTCTGCGCGCCCATCTTTTCGAACGGCTGCGAAACGGTTGCGATCATCAGGCTGTCAGGCTTGCAGACTTCTTCGATAGCTTGCGGATGACCGTCGATGCCGATGACTTTGACATTCTTCAATCCGGCGGCGTTCAAAGCGTTGATGGCAGCCTGTGCAGGCTCATCCCATGGCGCCCAGACGGCATTAATGTCTTCGCCGAACCGCGATGCATAGTCCTGCATGGTCTTGGTCGTATCTTCGAAGAACGCCGTATAGTCGATATTGTGCTCGGCGATGACCTTCACCTCCGGATATTCCTTCAGCACGGTTTCCATCACGTCGCCGCGCTTGCGCGTGCCGTGGTGCTCGGCCATGCGCAGGAAGATCAGGTTGCCCTTGCCGCCCATTTCATTGAGCAAATAGGGCGATACATCTGCTGACATTGCCCAGTTGTTGGTGGTAACATCGACCACAACGCCGTCAACCTGACCGCTGTCGATGGCGAAAACCGGGATTTTGGCCGCAACAGCGGAATCGATGGCAGCACGCGAGGCGCGCAAATCCGACATGCTGACGATGATCGCGTCCACACCGCGCGAAGCGGCGTCCTGAATATTCGATGCTGTGCGTTCGCCCGAGCCCCCGCTATCCAGAACGCTGATGCTCCAATCCTTGTTGGTTTCCTTCAGCCAAGCGTCAAAGCCCGCCTTTGCGCGCTGCTCGGACTGCGCAGCAGCGTTGGAATGCACCCAGGCTACATTTGTAGCCGAAGCGCTTGCCGTACCCATGAGCATGGCCAGAGCTGCGACAGCCAGTGTCTTCTTGAAAAGTCCCGAACCCATTTTTTCCTCCCAAAAGCCATGTGGTTGGCTCCACATCTAGCTTTGAATTGCTGTTTCCCGGCACACATTCAGTTCAGTTCGAGCTGTTCAGTGCCCGTCACGAAAAGCGTCATCGCCCTTCCGCCATTCCTCCACACCCGGCGCACCGGCGAATGTCCGTCCCTGCTCCTCCAGGACCGCCATTCCGCCGCCTCTGCTTCAGGTTCCATTCCGATTGACCTGCCCGCTCTTTCGCGCTCTTGTCCGCCGGAACGATTGGTATTAAGCGTCGTCAAATTACAAATGTCAAATGAAAATACATTTGTAATTTTGGCGTACGATCGAAGCGAGGGACCGATGAACGAATCCGAAGACAGCCTTATGGTGCGTGCGGCGTGGCTCTATTACGTTGGAGGATTCAACCAGGAGGCGACCGCATCCCGACTGGGCCTGACCCGGGCGCGCGTGAACAAGATACTGGGCGAAGCCCGCGAAAGCGGTCTGGTCAGCATCTCCATTGATCATCAGAACGCTGGGACATTACCGGTAGAAAATGAATTGATGCGTCGGTACGGTCTGGATTTTTGTATTTCAACACCGCCATTTGGCTTTCATTCCGATGACGACACGGCCTCTGAAATCCGCAAACAGGTTTCCTTCCGCGCCGTCGGTGTCGCCGCCGCGACTTACCTGAAGAACTTTCTCGCCGACAATGAGCAAGCGACCATCGGCACCGGTTGGGGGCGAACCATTGAACAGATGACTTTGCAACTTGCCGGTGTACGCGCACCGCAGGCGCGCTTCATTTCCGTCATGGGATCGCTGACCGCAAATTCAGCCTACAATCCGTTCGAAGTCGTGCACATGCTGGCGCGACGGACAGGCGGGCAAGGCTTCTTCCTGCCTGTTCCTTTCATTGCCGATTCCACGGAAGACCGAAAAGTTCTCATTTCGCAACGCTCCGTGGCTCGTGCGATGGAGATCGCCCGCACGGCCTCCGTCTGCTTCATCAGCGCCGGTGAACTGACAGAGGATTCGCTGCTGCGTCGCCAAAACATGCTGAGCAAATCCGAACTGGAGAGCCTGCGTACTGCCGGTGCCATCGGCGACACCAACGGCATCTTCTTTGACGAGAACGGGCAGCAAGTCGAGCACGAGATGAACCAGCGTACCATTGCTCTCAGCTTTGCCGAGTTAAAGAAGGTTCAAGTGGTCCTGCTCATCGCCGGACAGGAAAAAGCCGCCGCAGCCAAAGCACTGCTCAAAAGTGGGATCGTGAATGGCCTAATCATAGATGGAGACGCAGCCGAGGCGCTCAGAACTGTTCCATGAAGCTCGCCGAGCCTCATTGAGCAACGAAGGCCACCTATTTCGCCCTAATACAAGACGAAATAGGCGTTTATTGCCCTTTACCCTTTATAGCTGACTTCCTCCGCGCGGACGACGAAAGACACCTCTTAGGAAACGTGAGCGGGCTCAGCCCTGTCGCCTCCTGTAGATTTCGGTTGAGCGCATACCGAAAAGAGCATTACGCTTTTCGGTATGCCTTCTAGAACTTCCCGATGACATTCAGGAAAACGCCACGGTCGTTGAGGGTCAGATCGCGCAGATCGTCGGAGAATGCGCCAAAGTTATAGCCCGCTCCAACCTTGAAGTTCTCACCGACGTGACGGTAAATGGCCAGCAATGCACCGTAATCGGTGGTCTTTGCCTCCGGCATGTGCAGCACCCTGCCTTCAAGCAGCGCGTCCCAGTTCTTCACCACATGAAGATCCGCCCGGACAATGCCGAGATGGGCCGATGACGTATACCAGTCCGAAAACTCCTTGCGGTCATCGTCCATCTGCCGCTCACGGACCTGGCCGTAGCGCATGCCGTATTTACCGCCGACCGACAGCCACGGCATCAGATCATATGTGAAGTCTGCCGAAAGGATATGGCTGCGCTGGGCCGGACCATATTCGTCGCCGGTGATGGCGCTCACCTGGTCCTCGCCGGGCAGATCGTAGACCCACGCATATTTGAACAGCGCATTCAGCCGATCATTGTCTATCGGACGATAGGCATAGCCGATAGACGCATCGACGTAATTGCCGTCACGGAACGAACTGTCGCCGGCAGAATCCGACACCACCGCATCGACATTGACGAGCAGCCGCCAATCCTCGCTCGTCTTCCAGGAAAGTCCTGTCGCGAACAGGTAAGTGTTGCGGTCACGACTGCCATCGTCGGATTCCTCGAAGCGGGCCTCGCCGCGTATGCGTGCATTGATGCCCTGCTCCTCATCCTTGTAGCCGACCGAGAGCGAAACCGCCTTGCGGTCGAAATTCGAGCGCTCCGCACCGGTATCGGGATCGACCGTATCGTCCTCCACCGAACCCGCCTCAAACCCGCCATCGACAGTCCAGACCTTATCCGGCGTATAGATAACACCATAAGTCTTGGTGAGCGACATGCGGCGGCCGAAGAGATCGTAGTTGTTCTCCGCATAGGTCGACAGCGTGTCGTCGAGCTTGCGTCGCATGCCCAGAACGAAAGTACCCTTGTCTACACCGTCGAGATCGTAGCTGCGGTCGAGATCGAAAGCGCGGTCCGGATCCAGCCGATAACCGAAATAGTAGTTGTCGGACGCCGTTGGCGAATAGGTGATGGCCGCCAGTCCGCCCAATCCGCTGTTGCCGTAAGATATCTCCCCTTCGAGACCAACCTTTTCGGTCAGTTGATATTTCGTTCCGACACCAAGCC
>Ga0182748_1004456_pt1 | contig 11092 bp, 20 predicted proteins | sample eDN3rd37CKraftOP_FD_128877 | JGI IMG/M metagenome (GOLD analysis project Ga0182748, IMG submission 128877) | Enriched Organic Plus compost microbial communities from Emeryville, California, USA - eDNA 3rd pass 37_C Kraft OP (version 2) (version 2) ...
GGAGGTGAGGCGGACTGGATGGTGGGCGCGACAGGGATCGAACCTGTGACCCCTACCATGTCAAGGTAAAGGATTGACCTTGTCGCGGTTTTCCGCCATATTCCGTTCGTTGCCATATCGTTGAAAGTCGTTGGTTTTTGCTGCTATTTTCGCAATCAGCGAATTCCTCGAAACTGCTCTCATTTCCCCTCCAGTGCTTACCCATTGCTTACCCAGGAGCGCGGCATGAAGCTCACCAAGCGCGCAATCGACGCCCTCCGGCCCGACAGCAGCAGGGACCTGTATTTCTGGGATGACGACGTTCCCGGCTTCGGGCTGCGTATCAAGCCGAGCGGCATCCGGACGTTCATGGCGCAGTATCGAAATGCGCATGGCCGCAGCCGACGCTTGACGCTCGGCCGCTATGGCGTCCTCACGCCCGAGCAGGCCCGCCGGGATGCAAAGCTGGCGCTCGCTGATGTTGCGCGCGGGGGTGATCCGGTCGAGCTGAGAGCCGCCGAACGTGGCGCCATGTCGATGGCGGAGCTTTGCGACGAGTATCTGGAAAGGGCCGAGAATGGCAAGCTGATCACCCGGCGCGGCAAACCCAAGAAGTCGAGCACGCTGTACATCGATCGCGGGCGCATTCAGCGCCATATCGTGCCCCTCCTCGGCCGGCGCACAGTGAAAGACATTAGCCAAGCCGACATCAACCGGTTCCTCTCCGATGTGATCGGCGGAAAGACCGCCGCCGATATCAAAACGGTGAAGCGCGGGCGCGCTATCGTGAAGGGTGGTCAAGTCGCCGGCTCGCGCACCTTGGGTCTGCTCGGTGCGATTTTCTCCTACGCAGTCAGCCAGGGCTACCGTCCGGACAATCCGTGCACCGGAGTGGTGCGACCATCCGACAAGAAGCGCAAATACCGGCTCGATGAAGAGGGTTATCGGACGCTGGAAGAGAGCCTGATTGAAGCCGAGAAGAATGGCGAGCCCTGGCAGGCAATCGAGGCAATTCGCGCGATTGCCTTGACGGGCTGCCGGCGGAGCGAGATCGAACATCTGAAGCGTAAGGAAGTGGATCAGCGCGGAAGCGCCCTTCGGCTCGCGGACTCGAAGACTGACGAGAGCATTCGGCCAGTGGGCAAGGCGGCGCTGGCCGCGCTCGGAGAGGCTATGGGCAGGACAATTTCCGAGTACGTCTTCCCCTCACCCGAAAATACACGCAAACCGTACAGAGGGCTGCCGAAAGCTTTCCGGCGCATCATTGGTAGTCGCCTTCCGGGACTCACCCCGCACAAATTGCGCCACGCCTTCGGCTCAGCCGCCGAAGACCTGGGGCTTACAGTGCCGACAATCGGGGCGTTGCTTGGTCACGCCGGCCATGGAGTGACCCAAGGCTACGTGCACAAGGTCGATTCGGCTCTCGTCGCCGCGGCAGATCGGGTCTCCGGATATATCGCGCGAGCGATGGCTGGCCATTCGAACGTTGTCGAGATAAAGGCACAGCTGGCGTAGAAGCTCCCGGAATCAGCAGCATGCCCAAGTCTCGACGCGATCCGATCAACGGCGTTCCCGCGCATCCGATTTCCGAATTCACGATCGGGAGACTTACTCGGGACGAATATGTGACGATCAGGAGTGCGCTCGCGCACAGGATAATTCGGCGGAGCCGTTGGCGCATCACATGGGCTATGGAGGGGTTTGCGCAGGGAATCGTGTACTCCGATGCGGTTCCCGACGACACGCAACGATTGGAGATGTACCGAAATATCGCTGATTTGGCGCTCAAGCTCCGCTTGGCGTTGTCACGACTGGACTCGGAGGGCAATCGCAGTCGCCTTAAGACGGAAGCAGTTGCCGCGATGGGGTCTCTTGTTCCACATTTACGCGGGCCCCTTGAGCGCCTTTATTTATTCGCCGAGCTGTTCCGCGAGCATCTCAGCCGTACAAGAGCAAAAGGCGGTAAGCCGCCCGACACGCTGATCCGGGACCTTTTGGAAGTTCTGCACCACGAAGCGGTGAGGTCCGGTGCGGTCATCACCCTTCCGAGTCACGAATATAGGGAATTGGAAACACCATTCATAAAGTTCGTCCAAGCCGTGATCGAGATCAGCATCCGGCGGGCGGAGGACGGGCTTCCCTCATTGGCGCTGACACCGCTCCAGCGGCAGAACGCCTCTAAGCTCCTCAAGAAATATCGCGGCTTCAGCACAGGCTACCTGAGCAAGCTCGTGGAGCCGATCAGATCGAGCTATGATCCGGCGGCACCGAAACATCACCAAATAATCTAAGAAACGGTGCCTCACGGTCACGCACCGTTCGCATGCACCCTCTGCTCATCCGGGATTACCCCGGGATGGAGCAGAAGATGGAGTACATGACCACCACCGAAGCGGCGCAGCACCTGCGGCTGTCGCCCAGCACGCTCGCGAAGTACCGCGTGCACGGCAGCGGCCCGCAGTTCCTGAAGCTGGGCAAGAAGGTCGTCTACGAGAAGGCCGACCTCGATGCTTGGGCGACCGAGCGGAGCCGCGCGTCCACCAGCGATGGAGGGCAGCAGTGATCAGGCCCTCAGTCGCTGAACTGCACGACTTGGGTATGTGCGCTCAGACCAGGCGCGGCGATCCGCTCCGCTTCGTCCTGCACATGCTGGCGGACTGCACCCGCGTTCGCATTATAGCGACTCGGCTGGACGGCAGCCGCATCGTCCCCGAGAGTCTCGGGCACGTCACGCTGAGCCTCGCGTGGGGCGGCATGGACGGCCGGGAAACCATCTGGCGGACGGAGCATGCGCTGCTCGCAGGCGCCGAGCGGAACATCGGCATCTCGACCATGTTGTTAGACTTCGCCGCGGACGCCTGCGGCTTCCAGTTGCGCGCTGACCCCCGGAAAGACCGGGATGGCCACCGCGCCATCGAGGGGTTCGAGAGGTGGCGGCAATGGCGCGAAGGAGGTGGGCGCACCTCTTTCAAGCCCATCACGGCCGAGGACATGGAGCGGCCGGCATGAGCCCCTGTGACAAAATCCGGGCCGCGGATAAGGCGACCGATCAGATGCTCGTGCTCATCGCCGAGGCCCTCGACCATCTCCAGCGCGCGTTCACAGGACGTGTGTTGAACGGTTGGGGGGTTTTTGCCGACCTCTCGGCTACCCGGTCGAACCTGTTCATGGCCTACACGGCCTTGCACAAAGCCGCGGTCATCATGGGGAGCACCCCGTGGCCGACGCAGCGTGACTACGATGAGGCCCAGTAAGTCTGCCAGCAAGTGTTGATAGCCAGCGGTGGCGCGGTAGCCGTTTAAGCTACCGCGCCATCTGGCCAAGGGGACCTATGATCCCCTGTGGAACCCCCAAAAATGTCAAATCGGCGTCGGCGCACTGCCGTTGTTTCAATTCGCCTCACGCCAGCAGAGCATGACGCCGTGCGCGCCGCAGCTGAGAACGCCGGCATCGGCGTATCCTCGTTCGCGCGTATTGCGACCACCAAGGCTGCGGCCCTTCGCCCCGAGCCGGCGCCGAAGTCCCGTGGGGATGCTCTCGCGCGTGCTCTCGCCGCCTATGTGGGCCAAGTCTCCGCGATCGGCAACAACGTGAACCAGATTGCTCATGCGGCGAATCGCGGCATCCCGGTCGATGCCACGGCTCTTAATGCCTGCCGCGAGGCGCTCTCGCGATTGCGCGCCGACGTGCTGGCAGCGGCTGCGAAAGCATGATTATCACCAGTGTTCGCCACCGCTCTCGTCGCCACCGCGGCAAGGCGCTGGCACGCCATTTGCTGAACGAGCAAGACAATCGTCTCGTCCTTGTCGCCGAATTGGGCAATACGGCAGCGCCCGATTTGGCGGGCGTGATGCAGGACATGGTGCTCTACCGTGCGGCATCACCATCCATCTGCTTCCTCCACCACATCACGATCAATCCCGCTTGCGATTGCAGCAACGAGGTGCTCCTACGCTGCGCCGCGTACGTCCGTGCCGAGCTCGACCCGGACCTAACCCGGCCTTACGCCGTGGTCATCCACGAGAAGCCACGATCAGGCGCTGGGAGGGGAGGCCGGCATGCGCATCTCGTTCTCGGACATGTCGATTCGCGGGGGAAGGCTCTCGACGACGGCTGGTCGGGAATCCGGACGGAACGCATCGCCCGGCAATTGGAATACGCGCTCGGAGAAAAGCCCACCCTCGGGCGACACCACTGCAGCGTCATCAAATACCTGCGGCGCGCGCAACCCGAAATCGCCGAATGGATGGTGTCCGCTTTCGGCGAGGCGCCGCCGAAGCCGCATTCAGCCATGTCCTCCCGCTCGCGCGCTCGGGCGCGAAAGCTCGATGTCAGCCTGCCGAAGGCGCGAGACGAGCTGCGCACCATCTTCCGGCAGGCATCCGATCCTGTCGCATTCAGGCTGGCGCTATCCGCGGCCGGCTTTAACGTGGTGCCCGGGGCGAAGAAGAACGTCTTTGTCGTCAACGACGCAAACGGCCGCATGCTCGGCTCACTCGATCGGCTCTTGAAACTCAGGCGCCACGAAGCAGCCGCTATCATGGAGGTGTCTTATGAACCCGCCAAACCAGAAGCCGTCCGATTCGGCCCCGCTCACCGTGGCTCACGGCCGGAAGCTCTACGACCTGAGCAAAGGCAACGCCGAACTATTGCAGCAACTGCTCCCTCTGTTGGAATTGCTAGACCCAAAGGAGATCGACCCGGAGCAGGATCCGCTGGCTCAGATCATCAGCCTATTAGAGGGAATCGCAGCCCGGCAGGCGGAGACGTTAGCCATCGTCCGGAGTATCGACCACAAGCTAGACCTAATTGGCGGGGCTTCGAACGGAGCCGCGCGCTAATGCGGCTGCAGCACTGCGCGCCAGACCTCTACTATCGCTTCTTGCTACTGCAGCAGTTCCTTTCCGTGCCCACGCGTGTCCCTCCCGACGAGCCGGAGCCGTCGCCCGACTACCGGACGCACACCGACATCTGGGGCGTTGCAATACTGCCCAAGCCACGGTGATCACCGAGCAACCGGCGTCCCTGCCGACGAAAAATCAAGAGGCTCATTGACCTGTCTGCATTCTGAAGGCGTGCATAGCCGCACGTTTCCAGTCAGCCGGTCCACGACGTAGAGCCCGCCGTGGGTGGCGCTTACAGCTTGGTATCTTCCTCCCAGCACGACCGCTGCTGCTATAAGAATTCCAGTGAGCAGGAGCGCGACAGGCAACACCATCTGGCGCATTCTTCACCCACTTGCGGCTCATGATCGGATTAAGCGTAAGCGGATCGGAGAACATTTCCAACAGGGGGATTGGCGTCTCCCCAAGAGATGATCGCCGCCCCCAAGGCGGCAATCATGTGTCTTGCCACGCTGCGCGCGATGCGCTGACATCCTCGACATTGTATTCAGATGGCCAGCCGAGGGTCCAGATGCCACGCCGCGCCTCCAAATCGACACAAGCTGTGCTCGCTCACGGCGAATATGAAGCAGTGCAAGGTTATTCGATATCTAATTTCGAGCGGTTCGAAGCAATCGTAGGGCGCCAGCTTCCGGTCGAGGAGCGGAGGTCGCTAACTGCCGCTGCCAAGGACTATCTCTTGGCCAGAGCGATCGAGATCAACAGCCCCAAGACCGTTGCGATCAAAAAGCGCATTGCTACGGTGAAGCAGTCAGCCGGCGCGCTCCGGACGACTCTAAGCGACGCTGGTGACGGCGGCATCGGCTTTCTTGCAGGAAAGGCGATCAGTGAGCATCTGGCCGACCGGCCGTTCTCTCGGCGGATCACGGGCCAAGTCAATTCCAGCGCGGTCGCGCTGCTCATGCGGGACATCGAGCGGGCTTGCGATGCGGCAATTCGATTATCGGTTTATGGAGAGCAGCGGTCCCCGGCGTGGGTACGGTTGGTTAGGAAGTTACAGACGTGGGCCAAGGACGCGGGTATTTCCACGGCCGTCAGTAAGCGCCTTCAAGGCAAAGGCGGTGCGCTTCAACTGTCGCCGTTCGCAGGTCTTGTGAAGGCACTCCAAGACCAATTTCCCGCACAATATCGGCAACACACCCAATCGGATGACGCGCTCGCTTGGGCAACATCTAAGGCGCTGCGGGAGCTAATGGGGCAGAAGCGTTGATCTAAAACTCCCGCCCGTCGCCCACGAAAATCCATCACTGTCACTTCCGCTACCTCTAATTCGCAGGAGAAGCGGAAATGGACAATGACGGGAAAAAGTATCTGAACCCGGTGGAGGCCGCGCGCTTCATCGGCGTGGCACCACAGACCCTCGCCAAGTGGAGGTGCACGGGTCTCGTCAACCTGCCCTTCATACGCGTGGGAAATCGCAGGATAGCCTACGCCCGGGAAGATTTGGTCGCGTGGATGGCTGCTCGCCGGGTGGGGAGCACCTCGGCTCCGAAGGCGGCCTAAACGCAGCGCCCCGGTCGGTGTGCCATCACCGCCGGGGCGAATTTCAACAGTTCAGCAAACGAGAACGTTGACCTATGCGCAATATGCACCACGAGATGGTTGTTGTCGAGGCGGAGGTCCGCTCGACCACCAAGAAGCTCACCCCCGCTGGCGCGTGGCTTGTTCGCCACCGCCGCGTGCCCTACGACATCGCCAACTACGTTGCCGAGTTGGCGGGCTTCCGCGGAGAGGCTCGCCATGGCTGATATCACTCATATCACCGTGCGCGTCGGCTCCGCCGAGCCGGTGCAGACGTTTCAGGGGCGCTTTGCCTGGGCCTTATCGCAGTTGATCGCAGCGGGTCCGCGTGGCGTCACGCCGATCGAGCGCCCAGCGCCCCGCTGGAGTCACTACGTCTATCGGCTAAGGCGCTCCGGTATCCCGATCAAAACGTTGCCGGAGAAGCACGGCGGCGCCTTTGCCGGCCGGCACGGGCGCTATGTCCTGAGCGCGCCCGTTATCGTTGTCTCCGACGAACGCAAGAACTCGGAGGCCGCGTGATGAAGCCCCGCCAACTCACCCTCATCGACTCGGAGGCGGCAAAGCCCGCGTCCGAGCCGACCAAGGTCATCACCCCGACCTCGACCAAAAATCAGACGCCGCCGGCCGACGACGGCGAGTTCAAATGGTCGGACGATGAATCGATCATCGTCCCGGAGCAGCATGCCGTGGCAGCGTACTTCAATCCGGCCGGAGGCTTGGTAATCCGGCAGGAGCGCGCCTGGGATCAGGAAGAGGACACCATCATCGTCATCGCGCAGGCGAACGTGGACCGCTTTCTGGATCGGCTCACCGACATCTGCGGCATCCCGACCATGAGGCCGTGAAATGTCTCGTCGAAGGCGGAGCAAGGGCGGGGCGCGTTTCGTCGCGCTCTACCATTGGCTGCTCAATTCGGCGGCTTGGAGGGACCTCGATGCTGTGTCGAGGTGTCTCTATGTCGAATTGGCCAGCAGATACATGGGCCAGAACAACGGACGCATTCCGTACTCTGTCCGGGAAGGTGCAGCCGAGTTGCGTGTCAGCAAGGCGACCGTCTCGCGTGCTCTTCAGTGCCTCGTCGATCACGGGTTCATCAAGCCAACGATGAAGGGGCACTTCGACTTCAAGAAGCGCCATGCCACCGAGTGGCGACTGACCCAGTACGATTATGAAGGGCAGATCGCGACCAAGGACTTCATGCGGTGGTCGCCTCCCGCCGGCTCGCTCGCTACGGCGCCATGTGGGGGCGCGCTCGCGAGCCGGGCCGTCCCTTTTGGTCGCGTACCACCTGGTAGATTAGAAGCGTCCCTCTCATGAAACCGCGATTTGAGAAAATCGGCTTTGACGGTTTCACCAGAGGGACCGTGGCGTGGTTTCCCGGCAACAGTGGTCTCACCAGAGGGACCGTGCGGTTTCACCACGAGGACCGTCAGTCTCACCGGAGGGACCGGATTCTGGATTTCGGCGCTGCCGTGCAGAGCATCTCTCATATCTCTCATAGGAGCCGATCATGAGCTTCACTCCCAGGCGTTCCGAGGCGTACGAGGAGGGGCTTTCGCTCTGGCTCTCACTGCACGAGCGGGAGCGTTCGGGCGAGCGCATCCATGCGGAATTTGCTCAGCGCGGCGTGACGGTCTCGAAGGCGACCGTTTATCGGTGGACGGCGGGATGGCGGCAGGCCGCCCAGGACGTGCTCGACCTCATCGAGTTGCCGCTTGGCGATAGCGCCGATTCGTCGGACCTGACCGATGTTCCGGAGTGGGCGCGCAAAGCGCTACCAGAGCGCCTGCTGCGGATTGCCGGCGGCAGGGGCCTCGACCGCGTTGAGCGTGCCGTGGCGCTTCTATCTGACGCAATCGGGTCCAAGGCTCCGGACATCATCGACCGGCTGCTTCAGGGCGATCAGAAGGTCGTGCTGGTCTTTCAGGCGATCAGCACCATCGCCGTCATCGCGCAGCGCCTGGCGCATGTGAGGGCCGCCGTCGCGGTCACGCACCGGAATTTCTGCGAGGGCGACTTAGCCGCGGCCAAAGCGAAGGCCATCGCCGAGACGGGCCAGGACAGAGCGCAGCCGCGTGCCGACAGCGGATCAACCGAGGATCAACCGCTGAGCCAAGCGATCAGCGAAAAAGCTCAACAAGGGCTCAATCGCTCAACCGTGGAGGCACCATCAGGGGGGTCACAATGAGCGACAGCTATCTCGACCAGGTAATTGAACGTTTCACCGCTTTGTTGAAAGACATCCCGCCGGACGACTTGGCGCACTGGATGAATGAATGCGAGGTGTGCGCGTTCCACAGCGGCTATCTTAACTCGACGCCAAGAACCGGCAGCCCGGAGCTTTTCGCCCAAGACTTCTTTGCCGATACGGGCATGAGATGGCTGGTGCGGCAAGACGCTGAATGGAAGAACGCCGTCGGGGCGGAAGACGCGGTTGAGTTGGTTTTGCGGTTACTGCCCAGCGATGGGCATTTGGAGTAGCAGCCTGAGGGCGTCTGCCTTCCCCTCGCGCTAATTCGTAGAACGTTCCATGCCTTTAAACAGATATTACGCGTTATCAGCTTTGGTCAGGCACTTGGACCGATGATGCCCTTGCCTTGCAGGTCATCGAAAATCGCTTTTATCGAATTCGACGAGCTAACGCTATCGCTCACCATCAAACGTCCAAGGAGACCTTTCCCTCCTCCGGTGCTCACCTGACCGCTTCCGACCCACAGTGTTCGTCCGGATTTCGGATCAATAAGACGCGCGGAGAAGGCCGTTTGTCGGGAGTATTGGAAGGTTGGAGTTGAAGAACCGAAGATCGAGCCTGAGTGCACTCCAGTCAGGTCAATATTCGAGCTGCTTCCAAACCTCGTGACCGTGCCGTCGTAAGAAGATCGACCGCTGTACGCAGCCTGAAATAGCGTACCGGCGTATTGGGCTTGAACTCCGGAATCCGCGACGCCGATCACGAGCAATCCATCGACGCCACGCTCTGACATCGCCTTCCGTATGTCCGCATCGCTGTAGGTGCGCGTCGGAGGCACAATCCGCAGCGCGTCCTCGACAGCCACTCCGTGATTTCGCCCTTCTTCAGCGAGACTAGCCTGCATGCTTGAGGCCAAACCGACCGGGGCTGCAACGTAAGCTGCGATTCTGCGTACGCCGGCGGCAGGCAACTCTCGATCCGCATACCCCTGAATGGATGTCGAGGTGCATCCGGCGATAGCTACCGCAACAAAAGGTACAAAGAAACGCAACATGGCACGCCCCCCTAAAGCGGGTCGATCGTAAGTCGGATCGAGCAATCTTTGCAACCGTAGTTAGTGGGCATTGGAGCTCGCAGCCGCAGCACAATTCTGATAGTTTTTTGTGGATGGGCCAGATCACGTTCGAGATGCCCTCTAGCCGAAGGATCGACCTCACGGCCGCGCAGCCGGCGCGAACGCGCCACCCATGCCCTCGGGTTAGCCGTAGCCATCGTCGCCAGCCACTTCCCCTTGGCGCTCTCAGTGTGGCCGGTGGTCGTTTGGCTATGGCGGTGAGCACCGTTGGTTTCCAACAATGACCCCCGATGAAGACCGGGACGTTTTCTTTGACGCGATCCGGCACGCGATTGAGTATCCATCCGAACCATTCGAATTCTCCGCAGCGGATTTCAATGCGATAGCGGCTCACGTTTCCGTCCTGCTGGGCGATGCAGTTTCGGCGTTCGAACGGCAGTCGTTTGGCACGGCAGTATTTTTGGCAATCACGGCCTTGGAGGAGACCGCGAAGGCCGAAATGCTGATCTATCGACGAGACGGAGATGAAGATGCGCAGAAGCCGCGCCGTGACCCTCTGCTAGATCATAAGACGAAGCATCGGATCGCGGTCCGCCCGACAACTTTCATGGGCAGGTTACCTGAGCTCTTGGGTGCTGATGCAGTAGCCCGGTTGCGTGCGCTCCCGGCGACCGGCGAGCTCCGAACCCTCCGCGAACGAGCACTGTATGCGCGTTTTGACGGTGGAAAAGTCCAGACGCCCCGCGATGCCGTTGGCCACGCGAAAGCGCGCGAAATCGTGCTTCTCGCCCTTGAGTGCGCCGACGACATCCTCGCTGGGTACTCGGAGGCGTCCCATGCCCTCGGGCAACGCTTCGAGGCTTGGATGGACGCGATTGCCGCATCCAAAGTGACAAACGGCTAGCCGTCCCGATGGCCCCGTTCGTCCCAACGGTCGGCTACGTCCGCGGTCTCCGGATTGGTTCGCTTTCGGTATGTGCCGAGGCAAGCGCGAACGCGCTTGGCCGTGCCATCACAGCGGGACCGTGGACCTGACCGGCATGCCCGACGATCAACAGCTGTCGGCAATAGAGCGCCGGTTGGTATGCACCGCATGTGGAGCCGTCGGCGCGGTGGATGCTCGGCCGAATTGGTCCGAGTTACATCGCGGCTGCCTTTTCGGGCCTAATCCGAGACTGAAAAGTGTCGGGGATTGATTACGTAACAAAGGGACGGCCAAAAATTAGCGCGCTGCTTACCTATTGCTTACCCGCCGATTTGATGAGAGTGGGCCAGCGTCAAAAATTGGCCGAAAATATGGTGGGCGCGACAGGGATCGAACCTGTGACCCCTACCATGTCAAGGTAGTGCTCTTCCGCTGAGCTACGCGCCCTTTACCGGGTGTCGTCTTATCGGCTCCGCCCGGGCGAGGCAAGCCAC
>Ga0182748_1004458_pt1 | contig 11092 bp, 7 predicted proteins | sample eDN3rd37CKraftOP_FD_128877 | JGI IMG/M metagenome (GOLD analysis project Ga0182748, IMG submission 128877) | Enriched Organic Plus compost microbial communities from Emeryville, California, USA - eDNA 3rd pass 37_C Kraft OP (version 2) (version 2) ...
ACCCCTTCCGCCTCTATCGCTGCCACACCATCATGAACTGCGCGAACGTCTGCCCCAAGGGCCTCTCGCCCGCCAAGGCGATCGCGGAAACCAAGAAGCTGCTGGTCGAGCGGGCCGACTGAGGCTCGCTTCGTCGCGCGAGGCCAACGGTGCGTCCGGTTGCGACCGCCTTGCGCGCCGACCGACGTAAGCCACGGTCGACAAGCGGTTTACGAATCGTTAACGACGCCGCACGGGTCGCAACGGGCATTCCGCCCAAATCACTCAATATATCTTTGAACGATTTACCTTTTTGAAGGGGTTGTGAACATGTGGGAATCCAGACTTGTCTATCTTGCGCCGCTCGCTCTGGCCGGCGCGCTGGCGGTGCCGGCCCATGCCGACACCTGCGTCGGCACCTGCGGCACGCTCGGCGCTGACGGCGTCGTCACGGAATCGCCGTTGACTGGCACATATCAATATGTGTCGACCCTCAACGGCCTGGACGGCGTCGGCTCGCTCGGCCTCGGCAGCGAAACGAACGGCTCGACCTTCCAGTCCTCCTCGTTCGCCGCCAATGCCGGCTCGTCGCTGCAATTCTACTTCAACTATGTGACGTCGGACGGTGCCGGCTATGCCGACTATGGCTGGGCCGCGCTGCGCCCCGAGACCGGCGACGACATCATCCTGTTCACGGCCCGCACGACGCCGGACGGCGATACCGTCCCCGGCTTCGGCCTGCCCGGCCTGGCGCCCGGCGTGGTGCTGGATCCGGCTTCGACCCCCATCATCCCCGGCGGTCCGGCCTGGAGCCCGCTCGGCGACAGCTCGGGCGACTGCTATGACGAAGGCTGCGGCTATACCGGCTGGATCGGCATGACCTATACGGTCGCTGATGCCGGCAATTACACGCTCGTCTTCGGCGTCACCAACTGGGACGACGAGAATTACGACACGGGCCTGGCGTTCGACGGCCTGACCATCGACGACACGCCGATCGGCGAAGTGCCCGAGCCCGCGACCTGGGCGATGATGATCGGCGGCTTCGCGCTGGCCGGCACGGCCATGCGCCGTCGCAAGGCGGCGGTGTCCTTCGCCTGATCGGATCGAGCCGGACGGCTCGCGTGAAAGAAGGCGGCGCGTTGGGGTTTCCTGGCGCGCCGCCTGTCCTTCCTGCAACCGTCCGTTTTTCCGTCGCATCGCTGCCGCCCGGTGATTCCACCCGGCGATAAAATGCTCTAGGCGCGGGCGATGACTCGCCTCCTCGATCGCTACGACGCCCTGGTCGCCGCCGGTGAACTCAAGGCCGATCCCGGCCAGCGCGCCGCAGCGCTGCGGCTCACACGGCTGCAGGAAGAGCTGGAGGAGACGCCCAAGCGCGGCTCCGTGCTCTGGCGGATGCTGCGCAAGGTGCCCGAGCCAATCCGCGGCGTCTATATGTGGGGCGGCGTCGGGCGCGGCAAGTCGATGCTGATGGACCTGCTGCGCGACTGCCTGCAGGGCCCCGCCAAGCGCCGCATCCATTTCCACGAGTTCATGCTGGACGTGCATGCCCGTCTCAACCAGGCGCGCAAGAGCGAGAGGGGCGATCCCATCCAGCCCGTCGCCGCCGCCATCGCCGGCGAGGTGCGGGTGCTGCTGTTCGACGAGATGGTGGTCAACAACACAGCGGACGCCGCGATCATGTCCCGCCTGTTCACCGCGCTGTTCGACGCGGGGGTGACGCTGGTCGCGACCTCCAACCGCGCGCCCGACGATCTCTACAAGGACGGCCTCAACCGGGAACTGTTCCTGCCTTTCATCGCGCTGCTCAAGGAGCGGCTCGACATCGTGCCGCTCAACGGGCCGACCGACTATCGGCTCGACCGGCTGGGCGACGCGGATGTGTGGCATGTGCCCAATGGCGAAGCGACGACCGCCCGGCTGCGCGAGATCTTCTTCCGCCTCACCGACTATCCGCCCGAGGACAGCGCCCATGTGCCGAGCGAGGAACTGCCGGTGGGCGGCGGCCGCACGCTGCATGTGCCCAAGTCGCTGAAGGGCGTCGCGGTCTTCTCCTTCAAGCGGCTGTGCGGCGAGCCGCGCGGCGCGGCCGACTATCTCGCCATCGCCCGGCGTTTCCATACCGTCATCATCGTCGGCATTCCCGTGCTGGGGCCGGAGAAGCGCAACGAGGCGGCGCGCTTCGTCACGCTGATCGATGAGCTCTATGAGCACAAGGTGAAGCTGATCGCAGGCGCCAACGCGGCGCCGGCCGATCTCTACCCGACCGGCGATGGACGCTTCGAGTTCGAGCGGACCGTCTCGCGCCTCATGGAGATGCAGTCCGCGGACTATCTGGCGCTGGGCCATGGCTCCCAGGGCGGCAATGGGGCCAGGCCGCGCGGCTGAGGCCGGGGTTTCCAATGCGCGGTTCTTGCAGCCCGATCTCGCAGAAATCTCTCTGCGTTTGTAGTTGAGAACCGCTGTCCCCTTTTCGTCATTCCGGCGAATGAAGGGGAAAGGGGGCGCAGGCTGATGAGGCCGCATCGGCCATATTCCGTCGCCAAATCACCTGCCGACATGGCCTTGTCCAAATTATCGGCTATGATCGCCGCATGGGGCGACGCGCGGGGGACATCAGCAAGGAATTCGGGATAGACCTGCTCCTGCGCCATCTCGTCAAGCTCTGCCTGTTCATCTTCGCGGTGAGCGCGGTGCGTTTCTCGCTGACCGCCGCGCCGGGCGTGCCGGACATCGCGCATCTCCAGGCGATCGCCCTGCCCTTCGGCAAACTGCTGGGCTGGCTCGTCGGCAGCCGCGCGGTCAGCCTCATGCCGGCACCCTCGCACACCGCGCCGTTGCCGCTGCTGCTCGATGCCCTGCTGTGGCGGATCGATCCGTTCGGCCTCCCGGGCCTGCGCCTCGTCCATCTGCTGTTCGCGCTCGGCGGCATCGCCTTGCTGCTGCGCGCCATCGCCATGCGGATGGACCAGCGCACCGCGCTCGTCGCCGGCCTGCTGATCGCGCTGTCGCCGCGCTTCATCGAGGCCGTGGTGAACATGGGCGCAGACCCCTATGTCCTGACGCTGTTCTGCTGCCAGCTCGCCATCCTGCTCACCCGCGGCAAGATCGGCGGCCGCGAGCCGCTGCTCAGCATCTCGCTGCTCGGCGCGGCCAGCGGGCTGTGCGGCGTGAGCGGCGCGCTGGCGACCGGCACGCTGTTCGCCATGCTGCTGTTTGCCGCGCCCGACCGGGCCGAGGTCCGCCGGCGGTTGCGCACCATGCTCCCGACCCTGCCCTTCCTGCTGCTGCCGATCCTGCTGCAACTGCTCTTCGAGTCGCCCGCCGAGCCCTTCACCCTGGAAGGCCTCGTCAGCCTCGGCACCAAGCTGATGGCGCATAATGCCGACCTGCTGCTGCTCACCGGCGTGTTCCTGCGCGTGCCGGGCATGGCGGTGCTGATCCTTGTCGGGCTGATCGGCCTGATCGGCCGGCTGCAGCGCAACGGGCCGTCTGAACGGAGCCATCCCTTCGCGCTGCTGCTGGCCGGCTGCGTCATCGGCACGGCGCTGGTGGTGCTTGCCGGCCCGATGCTGCGCATCCACCTCTGGAGCGAGCCCACCGGCCATGCCTGGCTCAGCCTGCTGATCGGCCTGCTCGCTGCCGCCAGCTTCACGCCCCGGCTGATCGCGGCGGACCAGGTGTGGCGGCGCGTGCGGCTGGCGGGCGCGGGTGCGATGATCGCGGGCGCGCTGGTCGGCACCATCGTCTATCACTATCGCGCCGAATGGTTCGGCGGCGGTTCGCAGGCCGGGCTGGACCGCGCGCTGGAAGCCGCCGGACCGGGCAGCGCAATCATCTATACCGGCCCGGACTGGGACCGTGCCTATTTCCCGCACAGTTGGCTGCGACCGGGCGACATGAACCAGTGGCTGCTCGGCAGCGGCGGCGGGACCGTGCAGCGCATCCTGCCTGGCGGCCGCGTCTCGCGGCTCCAGCAGGCGCCGCGCGTGCTCGACGACTATGCGACGCTGATCCTGGTGCGAATCGACCGGCGCGGCTGGCGCGACCTGCGCTTCGTCGTGAACAGCCAGGCGATCGGCGCGATGCCGCCGGCGAGGCTCGATCATTTCTCGCCGGTATGGCGGCCCGAGCCGGCACAGGCAGCACCCGGCGAATATTGGCTCACCACGCAGATCGTCCGCAGGAAGCGCGATTTTTGACCTTTATGTGACCCTTGTTGCAATTGCGAACTAATTGCAGAAAAAAGCGGAAATCCGCGCCGAACGGCGTTGAACCGGCCACGAAATCAGCCTAAGGCCTCGCCCATTGACGATCCGCCAAAGGAGATTCAGGCGTATGGCCCGCAAGAAGATCGCGCTCATCGGTGCCGGCATGATCGGGGGCACGCTCGCCCATCTCGCCGCCAAGAAGGAACTGGGCGACATCGTCCTGTTCGACATCGCCGAGGGCATTCCGCAGGGCAAGGCGCTCGACCTTTCCCAGTGCGGGCCGATCGAGGGCTTCGACGCGAAGATCACCGGCACCAATGACTATGCGGACATCGCGGGCGCGGACGTCATCATCGTGACCGCCGGCGTGCCGCGCAAGCCGGGCATGAGCCGCGACGACCTGCTGGGCATCAACCTGGGCGTCATGAAGTCGGTCGGCGAGGGCATCAAGACCCATGCGCCCGACGCCTTCGTCATCTGCATCACCAATCCGCTCGATGCGATGGTCTGGGCGCTGCGCGAATTTTCGGGGCTCCCGCACAACAAGGTGGTCGGCATGGCCGGCGTGCTGGACAGCGCGCGCTTCGCCACCTTCCTCGCCTGGGAATTCGGCGTGTCCGTGAAGGATGTGAACGCCTTCGTGCTGGGCGGCCATGGCGACACGATGGTGCCGGTGACCAGCTACACCACGGTCTCGGGCATCCCGGTCGACGATCTGGTCAAGATGGGCAAGTCCAGCAAGGAAGCGATCGACGCGATCGTGGCACGCACCCGCGCCGGCGGCGGCGAGATCGTCGCGCTGCTCAAGACCGGCTCGGCCTATTATGCGCCGGCCACCAGCGCCATCGCCATGGCCGAGGCCTATCTCGGCGACCAGAAGCGCATCCTGCCCGCCGCCGTCCATGTCGACGGCAAATATGGGCTGGACGGTCTCTATGTCGGCGTGCCGGTGGTGATCGGCGCGGGCGGTGCGGAGGAGATCATCGAGATCGCGCTCGACGACGAGGCGAAGAAGAACTTCCAGGTCAGCGTCGACGCGGTCAAGGAACTGCTCGTCGCGTGCAAGGGCATCGAGCCGAGCCTGGCCTGAGATGGGCGTGATCGGGATCGTCGCGACGGCGCTTGCAAGCGCCGGATCGCAGCCGGCTTATCCGGCGGAAGCGGTCTATGCGGCGTTCACCGATGCCTGCGCGGACGTCGCCGATCTCGACCGGGCCAGAGCCTCGCTCGCCGGCAAGGGCTGGGAGGAATATCAGCCCGCGGCGGACAGCGAGACCGGCCGGATCATCGACCGGGGCCGGTCGATGCTGGCGGAAAGCGCGCCGACGACGAAGCTGCGACCGATGACGGCGTTCCGCCGGGACGTCGCGGGCGAGCATCTGGAGCTGGTCCTCTCCGGCGTCGAGATGGGCCATCAATGGATCAACGGTTGCCGCGTCTATGATTTCCACGAGACGCGCTCCATCCCGCCGGCCATGCTGGAGCGCAAGTTCGGCCGGGCGCCCGACGAAAAGGTCGAAGAGCCGGACATCCTCGTGAAAAGCATGTGGGAGCCGGGCTATCGGCCCGATCATCTCTCCACCGAGCTTTATTTCGTGCCGGAAGGAAGCCCGGTCATCAGCCTGATCGGCGCGAACGGCATCTGCATCGTCGCGCAGGCGAGCGGAGAGCTGCAATGACCCATGACACCGCGCCGGCCGCCGAGGCGATCAGCCATGGGCCCGCGCGAACCATATCCATCCTGGGATCGCATCTGCGTCCTGCAAGACGCCGTCACGATTTCGTGATCCCAAAAGCCGATAATGCGATAAGCTTCGGGAGTTAGCATGAGCATCCTCGTCGACAAGAACACCAAGGTCATCACCCAGGGCATGACCGGCGCCACCGGCACTTTCCACACCGAGCAGGCGCTGGCCTATGGCACGCAGATGGTCGGCGGCGTGACGCCGGGCAAGGGCGGCACGACCCATATCGGCCTGCCGGTGTTCGACACGGTCGAGGAAGCGGTGGCCAAGACCGGCGCCACCGCCTCCGTCATCTATGTGCCGCCGCCCTTCGCGGCCGACTCCATCCTGGAAGCGATCGACGCGCAGGTGCCGCTGATCGTCACCATCACCGAGGGCATCCCGGTGCTCGACATGGTGCGGGTGAAGCGCGCGCTCTCGGGCAGCAAGTCGCGCCTGATCGGCCCGAACTGCCCCGGCGTGCTGACTCCCGGCGAATGCAAGATCGGCATCATGCCCGGCTCCATCTTCAAGAAGGGCTCGGTCGGCGTTGTCTCCCGCTCGGGCACGCTTACATATGAAGCGGTGTTCCAGACCTCAAACGCGGGCCTCGGCCAGACCACGGCAGTCGGGATCGGCGGCGATCCGGTCAATGGCACCAACTTCATCGACGTGCTGGAGATGTTCCTGGCGGACGAGGCGACCCAGTCGATCATCATGATCGGCGAGATCGGCGGTAATGCCGAGGAACAGGCCGCCCAGTTCCTGATCGACGAGGCGAAGAAGGGCCGCAGGAAGCCGATGGCCGGCTTCATCGCGGGCCGCACGGCCCCGCCGGGCCGCCGCATGGGCCATGCCGGCGCGATCGTCTCGGGCGGCCAGGGCGGCGCGGAGGACAAGATCGCGGCGATGGAAGAAGCAGGCATCAAGGTCGCGGCGAGCCCCTCGGAGCTGGGCACGACGCTGCTCGGGGTGCTGAAGGGCTGAACAAGGCAATTGCGGCGGATCGCTTCGATCCGCCGGCGCGTGGCGGAGCAAGGAAGCAGGCCATGGGATTTGAGACGCAGGATTTCGGCGGTGTGACCGTGGAGACCGAAGCGGGGCCGAGTTGGGCCCGCAAGGGCTGGCCGCTCGACGCGACGGACGACCTCACCGCCGCTCTAGACCCGACGCAGATGCAGCTCGCGGTGAAGGCCGCGGCGGCGAAGGCCGGCACGCCGATCGCGGAGGCCGACATCGCCAAGGCGGCGGGCGACTCCATCCGCGCGATGATGCTGATCCGTACTTATCGGGTGCGCGGGCATCTGGCCGCCAATCTCGATCCGCTCGGCCTCTCGGACCGCGAACTGCCCGTCGATCTCACGCCCGAATATCACGGCTTCTCCGGCGCCGATCTCGACCGCAAGGTCTATGTCGGCGGCGCGCTCGGCTTCGAATGGGCGACCATCCGGGAGATCGTGGCGATCCTGCGGCGGAACTACTGCGGCAATGTCGGCCTCGAATATATGCATATCGCCGATGTCGACGAGCGCCGCTTCCTGCAGGATCGCATGGAAGGCAAGGACAAGGAGATCGAGTTCACCGACGTCGGCAAGAAGGCCATCCTCACCAAGGTGATCCAGGCCGAACAATATGAGAAGTTCCTGGGCCGCAAATATGTCGGCACCAAGCGCTTCGGTCTGGACGGCGGCGAATCCATGATCCCGGCGCTGGAGGCCGTCATCAAATATGGCGGCGCCTATGGCGTGAAGGAGATCGTCTACGGCATGGCCCATCGCGGCCGCCTCAACGTGCTCGCCAATGTGCTGGCCAAGGGCTTCCGCGTCATCTTCCACGAATTCTCCGGCGGCACGGCCAATCCCGAGGATGTGGGCGGCTCGGGTGACGTCAAATATCATCTCGGCACGAGCACCGATCGCGAGTTCGACGGCATCACCGTGCATATGAGCCTGGTGCCCAATCCCTCGCATCTCGAGACGGTCGATCCGATCGTGCTCGGCAAGGTGCGCGCACAGCAGGCGTTCCGCGACGATATCGGTCCGGGCAAGCACAGCCAGGTGATCCCGGTGCTCATCCATGGCGACGCGGCCTTCGCCGGCCAGGGCATCGTGTGGGAATGCTTCGGCTTCTCCGGCATCCGCGGCTACAATACCGGCGGGTGCATCCATTTCGTCATCAACAACCAGATCGGCTTCACCACCTCGCCCCAGTTCGCGCGCTCCTCGCCCTATCCGAGCGACGTCGCCAAGGGCGTGCAGGCGCCGATCCTGCATGTGAACGGCGACGATCCCGAGGCGGTGACCTTCGCCTGCAAGCTGGCGATCGACTATCGCCAGACCTTCCACCGCGACATCGTGATCGACATGTGGTGCTATCGCCGCTTCGGCCACAATGAGGGCGACGAGCCGAGCTTCACCCAGCCGCTCATGTATGCGCGGATCAAGAACCATCCGCCGGTGAGCGAGGTCTATGGCGCCCGCCTGCGCGAACAGGGCGTGGTCGACGATAATTTCATCAAGGTGACGACCGATGCCTTCGTTGAGCTGCTCGAGGAGGAGTTCGAGGCGGCCAAGACCTACAAGTCCAACCATGCCGACTGGTTCGCCGGCCGCTGGTCCGGTCTGCACCAGCCCGCCGATGTCGAGACCGCGCGCAAGAATGTCGAGACGGCGATCACGCCCAAGCTGTTCGAGAGCCTGGGCCGCACGCTGACCAATGTGCCCGAGGATCTCAATATCCACCGCACGCTTCGGCGCATCCTCGACGCCAAGGCCGAGATGTTCCGCACCGGCGAGAATTTCGACTGGGCGACCGGCGAGGCGCTGGCCTTCGGCTCGCTGCTCTCGGAAGGCTATGCCGTGCGCCTTTCCGGCCAGGATTCGGGACGCGGCACCTTCAGCCAGCGCCATGCGGTCTGGGTCGACCAGGACACGGAGCGGAAATATATCCCGCTCTCCACCGTGCCGCACGGCCGGTTCGAGGTCTATGACAGCCCGCTCTCCGAATATGGCGTGCTCGGCTTCGAATATGGCTATGCCATGGCGGACCCCAAATCGCTGGTGCTCTGGGAAGCGCAGTTCGGCGATTTCGCCAATGGCGCGCAGATCATCATCGACCAATATGTCGCCGCCTCCGAGGCCAAGTGGCTGCGCGCCAACGGCCTCGTGCTGCTGTTGCCGCATGGCTATGAAGGCCAGGGGCCCGAACACAGCTCGGCGCGGCTGGAGCGCTATCTGCAGCTCTGCGCGGAAGGCAATGTCCAGGTCGCCAACTGCACGACGCCGGCCAATTATTTCCATATCCTGCGCCGGCAGATGCTGCGGCCGTTCCGCAAGCCGCTGATCCTCATGACGCCCAAGTCGCTGCTGCGCCACAAGCTGGCGGTCAGCAAGGCCGAGGATTTCATGGGCGACCGGCATTTCCAGCGCATCCTCTCGGACATGAACCCGGCGCCGGACGCGCAGACGACCAAGCTCGTGCTCTGCACCGGCAAGGTCGCCTACGACCTCATGGAAGCGCGCGACGCAGCCGGCGACAAGGATGTGCAGATCGTCCGCATCGAGCAGCTCTACCCCTTCCCGACCGATGCGCTGGCCGCACGCATCAAGCGCATGAGCGCGCTGGAGGATGTGGTCTGGTGCCAGGAGGAGCCGCGCAACAACGGCGCATGGTTCTTCGTCGAGCCGTTCATCGAGGAAGCGCTGCGCCAGGCCGACAAGGCACCGATGCGCGCTCGCTATGCCGGGCGCAAGGCGGCCGCGTCGCCCGCGACGGGCCTGGCCAAGCGCCATCTCGCCGAGCAGGGCGCGCTGGTCGCCGATGCGCTCCAGCACAGCGTGCGCGTCGAGATCCGGCGCCAGAAGAAAGCTTGAGAAACCGCCCCGCAGCGGCGGCAGGAGGAAAGACATGGCCACCGAAGTGAAAGTGCCCACGCTGGGCGAATCGGTCACCGAGGCGACCGTCGGCCAGTGGCTGAAGAAGCCCGGCGAGGCCGTGGCGGTCGATGAACCGATCGCCAGCCTCGAGACGGACAAGGTCGCCGTCGAGGTGCCCTCGCCGGTTGCCGGCGTGCTGGGCGAACAGCTCGTCAAGGAAGGCGACACGGTGAATGTCGGCGCGGTGATCGCGACCGTCCAGGAAGGCGGCGCGCCTGCCGCCAAGCCGGCCGCCGCCGCGCCGGAGCCCGCGAAGAGCGAGGCACCGGCCCCTGCCGCGGCGCCCCCGCCCGCACCGGCTCCTGCGCCCACGCCTGCTCCGGCGACCGAGAGCGAGACCGCCGGCGCCATCACCCTCTCCCCCGCCGTGCGCCGGCTGGTGCTGGAGCATGGGCTGGACCCGAGCCGCATCACCGGCACCGGCAAGGACGGCCGGCTGACCAAGGATGACGTGATGGCCGCGATCGAGGCGGGCACGGCGGTCGCCGCCGCCGCATCGGCGCCGGCCGCGGCCTCCGTCGTGGAGGTGGCGCCGGCCGGCCCTTCGCGCAAGCAGGAACGGGTGAAGATGACCCGCCTGCGCCAGACCGTCGCCAAGCGCCTCAAGAGTGCACAGGAGACGGCGGCGCTGCTCACCACCTTCAACGATGTCGACATGACCGCCGTCATCGAGGCGCGCACCAAATATAAGGACCTGTTCGAGAAGAAGCACGGCATCCGCCTGGGCTTCATGGGCTTCTTCGTGAAGGCCGCCTGCATGGCGCTCAAGGACGTTCCCGGCGTCAACGCGCAGATCGAGGGCGACGAGATCGTCTATAACGACTTCTGCGACATCTCGATCGCGGTGTCGGCGCCCAACGGGCTGGTCGTGCCAGTGATCCGCAATGCCGAAAGCATGAGCGTCGCGCAGATCGAGAAGACCATCGCCGATTTCGGCAAGCGCGCCAAGGAAGGCACGCTCTCCATGGCCGACATGGCCGGCGGCACCTTCACCATCTCCAATGGCGGCGTGTTCGGCAGCCTCATGTCGACCCCGATCATCAACCCGCCCCAGTCCGCCGTGCTCGGCCTCCACCGCATCGAGGAGCGGCCGGTGGTGCAGAACGGCCAGATCGTGGCGCGGCAGATGATGTACATGGCGCTGAGCTACGACCATCGCCTGATCGACGGACGCGAGGCGGTGACGTTCCTCGTCGCGATCAAGAACGCGATCGAGGACCCGACGCGGCTGCTGATCGAT
>Ga0182748_1004462_pt1 | contig 11084 bp, 11 predicted proteins | sample eDN3rd37CKraftOP_FD_128877 | JGI IMG/M metagenome (GOLD analysis project Ga0182748, IMG submission 128877) | Enriched Organic Plus compost microbial communities from Emeryville, California, USA - eDNA 3rd pass 37_C Kraft OP (version 2) (version 2) ...
CGACAGAGTTCCTGTTGAAATATGGAAAACTCTCCGAGTTTCCCACATTCCAACAGGATAGCAATAGCAAATCTGATTGGAATTTTTTAGTTTTGAATGTAGCTAGCTAAGGGTAGATTACAGATTCAAATAGATTGTATCTCAATGCAAATACGTTTAAAGAGGATGCTTGGATTATGAAAAGATTGCAGTCGGATTTAATTTACTTGAAATCGACCCAATTGGATAACACATTAGTCTTTTCATTTGAGAATTTTTCATTTTTCGGAGTCTGGTCAGTTCCTGGGAGTCCGTTTGTATGCTTGGAACCTTGGGCGGGATTGCCGGATTCTGAAAAACATACCCTAGATATAACAGTTAAAGAAGGAATTATAGTACTAGAGCCTAATAAGGATTGGTGTGCAAAATGGGCAGTGAATATTTAAATTTAGATAGAAGATATACGGAAGAATGTTATAGATAGTAAAGACGAAAGGAATATGAAAACAATTCTTCGTAAGGATGGATGTCGTTGGTTAGAATTAGCTATTGATTTATTAGCAGTTTGGCTATCATTTATTTTTAGCTATATTTTGGTGCTTAAACATCAGGGTGTCCGTATTCGTTCGCTGGATGAACTGAATATGAAGCCGCTCGAAAGGGTCGGTGGAGCTCAGGAACTGGTGATGGCTATAGACAACTCTTCTCCTGAACGCTTGAAGAACATTACTTCCAAGAGGGAAATGCTCCCCATAAAAATTAAGATAATTCCAAACTCTGCAGCATTAATGGAGGATCGCGTAGTCACTCAGCAGATACGGACTTTAAAGAATAAGACCGTCGGCCTACGGCTTGGTGAAAGAATATTTGAGGAGTTTTTGGCAAATGATGAAAATACCGAGAAGACCCGTCGTGAAAAAATTATGATTGCCAAGGTGAATACCTCGGATCTGCAGGAGAAACGCAAACAGATTGATGATCTTTGCCAGCTCGTCCAACGGGCGAATCCGGAAAGGCATAGAATGCAAATCGTCGCCTCGATAAAGGCTATCGTGCCGGAATTTAAATCGCAGAATTCTATTTTTGAATCACTTGATCCTTTAGAGGAACCGTTAAATTAGTTAGTTAACACATTACACTTTACTTCGAAATGATTTACCTACTTGTACTGATCGCTTTATTTATCCTAGAATTGCTCTATTTTAAAGTTGCCGATCGTTTTAATATCATTGATAAACCCAACGAACGCTCTTCGCATTCGTCGATTACGTTGCGAGGTGGTGGGGGCGTTTTTTACTTCGGAGCACTTCTTTATTTTATCCTGTCGGGTTTTCAATATCCTTGGTTTTTTCTTGGATTGACCTTAATGACCATCGTTTCCTTTTTGGATGATATCTTTACCTTATCCAACAAGATCAGATTATTGATACATTTCTCTTCGGTATTATTGATGGCTTATCAGCTTGATTTATTTGATATGCCATGGTATTACCTCTTGATCGGGTTTGTTGTGGTGGTCGGCGTTATTAATGCCTACAACTTTATGGATGGTATCAACGGGATTACCGCTTGCTATAGCCTTGCTGTTGGAGGATTGTTGATGCTGGTTAATCAACAGGAGAATTTTATTGCACAAGATCTGTTGATTTTTTCACTCTCAGGGGTCATAGTATTTACCTTTTTCAATTTTAGGACAAAAGCCAAGTGTTTTGCAGGGGATGTGGGGTCTGTAACCATTGCGTATATTTTGCTTTTTGCATTGGGCTTATTGATCCTCAAAACGGGTAATCTCATCTATATCTTATTTTTGGTGGTCTATGGGGTGGATGCTGTCTGGACGATCGTCCGGCGACTTTTGCGCAAAGAGAATATCTTTGAAGCGCATCGGTCGCATTTATATCAGTTTCTGGGCAATGAAGCTGGTGTAAACAAACTATTGATTTCCTTTTGTTATGGGGGACTCCAGTTTGGCATAGGCTACGGAGTCATTAAGGTTTCCGGAGAGGTTTTGCAGACCCAATTGATCTTTGCGGCTGTTCTGATCCTTGTACTGAGTGCCGTGTATCTTGCAGTAAAGGCTTATATCATAAAAAAATACGTTACACAATAATTGTTATGGAAGAATTCAGTTTTATTGAAGGGGGCATAGCCAAAGACCATCGTGGACAGATTCGATTTGTTAATGACTTTGATATGAGTTTGGTCAAGCGATTTTATATCATTAAGAATGCCGATATCACCTTAATCAGGGGATGGCGTGCACATCGGATCGAGCAGCGCTGGTTTTATGTGCTCTCGGGAAGTTTCCAGGTAGATCTGCTAAAGATTGATAATTGGGAAAATCCTGATCCAGCCTTGCCGGTAGAGCATGTTCTTTTGCATGCTAGTGACAGGAAAGTGTTGCATGTGCCTGTCGGCTATGCGACGGCTTTACGGGCGAGGGAAACGGGCAGTGAGCTATTGGTCTATGCGGATCATCATGTGAGCCATACTCCGTTGGATGATTATACCTGGAGCCTAGATTACTTCAAATAGTATCCTAACAGATGATAGTATTTTTTCGAATGAGACACTTTAGGCACAAAAGTTGCTAAGCAGAGACAGTGTTCGCTAAGCCCATATTAAGTTGTCATTTTTACTGGGTTTTTGAATAAAAAAATATATTTTTGTCATTGGATTACTAAAATCAATTTTATAATTTAAATAAAGCATGCGATTAATTTCAAAGTATGGTTTGCCGCTGGGATTGCTATTTACGGTGGTATTAATGCTATTTAGCTCTTGTGGATCACGGAAGGAAATGGTCTACTTACAAAATGATTCAACCAAGATCAATACCCTGTTTGAACAATATATTCCTAAAATTCAGCCAAACGATATCTTAACCATTGTGGTTGCCGCTGCGGATCCAAAGGTAACAGCGCCTTTTAACCCAGGGAGTACGCTGACAAGTGGTAGCTTGACACAATCGGTAGATATGGCACTCCGACCCACATACACGGTGGATAACCAAGGAGATATTACCATGCCTATGTTGGGTAAGGTACATGTGGCGGGGCTAACCAGGATGGAAGCGATTGAAAAGATCAGATCGGAGTTGAGTCAATACATTAAGGATCCGGGAGTCAATATTAATTTCAATAGTTTTAGAGTATCTGTTATCGGTGAAGTATCCAAACCGGGGTCTTTTATTTTACCTACAGAAAGGGCTACGGTATTGGAGGCTTTAAGTATGGCGGGAGATATGACAATACGTGGTGTGCGTAAAAATGTATTGTTGATAAGAGAGGTAGATGGGCAAAAAACGACACACCGTTTGGACTTGACCAAAAGAGCAACCCTCAATTCTCCTTACTATTATTTGGCTCAAAATGATGTGATTTATGTTGAGCCGAATAGAGCCCAGGTAAATAACTCGAAGCTCGGCGCGAATTCAAATATTATTATTTCTATTTCAAGTCTTCTAATAACTGTAATTTCAATACTGACTCGCTAATCATCCATGGAAAAACAAAATAACAATGTAATAGATAATCCGGAAAATGAAATTAATTTAAGACAGCTTTTTGAACAATATGCTTTTTATTGGAAATGGTTTCTGCTGTCTGTTATCTTATGTGCGGGTATAGCCGTAGTCTATCTACGCTATGCACAGAAATCATATAGTACGACAGCAAAAATTTTATTAAAGGATGAACGCAGTGCATCGGCTGGTGAACTGGCTGGCATTGCCGAATTGAGTAGTTCAATGGGCTTTGGGGGATCCAGAGCAGCTTTTGTAACCGATCAAATCGAGGTGCTTACATCCAGAAGGCTTATGCGGAAAGTTGTTGATCAGCATCATCTAAATATTACCTATGCGGTCAAAGGTAAAATACGCTCTTCTGAACTGCTGGAAAAAGACATGCCTTTTGTGGTAATACCTCAAGGAGACCAAGATACAACTTTACTAAGTATGCGCATTAGCTCGAAGGATGGTCGTCAGTTAATGGTGACCGATGTGAGGTCTGGAGATAGCTATACCGTAGGTTTTGATAAAAATTGCTTAGTGGGCAGAAATGTAGTTTTATTCAAACACAATATCAATACTGTTGATCCTGATGAGGAATATGTGGTTAATATTGTACCAAAGAATTGGGCGGTAGATGCTTATCTAGGAGCGTTAAGCGTAATGCCTGGTAAAGAAATGCAGTCTTACATCGTCAATTTTGGGATGGTATCTACTTTAAGTAAGAAAGCAGAGTTAATCTTAAATAGTCTGATTGATATATACAATTCCGATTTAACAAATGATAAATTGCGGATGACCCGGGCTACTTCCGATTTTATCAACAAAAGGCTGATGATCATTTCCAAAGATCTTTCGGGGGCAGATGAGCAAGCAGCAGCGTTTAAATCCTCCAATTCTATGGTAGACATGAATGCTGAAGCAAATGCGTTTTTAAGTACTGCAACGGATAACGATAAAAAAGTATTGGAGTACCGTACGCAATTGCAGCTAATTGATCACATGAATGATTACCTAAAAAATCAGGAGGTAGGAAAATTATTACCATCTAATATTGGACTGCAGGATGCTTCGATCACTTCTGCTATTGCTGAATATAATAAATTGGTGCTTGAAAGAGATGACCTCTTGAAATCGGCGTCGGAGCAAAATCCGGCAGTGATAGCCTTGAATGAAAATATAGCAGAGTCTGATAAAAGTATCCGTCAGTCACTCAAAAATTACCAAAAGGTGACGCAGTTGGCTTTGAACAGTATTCAGCAAAAATCGAATGAAATCCGTGGCCGTATCAATGCAATCCCTAATCAGGAACAAGGATTTAAGAAAATTTCTCGTCAACAACAGATTGTCGAGTCGCTTTACCTGCTCTTATTGCAAAAACGTGAAGAAAGCGAAGTCAAAGCAGCGGCTACGCCAGATAATTTAAAAATTATTGATGCAGCTTATACCAGCGGAATACCAGTAGCACCTAGAAAAATGATTATACTACTTGGTGCCTTGGTAATTGGTTTTCTAGTTCCATTTGGAACTTTATATCTTAAGTTCTTATTGGACAACAAGATCCATTCACGTAAAGATATTGAAGATTTCGTCAAGATTCCAGTATTGGGTGAAATTCCGACTGCAGAAGATACCATTGTACATCTCAACGATCGCTCATCGTTGGCTGAAGCATTCCGTATTCTACGGACTAATATGAACTTTATGTTTGGTGCAGATCAAAAGGATAGCTCCAAAGTTGTCTTTGTAACCTCAACAATTTCGGGTGAAGGGAAGTCGTTTGTGACAACTAACCTTGCCCAAATATTGTCTATGTCCGGTAAAAAGGTTGTATTAATTGGTGCAGATATTCGTAGCCCTAAGGTGTTGGATTACTTAGGTTTATCTCATCTTCAACATACGAATGTCGGCATTACTCAGTTCTTGATAAATCCGGATATGGATGTTGATAATATCATCATTAAGAAACCTGGGAACTATGATTTTGATGTTATTTATTCAGGTTATATTGCTCCTAATCCCGCGGAGTTACTAATGAATGGGCACTTTGATGATGTAATCAAATACGCACGCGAGCATTATGACTATATATTGGTAGATACTGCTCCAGTAAGTTTGGTGACCGATACTCTGCTTATTGCGCATAATGCCGATTTGACTTTGTATGTGTCGCGTGTTAATTATCTCGATAAGCGTTTGTTACAAGTACCTCGTGAATTGTATGTTGATGGCAAGCTGAAAAACCTTGCAGCAGTTGTCAACGATGTGGACTTTGCAAGAGGTTACGGCTATGGCTATGGTTATGGTTATGGTTACGGTGACAAAGGCAGCAAGAAAAAAACAGGCGTAGCAAAAGTTTGGCAAGATCTTAAAGACCGTTTAAATATAAAATAATTCCATAAATATTTAGCTTTTGGCCTTATTGTTGTTTAACCCCAAATCGATATGTCGGTTTGGGGTTTTATTTTATAATAAACGGATAAAAAATACCGTTTCTGAATTATAGAGTAATTAAACACTAATCAATAGGTTATCTAGCGAATTTTAGGATTCAGTAAGGACTGAGAGTTCTGATATTAGCGAACAATGAGGATGTAAGAAAAACATAAACACATGAATAAAAAACTACTATTTACTTCTTTAGCGGCTTTAGGTCTAAGTATAGGCGCAGCATCGGCTCAGTTTTCACGTCCTGTGAGTATAGGGGCAGGTGCCGGTGTAGCTTATAATCTAACTGACCTAGCGAATGTGAAGGCTAAATTTGCCTTTTATGGTGAAGCCGATTATCTGATCAATCCTTTTATATCTGTAGGTCTGCGTGGAGAAAAGGGAACGTTGGCTGGACATGGATATAATAGTGAATTTGAAAACCGCTACTTCGCTGGTAATCTGAACGGGAAACTGCGCTTAGGACAATTTTTGGACAACACAGCGAATTACAGTCAATTTACGTTAGGCGCGAGCACCTTCTCCCGCATTCTTTCGAATGTCTATGTTGGAGCCGGAGCGGGATTAGTTAAGAATAGAATAACCCGTCAAATAGATCCATCCTATGCTGATGGAATAGCCAATCAAGGCGGAGAGCTTGCTGAAGATTTAGGTGAAATCCATTTCGTTTTACCGTTAAACGCAGGGGTAGATATTCCTTTTGGTCGAACCTTGTATGGACCGCAATGGGCAATCAATGTCAATTACCAGCATACATTGACATTCAACGATAATCTGGACGGAATCAAGAATAAGGGCAAGGACCAATACGGCTTTGTGTCACTAGGAGTGAAATATGCATTATTCAACCGAAAATAGAAGAACTGACCTAATTAAATAAAACAAGGAGATGAATATATATAAAAAAGCCTTTACCAATCGCGCGCTGGGAGCTATAACCTTGGCACTTTTGATTGGTTTTTCGGCCTGTAAGTCGAATTCGGCATTATACCAAGCGCCGAAAGTAAATGCGTTTCGCGGGGGTAAGTTGCCTGCGCCTCCGGGCATGGTTTATATTCCTTCGGGTACAATACTCTTTAAGGGATCCTTGGATAGCGGTAATGTGGGCAAGAATGTGAGTTTGAGTGCTTTCTTTATTGACGAAGCGGAAGTAACCAACAAACAGTACCGTGAATTTGTCAATTGGGTGGCGGACTCTGTCGCCGTAACGGATTACCTACAGGATGATCAGTATTTTTTAGATATCGCGGGGGAAGAGGTAGGGCAAAAGCGCATCAACTGGGCGAAAGTGAAAAAGATATCGCCAATATGGAAAAGTAATGATCCTAGCATCCAAGAGCGCATTGCACCGATGCTCGAAATGCGTGGAAATAGACGGGCATTGAATCCGGAGGTGATCAAATATCGTTTCTCCTATTTGCAATCAAAAGGGAATCTAAAAAAGTCATATGTAACGGATACGGTAGCGGTAATGCCTGTAGAGGATATCTGGAGTAAAGACTTTCCAAATGCTCAGATGGCTTCTTTGGATGCCAATTACTTTACGCACCCTTCTTTTGATTACTATCCTGTCGTGGGAGTGACCTGGAGACAGGCTCGTGCGTTTACCGACTGGCGTGCAGGGCAGATGGCAGCGACGGTATTGAAAAATTCTTATCTGAACGGTTATCAGCTCAGCTTAAGTTTGCCTACAGAAGCGCAGTGGCAATATGCGGCTTCTGGTAAATTGGATCCGCAAGATACAATTGCCGGTTCGCGGATGACAATTGATGGCGCAGAGGGCAAAAAGAAGCTGGCGGTGAATTTTAAACAAGGCGAAGGTACCTACTCGCGTGACGGTGCGACTTTTACACTGCCTGTCAAATCCTATATGCCGAACGCGTTTGGCGTGTATAACATGGCGGGTAATGTGTCCGAATGGACCCTGGATGCGTATAGCCCTTCGGCTGTGGTATTTGTGAATGACCTGAACCCAGCCCTATTATACGACGCTGATCCCAAGGATGGGGATGCATTGAAACGTAAAGTGGTGCGCGGAGGTTCTTGGAAGGATAATGGTGAGCAGCTCAACAGCGAGACCCGTAATTATTCGGTGGATTACGAACCGCATTCGTATATCGGTTTTCGCTGTGTGATGTCGGCCTTTGAAATGCCAACGGTGCAAAGTAAAACTCGTAAATATTAATCTAGGCTGTAAACAGAAAACTTGATAACGATGAATAGGAAAATATTGACAACAGTGGCTTTAGCGTTTGTAGCTGGATCGTTGTTCGCTCAGCAAGAAACAACCATTGACACCGTTCCTCCTCAACAGGATACATTGAATAAGGTTATTTCCGCAGCGCCGGTCGCTTCTGGAGAAATAATTCAGGATACGATACCGACCACAGATGGCTTTTATCAGGCCAATAGCATGGAGGATGCGGTGCCTTTTGCCTATCCTGAGGTGAATAAAAAGAATATCCGTTTTTATAAGCGGGTATGGCGGGATATCGATCTGAAAGATGAAAAGAATAATATCTTGGGTATCCCCGGTAACTCATTGATGGAAGTGATCATGAAAGCGATTGAAAAGGGAAAACTTTCCCTCTATAGCCCTGATGACGATTCCTTTAAGGCAAGATTGAATGCACAGGAAGGCATGGCCCGTTTTGCGGATAGCGTACTGGTGCCGATCTTCGATGGAGAGGGTAATCAGATTGATTCCAAAATGACATTGAACGAGTTTGACCCAAGCCGGGTGACTAAATTCCGTGTTAAAGAAGACATTTTCTTTGACAAGCAACGTAGCCGCTTGGAAACACGTATCATTGGCGTGGCTCCTCTGATGAACATTACGACATCAGCGGAACTGGCGGAATCCGTCGGCTCGACACCTGCCTTCTGGCTTTATTTCCCTCAATTGCGCTATAGCCTGGTACAGGTGGATATCTCTGATCCGGACAAAGGTCTTTACGATATGACCATGGACGATTTCTTTGTGCAAAATAAGTTTGCCAGTACCATCGTCCGTGAATCTTCGCCGGGAATGTTACAGAATGTGAAGGAGACAGAGAATGGGGGACAGCTGCTGGATGGCCGTAAAGTGGAAGAAAAGCTGGAAGCCTACAAAAAGAAATTGTGGAGCAATCCGAAAGGCGTGAAAGCAGAAGAACTTGAAAACAATCAATCGATAAAAGAGAAACAGGAGGTTCAAACCAAGGAAGAGACGGCAAAAGAAGAAAAACTATAAATTATAAACAGGCTTTAGGACGAACACTAAAGCCTGTTTTTTAATCCTTATCTTTACCTATAAATCGTGAGTAGGTATGCACTAGCGTAAAGAAAAATGCTTCTTGGGGAGCATATTTTACATATTGTTGGAAGTTCTTCCATAGGCGTTTCGGTCCATCGGGAAGAGACGATATTGCGGAAACAACTTTACCATTTTCGAATCTTTGATCGTGGAATCCAAAATTTCCAGAATACCATATCTCATCAAGCATCCATTCTGCATTTAAATTCTCGGGATATGGAAAAGGAATAACCGAGCTGGATAGGCCTATATGTTCAACTAATATTTTGTGTAACAACTGTATCCAACTCAAGATACCGCATTTTTTATAGATCTGCTTTAAAGTATCGTTGTCGATGTGCGAGTGGATAGCGTGATATAGCCTTGCAGAATCACAAAGCTGGCGCAGCCCTATCCCGAAAGAAATCATATGTTTCAGAATATGACCATTTACTTGCAGGGCTTGTAACTCTGGTGCCAGTAGACGTATGGGAGTTCCCGAAATCGATGTGAATTGCTCCTTTTCCGTAAATGTAGTCTTTAAATTTTTAAGAACAGTAATTTTAAATGGGCTTCGTATATCAAAAAGCTTTTTATGATGTTCGGTACAGATGCCGTTCCAATCATAATCGAGGCTGAATCCAGCCGTATCGCGAAATTGAATGTTATTGTTCTTCAGATAATCCCGTGCTTCAGCATATCCTTTGTTGTCAAAATACCAGTCTATATCCCCGCTTGTTCGGTGCATAGGAATACGATAGCATGCTGCAATGCCCTGTCCTTTTAATAAAATCGGTCGAAGACCTGCTTTACTAAAGATACTGTATTGTTCTGCGATCACCTGATCCATCTTTTCATTATGCCTTACGATCTGATCCATACGCACCGCCCATTTAAGCCGTAGGGCTTGGGGAGGAAGCTGATCCTCCTCCAAAAAGGAAAAACTATCGTAAATAATTCCTTCCACGGTATGATGGGCCGCATATTTTTGGATGGTATTCCAGTCCTGCACATCCATAGGTTTATGCAGGATAAGTTTGCCTTCACCCCATAGGCCTATACGTAATAGTTGAAAAAAAATGTCCCTAAGTCGGTCGTTCATACTGATTCCTGACATCAAAAGATTTCTGCTAAGATAATGATTTAAGATACAGGGGCCTTATTTTTTTCGTTGATTTTCTTCTTTTAAAGATTTATTTGTAGCGTTGAAATGATGGATAGTCAAAAGAAGTAAATACTGGAGAGGGCCAAGCTGCATGGGCATTTTGGGGTGTATTTGGTTTAAAAAAAGAAAGGTTAGGGAATGGCCCCCCAACCTTTTGCATTTTCAAAATATACTTAAAATAAATATGATCAAAGATACATTTAATAATTGGCCTCTTGCACTCGGCTAATGTTAAATTGTTGTGACATCCCACTGACCCCAATACGGTACATACCGCTGACGGTTTTAGCAGTGATAGATCGAGAAACTTAAATATCGTGTATTTCGTGCCCGGTGATTTAGATACATTGCCCGATTACCAAAGTCGTCTCAGTGATATCTTGCTATGGGTGCAGCGATTTTATAAGGATGAAATGAGCCGACACGGATATCCGGATAAAACCTTTGGCATGTTTGTCAATAGCGACAGCCTCGTTCGGATAATAACAATTAGGGGAACTAAGCCTAAGAGTGCCTATCCCTATGAAGGTGGCAGCGGGGCTGAGGTGATTTTACAGATTTTATTTGCTAAATATTTTAGTTTTTTGCTATCTTTGTATGGATAACCAAAAACTTAATAATGATGGCCAAATTGAAATATATTGGTAAATACGTTGATCCCAGTACCGACTTTGGTTGGAAGCTTTATTTCGGGCGTGAGGAAAATAAAA
>Ga0182748_1004464_pt1 | contig 11081 bp, 12 predicted proteins | sample eDN3rd37CKraftOP_FD_128877 | JGI IMG/M metagenome (GOLD analysis project Ga0182748, IMG submission 128877) | Enriched Organic Plus compost microbial communities from Emeryville, California, USA - eDNA 3rd pass 37_C Kraft OP (version 2) (version 2) ...
TGTCCACCGAACACCGCCAACTCGAGAGCCAATGGCAGCGCCTGCGGCCGCTGCTGCTTCGGCTGTTCGAAGGCGAGGCCCTGGCCCTGCCCGCCAAGGACATCCAGGCCTTCATAGACGGCTACGCCGACCATTTGCAGTGCGAAGACCAAGAGCTTTTGCCCTTGGCCCGGCGCATGCTCGACGGCGCGTCGCTCGAGCAGATCGGAAGCGCCATGCGCGAGCGGCGCAATACGGCCTGACGCTACTCCACCACGCCGCAGGCCATGCGGCCGCCGCCCCCGCCCAGCGGCATGGGATGATCGGAGTAATTGTCGCCACCCTCGTGCACCATCAGCGACCTGCCCTGGATCTGATCCAGCTTGGTCAGCCTGGGCGCCAATACCGGCAGCTGCGCGTTGCCCTTTGAATCGACATAGAGCGCGGGCAGATCGCCCAGATGCCCGTCGCCCCATGGAGCGCCGTGCTTCTTGCTGCCTTCGGGGTCCAGATGCCCGCCGGCCGCGCCGGCGGCCGTCACCTTGCCATCCTTCTCCTCCGGTTCGCAGCTGGGCTTTTCGTGCACGTGGAAACCATGGACGCCGGGATTCAGCCCCTTCAGGTTGGGAGTGAACACCAGGCCATACTTGGACTCCGACACGACGACGTCCCCGATCTCGTCCATCACGCCCTTCTGGGATACCTGATGCAGGGTCACCTTGACGTCCGCGTGCGCCGCCGTGGCAAGGACCCCGCCCAGCACCAAGGCGCCCGCCATCCACACGCAGCGGCGCCGCGCGGAGCGCTCTCGCCTGGCCGCATCACCGCGACGGCCCGCCGGGAAATCGATTGCTGAAATTGACATGGATGCCTCCTGGTTAGACGAAGAAGTGAAGTACAACCAAGCCACGGCAGCAAGCGCCATGCCCCGCTCAGGACAGCAATACAACAAAAACCTCGGCGCCTGCGATTTTGGGACGCACGCTATCATGGCGCTGCGTACGGTAAAGCTTGACCTCGCCCCAAGAGCGGGTTACAATTTTTAGTTGAATAAACGCCTATTCAAATACAAACAAGTTATATAGCGGCAAGTTATAAGCGCACGCACCTTTGGCGATACCAAGGCTTGCGCATCATCCAGCTCCCGTGCATACCGAGCACGCGGCTACAACGTCCCACAAGCAGAACCCCGGTTCCCGCCGCTTGACTTGAACGGCGGGCAGTCCGCCACCCACGCATTGCGGCCCCGGCACGCGCCACGCACCGGTACGCCGCTTCATCAACCCGCGCCAAACGCGCCCGACGACATGGCAACCTGCGCCACGAACGCGGACTTGCAGCATTGTCATTCACAGGAGAAACCATATATGGCAAAAGAAGAACTGTTGGAAATGAGCGGCTCCGTCACAGAAGTCCTTCCCGATTCCCGTTTCCGTGTCGTACTGGACAACGGCCACCCCGTCGTCGCCTACACCGGCGGCAAAATGCGCAAGCATCACATCCGCATCCTGGCGGGTGACAAAGTCACCCTGGAAATGTCGCCCTACGATCTGAGCAAGGGCCGCATCACCTTCCGCCACCTGCCCAATCGCCCCGCCTACACGCCCGCGCGCAAGCGTCATTAAGGGCTGCCCGGGTTCGCCGGGAATTCAATCCGACTGGCTTGCCGGCGTGGCAAAGCGCTCCAGCGTGCCGCCATGCTCGGCGACACCCGTCCAGCCGTCCACCTCGAAATCGATGACCGCCAGAGCCCCCGGCGGATAGTCGCTGTGCAGCCTTGCGAAGGCGTTGCGATCGGCTCGGCCGATGAGATGCAGTGCAAGGCGATGCATGCCGGGATTGTGCCCGACGACGACCAGGCTGTCGTGTTCGTCGGCCGTGTTGCGGATGGCCGCCAGAATGGCATCGGGCGTCGATTCGTAGATGCGCCGCTCGAACAGCGCCGGCACGAGTTCCGGCAAGGCCTTCTGCACCAGCTCCCAGGTGCTGCGTGTACGCGTGGAAGTGGACACCAGGGCCATCTGCGGCAACAGGCCGGCCTGTGCCAGATAGACACCCATGGACGCAGCGTCGTCGCGCCCCTGCGCGCTGAGCGGCCGTTCGTGGTCGCTCGTTCCCGGAGGACGGTCCGCTTCGGCATGACGCAGCAGGAAAAGTCGACGGGACGGTGCGGGCATGGGGGCTCCTGGCACAAAAAGTCTTAACGTAACAGGCCCTAGGCGTCGCGGCAAGCCAACAGGCGGTAGCGCGGCACCGCCTCGCCGCCCACCGACTCGGCAAGGGCGAAACGTGCCGCCCTCCAGTTGATTGCTTCGAAAGGCGTTTGAGGCGGATGAGTCTTGCGCGCCAATGTGACATGGGGGACGAAGCCGGCCTCGCGGCGGAACGCAAGCTTTGCCAAAGCGGGCATGTCGAGCAGGCGGCGGCGCAGTTCGGGCAGGCCGTCAGGCACACTGCCCATGCCTGCCCATACGACCTTCTGTCGCTCGAATTCGCCATAGCGGTCCAGGGTAAGCGGTATGGGACTGAATGCGATCTCGTCCACCACCTTGCGCAAATCCGGAAGGCTCTCTAGCGGCTGCACACCCAGAAACGCCAGCGTCAGGTGGAAGTCGCGCGCGTGCGTTTTGCGCCCGCCTTCCAGCGCCGCCTGCCTGTCGGCGAGCTGGCGGGCCACGGCGTCATCGGGCCAAAGCGCAAAAAAGAGGCGTCCGGTGCTTTGCGGCATGCGTCAACACAAAATTCAATGGCAATCGGGTACAGTCTGGTCCAGATAGACTTCGAATGCAATGTCCCGGGTCATATCCGAGATCAGCTTGCTGAAGTAGGCCTGGGATTTCCAGCGCCCCACCATTTCCTTCAGCAGCTTCGCCAGGTCTTCATTGCCGGCGGGCACCACAAAATACTGCGCCGAGGCCTCGCCCGGAGGCAGGCTGGCCGAGAACTTCTTCCATTCGGGGAAACGCAGCAGCGCCTTCAGCATGGTGTCGTCATGCACGGCCGCATCGCATTCGCCTATGCGCAGAGCCAGCAGCGAGTCGGCCGGGGCTCGATAGACCCGCTCGACGGCGCCGTAACGCTCGGCAATGCGGCCCACGTAGCGGCCGTCCTCGGACAGGCAGACTGTACGGCCTTTCAATTGCCGCCACGATTTGATGTCGGTGTCGGTGCGCATGATCGCCATGGGCCGGGTGACTTGGCCGGTGGCGATAGCGATGACGCCGCCGCCCTGCCGCTGGGCTTGGGATCCGGGCAGGTCGACCACCGCAAAATCGACGACATCCGCTGGCACGGAACTGGCGGCCGCGTCGAACTCGACAAATTTTGCGCGGCGTTGCCGGCGCGCAGCCACCTCGTCCGCCAATAGGGTTTCGATGCTTTCGGGTGTTCGCACCTTGGCTCCGCCCACGAAAGGCGGCGGCACGTAGCGCAGGCCCACGGTCAGATCGGGACTGGCCTGGGCGCCGGACGACGCAGCGGCTCCGGCCTGGGCGTAACCCAAGGCCAGGAACAGCGCCGCAGCGAAGATCCGGAACCCCTTGCTAGACATATTGGTAGCGCAGCAGCTTGCGCTTCAGGTTCTCGAGCAGGACCTGATCGATGAGAGTAGCCAGAATGGCGATGGTCAGGATGTTGGCCATCACGCCCGTCATGTCGGCGGTTTCGCCCGCATAGGCCAGCGAGCGGCCCAGGCCCTGTCCGAAGCCGATCAGCATTTCGGCGGAAATCAGGGCCCGCCACGCATTGCCGAAGGCCAGCTGCGCGCCGGTGATCAGTTCGGGCATGACGGCCGGCAGATAGACGCGCTTGACCATGCCCCAGCGCGAAGCGCCCATGACCCGGGCCGCCGAGACATGCACCTTCAGCACGCTCTCGGTCGCGTTCATGACCGACAGCGCGGCGGGGAAGAAAGCGGCCAGCGCGAGGACCACGATGATGGGCACGTTGCCGAATCCCATCAGGATCAGGAACAGCGGCACCCACGCGATGGAGGGGATGGACTGCAGAATGATGATGGCGGACTTGAGCACTTCGCGGAAGAAGTACAGCACGCCGCCCAGCAGGCCCAGGCCGATGCCGAACACCAGAGCGATGCCGTAGCCGAAACCCAGCCGGGTCAGGCTGCCCGACAGCACCTGGCGGAATTCGCCGGTCTGGATGTCGGCCCAAAGACGAGCGATGACCGTGGGCACGCCGGGCATCAGGAAGTCGGGCAGCGTCCAGGCGGCGGTCTGCCAGATCAGCAGGATGAAAAGAATGGCCACCGCCATGGCGGCGGCTTTCTGAAAACGGGTAAGTTGTGAACGGGAGCTCATGGAGTGCTTCAAAACAAGATGGCCGGCAGCGACCGGCCATCTCTGGTTGGAACGACAGCGCAAGAATTATAGTTTGCGCGCTTCCTGCCAGCTGAGGTCGACGATGGTGCTCACGTCGAAACGGGAGCCGTCACGCGTCTTGAGCGCGCCCTGCTCTTGCATGATGTCGGCGATCTCCTGCATGCGGGCCAGTTCTTTGGGGGTAAGGACGGGGCTGAAGGTCTGGCTGGCAATGGCGTCGCGGATGACCTGCTCGCGGGGCACGTCGCCATGCTCTTGCGTCTTCAGCGTCGGCTCGGCAATGAAGTACGACGCAATGAGCTTGGCGGCTTCGTCCGGCTTGTTGGCCAGCAGTTCGATCGCTTCGCGCTGGGCGTCCATCGAGGCCCATACCCCTTCTTTGTTCTTGCCCAGCGTCTCGCCCGAGGTGATCACCACCATGCAGGGGAAAGGCCAGACTTCGCCGATCTCGTAGATTTCGGTCACCGGCGCCACCAGTTTGGCGATGCTGGCCTGCGGCTCGAACAGGAAGGCGGCATCGACACGGCTACCGACCAGCGATTGCACGGCCACCTGCGGGCTGACGCCCATGATGTTGACGTCGCTGGCCTGCAGGCCGGCGTCCTTCAGCACCACACCGCGCAGCACGGTATCGGCGGTGCTGCCCTCTTTCTGGGAGGCCAGCGTGCGGCCCTTCAGGTCGGCCACGGTCTTGATGTTGGCGTCGTCGCGCACCACGATGGCATGGTAGCCGTGCTGTGCGCCGCCCACCACCTTGAGGTCGGCGCCGCGCGAGGACCACGAAGCGGCATTGGTAAAGCCCAGCACCCCGGTGTCGAGCTGGCCGCCCACGATGGCCTTGATCAGGTCGGTGCCCGACTTGAACTCGACCAGTTCGACGTCCAGCCCATGCTTCTTGTAGAAGCCCCCTTCGTACGCGGCCATGACCTGGGCGTCGTCCATGACGCGCAGGTAGCCGATCTTGAATTTCTCGGCAGCGATGGCCTGGCTGGAAAGTGCCAGGGCCGCCAGGGCCGGCAACAACATACGCAAAAACTTCATACTGCTACTCCTTCTAGGGATTCTTGTGTTTCTGAAACTGTTTCGGCCGCGTCGCCTCCCTGCTCGGCATGGATGCCCAGCAGGCCGAGGATCTCGCGCCGCATGTCCGCAAACTCGGACAGATCATGGGTTTTCTCGTGATGCGACAGAGAGAATTCTTTCAGCACCGTGGCCGGCCGCTTGCTGAAGACTAGGATGCGGTCTGCCAGGAACAGGGCCTCGTCGACGTCGTGCGTCACCAGCAGCACGGTGGGGCCGGCCTCGCGGATCAACTGGCGCAAGGCGTCCTGCAGGGTCATGCGGGTAAGGGCGTCGAGCGCGCCGAAAGGCTCGTCCAGCAGCAAGACCTTGGGGCGGGTGATGAAGGCGCGCGCAAGCGCGGCGCGCTGGCGCATGCCGCCCGAAACCTGGTGCGGGTAATAGTCTTCGAAGCTTTTGAGATTGACCTTTTCGAGCCATTCGCGGGCCTGCGCCTCGGCCTGCTTCTTGTCGACCTTCTGGAATTCCAAAGCCAGCGCCACGTTCTGGACCAGCGTCATCCAGGGATAAAGGGCGTTCTCCTGGAACATGAGCGTGCGTTCGGGATCCGGGCCGCGCACCGGCTTGCCGTCGGCCAGCATGGCGCCCGCCGAAGGCTTTTCCAGCCCCGCCGCGATATGCAGCAACGTGGATTTTCCGCAGCCGGAGGGGCCGACCAGGGCGACGAGTTCGCCCGAATCGATTTCACGGCTGAACTCCTCGACCACGTTGAGGTCGCCGAAGCGCTTCTTGATATGTTGGAATGCAAGTTTCATAAAGCTATACCAAGCGTGTCCGGCGGCATGGCGGCCCGCGGCTCAAAAACCTTTATAGCCATACGGGTATTAAGCACGCCTCGAACACAGTGATTGACGTATATGAAACTTTACTTTTCAAGTTGCGCCGCACCAACAAATTTTGCGGTCTTTATTTATTTCAAAAAATAATAAAGGACATAAAGGAGCGGAAGAACCTGGAATATAAAGGACGGATTCCCCCAGACCTTGCTTGGTTGGCCGCTATCGAGCCTTGGCCTTGCGCAAGCGCAGGACCGCGTAGGCAAACCCGCCTATCACCACTCCCCAGAATGCCGACCCCAGTCCCAGGTAGCTCATATTCGAAGCCGTGGCCAAAAAGGTGATGATGGCGGCCTCGCGGTTTTCTTCATCCTGTACCGTTCCTACAACATTGCTGGCGATGGCTCCCACCAGCGCCAGCCCGGCCAGCACCGCGATGAACTCCTTGGGCAGGGCCGTGAACAGCAGCACGATGGTGCCGGCGAAAAGCCCCCCTATCAGATAGAACACGCCGTTGGCAATGCCCGCCACGTAGCGCTTGCCGGGGTCTTCGTGGGCGTCCTTGCCGGTACACAGAGCCGCCGTGATGGCCGCAATGACGACATTGATTCCGCCGAACACGGCCACCACCACCGACGCCATGCTGGTCGTCACCAGCAGCGGGCGCGCCGGCGTTTCATAGCCCGAAACCTTGAGTATGGCCATGCCCGGCAGGAACTGGCCGGTCAGGCTGACCAGCACCAAAGGCAGCGCCAGGCTCAAGGTGCTGTCCCAGGTCCAGTCGGGCATGATGAATACCGGGGTGGCCCAGCGCAACTCCAGCGTGCCCAGATTGGTATGGCCCGTGAGCACGGCCAGCGCGATGCCCGCAAGCAGCACCAGCACGATGCAATAGCGCGGCCACAGGCGCCGGAACACGATATAGGCGCCTATCATGCCGAAGGCCAGCAAAGGCATGGTGGCCGCCGAACGGAAGGCGCCCAGGCCGAACTGGAACAGGATGCCGGCCATCATGCCCGACGCGATGCCGCGGGGAATGGCGCGTATGATGCGGTCGAACCAGCCCGAGACGCCGATGACGAACATGATGACGGCGGCGGTAATGTAGGCGGCGACAGCCTGATTGACGCTGATGGCCGGGAACAGCGTCACCAGCAGCGCTGTGCCCGGCGCGGACCAGGCCGTCACGATGGGCGTCTTGAACTTCCAGCTGAGATAGATGCCCGTTATGGCCGGGCCGATGGAAATCGCCCAGATCCACGAAGAGAGCATCTCGTTCGAGATCCCGGCCACGGCCGCCGCCTGAAAGAAAATCACCGCCGGGCCGGCGTAGGCGATCAGCACCGCCAGAAAACCCGCCGTAATCGCGGAAACGGACCAGTCTCTGCTCAACACCTGCATTCCCCTGTTGTCGTTCTTGGCTGCGCCCCTTGCGGTCACGGGCGCGGTTCGGTGCATTGTAACCATGCTAAGGTGGGCTCATGAGAGCATCATCAAAGCACAGGACGATCACATGAATACCCAGGACGACATCCGGCAGCCAGCCGCCCCATGGTCGCAGCGCCAGGTGGCGGGCTATCACTCGCATATCTATTTCGATGCTTCCACCGTGGAACAGGCCCGCCTGCTGTGTCAAGAGGCGGCGCGCCGATTCGGGGCCAGGATGGGCCGCGTGCACGAAAAACCGGTGGGCCCCCATCCCGACTGGAGCTGTCAGCTGGCCTACCGGCCGCAGGTGCTGGCCGAGCTGCTGCCCTGGCTGGCCATGAACCGCAACGGCCTGGTGGTGTTCACCCATCCGGTCACGGGCAACGACCTGATCGACCATCGCGATTTCGCGATATGGATGGGCGCGATTCGGCCGCTCGACCTGTCGCGCCTGTCGGGCGAAGAGCGGCCGGTGGACAAATACGAGTTCTGATCTGCGTACCTACGACTGGACCAGGCGCGAGGCGATGCCGAACAGCTGGCTGCGGAAGTTGATGCCCAGCTTGTCATAGGCTCGGGCGCGATAGGTCTTGACCGTGGCCACCGACAAGCCCAGGTCGGCGGCGATGCCGTCGTAGGTGCGGCCCAGCAGCAGACCCGCGCACACGTCCAGTTCGCGCGCGGTAAGGCGGGGACACGAGGCGGCCAGTTCGCGCGTCAGTGCGCCGATGTCGGGCGCGGGCGCCGGCCGCAGCCCTATGGACAGGCTGATGTGCTTGGTGACGCAGGCGGCCACCGACTTGGCCACCGACTGTATGGCGTCCACGTCGGACGAGCCGAACATGGGCTGGCGCTCGAAGCGATAGAAATTGGTGGCCAGCAACAGCCCGCCGTCGGCCCGGCACACCACCGACAGGCGGTCTTGTATGCCGTGGCGCGAGTAGATGGCCGCCCGGTGCGGCGGCGCGAAATGCGATTGATGGGCGTAGGTCATGGCGACCGGGCCGTCGCGCAGCAGTTCTTTGGCGCTGTCGAAGGTATGGTCCTGGGCGTGCAGCCGCTGTTGATAGCTGCGAAAGCAGTCGTCGCTGACGTCGCGCCCCGAACGGCTGGACGAAAGAAACATGCGGGGCGTCTCGCGGACGTCCAGTTGATAGACCGAAAAGAAATCGACCTCGACCAGATCATTGAGGCGTGCAATGAGGCTGTGCCCGAAATCGGGCTCGCCCAGCGCATCGATCAGATGGCTCATGAGCCCGTCGACCGGACGGGGGTGGTCTGAGGCATGGGCGCTTGCCGTGTCGTCCAGGCTCCAGGCATTCATGGCGCGAACTCCTAAAAAATGTACCGGGCTGCGTGCCGCGACCGTTCGTGTCGTCTTTTGAGTGGACAGACCACAGTACAGGGGATGGTCATACTGCAACAAAACCATGGACCGCCAGGCCATGGACCAACAACCCCATAAGGATACTAGGAGACAACGACCATGAAAATCCGAAGTTTTCCCCGACCCGGCGCCGCGGCCCGGCTGTGCGCCGGCCTGTTTCTTTCATTTGCCGCGACGGCCGGCGCACACGCCGACATCACCGTCGGCGTCATATTGTCCACCACCGGCCCCGCCGCTTCGCTGGGCCAGCCCGCGGACAACACGGTCAAGCTCTGGCCGGACAGCATCGCCGGCGAAAAACTGAAGGTGATCGTGCTCAACGACGCCAGCGACCCCACCGAGGCCTCGCGCCAGGCCGCCAAGCTCATCAATGAAGAAAAAGTCGACGTCATCGTGGGTTCGTCCGTCACGCCGCCGTCGATCGCCATCGTCGAAGTCGCCGGCAACGCGGCCACGCCTGTCATCGCCCTGGGCGGCGGCAATGCCATCATCGAACCCCAGGAAGGCGCGCGGACCTGGGCCTTCAAGATGCCTGCCCCGGAACGCATTTCGGTTCAGCGCGCGTTGGAGCACATGGCCTCGCATGGCGTCAAGAAGGCCGGCGCCATCGCCGTCTCGACCAGCTACGGCAACGGCTTCCTGAACGCCTTCAATGAGCAGGCCAAGGACCACGGCATCGAGATCAGCGGCGTCGAACGCTACGGCGCTCAAGACCTGGGCGTGACCGCGCAGATCGTGCGCCTGATGGCGGCCAAGCCCGACGCCATCTATATCCTCAGCTTCGGCACCCCCGCCTTCCTGCCCCAGGCCGAATTGGCCAAGCGCGGCTACCAGGGCAAGGTCTACCAGACCCATGGGGTGGCCAACGCCGACTTCCTGCGCGTGGGCGGCAAGGATGTGGAAGGCACTTTCCTGGCGGTCGCGCCCGTCCTGGTGGCCGAACAGCTTCCCGACGACGATCCCACCAAGCAGGCCGGCGTCGAATACGTCACCCAGTACGAAGGCAAGTATGGTCCAGGCACCCGTTCGCTGTTCGGCTCCACCGCCTGGACCGCCCTGAACTGGCTGCAGGCCACGGTGCCCGTCGCGCTGAAAGAAGCCCGGCCCGGCACGCCCGAGTTCCGCGCCGCCCTGCGGGACGCGCTTGAAAACATGAAGGAAGTCGTCAGCCCCGAAGGCGTCTTCAATATGACGAAAGAAGACCACAACGGCATCGACAGCCGCGGCCAGGTGGTGGTGAAGATCGAGGAAGGAAAATGGAAACTGGCGCAGTAGCCCGCGACGCCGGGCGGTATTGGACGCCGCCCGTCATCGACGACCTGGACGGCATCCGGCGCATCGAGGACCGGCCCTACGCGCAGAGCGTGCCCTTCTCGTCGACCATAGACCTGATCCTGCGCAATGCGGCCCGGTATCCCGACACCTCCGCCCTGCTCTTTCAGGTAGAGGCCGATCCGGGGTCCGAGCTGCTGGCCTGGACTTACGACGAACTGGCCGACCGGATACTGCGTGCCGGCGCCCTGCTGCGCCAGGCGGGCGTGACGCGCGATGCCCCGGTCGCCATCATCGCGCCCAACATTCCTTCCACCCACGTGGCGCTGTGGGGCGCCCAGCTGGCCGGCTGCGTCTTTCCGATCAATTATCTTTTGGGCGCCGAGCACATCGCCGGCCTGCTCCGGGCCGCCGACGTGCGTGTCATCGTCACATTGGGGCACAGCGACCAGCTCGCCATTCGCCAGACAACCCTGGACGCTGTAAGCCTGGCGGGCGGCGAGCGGCAGGTGTTCGAGATCGATCCCGACGAGGCCGAACCCTCGCCTGGATCGTTCCAGGCGCTGCTGCGCGCCACAGAACCCCTGGCCGCCTTGGTGGACGAGCTGTCGCCCGCCGCCACCGCGGCCATCTTCCATACGGGCGGCACCACGGGCCTGCCGAAGATATTGCGGCATACCCACGGCAACGAACTGCACACCAGCTGCATGGCGGCGGCCTACTACCGTTTTTCCCACGGCGATCGCCTGCTGAACGGGTTTCCGCTATTCCATGTGGCCGGCGTCTTTGTCTACGGCCTGGCCGCCCTGGCGGTGGGCGGAA
>Ga0182748_1004469_pt1 | contig 11075 bp, 10 predicted proteins | sample eDN3rd37CKraftOP_FD_128877 | JGI IMG/M metagenome (GOLD analysis project Ga0182748, IMG submission 128877) | Enriched Organic Plus compost microbial communities from Emeryville, California, USA - eDNA 3rd pass 37_C Kraft OP (version 2) (version 2) ...
ACCGACGAGGCGGGGCTGCCGGCGCAGTTCACGTCGTTCGAGGCGCACATCGCGCTCGCGAAGAAGCACGGCATCGCGATGCAGATCCACGATCGCAACGCGCACGACGCGGTGCTGGAGACCCTCGCCCGCGTGGGCGCGCCCGAGCGCACCGTCTTCCACTGCTTCTCCGGCGACGCCGCCATGGCGCGCATCGCGGCCGAGCGCGGCTACTGGCTGTCGTTCGCGGGGAACGTGACGTTCAAGAACGCGCAGAACCTCCGCGACGCGCTGGCCGTGACGCCGCGCGAGCGGATCCTCGTGGAGACGGATGCGCCGTTCCTCACCCCGGTTCCGCACCGCGGGCGCCCCAACGCGCCTTACCTCGTGCCGGTCACCGTCCGGTTCATGGCGGCGGAGCTGGGCGTCGAGGTCGACGAGCTGTGCGCGCAGATCGCCGCCAACACCCTCGAGGTGTACGGCGACTTCGCCTGAGCGGTCGGGTCAGCGGTCCTCGTCGTCCAGGCGGCGCTCCTCCTGCTCCTCGAGCCGGTCCTTCTCCTTCTGAGCGGCTTCGCGCTCTTCCCGGATCTTCTCGTGCGACTTCGAGTTGTTCGTCATGGGGCCACTCTAGATCCGCGCAGGGCGCGCGTCAGCCGCCCAGCCGGGCTCCGAGACCCGCGGGCAGCGACAGCAGGAACTCCTCGGCCCTCTGCCACCACCCACGGGGGTGTTCGGCGCGCCCCCGCTCGTCGGGCTCCTCGGGCCACACGATGCGCTCGTCCATGTCATCCGCCTCTCCCTGTCGTCGACCGATCCCACGACCGGTCCTCGCAGATGCGACGAACGCGCGCGGGCCGATGCGACACGGAATCCGGTCCGGCGCGCTCTTGAACTTCTCCTCGCGCTCGGTGTCGAATCGGGAGGATCCCGTTCGTCGCACTGATGAGGGTCGCCGTGGGCGATCGCGCCGGGAGCGCCGGACGGAGCGAAGGAGAGCCATGTCCCACCGCGAGGATGTCGCCGCGGTCATCGCGCACACGTACCGCGACGAGTGGGCCCGCGTCGTCGCGGGACTCGTGCGGCGCTTCGGCGACCTCGATATCGCGGAGGAGACCGCGGCGGAGGCCTTCGCGGTCGCGGTGGAGCGCTGGCCGGCGGACGGCATCCCGCCGCGCCCGGGCGCGTGGATCACCACGACCGCGCACCGCAAGGCGATCGACCGGCTGCGGCGCGAGGCGCGCCGGGACGAGCTGCAGCAGGAGGCGTGGAGGCTCGTGGACGATTCCCCCGCTGAGGACGTCGGCGCCGTCGAGGACGACCGCCTGCGGCTCGTGTTCACGTGCTGCCATCCCGCGCTGCCCATGGAGGCGCGCATCGCGCTGACGCTGCGGATCGTCGGCGGCCTCACCGCCGGGGAGATCGCGCGGGCGTTCCTCGTGCAGGAGAGCACGATGCGCCAGCGGCTGACCCGCGCCAAGGCCCGCCTCGCCACGGCGCGGGTCCCGTTCCGGCTGCCGGGCGCGGACGACCTCCCCGAGCGCGCCGCCGGCGTGCTCGCCGTGCTGTACCTCATCTTCAACGAGGGGTACCTCGCCTCGACCGCCGACGCGGATCCGCTCCGGCCCGATCTGACCGCCGAGGCGATCCGGCTCACGCGCCTCGTGCGCGACCTGTTCCTGGTCGGCTCCGCCGAGCGCGCCGAGGCGACGGGCCTGCTGGCGCTGCAGCTGCTCACCGAGGCCCGCGCGGCGGCGCGCGTCTCGCCGGACGGCGAGCTCATCCGCCTCGACGCGCAGGACCGCGCTCTGTGGGACCGGGCGCTCGTCGACGAGGGGCTCGCCCTCGTCGACGAGCGCGCCCGTGCGGCGCGCGGCGAGGCGCGCCTGGACCGGTACCAGCTGCTCGCGGCGATCAACGCCGCGCACGTCTGCGCGGCCCGCGCCCAGGACACCGACTGGGCCCGGATCGTGCGCCTGTACGAGGAGCTCGAGCGCGTCGACCCGAGTCCGCTCGTGACGCTCGGCCGCGCGGTGGCCGTCTCGGAGGCCGAATCCGCCGAAGCCGGACTCGCCGTGCTCGCGCCGCTCGCCGAGACGCTCGACGGCCACCACGGCTTCCACACCACCCGCGCGGAGCTCCTGCGCGCCGTCGGCCGCGAGGCCGAGGCGCGCGCCGCATTCGACCGCGCCATCGACCTCGCCGGCAACGCCGCGGAGGTCGCCCATCTCGTCTCGCGCCGCGCCGACCCCGCGGCATCCGTCCCCGGCGGTCGCCATCCCGGCGCCGCCCGTTCCCCACAAGGAGAATCCGCATGACCCAGCAGTTCCTCGTCCTCCACCTCACCGATCCGACCGGGAGCGAGATCCCGCAGGAGGATGATCGGCGCATGCTCGACTCGTGGGTCGAGGAGGGGGAGAAAGCCGGAGCGCTCACCCTCGGCGCCCCCGTCGCCGGGCGCGACCAGGCGAAGTCCGTCGTGGTCCGCGACGGCCGCACCATCGTCACCGACGGCCCCTTCCCCGAGTTCAAGGAATGGTTCGCCGGCTACGACATCCTCGAGGCGGAGAGCATCGACGAGGCGGCGGCGTACATGGCCAAGCACCCGTCGGCGGTGCTCGGCCGCATCCTCATCCTGCCGACGGTCTCGCTGCCGTGGGAGGACGACGCCTGACGCTCAGTCCTCGCCGCGCGGCCCGTCCGGGTCGCCGGCGGGGGCCTCCGGCGCTCCCGTGTGCTCGGGCCCGCCCACGACGGGCGGCGCCGCCGCGATGTGCGAGATCGATCGCCACACCAGGGCGAGCGTGATCGCGGCGCCGCCGAAGGCGAACCACCAGGGTGCGGTCAGGCCCCACGTCTGCGCGATGACGCCGCCGAGGAACTGGCCGATCACGAGTCCGCCGAACACCCCGACCATGTTGACCGAGGCGATGCGGCCCTGCAGCTGCAGCGGCACCAGCCGCTGGCGGACCGTGGTGGAGATCGTGCCCCACACGAATGCGTAGGCGCCGAATCCGAACATGATGATGAAGGCGACCACGCCGTCGGTCGTGAGCGCGAAGGCGAGGTGCATGAGCACCTCGAGGGACAGGCACACGCGCATGAGCGTGGAGAACGACACGTGCCGCTCGAGCCACCCGAACGACGCCGTGGCGAGCAGGCCTCCGAGCGCCGACGCGGTCGTGAGCGCCCCGAACCCGACAGGCCCCATCCCGAGGTGCTCGGTCGCGTAGAGCACGAGGATGCTCCACGGCGCCGCCCACGTGACGTTGAACACCAGGATGATGAGCACGAGCGTCCGCACCGGCGGGTGCGCGCGCAGCCAGCGCAGCCCCTCGCGGATGGGGTGCGGCTTCACGCCGGCGGGCGCGTCGTCGCGCGGCGGTACCGGTGTGCGCGCGAGCCGCGAGATGAGCACGACGGCGAGGCTCACGCACACGATCTGGACGAGGAACGGCCAGAACGACCCGACCGCGAACAGGAAGGCGCCCAGCGGGGGCCCCGCCAGCTGGTTGCCGACGAGGAAGCCCGCCTGCAGTCGCGCATTGCCGATGCCGAGATCGCCCGGTCGCACGAGCATCGGCAGAAGGGTGCTCCCCGCCGTGTCGGCGAACACCTCCGCCGTGCCGTAGAGGAACGACACCGCCAGCACGATCCACACCGTGGCGTGCCCGGTCACGAGGAACGCGACGAGGGCGAGGACCACGACGGCCCGCGAGGCGTTCGCGATCATGACGAGCCGGCGACGGTCGTGGTGATCCGCGATGGATCCGGCGAGCAGGCCGAACAGCACCCACGGGAGGAACTGCATCATGGCCCCGGCCGCGACCAGCAGGGGGGACGACGTCAACGACGCGATGAGCAGGGGCGCCGCCGACAGCGCGATGCCGTCGCCGATGTTGCTCGTCCACGACGAGGCGAGCAGCCAGCGGAAGTCCCGGCCCAGGCGGCGGGGTGCGATGAGCTCTCCGAGCGTGAGCATCCCGACATCCTAGGACGGACGCCGGACCCGATCACGTCGTCGAGGGATGCTCCTTCGGCTTCTGCACGAAGAGGGTCTCGGTCTGCTCGAGCTCCATGCCCTTCGTCTCCGGCACGCGCCAGAACACGTACACGAACGACAGCAGGGCGAACAGCGCGTACATGCCGTACGTGAGGGGGAGCGACCACGACGACATCGCCGGGAACGACACCGTGATGAGGAAGTTGGCGATCCACTGGGCGCCCGCCGCGACGCCGAGCGCCTTGCCGCGGATGCGGCTCGGGAAGATCTCGCCGAGGAGCACCCACACGAGCGGACCCCACGACGCGCCGAAGCCGACCACGAAGATGTTCGCGGCGATGAGGGCGATCGGGCCCCACGGCGCGTCGAGCGTGACGGCGCCCGACGAATCGGTCGTCGCCGTCGTGAACGCGATGGCCATGGTCGCCAGCGACACGGTCATCAGGACGGATCCGGTCAGCAGGATCGGCTTCCGGCCGACGCGGTCGACGAGGAAGATCGCGATGAGCGTCACGAGCACGTTCGTGATGGAGGTCACGACGCTGATGCCCAGTGACGAGCTCTCGTCGAACCCGACGGACTGCCACAGGCTCGTCGAGTAGTAGAAGATCACGTTGATGCCGACGAACTGCTGGAAGACGGACAGGATGATGCCGACCCACACGATCGGCTGCAGCCCGAGCGCCTTGCCCCGGATCGAGACGCCGGCGTTCTGGCGGTCCGACTCGATGGCGTGCGTGAGCTCGTTCATCGTCTTGTCGAGATCCGCCGGCGGGACCAGGCGCGCGAAGATCTCCCGCGCCTCGTCGCCGCGTCCCTGGGCGATGAGGTAGCGCGGGGATTCCGGCACGGTGAACGCCAGGATGCCGTAGACGGCGGCGGGGACGGCCCCGACCAGGAACATCCAGCGCCACGCGTCCAGGCCGAACCAGAGCGGGGAGTCCGCACTCCCGGCCGACCACGCGAGCACGGCGTCGCTGAGGAGGGCCACGAAGATGCCGAACGTGATCGCGAGCTGCTGCAGCGAGGCGAGACCGCCGCGGATCTGGCGCGGCGCGACCTCGGCGATGTACGCCGGGGCCACGACGGAGGCGATGCCGATGCCGAGGCCGCCGATCACGCGCCACAGACCGAGATCCCACACCGCGAACGCGAGGCCGGACCCGACCGAGCTCACGAAGAACATGATCGCGCCGATGAACATGACGCGCAGGCGCCCCCAGCGGTCGGCGAGGTTGCCGGCCAGGATGGCGCCGGCGGCGCAGCCGAGCAGTGCGATCGCGACGATGAAGCCGGTCACGAAGGCGTTGAGGCCGAAGTCGCTCTGGATGGAGTCGACCGCGCCGTTGATGACCGACGAGTCGAAGCCGAAGAGGAAGCCGCCGACGGCTGCCGCAACGGAGAGGCCGATCGCTCGTCGGCCGTACCGGCTGCGGAGCGAGAACGCGTCCGCCGGGATGCTTCCGGTGCTGTTCACAGACGTCACACTAGCCACACCGGGGCCCCGAGCGGCAGGGGGTGTTCCTCCTGGATACAGTGAATCCATGCCCGTGACCCTGCTCGGCGCCGCCGAGATCCGCGCGCTCGCCGGAGAACTCGACGTGACGCCGACCAAGAAGCTCGGCCAGAACTTCGTCGTCGACGCCAACACCGTCCGCAAGATCGTCCAGGTCGCGGGCGTCGCCGCCGGCGACCGGGTCGTCGAGGTCGGCCCGGGTCTCGGCTCCCTGACGCTCGCCGTCCTGGAGACCGGCGCGACGGTCGTCGCGGTCGAGATCGACCACCGTCTCGCGGCGCGCCTGCCGGTGACGGCGGCCGCCCACGGCGTCCCCGACGGCGCGCTGGAGGTCGTGGATGCCGATGCCCTGCGCATCACCGAGCTCCCCGGCGATCCCGAGGTGCTCGTGGCCAACCTGCCGTACAACGTGTCGGTCCCCGTGCTGCTGCACTTCCTCGAGACGTTCCCTGCGCTGCGCCGCGGCGTCGTGATGGTGCAGGCGGAGGTGGGGGAGCGGCTCGCGGCTCCTCCCGGCTCCAAGGTCTACGGCGCCCCCAGCGTCAAGGCGGCCTGGTACGGTCCGTGGCGCCTGGCCGGCACGGTGTCGCGGCAGGTGTTCTGGCCCGTGCCGAACGTCGACTCGGTGCTCGTGTCCTTCACGCGCGACCCGGAGCCGCGCGGCGACGAGGACGAGCGCCGGCGGACGTTCGCGATCGTCGATGCCGCCTTCCAGCAGCGGCGCAAGATGCTGCGCCAGGCGCTCTCGCAGGTGCTCGGCGGATCGGCGGCGTCCGCCTCGGCCGTGCTCGAGGCCGCCGGCGTCGCGCCGACGGCGCGCGGCGAGGAGCTCGGCATCGACGACTTCGTGGCGATCGCGCGCGCGGCCCGCTGAGCCGCCGCGTCCTCCCGTCGCACGGGAGGTTTTCAGCGGATGTCCACCGTGGCGTCGCCGACCTCACGAAACATGCCTGTAACATTTCAGCCGTCCGTCGTCCGGCCCCGGCCGGGCGAAGCGCCCGACGGACGGGGGAGATGACATGCGCGCCGCGGAGTACCCGGCACCCGAGCGGACCCTGCTGCACATCAGCGACACGCACCTGCGTGCGCACGGATCGAGGCTGTTCGACAGCATCGACTCGGCGCAGCGGCTGGAGCGCGTGATCCTCGCGATCGAGGCCTCCGGCATCCGTCCCGACGCCCTCGTGTTCACGGGCGACCTCGCCGATCTGGGCGAGACGGACGCCTACGCGGCGATCCGCGGACTGGTCGAGCCCCTCGCCGAGCGCCTCGGTGCGCGTGTGCTGTGGGTCATGGGCAACCACGACGAGCGCGGTGCGTTCCGCGCGCAGCTGCTCGACGAGCTCGGCGGAGACGACCGGCCGATCGACCGGGTCGACGAGCTCGACGGCCTGCGGATCGTGACGCTCGACACGACCGTTCCCGGCCACCACCACGGCGAGCTGCGCGACGAGCAGCTCGCGTGGCTGCAGGACGTGCTGGCCACGCCCGCGCCGCTGGGGACGATCCTCGCGATGCACCACCCGCCCGTGCCCAGCGTCCTGCCGCTCGCGTCCAGCGTCGAGCTGCGCGATCAGCGCCGGCTGGCGCCGATCCTGCGCGGGTCGGATGTGCGCGCCATCATCGCGGGCCACCTGCACTACTCGACCTTCGCCACGTTCGCGGGGATCCCGGTGTCGGTGGCCTCGGCCACCTGCTACACGCAGGACCTCACGGTGCCCACCGGCGGGACGCGTCCGCATGACGGCGGGCAGGGCTTCAACCTCGTGCACGTGTACGACGAGACCGTCGTGCACTCGGTGGTGTCGGTGGACGCGTCGCTCCCGCTCGAGCACATCGACGCGGAGGAGGCGCGCCGGCGGCTCGTCGTCGCCGGCGTGACGCCCTCGCTCAGCCGCGTCCGGCGGGATGCTCCGACCGAGCCTCTTCCCGTCCTGCGCTGACGTCCGCCCGCTCCCACGGCGCCCGGACGGGGAACATCCGCTCGAGCGCGCCGCGGACGGCCTCCGTGCGGACCTGCTCCGGCACCTCGGTCTCGCCGCCGTCGTTGAGGCAGAACATGTCGATGTCGTCGCGCCGGGACAGCCGCTCCATCTGCCGCAGCGCCTTGAGCGTGGTCGTCTGGACGTAGCGCACGCGTGGCGTGCGGGTGGTGACGGCGCGGCCGGTCATCAGCGCGTAGTAGTGGTACAGGCTGTTGGTCACCGAGACGTCCGTCGCCGCGCGGAAGCGCGACGCCGCCGTGCGGGAGACGTCCTCCGCGAACTCGCGCTCGAGCTCCGCCATGACGCTGCGGCGCAGCGGCGTGGCGCAGTGCTCCAGGTCGCGCACGATCGTGCGGCCGAAGCGGCGGACGAGCAGATCCCGGTTGACGCGGAGCGCGTTGTCGTGCCCGCTGCGCGGGAGACGCGTGGGACCGGCGCCGATGCGGACGTCGGACTCCACGAACTTCGTGATCCCTGCGGACGTGAAGAACATGCTCGGGTCGACGAGGCGTCCGAAGAACATGTCGTCGTTCGAGTACAGGAAGTGCTCCGCCAGTCCCGGGATGCGATGCAGCTGCGACTCGACCGCGTGCGAGTTGTGCGTGGGGAGCACGGAGGGGTCGGCGAAGAACTCCTCGCTGCGCACGATCGTGACGCGCGGGTGCTCGAGCAGCCACGCGGGGGCGGGGGAGTCCGTCGCGATGAAGATGCGGCGCACCCACGGGGCGTACATGTGCACGCTGCGCAGCGCGTAGCGCAGCTCGTCCACGTGCCGGTACCGGGCGGGGCCGTCGTCGCCGTCCCCGACGATGTACTTCTTCTGCTGCGCCGCACGGCGGCGCTGGAACTCGCTCGATGAGCCGTCCACCCACGAGAAGACGATGTCCACGTCCTCGGTGAACTCGTCCGGCTGCGGATCGAACATGCCCGCGAACGTGTTCCAGGTGCGGCCGTACCGCTCGACGGTGGTCGCGGCGAGGTCCTCGACGGGCGTGACGCGCCGGGTGAGGACGTTGGCCCGCGGCGCGGTCGCCTCGACATCGTCGAACCGCCAGAACTCGAGCCGCACCGCGTAGGTGGGTCCGTACCGCAGGCCCCCGGTGCGGGTGAGGCGCGGACGGTAGACGCGCACGGCTGCGGGCTCCCGGCCGGGACCGTCAGCGTCCACCGCGAGCATCGCGGGGCGGCCGCGCATCTTGACGTAGAACGGCTCGGTCTCGCCGAGATCGCGCAGGGCCTGCATCGCGGCATCCCGCTGCGCGATGTCCACCACGAGCGCGGGGACGGCGAAGTCGTGCCGGATCAGGCGCACCCGCACGCCCGCCGTCTCCAGCGCGTCCGCGACCGTCAGCAGATCGCTCGTGCGCGCCTGGTCGGGCGGGACGGAATCGTGCACCAGGTAGAGGGTGCCGGCGTCCAGGATCACATCATGCCGGGCGAGCAGGCGAGACCAGACGTCCTGCCGCGCGGACAGAGCTGAGAGTGTCGTCATGTGCTTCTCCTCCGGTGCCGGGTGCGACGCGTCGAAGAAGGCTATGCACGGATCGTTTCGCCGACGTTTCACGCCCCGATCGTGACGAGATTCTACTTCGGTCGCACGGGTCTTCTTCCCGGACCGGAACGGTGCTATGCACGGCATCGCCGCGCTAGGGTCGAACGGTGACCGACGAACCTCGCTTCCGCACCGACATCCCGGACATCCACCGTCCGTACACGGCGGATGCCGATCGCTACAGCACCACCGGCTACCGCCAGGTGGGCACCTCCGGGCTCTACCTCCCGCCGATCTCCCTCGGCCTGTGGTGGAACTTCGGCGACAACATCCCGCTCGACGATCAGCGTCGGCTGCTGCGCCACGCGTTCGACCGCGGCATCACGCACTTCGACCTCGCGAACAACTACGGACCGCCCTACGGGTCGGCCGAGAAGAACTTCGGCCGCATCTTCGCCGAGGACTTCCGCCCGTATCGCGACGAGCTCATCATCTCGTCGAAGGCGGGCTGGGACATGTGGCCCGGCCCCTACGGCGACCTCGGCAGCCGCAAGTACATCCTCGCCAGCGCCGAGCAGTCCCTCACGCGCATGGGCCTGGACTACGTCGACATCTTCTACTCGCACCGCGTCGATCCCGTCACGCCCGTCGAGGAGACGATCGGGGCGCTGGACACCCTCGTGCGCCAGGGCAAGGCCCTCTACGTCGGCATCTCGTCCTACAGCGCCGAGCGGACCGCGGCGGCGAAGGCGGTCGCCCGCAGCCTCGGTACGCCGCTCGTGATCCACCAGCCGGCGTACTCGATCCTCAACCGCTGGATCGAGGACGGCCTGACCGGCGTGCTGCGCCAGGAGGGGATGGGCGCCATCGCGTTCACGCCGCTCGCGCAGGGACTGCTGACCGACAAGTACCTCGGCGACGGCACCGCGCAGCGCGCGCAGCAGCGCTGGTCGCTGCCGCAGGGGCAGCTGTCCGAGAAGGGCCTGGCGACCCTGCGCGGACTCGACGACATCGCGAAGGAGCGCGGCCAGAGCCTCGCACAGTTCGCGATCCAATGGGTGCTGCGCGATCCGGTGGTCGCCTCGGCGCTCATCGGCGCATCGCGCCCGGAGCAGCTCGATGAGAACCTCGCCGCGCTCGACGGCCCGGCCTTCACGCCCGAGGAGCTCCAGGAGGTCGACGGCCTGTCCGACTCGATCGACGTGGACCTCTGGGCGGAGTCGACGCGGGCATAGGGCATGGTGCTGTCCGCCCTCGACGGCCCGGTGCACGTGCGCGCGCCGGGCAAGCTCAATCTGTTCTTCCAGGTGGGCGATCGGCAGGAGGACGGCTACCACGACGTCGCGTCCGCCTATCAGGCGGTTTCCCTGTACGAGGAGGTGTGGGCGACCCCGGCCGCCGACTTCTCCCTCGCCGTCACCGGGACGGTGGATGTCTCCACGGTGCCGGAGGACGACCGCAACCTCGCGCTGCGCGCGGCTCGCGCCGTCGCCTCGCACATCTGGCACGACGGCGGCGTGCATCTCGAGATCGTCAAGCACGTGCCGGTCGCGGGCGGGATGGGCGGTGGCTCGGCGGATGCCGCGGCGGCCCTCGTGGCCTGCGATGCGCTGTGGGGCGCCGACCTGGGCTCTGCGCAGCTGCATCGGCTCGCCGCGCGTCTGGGCGCCGACGTGCCGTTCGCGCTCATGGGCGGCACAGCGGTGGGCACAGGACGTGGCGACCGGCTGAGCCCTGCGCTCGCGCGCGCCCGCTTCGACTGGGTGATCGTCCTCGACGACGGCGGACTGTCCACCCCCGAGGTGTATGCGCGGCTGGACGAGATCCGCGAACGCAGCGCCCCCGACATCGCCCCGCCCGCGCGCGCCCCGGAAGTGGATCCCGGCGTGCTGCAGGCGCTGCGGTCGGGCGACCCCGTCGCCCTCGCGGAGCATCTGCGCAACGACCTCCAGGTCGCCGCTCTGAGTCTGGACCCCGCCCTGCGCGACGTCCTCGAGACCGGCGAGCAGGCGGGCGCGCTGGGCGCCCTCGTGTCCGGCTCGGGACCCACGGTCGCCTTCCTCGCCGGAAGCGCCGAGGACGCGCTCGAGCTGCAGATCT
>Ga0182748_1004473_pt1 | contig 11063 bp, 9 predicted proteins | sample eDN3rd37CKraftOP_FD_128877 | JGI IMG/M metagenome (GOLD analysis project Ga0182748, IMG submission 128877) | Enriched Organic Plus compost microbial communities from Emeryville, California, USA - eDNA 3rd pass 37_C Kraft OP (version 2) (version 2) ...
ATCGGCGGCTTCCTGATCGGTCTGGTGTTCGGCGCGGTCGCCCAGCGCACGAATTTCTGCACGATGGGCGGAATTTCCGACCTCGTCCTGATGGGCGACGGCCGACGCTTCAGGGCCTGGGTGCTGGCGATCGCGGTGGCGATCATCGGCACGCAGGCCCTTCACTTTGCCGGCCTCATCGACATCAACAAGTCGATCTATCTCACGTCCAATTTCGGCTGGCTCGGCGCCATCATCGGCGGCCTGATGTTCGGCTTCGGCATGACCCAGGCCGGCGGCTGCGGCAGCAAGACGCTGGTCCGCCTCGGCTCCGGCAATCTGAAGTCGATGGTGGTCGCGCTGGTGCTCGGCGTGTTCGCCTATATGACGCTGCGCGGCCTGATCGCGCTCGCCCGCGTGCAGGTCGAAACCACCAATGTCGATCTCAAGGCGCACGGGCTGTCCAATCAGAACCTCGGCGAAATGGCGGGCCACACGCTCGGCCTTGCCGCCGGTCCGGCGCGCGCGATCGCGGCGGCCGTGCTCGCGCTCGCCTTCCTGGTCTATTGCTTCAAGGACGCGGAGTTCCGGAAGAGCGGAAGCAATATCGTCGCCGGCCTGGTCATCGGGCTCACCGCCGTGGCGGGCTGGTACGTTACCGGCGTGCTGGGCGCGGATGAATTCAACCCGGTCGCGCTCGCCTCGATCACCTTCGTGGCGCCGGTCGGCGAAAGCCTGCAATACCTGATGACCTTCACCGGCTCGACCATCAATTTCGGCATCGCCGTGGTCGGCGGCGTCATCGCCGGCAGCTTCCTGATGTCGCTCATGACCGGCACCTTCCAGGTGGAAAGCTTCGCCGACCGCAGCGACCTCGTGCGCCATCTCTTTGGCGGCGCGCTGATGGGCGTCGGCGGCGTGATGGCGCTCGGCTGCACCATCGGCCAGGGCATCACCGGCATGTCGACGCTCGCGCTCGGCAGCCTGATCGCCTGGCTGTCGATCATGGCCGGCGGCTGGCTCGGCATCAAATATCTCGAGGAAGGCACGTTCCTCGGCGCTCTGCGCGCGGCGTTTGTGCGGGGATAAGCGGGCGGCCCGTCATCATCCTCCGTGTCGTCCCCGCATACTCCGTGTCATCCCCGCGAAGGCGGGGATCCAGTACGCCGCAGCCTATCGCGAGCACACAGCGTACTGGATCCCCGCTCGCGCTCGCTGACGCTCGCTTGGCGGGGATGACGGCTGCGGGATGAGCCGCGCTCGTTCCACGATCTCACTTATCCCTCCCCTGCAAGGGGAGGGTGGCGAGCGCGCAGCGCGAGCCGGGTGGGGTGTACTCGCGGTCAGGAATGCCCCCACCCGCCACTTTCGGCGGCACCCTCCACCGCAAGCGGGGGAGGGATAAAAAGCGCTTGGCCGGGATGCCGGCGAAGATTGCGGCGCGGCTGCGAAGAGACGTAAACTTTGTCATGGACGCAACCTTGATCGTCATCGACAGCGACGCCGAACTGGCGCGCGCGCGCGCTTTGGTCGACCGGCTGATGGCGTCGGACGATCCGGCCGACCTGGCGCGGCTCGAAGCGCAGGCGCGGCTGATTGCCGCTTACGAGGAGAGCAAGTGGCCGCGCCGGATGGCGAGCACGACCGAGATCGTCCGTTATCTGATGGACCAGCACGGCCTCTCGCGTGCTGACATGGTGCCGATCCTCGGCACGATGAGCCGCGTCAGCGAAGTGCTGCGCGGCAAGAAGGGCCTGAGCATGACCATGGTGCAGCGTCTGCGCGCGCGCTTCAACGTGCCCGCGGATGTGCTTTTGCCGGCGCCGAAGGGCGCGACGCGGCGGGCAGGAAAGCGGAAGGCGGCGTGAAGGCGCGGCGTTTTCTTTCGGGGACGGGAATACAGGTGAGCTAAATTCGAGAAAACGGCACTAAAATTCATTTCCACAGGAATGACCAATGACTGATTTAACTGAGTCAATAAAAGAAAAAATAGCTCGATTGGAAATGTATTCCAAGCTCTTACGTTCATATAGCTCGGGACGCCGTACCAGTCTTCGGCGGGTCATGATCCATGACCCTGCAGAGGATGAACGCGCCGTACTCAGATCGCAAATCAACAAGGAAACTCACTGGGTACGGCAATGCGTTATCGAAGCAGGATATTTTCAAACAGTAACGATTGGCCCCCCACCTGCGATTGGAGGCGTGATCGCAAGCAACATTGACCCCTTTGGGGCGATGTTTAATCCTCCTTATGGAAAAGACTTATTTCCGTTTATAATCGACATGATTGATCGAACAATCGGGGTAATTTCGACGCAGCCAGATGAGAAAGTCAAAACAGCGCCAACGGTTCAGTTGGGACTGCGCAAGAACTTCGCATTTGTTGCGATGGCTATCGACGGTGACAATCCCGAGCTGGCAGACGTCCTGGACTCGATTAAAGAAAGCGCCAACCGGTGCGGTATTCAAGCCGAGCGCATCGACGAAGAACAAAGCAATGAGCGCATTACTGATCGAATTCTCGAATCGATCCGAGTAGCAGAACACGTTATCGTTGATTTAACAGGCGAAAGACCAAACGTGTTCTTCGAAGCCGGTTACGCGCATGGACTGGGAAAAATCCCTATTTACATCGCGAAGGCCGGCACGAAGATTCATTTCGATTTGAAGGACTATCCCATCATCTTTTTCAAGAGCTTTAGGCAACTAAAGGACGAACTCGAAACCCGGCTTCACGTGATCTCTGGCAAGAGTTGACGCGATTCGATACTGACGACGTACCATGCCCAAAAAGCTCCCTCCCCTCCATCCCGGCGAAATCCTGCGCGAGGAGTTCCTGGTGCCGCTCGGGCTGTCGCCCGGCGCGCTGGCGAAGGCGATGGGCGTGCCGCGCACGCGCGTCGAGCGCATCGCGGCCGAGACGACGGGCATCACCGCCGACACCGCGCTGCGGCTGAGCAAAGCGCTCGGCACCTCGGCGCAGCTCTGGCTCAACCTGCAAAACCGCTACGACATGGAGATTGCGGAGCGCGCGCTCGGCAAGGCGCTCGCCCGCATCACGCGCGTGACGCCCGACGCGGCGGCCTAGCCAAAACTATATTCCTAGGACTATTGACTCCTTCCTTTCCGTCTGACTATATTCCTTCCCATCCCACCCACTCGGGGCGTTTTCATGAGGCGTCATGAGGGCGGGGCGGGATGCGGCGCCCGCGGGCGTGCCTCGCAAGCACGCGCTCGGGCGGCGACGGGGCTCCGCCCGCGGGCACTATGACCCGCCGCGAGGAGCTCGCTGACGATGCGAGCCTACGGGCTCCTTCGGAAGCGCGGCCCGGACGCCGGAAAGACGCCGCGAACGGAGCGCCGAGAGGCGCGCCTTTGCTCTTGGGAGCAGAGGCGACACGCCTCGCAAGCGTGTCGGGCGGCTTCGCCGGCCGCCCAGGGATGCGATCGCAAGCATCCCGCGTTTCCCGGCGCTCCGCTCCCCGAAGGGGGCGTTGAAGAAGCTACGGCGTACCCGGCGCCGTAAAGAATACGGGCGGCGGAGCGTTGGCTACGGCTGTTTGACAATCGAATCGATGAGTTGCGACGCGCGGGCCGCGAGCACTCTTCCCCTCTCCCCTGCGGGGAGAGGGTGGCGAGCGCAGCGAGCCGGGTCAGGGGGCGAGTGAATCTCATTGAGGCGCTTGCCCCCTCACCCGCCCTCCGCCCGCCCGCGCGGGCGTCGGGCACCCTCTCCCCCCAGGGGAGAGGGGAAGAGAGATCGCGGCGCGTCCGCGCCCATCACACTTGGCCGGGATGACGGCCGAAGTTGCGGCGCACGATTAGTCCTACCCCATCACCCGGTCCGCATCGCGCAGCACCACGTAGATCGCCGGGATCACCAGCACGGTGAGCAGCGTCGACGAGGCAAGCCCGAACAGGAGCGAGATGGCCAGGCCCTGGAAGATCGGGTCGAGCAGGATGGTGGCCGCGCCGATCATGGCGGCGAGCGCCGTCAGCAGGATCGGCTTGAAGCGCACCGCGCCGGCTTCCAAGAGCACCTCGCGCAGGGTCTTGCCCTGCCCCGCCCCGTGCCGGATGAAATCCACCAGCAGGATCGAGTTGCGCACGATGATGCCGGCAAGCGCGATGAAGCCGATCATCGAGGTGGCGGTGAACGGCGCGCCGAACAGCCAGTGCCCGAGCACGATGCCGATCAGCGTGAGCGGGATCGGCGTCAGGATCACCAGCGGCAGCTTGAAGCTGCCGAACTGCGCGACCACCAGGATATAAATGGCGACGATGGCGACCATGAAGGCGGCGCCCATGTCGCGGAAGGTGACATAGGTGATCTCCCATTCGCCGTCCCACAGGATCGACGGCTTGCTCTCGTCCTCCGGCTGGCCGTGGAAGCGGATGGTGGGCTTGCCGAGCGCGCCCCAGTCATGCGCGTTCACCTTGGCGTCGACGTCGAGGATGCCGTAGATCGGCGCCTCGAAGGCGCCGGCCAGTTCCGCCATCACCATGTCGGTGAAACGGCCGTCGCGCCGGAAGATGGTCGGCGAGCCGACCTCCTTGGTGACGCGCACGATGTCGCCCAGTTCGACCACGGTCTTGTTGCCGGGCACGGTATTGGCCGGCACCGGCGTCGAGGCGAGCAATTCGCTCCACGACAGGTTGCTCTTGGGCAGACGCACCACGATCTCGATCGGATCGCGGCCCTCGCCGCGATGCGAATAGCCGACCGTGGCGCCGCCGAACAGGGCTGCGATGGTGTCGTAGACGTCGCGCTGCTCGACACCGAAATATTCGAGCCGGTCCTGGTCGATGGATATGCGCAGGCGCGGGCGCGGCTCGCCGATCGAGTCGTCGATATCGACCACATAGGGCACCGCGGCGAACAGCTTCTTCAGCTCTTCCGCCACCGCCCGGCGGTTCTTCGAATCCGGGCCATAGACCTCGGCCAGCAGCGTCGCCAGCACCGGCGGTCCCGGCGGCACCTCCACCACCCGCGCCACCGCGCCGGCGGGCAGAGTCACGTTCTTCATCCGCGCGCGCAGGTCGAGCGCGATCTCGTGGCTGGTGCGCGAACGCTCGCCCTTGCCGGCGAGGTTGAGATGAAGTTCGCCCAGTTCCGGCAATTCGCGCACGTAGTAATGGCGCACCAGGCCGTTGAAGTTGAACGGCGCCGGGGTCCCGGCATAGGTCTCGATCGAACGGATCTCCGGCACCTGACGCGCGACATTGGCGATCGCGAACAGCGTGCGCTCGGTGTCCTCCAGCGTGGCACCTTCGGCCAGGTCGACCACCACCGCCATTTCCGACTTGTTGTCGAACGGCAGCAGCTTGACCGTGACGCTCTTGGTGACGAACAGAATACAGACGGCGAGCGTGGCGACGCCGACGCCGATCAGGAAGATCCAGGCCGAACGGCGCGTGCGCACGATGGGCGTGGCAAAGCGCCGGTAGATGCGGCCGAGCAAGCCTTCGTCATGCGCGGATTCGTGCATGTGCAGCGCCTGTCCCTCCGGGTGCAGGCGCAGCATCAGCCAGGGCGCGATCACCATGGCGACGAAGAACGAGAACAGCATGGCGGCCGAGGCATTGGCCGGGATCGGCGCCATATAGGGGCCCATCAGGCCGGAGACGAACAGCATCGGCAGAAGCGCCGCGACCACCGTGAGCGTGGCCACGATGGTCGGATTGCCGACCTCGGCGACCGCCTCCACCGAGGCTTGCAGGCGCGATCGGCCGTCGCGCATGGCCCAATGGCGCGCGATGTTCTCGATCACCACGATGGCGTCGTCGACCAAAATGCCGATGGCGAAAATGAGCGCGAACAGGCTCACCCGGTTGATGGTGTAGCCCATCACCTTGGCGGCGAACAGCGTGAGCAGAATGGTGGTGGGAATCACGACGAGCGTGACCAGCGCCTCGCGCCAGCCGATCGCGAACGCGATCAGCACCACGATCGACACGGTCGCCAGGCCGAGGTGGAACAGCAGCTCGTTGGCCTTCTCGTTGGCGGTCTCGCCGTAATCGCGGGTGACCGTCACGTTGACGTCCTGCGGCACGAGCCGGCCCTCGACGCTCTTGAGCCGCGCCAGCAATTCCTCCGCCACCACGACGGCATTGGCGCCGGCGCGCTTGGCGAAGGCGACGCTCACCGCCGGCACGCGGTCCCAATGGCCGTCCTTGCCCGGCATCTCCATCCAGACGCGGTGCTCCTGCGGGCTGGGGCCGATGACGATCTTGGCGACGTCGCGCACATAGACCGGACGGCCGTCGCGCGTCGTCACCAGCAGAAGGCCGATGTCGGGGATGCCGGCCAGGGTCTGCCCGGCGGCGACGTTACGGGTGCGGCCGGTATCGCGCACATTGCCCGCCAGGAACGAGCGGTTGGCCTCGCGCACCTTGCTGATGAGCTGCTGCAGCGTCACGCCGTAAAGCGCGAGCTTTTCCGGGTCGGGCTCGACCCGGATCTGCTGGGCATTGCCGCCGGAAATATAGGTCAGGCCGACATTGTCGGTCTTCACCAGCTCGTATTGCAGCTGCTGGGCGAGCTGATAGAGGTCCTTGTCGGTATAGCGGGCGGCCGCCTCCGGCTTCGGCGACAAGGTGAGGACGACCACGCCGACATCGTTGATGCCGCGTCCGACGATCAGCGGCTCCGGAATGCCGACCGGGATGCGGTCGAGATTGGCGCGGATCTTGTCGTGCACGCGCAGCACGGCGTCGTCCGCGCTGGTGCCGACCAGGAAGCGCGCGGTCACCATCACGCGGTCGTCGACGGTCTGGCTGTAGACGTGCTCGACCCCGTCGATGCCCTTGACGATCGACTCGAGCGGCTTGGTCACGAGCTCGACCGCGTCCGGCGCCTTCAGACCGTCGGCGTTGACGCGGATATCCACCATGGGAACGCTGATCTGCGGCTCTTCCTCGCGCGGAATCGTGAAAAGCGCGAGCAAGCCGACCGCCAGCGCCGCCAGCAGGAACAGCGGCGTCAGCGGCGAACGGATGGTGGCCTGGGTCAGCCGGCCCGAAATTCCGAGATTCATGGGCGCACCAGCACGTCACCGGCGCGCAGGCCGGAGAGGATTTCCAGGGCATCGGGCATGTCGGGACGCGGCAAGGGACGCCCGCGCTGCACCGGCACGTCGATCACCGTCTTGTCGTCCTTGCGCACGCGCGCATAGTCGATGCCGAAGCGCGTGATGATGTAGGAGGCCGGCACGATGAAAGTCTCGCGTTCGCCGCCCGACACCCACACCCGGATTCGTTCGCCGACGAAATAATCGCCGAGCCCGGCGACCTGCGCATCGGCCACGACGCGGCCGTCCTCGATCTGCGGATAGACCAGCCGGATCGTGCCGAACAGGGCCTCCTTGCGGCCGAGTTCGTCGCCGTCGATGCGCACGCTGTCGCCCTTCTTGAGGAACTGGGCATGCCGTTCCGGCACGCGCAGGCGCAGCACGAAATTCTGTTCGGCGATGGTGGCGACCGGCTCGCCCGGCAGGATCACGGTGCCGGTGGTGACCGGCACCTTCAGCACGCGGCCGGCGGCCGGCGCCAGGACCTTGCCCTCGCTCAGCTGCTGTTCGACCACCGAACGCTCGGCGATCCGCGCGCGATGCGCATTGGTGGCGACGTTGAAGGCCGTGCGCGCCTCGTCGAGGCGCGTCTTCGGGATGGTTCCCTTTCCGAACAGTTCTTCGGCACGCGCGAGATCGGTCTGCGCCTGCGCGAGCTGGGCCTCGAGCCCCGCAATCTGCGCATCGAGCGACTTCATCTGCAGCACGAGCTTCTCGTCGCCCACCACACCGACGACCTGGCCCTGCGTGACGTGATCGCCTTCCTTGACCGACAGTTCCGCCACCGTGCCGCCGATGCGGGCGCGCGCCGGCACGACATTGGTGCTCTCGACCGTGGCGAAGACCGCCTTTTCGTCGGGCACCTTTTGCGGTTCGACGGTGTAGGTGTCGGCGGCGATTGCCTGCCGCGCGACCAGCGCGAGCATGGCCGCCAAGACGATGATGGTTCGCATCGGTTCTTCCCTCGGGCGTCTGAGTGATCCGCGGCGAGCGCCAATGCTCGTCGCGCGGATCGTCCGGTCGGTCATTGATTTGGCGCAAGCGAACGGCGCGCGGCGGCCGTTTTCTTGCGCCTGGGCGGCGGCGAGCAGGCCGACATCGGCGCGCAATAGACACGGTAAAGCGTGCGGATCAGTTCGCGCGCCTCGTCGCTGCCGACCGAATACCAGATGGTCTGGCCGTCGCGGCGCGCGCTGACCAGCCCGTCCTTGCGCAACAGCGCGAGATGCTGCGATACCGTCGAGTCGCGGATGTCCAGGAACTCCGCCAATTCGCCGACCGAACGCTCCTTTTCGGCCAGCTGACACATGATGAGCAGCCGGTGGCGGTTGGCGAGCGCCTTCAACAGCGTGCTCGCCTCGTCCGCCGCGGCCAGCATGTCGCCCGCGTGTATTTTCATAGTTGCGAATATACGAAGTCTTGCATATATCGTCAAGGCCGGCGGGCGACGGTTTCCAGAGGGCGGCCCGCCGGCGCTCGAACGCGCCCGTCCGGCGCGCCGCGTCTCGCGCCCTCTGGCCCCGATCCTCGAAAGGAGTCGTACTCATGAATGTCGATCGTGCCGTCTTCGTCCTCGCCGGCAGCATGGTGCTCGTCAGCGTCGCCCTCGGCTGGCTGGTCAGTCCCTATTGGCTGCTGCTGACCGCTTTTGTCGGGCTCAACATGCTGCAGGCCGCGTTTACCGGCTTCTGCCCGGCCGCGACGATTTTCAGCAAGCTCGGCCTGAAATCCGGCTGCGCCTTCGCCGGCCCGGCGGCGAAAAGCTGACCGCCGCCGCCGCACGGGCCCTGCCGCCTTGAGCCAGATCAATGCCGGCGCGGCCCGACAAGGCTTGCATGCATGGCGCAAATTCAGCCCGTCACAACCCTGCGTTCATGCGACGCCTCAGAACCCGGACCGGCAATCCGCAACAATAAGCAAGAGGAGGAATTATGGCTCATATCGTCGTGCTCGGCGGCGGCATCGGTGGCGTGTCGTGCGCCTACGAACTGAAAGAAGCGGTCCGCAAGGAGGATCGCGTGACGCTCGTTTCCAACAAGCCGTTCTTCCAGTTCACGCCGTCGAATCCCTGGGTGGCGGTGAAATGGCGAAGCAAGAACGACATCATCGTCGATCTCGCGGCCGTGCTTCCGAAACACGGCATCGAATTCAGCGCCGCCGGCGCCGCCCGCGTGCACCCGGCGGAGAACCGGATCGAACTCGGCGACGGCACGTCGCTCGCCTACGACTACCTGGTCGTCGCGACCGGTCCGGAACTCGCCTTCGACGAGATCGAGGGCTTCGGGCCGGAGCGCAATACCAATTCGATCTGCGACGTCGATCATGCGATGGGGGCGAACAGCCGCTGGGAAGCGTTCTGCAAGAATCCCGGCCCGATCGTGGTCGGCGCCGTGCAGGGCGCGTCCTGCTTCGGCCCGGCCTATGAATTCGCCATGATCATGGACACCGATCTGCGCAAGCGGCGGATCCGCGACAAGGTGCCGATGACCTTCGTGACGCCGGAGCCCTATATCGGTCATCTCGGCGTCGGCGGTGTCGGCGACACCAAGGGCGTTCTCGAATCCGAGATGCGCCAGCGCCACATCAAGTGGCTCACCAACACCAAGGTCGACAAGATCGAGCCCGACAAGGTGGTCGCGACCGAAGTGGACGACGACGGCAAGCCGAAGAAGAACCACGAATTGCCGTCCAAGTTCACGATGTTCATTCCGGCCTTCCGCGGCATTCCGGCGCTGCGCGGCATCGAGGGGCTGGCCAATCCGCGCGGCTTCGTGATCGTCGACAAGCATCAGCGCAATCCGAAATATCCGAACGTGTTCGGCGTCGGCGTGTGCATCGCCATCGCTCCGCTCGAGGCGACGCCGCTGCCGGTGGGCGTGCCGAAGACCGGCTTCATGATCGAATCCATGGTCACGGCGACCGCGCTCAATATCGGCGAGCTGCTGGCCGGCAAGGAGGCGACCCACGAAGCCACCTGGAACGCGATCTGCCTCGCAGACTTCGGCGATTCCGGCGTTGCCTTCGTGGCCATGCCGCAGAACCCGCCGCGCAACGTCAACTGGGCCTCGAGCGGGCGCTGGGTGCATGTGGCCAAGGTCGCGTTCGAAAAGTACTTCCTGCACAAGGTGCGCGCCGGTACCACCGAGCCCTATTACGAGAAGATCGTGATGAAGCTGCTCGACATCGGCAAGATCAAGGAGCCGGCGGCATAAGACCCCTTATGAGCCGCACCTAAAAGGCGAAACAGAATGCGCATGGCCGGGGTCCGCCCCGGCCATGACGCTTTTTCCGCTGGCCGTCCGCTCTCCGTCCGGTCGGCGCGTTGACATAGCGCAAGGGCGACGGGCTCTCTCCCCGTCATGCTCGCCCCATTTCGTTTCTTCCTATTGTCGTGATTTTTTCGCGCCGCACCTGATCGAAGCAACCGGCGCCATTTGAGAAAAACCGAACCGCGTTTGCGACCTCAACCGGATCAACGGAGATCGTCGATGATCGAACGACTGAGCGGTTTTCCCGACAACGTGCTCGCATTCGTCTGCAAAGGCCGGGTGACCAAGGCGGATTACGATACCGTCCTGGTCCCTGCCGTGCTGGAGGCCTTGAAGACGCACGACAAAGTGCGACTCTACTACCAAATCGACGCCGATTTCAGCGACATCGAACCCGGCGCCATGTGGGAGGATTTCAAGGTCGGCATGGAGCACCTCACGCGCTGGGAGCGGATCGCGCTCGTCTCCGACGTCGAGTGGATCAAGCAGATGATGCGGCTTTTCAGCTTCATGCTGCCGGGCGCGATGAAGGTGTTTCCGCTTTCCGAGGCCGCGAAAGCAAAAGCGTGGGTCGCCGCAGCCGACTGATCCGGCGCGTTCCGCCCTTGCCATAGACCGTGACGGCGACGAAAACGGCGAATGCGCAGGCGGCCGCTCTTTCGCCGCCTGCCGCGTTCGAAGCCGCCGGGCTCGATCCCAGTCCGGCGCGCGCTATTCCGGCAAGCCCACCACCGGGTTCTTG
>Ga0182748_1004479_pt1 | contig 11050 bp, 9 predicted proteins | sample eDN3rd37CKraftOP_FD_128877 | JGI IMG/M metagenome (GOLD analysis project Ga0182748, IMG submission 128877) | Enriched Organic Plus compost microbial communities from Emeryville, California, USA - eDNA 3rd pass 37_C Kraft OP (version 2) (version 2) ...
GCCCGGCGCACTTTCCGACAGGGGCTCGCCGGCCGAATCGTCGATGGCGACGTCGAAGCGCAGCAGTTCGGCCGCCACGCGCCGCGCGAGATCGCGGTCCGGGGTGATCAGCGCCGCCGTGCGCGCGGGCAGCTCCAGCGCCTCGCGCAGCGCGACGGCGACGGCGAGCGCTTCCTCGCGCGGATCCTCCGCCTCGATCACCGTGACGTCCGCGAGCGCGACGTCGATCTCCGCGTCGCTCACGCGCTCGGCGAGGCTGGCCCAGGCCTCGGTGGAGGCGACCGGCCGCAGCGCCTCGGAGAGCAGCGCTTCCCGGCCATGCGGCGCCATTGCGGCCAGCGGCTCCACCGCCTCGCGCCCGACCCGCATATGCTTTTCCAGCAGCAAGGCGAGGCCATATTGCGGGTGGCTCGGCGCCGGCGCCTCCTCATCGGTCAGCCCCGCCCATGCGGCGGCGTCGAGATGGGCATCGAGCCCCGGCAGCACCACGCAACCCTGCGGCAGCCGCGCCACCGCCGCCAGCAGCCGGGCGGTCGTCGGCATCGAGCCGGTGGAGCCGGCGGCGATGACCGGGGCGCCCTCGGGCGTAGCGTGCAGGCGTTCCGCCTCGGCGGCGAGCAGCCGGTCGCGCCGCACCGCGACGTCGACCATGTTCCCGGTCTCGAGATAGAGCGGCCAGAACTCGCGGGCGATCCGCAGGAAGTCGAGCGCCATGTCCCAATAGGCGTCGTGCTCGCCGGGCACCAGCGCGTCGAGCCGGTCCCACGGCACTTCCTGCGCCGCCATCTCGTCGATCAGCTGGGCGAGCGCGTCGGCGAGCGCGATCTCCGCGCCCGGGCCGGAGGCCACCGCGACGCGCCCATCATCGCCCCGAAGCGCGGCGCGCCATTTCGCCACGAGATTCGCCAGCGCGAGGCGCCGCGTGGTCGGCGGCACCGCCCTGGGCGGGTCGATGAAGCTCTCGGCGAAGGCGAGCGCGTCCTCGTCGACATCGCCGAGCGGCACGATGCGCGGCAGCAGCGTGACCCCGGCCGGCATGCGCTGGCGCAGCGCCTCGGCGAGCAGGCGCCCGGCGCGGCGGGTCGGCAGGAAGATGGTGGCGGAAGCGAGGCCGAGCGGGTCGCCGCGCGGCGCGAAGCCCTCCACCAGCCGCCCGTCGAGCAGCGCGTCGGCGAGTACCGGCAGGAACGGCACGGAAGGCGGGATGGTGAAAAGGCGCGGGGCCCGACGGCTCATCGACGCGCCTCTCGTCCGGTGAGGCGGCGCACCGCGTCAGTCCTTCGAGCGCCGTACGGCCTCTTCGGCCGCGCCGACCGCCTCGGGCGTGCCGACATGCATCCATACCCCTTCCATGCGCAGGCCGAAGAGCCGGCCCGCCTCGGCGGCGCGGAAGAACAGCCGGTTGAGCGAGAAGGCGCCCCTCGGCGTATCGGCGAAGATCGCCGGCGTCATCACCGCCGCGCCAGCATAGACGAAAGGCGCGACGAGGCGATCGGGACGCGGCGTCAATCGCCCCTCGCCGTCCATCAGGAAATCGCCGCGCCCGTCATAGCCGACCGATTCGGCGGTCGGCGCCAGCAGCAGGCGCAGGTCCATCGCCGCGGGATCGAAATCGGCGGCGAGCGCCGGCAGATTGCGCTTGATGCCCTCGATCCAGATCGTGTCGGCATTGATGGAGAAGAACGACCCTTCGCCGAGCAGCGGCAGCGCCTTGCGGATGCCGCCGCCGGTCTCCAGCAATTCGCCCCGTTCGTCGGAGAACACGATGCGCGGATGCCGGCGCGTCCGCAGATACCGCTCCAGCACATCGGCGTGCCAGTGCAGATTGACCACCGCCGTCTCCACCCCGGCCTCCTCCAGCCGGTCGAGCACATGGTCGATGAGCGGCCGGCCCGCCACCTCCACCATGGGCTTGGGGATGTGGTCGGTCAGCGGACGCATGCGCTGGCCGAGGCCGGCAGCCAGCACCATGGCGGTTCGGATCGGGGTCATGGAGCGGCCGGAGGGGGCGTGTCGGGCGAGTCGGGATCGGTGGAGGTGCTGTCGGGGCTTTCCGCGTCGGAGGGCGGCGCGGCGGGTTCGGCTGCCTCCGCCTGCGGCATGGGTCTGTCGTCACCGGTCGCGTCGCTGGCAATGTCACCTGTGGCAATGTCACCTGTCATGTCACCGGCCATGTCACCAATAACGTCACCAGTGACTTTGCCGGCCGTGTCGCCAACGACGTCACCGGTCGCCTCCCCGGGCACAACGGGCGGGACGGCGGGTCGTGGTTCGGGCGGCCGGAGCGGCGAGGGACGCGGCTCGGGGGGACGCGGCTCCGACAGGCGCGGCTCCGGCGGGCGCGGCGGCGGGGGCTGCCGCGGGGGCGGCGGCACCGGCCGCGTCTCCGCCATCCGCGCCAGAAGCGCCGGCGGGATCGGCCCTTCCGGCGCGGGCACATGGGTGTCGAACCACTCCTTCAACGGAACCAGATCGGTGAAGGCGAGGCAGCGCTGCAGATAGGTCCAGATGCGCGGAATGTGACGCAGATAGCCGGGCTTGCCGTCGCGGCGGCTCAGCCGGGCGAAGATGCCGAGGATCTTGGTGGCGCGCTGCGCGCCCATCACCGCGTAGGAGGCGGCGAAGGCGCGCATGTCGAAGGCGGGATCGGCCTCGCGCCGTGCCTTGATGTAGCGGCCGAGCAGGTGCAGCTCCAGTTCCTCGGGCACGTCGACCCGCGCATCCTGCGTCAGCGAGACCAGATCATAGGCCGCCGGCCCCATCACCGCGTCCTGGAAGTCGAGCATGCCGATCTGCTCCAGCCCGTCGCGCTCGGGCATCCAGATCAGATTGGGCGAGTGGTAGTCGCGCAGCACCCAGACCGGCTTCTGCGTCAGCGAGGGCGCGAGCGCCTGCGTCCACAGCCGGCGGAAGCTGGCCCGCGGCAGCGCCGGCACGTTTCCCACCCCGCGATGCGGCAGGTACCAGTCGAGCAGCAGCTCGGCCTCGATCAGCAGCGCGTCGGCGTCATAGGGCGGGATGCGGTAGTCGAGCTCGGGCGAGACGGTCAGCGTGTCCGGCAGATCGAGCTGGTGCAGCGCCGCGAGCACGTCGGTCGCGACCTCGTAGCGCTCGGGGACGGGTGCCGGCGGCGTGCCCTCGATCACGCCCTCCTCGCCGAGGTCCTCCATGATGAGGAGCCCGGCCTCGAGATCGGCGGCATAGATGGTGGGCGCCGAGAAGCCGCGCGCCTTCAGCCCGCGTGCCAGCGCCACGAAGGGTTTCACGTCCTCGGCGAGATGGGCGATGGCGCTGTAGGGGCGGCCCTCGCGCACCGGCGGCCCGTCCGGGCGGCGCGGCGCGTTCATCAGCACGGCGTTGCGGCGCGAGCCGAGCAGCCGCTCATAGGTGCGGGTCGAGGCGTCGCCCTGCAGATGCTGCCGGCGCGCCGGGCCGAAGCCGGCCACGTCGATCAGCGAGCGGATCGCCTTCATGCGCTGCAGCGCGCCGGCGAGCCGCCCATGGGCGATGAGGCGCACCCTCCGGCGCGTCTCCGGCGCATCGGAGGGTATGGTGATGGTGACTTCCAGCCGGTTCGGCGGCAGCAGGACTTCGCCCGCCCGCTCGGGCCATTCGACCAGCGTGACGGCGCCGTCGGTCTGGTCGGCCCAGCCGAGTTCCTCCAGCTCCGAGGCGTCGCCGAGGCGATAGAGATCGGCATGCACGACGCGGTGGCGCGGCAGGTCGTAGGACTGGATCAGCGTGAAGGTCGGGCTCGGCACCTCCAGCATGGGGTCCTGCGCCAATTCGCGGATCAGCGCGCGCGCCAGCGTCGACTTGCCGGCGCCGAGGTCGCCGCTCAGCGCGACGAGATCGCCCGCCACCAGCATGGCGGCAAGGTCCATGGCGAGGCGGCCAGTGGCCTCCTCGTCGGGCAGCACCACGTCCCAGTGGGCGATCTGCGGCGCGGCGGGGGAGCGGGGATCGAGCATGGCCTACTCCGCCGCTTCCCGGCTGAAGCCGGCATCCAGGGGGAAGGTGCAGGTCACCAGCGTGCCCCCGCCCGGCGGCGAGGTGATCGACACGCTGCCGCCATGCAGCGCGACCAGCGAGCGCACGATCGACAGGCCGAGCCCGACGCCGCGATGGCCCGAGCCATTGGCGTGGCTCTCGAAGCGGTCGAACACCCGCGCGGCGAGCCCGGCCGGTATGCCCGGCCCGAGATCGCGCACGCGAAACGCGATCTCGCGCTCGCGCCGCTCGGCCGCGAGCGTCACGGTCGAGCCTTCCGGCGCGAAGCCCACCGCGTTGGAGAGCAGGTTGTAGAGGATCTGCCGCACCCGCTTGGCATCGGCCTGGAAGCTGCCGGTGGCATTGCCGGCCTCGATGGCGAGGCGGATACCGCCCTCGTTGAGCCGGTCGCGCAGCCCTTCGGCGGCGGCTTCCATCGCCGCGCGCACATCGACCTCGCCGAGTTCGAGCGTCATGGCGCCGGCGTCGATGGTGGCGAGGTCGAGGATGTCGTTGATGATGGCGAGCAGCGCCGCGCTCGATTCGGTGATGTGGTTCACATAGGCGCGCTGGCGCGTATTGAGCGGGCCGACGCCGGTGTCGTCGAGCAGCTGGGCGAAGCCGATAATGGTGGTCAGCGGCGAGCGCAGCTCATAGGAGACATGGCTGACGAAGGTGCTCTTCAGGTGGTCGGCCGCCACCAGCGCCTCGTTGCGCTCGACCAGCGCCCGCTCGACATGCACGCTGTCGGTGATGTCGCGCAGCGTCACCAGCGTGCCGCCATCCGGCAGCGGCTGGGTCGAGCCGTCGAGTATGGTGCCGTCGGTGCGCTCGAGCCGGAACTCGGTCGGCAGGCGCGCCTCGATGCCGGTCACGGTGGCGGCGAGCCGCGCCCAGACAGCGGCGTCGGCGGTCATCGGCCGGCAGGCCTGCGCCACCGCGTCGATATGCGGATGGGCCTTCAGCAGCGCCGTATCGAGCTTCCACAGCCGCGCGAAGGCGGAATTGGAGAGGCCGAGCCGCCCGTCGCTGCCGAACACCGCCACCGCCTCGGCGAGCGCGTCGAGCGTCTCGCTCTGGATGCGGGTCAGCGAGTTGTAGCGGCTCTCCAGCGCGAGGCGCTCGGTGACCTCGTCGAACAGATAGGTGACGCCGCCTTCCGGGTTGGGCGCCGTCACCACGCGCAGCGTGCGCCCGGCCGGCAGATGCCACCAGTGCTCGCTCGGCTCCATGGCACGGTAGGCGCCGTGCAGCTGGTCGCGCCAGAGGCGGAAATCCGCCTGCTCCGGCAGGCGGCGGGCGGCGCGCAGCCGGTCGAGCACCGCCGTGTCGGTCGGCCGCTCGTCGAGGAAGGCCGGATCGAGCTCGAACAGGCTGGCATAGGCGGCATTGTGGAAGACCAGCCGCTGGTCGGCGCCGAAGATGGCGACGGCGGTGGCCAGCTGGTCGAGCGTGCGCCGGTGCGCGTCGACCACATGGGCGAGCTCGGTACGCACGACCTCGGCCTCGGTGGCGTCGAGCGCCATGCCGGCGACGCCGCCGGCCTCGGTGCCGACCTCCAGCACGTCCAGCACCTTGCGGGTGCCGGCCACCACCACCGGCAGGCGGGCGGCGAACGCCTTGCCCTCCGCCTGCGTCCTCGTGGCTTGCGTCCGGCTCGTCTGGTCGAGCAGCTTGAGATCGCGGGCGGCGGCGTCCTGCGCGTCGCGCGCCTCCACCGCATGGGCATAGGCGGCGTTGCCCCAGGCGAGCCGCCCGTCCTCGCCGCCGACCCAGGCGGGCGCCGGCAGCGCGTCGAGCAAGGTGCGCAGCGCCGAACTCTCCGCGTCGAGCGCGCGATAGGCTTCCTGCAGGCGGGCATGGTCCAGCCGCACGCCGGTGATGTCGCGCAGGCGCAAGATGACGGCGGAACCGACCGGGCGCCCATCCGCCTCGAAATGCCGGCCGTCCTGCGCGGTCAGGGTCAGGGCCAGCGGCATGCCGCGCGCGCGCAGCCGCTCGACCCCGGCCTCGATCTCGCGCGCCGAGGCGGAGCTGAGCCAGGCGCCGAAGGCGAGGATGCGTGTGGGCGCGGCGACGCCGGTGAAGGCAGGGGTGTTGCCGATGATCTCGGGGTCGGCCGCCGGATCGCGCCAGACCACGACGATCTGCGGCTCGGCCATCAGCAGCGCGCGCCCTTCCTCGATCTGCGCCTCGAGCCGGGAGATCTCGCCGAAGGCGAAGGCCTCCCGCGCCAGCGCCTGCCGGCGGAAACGCACATGCACGATGGCGGTGGTGGTGGCGAAGGCGATGAGGCCGAGCACGAGCGCAAGGCCGATCAACGTACCGGGCTCGAGACTCGACAATGTCACCATGTGGTCGGATAGCACGCTCGCCTCCGCCGGCGCCGCCCCGGCGATCAGCGGCAGGCCGAACGCGGCCAGCAAAGCGAGCGGCGAGGCGCAGCGGGCGAGGATCCGGCGGCATCGGCGCACGAGGCTGTCCGGCCCTACGGCGGCGCAGCTCCCGCCGCGCTCCGTCACCATGGCCTTGTTCATGCCGGCCGGCTGCGCCATCCGCGCCTGTCCCCCCTTGCCGACTGCCGCCTTCGCTCGCGCCGCGCCACCCGGCGCCTGTACCGCGACGCGGGCCCGAATCACCGAGACTTTACCGAAGCGGGAGTCGCACTAGAAGGGCAGCGGCGCCGATAGGGATTGGAGTACCGCCAGGCACGGCATCATCCCGACCCAGCACGGCGGAGAGCCGGGATCGCTCTCCAATCTCGACGCGATCCCGGATCGGCCTGCGGCCGTCCGGGATGACGCCTTGGAAGGCCTTAGCCCCTCACAGCCCCTCGAACAGCGCGGTCGACAGATAGCGCTCGGCGAAGGAGGGGATAATGACGACGATGGTTTTGCCCTCGTTCTCCGGCCGCGCGCCGATCTCCAGAGCCGCCGCGATGGCCGCGCCGGAGGAGATGCCGACCGGGATGCCCTCGAGCCTTGCGACGGCGCGGGCGGTCTCGAAGGAGGTCTGGTTGCTGACCGTGACCACCTCGTCGATCACCGAGCGGTCCAGCACCTCCGGCACGAAGCCGGCGCCGATGCCCTGGATCTTGTGCGGGCCGGGCTGGCCGCCGGAGAGCACGGGGCTGTCCTCCGGCTCCACCGCGACCATGCGCAGGCCGGCCTTGCGGGGCTTCAACACCTGGCCGATGCCGGTGATGGTGCCGCCGGTGCCGACGCCGGAGACCACCACGTCGACCTCGCCATTGGTGTCGTTCCAGATCTCCTCCGCCGTGGTGCGGCGGTGGATCGCCGGGTTGGCGGGGTTGCGGAACTGCTGCGGGATGATGGCGTCCGGCAGTTCCTTCACCAGCTCCTCGGCGCGGGCGACGGCGCCGCGCATGCCCTGCGCCGCCGGGGTCAGCACCAGCTCGGCGCCGAGCAGCGCCAGCATCTTGCGGCGCTCGACCGACATCGATTCCGGCATGACCAGGATGAGCCGGTAGCCATGCGCCGCCGCCACGAAGGCGAGCGCGATGCCGGTATTGCCCGAGGTCGGCTCGACCAGCACGGTCCCCGGCCTGATCAGGCCCGCCTCTTCCAGCGACTGGATCATCGAGACGCCGATGCGGTCCTTCACGCTGCCGATCGGGTTGAAGAATTCGAGCTTGGCGAGGATGCGCGCCTTCACCCCGCGCTCGGCCGGGAGCCGGTTGAGCTGCACGAGCGGCGTGTCGCCGATGGTCTCGGTGATCGAGGAATAGATGCGCCCCCGCCCGACCTTCGCGGCGGGAACGGAGGAAAGGGTCGCGGCCTCGGCCATGGGTGTCTCCAGCGCATGCGGGGCATGGTTGGTCCGTAACCCCGTTATTGGCGTTCAGTTTTCCCCGACATCGCTAGCCTATTCACGATTTAATGTCGAGGAAATAAAAAATAAACAGATTTATATAGTGAAATCTATGCCTTCCGGCATGCCCTTGCGCAGCGTGTTCTGCGCCGCGACGCGGCAGAGGTCCTCCACCGTCACCCCGTCGAGCGCCGCCTCGAAGGCGCGCTCGGCCTCGGCGACGGCCGGCTGGACGATGTCGCGCACGATGGGCGGGGAATTGTCCATGGCGACCTCGCCCTCGGCCTCGACGACGCGCACCACCTCGGCAACGGTGATGCGGCGGCGCTCGCGGGCGAGTTCATAGCCGCCGCGCGGGCCGCGCACCCCCTTCAGTACGCCGGCATGCACCAGTGCCTGCAGCACGGGTTCGAGATGGCGGGGCGGCAAGTCATGGCGCGCGGCGAGCGCCTTGGCGGCGACGGGCGTACCCCGCGCATGCAGGGCGACGTCGACCACGGCGGCGATGGCGAGCAGACTCTTGTCGGAAAGGCGCGGCATGCATCATCGCTAACGTGAGATTGCCCGTCCGTCGAGCCCCGTGGAGCCGAAACCACCGGCCCCGCGTGTTGTTTCCTCCAAATTCCCGGTTCTGACAAGCTGAACTCGCGTCACCGGGGCGACGACGAGCTGGGCGATGCGCTGGCCGCGCGCCAGCACCACGGGCGATTCGCCAAGATTGACCAGCAGCACCTTCACCTCGCCACGATAGTCGGCGTCGACCGTGCCGGGAGCATTGAGCACGGTGAGCCCCTGCTTCAGGGCGAGGCCCGAGCGCGGGCGCACCTGCGCCTCGTAGCCTTCCGGCAGCGCGAGGCACAGCCCGGTCGGCACGGCGGCGCGGGCGAGCGGGGCGAGGGTGAGCGGCTCGTCCTCGGGGAGCGCGGCGACGAGGTCGAGCCCGGCGGCGCCCGACGTGGCATAGTCCGGCAGCGGCAGGCCCTCGCCATGTGGCAGCACGCGGACGGGAACGGTCACGCTCACGAGGCGGCCTCCGCCGGGCCGAGCACATCGGCGATGCGGGCGATCAGGCGATCGGCCACCTCCGCCTTGGAGGCGCGCGGCCAGTCCTCCACGCCCTCCTCGGAGACGAGGTGAACGAGGTTCTCGTCGCCACCCATCACCCCGCCCTCGATGCCGCTGCGCGACGAGACGTCGTTGGCGAGGATCCAGTCGCAGCCCTTGCGCAGCCTTTTCGCCTGCGCATGGGCGACGACGTTCTCGGTCTCGGCGGCGAAGCCGACGACGAGGCGTGGGCGGCGGTTGGCGAGGTGGGAGACGGTGGCGAGGATGTCGGGATTTTCCGTCAGCGCCAGAGCGGGGATGGCGTTACCGTCCTTCTTCATCTTCTCGCCGGCTTCGGCTGCAGTACGCCAGTCGGCGACGGCTGCCGCGAAGATGGCGGCATCGACCGGCAGCGCCGCCTCCACCGCCGCCAGCATCTGCCGCGCGGTCTCGACATGGCGCACCTCGACGCCGGCGGGATCGGGAAGAGTCACCGGGCCGCAGACCAGCGTCACCTGCGCGCCGGCCCGCGCCGCGGCGGCGGCGATGGCGTGGCCCTGCTTGCCGGAGGACCGGTTGGCGATGTAGCGCACCGGGTCGATCGGTTCATGCGTCGGGCCGGAGGTGACGAGCACATGCCGCCCCTTGAGCGGGCCCGTGGCCGCGATGAGCTTCTCGACCGCGGCGACGATCTCCAGCGGTTCGGCCATGCGGCCCGGCCCGTCCTCGCCGCGCTCGGCCATGGCGCCGGCATTCGGCCCGACGAAGGCGGCGCCGTCGGCGGCGAGCCGGGCGGCGTTGCGCCGTGTCGCGGCATGGCTCCACATCAGGGGGTTCATCGCCGGAGCCAGCAGGATCTTCTTGTCGCTGGCGAGCAGCACGGCGCTGGCGAGGTCGTCGGCGAGGCCATGCGCCATCTTCGCCATCAGGTCGGCGGTCGCCGGCGCGACGATGATGAGGTCGGCCTCGCGCGAGAGCCGGATATGGCCGACATCGTGCTCGGCCTCGCGGTCGAACAGCTCGGTGAAGACCTGGCCGTGCGAGAGCGCCCCGGCGGCGAGCGGGGTGACGAAATGCTGCGCGGCGCCGGTCATGATCACGCGCACCGACGCGCCGCGTTCCTTCAGCCGGCGGATCAGGTCGAGGCTCTTATAGGCGGCGATGCCCCCACCTATGACGAGCAGAATACGCTTGTGAGCGAGCATCGATTGTCCCTGCTGCCGGCCAGATTACGGCTATAGCGCAGCCGTCAAGCGGCGCACAGAGGCTATGCCGGGTTCCGGCCGGCAATGACAATGTGAAGCTGGAAGGCGCCAGGCCCTCTTATTCGGCCGGGCCAGCGTGACGGTTAGCGTTGCGCCGGTCATGATCGGCGAGTCGCACAGCACCGTAGGCGCCCGCCAGCAAGATGACCGGCACGCCCACCAGAATGTACCACTGCAACAGGGTCATGGCTCTGGCCTCCTTACGGCTGAAGCCTGCCGAGAATTCGTCTCACAGCATAATGTAAGGCGGCGCCGACCAAAAGCCAAACGAGGCTTACGGCGATCGCAAACCCGCCGCTGATCGGTCCGGGGACCCCGAAAGTGAAGGCAATCAGCGGAGCCACGACGCCGGCGACGACGGTGCCGGCCGCCACCGTGTTGACCAGTGTCGCGAGATATTTGGTCCGCTCATTATGCACGAGACTCACCGGCCTGCCCCTTCCTCAGAACAGCAGGTGCCCCGCCAGCAGTGCCGCGATCACCCAGAGCGCGACGGTCATCCAGCGGTTGCCGCGCCCTTCCGCCCGGCCGATGGCGTCCATCGTCTCGGGCGCCAGCGCCAGCCCGTTGCGCGTCGCCGCATCCAGCTGGCTGGCGATGCGCTGGCCCTGCGCCACGAGGTCGGGCAGCGTCTGCAGCGAGCGGCCGAGCGCCCCCAGCCCGTCCGCCATTTCCTCGATCCGCCCCACCGGCCCGAGATTGCGCTCGATCCATGTGCGCACCACCGGCTCGGCGGTCTTCCACATGTCGAGATGCGGGTCGAGCGTGCGCGCCACGCCCTCGACCACCACCATGGTCTTCTGCAGCAGCAGCAGCTCGGGCCGGGTCTTCATGTCGAACAGCGCCGTCACCTCGAACAGCAGGGTGAGCAGCTTCGCCATGGAGATCTGGTCGGCGCGGCGCGAATGGATCGGCTCGCC
>Ga0182748_1004482_pt1 | contig 11045 bp, 11 predicted proteins | sample eDN3rd37CKraftOP_FD_128877 | JGI IMG/M metagenome (GOLD analysis project Ga0182748, IMG submission 128877) | Enriched Organic Plus compost microbial communities from Emeryville, California, USA - eDNA 3rd pass 37_C Kraft OP (version 2) (version 2) ...
GACAGGACCGGAATGCGGGTCGTGTGGGACCTGTGCCATTACGGCTGGCCTCCCGACATCGACATCTGGTCCACCGAATTTCCCGATCGCTTCGCCGGGTTTGCCGCCGCCATGGCCACCGTGGTGCGTGACGCCACGGCCGAGACGCCCTATTACTGCCCGGTGAACGAGATCTCGTTCTGGGCCTGGGCCGGGGGCGATATGCGATTGTTCGCGCCGGCCGCGGCCCGCCGCGGCATGGAGCTGAAGCGTCAATTGGTGCGGGCTGCCATAGCCGGATTGCGCGCGATCCGCGATGTCGACCCCCGGGCGCGGATCGTCACCGTCGACCCGCTGATCCACGTCGAACCCAAATCACCCCGTGCGCGGAGCCGGGCCGCGCATGCCCGATCGGCGCAGTACGAGGCGTGGGACATGCTGGCGGGAACACTGCATCCCGAGCTGGGCGGAGGACCGGACTGCCTGGACATCATGGGCGTGAACTACTACTCGGACAACCAGTGGGTTCTGAACGGCGCCACCATCGAGCAGGGCGACCCGCGGTACAGGCCCTTCCGCAACATGCTGGCCGAGACCTATCATCGCTACCGGCGTCCGCTCTTCGTTGCCGAAACGGGCGCCGAGGGGACAAGACGGCGGCCCTGGTTTCAATACGTCTGCGACGAAACCTGCGCGGCATTGGAAGCGGGCGTGCCGGTCGAAGGCATCTGCCTGTATCCGGTCACCGACTATCCCGGCTGGGCGGACGAGCGGCATTGCGAGTGCGGCCTGCTCGGGAACATCGACGCCCATGGCTTGCGGCCCGTGCATCGCCCCCTGGCCGAAGAGCTGTCTTTCCAGATCAAGCGATTTGCCCGCGTCCGGCGAGCTTTCGCAGCACCGCCGCAGCATGGCGGCCCCGCGGCGCTCATCAGGGACGGAACGGGCCATAAAGGAGGGCCATGACCTCGAGCCGCCTGCCCGGCCGCCCTTGGCCTTTCCTGCTCAAATACGTCCGTGCCCGCCGCTGGCAGTTCGCAGGGCTGGCGCTGCTGGTCGTGGGCGCTGGGTCCTGCGCGGTGGCGGTTCAATACGGCATGAAGCTGATCGTGGACGCCATGGCCCAAACCGACAGGCAGGCGGCGGCCGTGTGGCCGCCCCTGGTGATGTTCTTGAGCCTGATCGCGTTGGAGAATGTATTGTGGCGCTGTAGCGGATGGCTGGGCTGCCGGGTCATCGTGGCCACCGGCGTCGACATCCGGGTGGATCTGTTCGAGCATCTCATCGGACATCCCATGCGCTATTTCGCCAGGCACATGGCGGGCTCGCTCAGCAGCCGCATCACGGCGACGGCGGGCTCGACCGGCGCGATACTGAGCCGCCTCGTCTGGAATATATCGCCGCCCGCCGTGGATTTCATCGGCGCCGTGGTCGTCCTGACTCTCGTCGATTACCACATGGCGTTGGCGCTCATCGCCTTCGTCGCCGTGGTCGCGGCCATCATCATAGGCTTCGGCGTGCGGGGGCGGCCGCTACACCGTGCGTATGGCCGGGAAGCCGCCTCGGTGGGCGGCGAACTGGTCGACACCGTCTCCAACGTCTGGACCATCAAGGCGTTCTCGTCTCGTGAGCGTGAACGCGAGCGCCTGGCGGGGGCCTTCGGGATCGAAGCCCAGGCCCAGCGCAGAAGCTGGATGTACCTCGAAAAAGCACGGGTCATTCACGACATCTGCCTTTGGGCCATGGCCGGCGTCATGCTCACATGGGCCATCCACTCGTGGCAGGCGGCAGCCATATCCGCCGGAGACGTCGTGCTGGTCAGCGCCCTCACCTTCCGCATCCTCCATGGTTCGCGCGATCTGGCGCTCGCCCTGGTGGAAACGTCGCAGGAATATGGTGTCGTCGCGGAAATGCTGGAAGTGATAGGCGAGCGTCACGCCTTCTCGGACAACCCGGGAGCTTCATCCATACGCCCCAGGGAAGGCCGCGTCGAATTCCGCGGCGTATGGTTCCGCTACCCCGAGGGAGAGCCCCTGTTCAAGGGCCTGGACCTGGTGATTCCCGCCGGGCAGAAGCTGGGGCTGGCCGGCCCTTCGGGCAGCGGGAAGTCGACCCTGCTGGCGCTGATACAGCGCCTGGACGATGTGCAGGAGGGGCAGGTGCTGATAGACGGGACGCCGGTGACGCAGATGAGGCAGGACAGCCTGCGCGAAGGCATCGCGGTGGTGCCCCAGGACATCAACCTGTTCCACCGCTCGGTCATGGAGAACATCCGCTACAGCCGCCCGGAAGCCAGCGATGAAGAGGTCTACGTCGCCGCCCGCCACGCGCGGTGCGACGATTTCATACGCCAATTGAGGCACGGCTACGACACCATCATCGGCGAGCGGGGCATCACCCTGTCCGGCGGCCAACGCCAGCGCCTGGCCATCGCACGCGCCTTCCTCAAGGATGCGCCCGTGCTGCTGCTGGACGAAGCCACCTCGGCCCTGGACACGCAATCGGAGCGAGCGGTGCAGCACGCGTTGCAGGACCTGATCCAGGGGCGCACCGTCATCGCCGTCGCCCATCGCCTGTCCACGCTCGCCGGTTTCGACCGCATCGTCATGCTGGTCGACGGGGCGATCATGGAGGACGGCTCGCCCGAGGCCCTGCTGGGGCGCGACAGCCTGTTCCGCTCGCTGTGGCAGGCGCAATCGAACCTGCGCCAGGCCAGCGCCTATTGACGCTGCGCGGCCGGCGCCGGCCCTGTGGCGGCTTATTTCTTGTCTTGCCGCTCGTTCAGCGCACGCGCGGCCTTGAGATGTTCCTGCAACTTGGGCAGCGTCTTAGAGGCCATGGCCTTGACGTCGGGGTCCTGCGCTTCCCGGCTGGCCTTTTCAAACATCTCGACGGTGGCCTCGTGCGATGCGACGCCGATGCGATTCACATACATGGCGTCGAAGGCGCCGCCCGTCAGGGCTTTCATGCCGGTCACTTCGGTCCGCTGCATGACGGAAGGCTCTGTGGGAGGAGTAAGCTTCTTGTCCCCCGCCAGCTTCTTCGCCTCCTCCAGCATCTTGCCGTGGTCTTCGATCATCATCTGCGCAAAATCTTTGACTTCCTGGTTCTCGGTCTTTTCCAAAGCCAGCTTGCTGCCTTCGATCTCGGCGTAGCTGCCCTGGATGGCATTTTCGAGAAAGCGTTGGTCTTCATCGCTCAGCTCGGACCGATTTCTATCTTCAGCCGCCGTCGCACCGGGCTGCGATTGCACAGCGGCTCCGGGCGCCGGTTGCGATGGCGAAGCGGCAGGACCTTGCTGTGTGGATTGGGCATGAGCGCCCAAGCCGGTCAAAGCAAGACTGCATGCAAAAACGAGTGTGGAATGCTTCATGGCGTGTCCTTGAAAAGTGTGGTGTGGCCCGGTGCGAAACCACTGACAGCAACCCATGTACCCGCGCGGCGATTCGACCGAGGAATCAATTTCCGGCCTAAGCATATTCATCGAGCCGACTCCGACCTGATGTGTCCTACCTTGGCCGGCAGGTCGTTCCACTCCGGCTTCTGGGCGAAACTGGTGCGCATGTAATTCACCAGCGTCGCGATTTGCCGGTCGCTCAAGCTGTGCCGGAACGGCGGCATATAGCCCAGGTCGTCGTTCGCGGGAGACTGCACGCCGTCGAGGATATGGCGCACCACGTTGTCAGGCTCATCGAGATATAGCGACGTGCTGAACCAAAGCTGCGGCTGCACGCCGAATGTCGCCGGGCCGTCGCCTCCGTGGTGGCAGGCAAGGCATGCCGAGGCAAACAGCCTTGCTCCTTCCGTAACGGGGGGTGAAAGCGTTGCTGCAGCCTGCGTCCTGCGCTCCGTTTCCGCGGGCTCCGCTTGCTTGCCGCCGCCATCGGCGTTGCCGTTGCCGAGCGATGCAAGGTAGGTGGCCAGCGCCCGGGTGTCGGTCTCCGATATCCGGGCGGTGCCCTCGCGGACAACGGGCGCCATCGATCCCGCCGCCGCCCCATGCGCCTCGTCAAAACCGTAGCGAAGATAGTTGAACAGCGCTTCCCGCGTCCAGGCGACAGGCGCCGGCGACTCCTTATTGAGGGCCGGGGCTATCCAGCCTTCCGCCTCGCCCCCGGCCAGATAGTGCTTTCCTTCTTTCTCGGCTCCCAGGGCATTGCGCGGCGAATGGCATGCGGCGCAGTGGCCCGCCGCGCGCGCCAGATAGTTGCCGCGATTCCATTCCTCGGACTCCCCCTCCACAGGCTCGATCGGATCGCGGTCCAGGAACAGCAGATTCCAGCCCGCCATCAAGGGGCGGATATTGAATGGAAACGGCAGCTCCGTCTCGGGCGGCTCGGCCCGCACCGCGGGCTGCATCATGATGTACGCGTACAGCGCCTCCATATCGTCCGGACTGAGGTGGGTGTAGTAGGTGTATGGAAACGCGGGATAGAGATAACTGCCATCGCGCGCCACGCCATGGCGCATCGCACGGTCGAAAGCGTCGAATGACCACGCTCCTATGCCCGTTTCGGGATCGGGCGTGATGTTGGTGGTATAGATGGTGCCGAAGGGCGTTTCCATGGGTAGGCCGCCGGCGTTGCGCCGGCCGTTCGGGGTCGTGTGGCAGACGACGCACAGGCCCGCCGCCGCGATGTTCCTGCCCCGTTGCAATTGCTCTTCCGGAAAGCTGCCTTGGGGCTGTACGGGCTCGATCGCGGGCTTCCACACGTAGGCGAAAAGCGCCGCCGCCAGTACGATCACGATGATCAATGTCCAAAGCAGGAAGGTGGCGCGTCGAGATTTCATGCCTTTCCCTCCTTATGGGCAGACAGCGCCGCCTTTACTCTTTCGGGCGTGAACGGCGCCTCTCTCAGCCTCACCCCGGTCGCATCGAAAATGGCGTTCGCAATCGCCGCCGCCCCCGGCACCGATGCCGACTCTCCCGCTCCGAGCGGCGGATTGCCATTGTCGGGCATCAGCACGACATCGATATCGGGTATCTCGCGAAAGGAGATAATCGGATAAGCGCCCCATTCGAGATCGGCCACCCCCTGCTCGTCGAAAGAGACCGACTCCTTCAGTGTGCGGCTGATCGCCTGGATGACGTTGCCGTGGAGCTGATGCGTGACGCCGGCGGGATTGACCATCATGCCGCAGTCCTGTCCCACCACGGCTTTGCGGACGCGGACATAGCCTGTTTCGGGGTCCACCTCCACTTCCACGGCCCATGCACACCATGACGCGCCCACACCGGGGAACGCACCGTGCACATATCGGTGCTGAGCGAAGCCACGGCCGCGCAGCAGGCCGTCGTCGCTGCGGCCTTTATTCTCGTGCGCCGGCCTCGGCGTCCAGCCCGCGCGCTCCGCCACCGCCTTGACCAAGGCGATGGGGCGCTCGTCTTCCATGAAGCGTAGACGAAACGCCACCGGATCGGCCTTTTCCGCGGCCGCAAGCTCGTCGATGAAAGACTCATGGGCGAAGACATTGGGCAGGGCCGCCACACCCCGTATCCATGACGCCCGCACGATAGGCGCCATGTCCAGCGCCTCGATGTCCGTGTCCGAACAGCGGTATTGCGGTATGGCCGTCCGGTCGCCCATTTCGAACACAACGGGCACGTTGGACTGCTTGCCCAGCATCAGCAGGGGAAGGACGGGCGATCCGTTGGAGGGGTAACGGGTCGTGAACTTGTAAGCGAGGGTGTTCTCGCCGCTGATCCCGCCCTCGACCTCCATCAGCTGCGCAGTGCCTTTGGGCTCCCAGGCGTGCTCTTCCTCGCGCATCAACTGCACGCGAACGGGGCGCGCAAGATGGTGCGCCAGCAATGCGGCTTCGGCGGCGGCGTCGTCGGCGCAATTGCGCCCATAGCAACCCGAAGCCTCCATTCGCACCACCCGTATCTTTTCCTCGGGCAGGTCGAGCAACTCGGCAATGTCGGTATGCAGATTGTGCGGGTTCTGGGAGCCGGTCCAGACCGTGAGCAAGTCGTCCGCCCAGCTTGCCAGGCCACAGGACGGCCCGATAGAGGCGTGCATTTGATATGGCCAGACATAGGTGGCGCGCAATGTTCCACGCACGTTCTTCAAGGCGGCGTCGACGTCGCCCTTCTGCTCCAGTGGCCGTACCTTGTCGGGATTCGCTCTGAGCGCCTCGGCCAGATCGGACAGATCCTGCAGCGGCGGAGGCGGCTTCCAGGTGATCTTGAGCGCGCGCGCCGCGTCAATGGCGTCTTCTTCGCGCTTTGCCACCACGGCGACAAAATCCTTGATGGCCACCACGTCGACGAGCGTGTCGATGTGCGCGACGGAATCCTTGTCCACCGACTCCAGGCTGGCGCCCACCATGTCGCCTCCGTCTCGTCCCCGATACGGCGGACGGACGACGCGCGCATGGAGCATGCCGGGTACGCGCATGTCGTGCACATAGATGAGGCCGCCGGTCAGTTTCGCCGGAATGTCGACCCGAGGCACGGGCTTGCCCACGAAGGCGTATTCGTCCGGGTCCTTCAGCGGTACGTCCTCGGACAACTCCATCGAGAACGTTTCTCCCGCGACCAGCTCGCCGTACGACAGGCCCGGCCCTCCGTCGCCGGCTGAAATCACGCCGTCGCGCACGTTCAAGCTGTCGGCGGGCACGCCCAGCCTGCGTGAAGCCTGATCGATGAGGAACTGCCTGGCCTGCGCGGCCGCCCTGCGCATCGGAACCGCCGACGACTGCACCGAGGCGCTGGCGATGGTGGGTCCCTGGTTCGGCGTGCGGTCGGTATCGCCCAGCACCATCGAAACGCGCTCCAGGGGCACGTAGAGCTCATCGGCGACGATCTGGCTGAACGCCGTTCGTATCCCCGTTCCCAGGTCGACGTGCCCGTTGCAAGCCACAACCTTGCCTTCGGCCGTTATGGCAATGAAAGAATCCACCTGGTTCTTGGGCACGAGCTGCGACCCGGCGTCCATCGCGGGCCCGGCCGCCATGGCCCTGCGCATGGAGAGAGGCATTGCAAACGAAATCAGCAGGCAGCCGGTTCCTTTGAGGAAGGTACGGCGTGACGCCCGGACGGGCGGCGCGGCAACAGTCATAGGCTTGTCCATCATCAACTAGTTTCTTTGGCGGCAGGCGGCGCGCCGGCCTGCCCGGCATCCTCGACGGCCTGGCGCACGGCGGCCAGGATCTCCATATGGGTTCCGCAGCGACATAAATTGAATGCCAGTTCACGCCTGATCTCGTCTTCACTGGGAGACGGATTGCGATTCAGCAAAGCCCGTGTGGTCATCACCATTCCGTTGATGCAGTATCCGCATTGGGCGGCCTGATGCTCGATGAAGGCTTGCTGGATGGGATCGGGCGAGCCGCTGCCGCCCAGCCCCTCGAGAGTCGTTATCTCGCGTCCCACCATGCCCGACACCGGCGTGAGACAGGAGCGGGCAGCCTTGCCGTCCACCAGCACCGTGCATGCGCCGCACTCGCCCAGGCCGCAGCCGTACTTCGGGCCGTTCAGTTCCAGGTCGTTGCGCAAGACGTAGAGCAGCGGCGCGTCAGGCCTGACGTCCAGCTCATGGTCCGCTCCATTCACATTGATAGTCAATCTTCTAGTAGGCATAAATGATGTGGTTGGTTTGCTTTTTAGTTCTACGGTTCCTTGGGCCTGACGACGCCGCCGCCGTTGGGCGCACCGGACTTGGCTGCGTCGCCGTTCTTCGATACGCCCGACTCCGTGGCCGTGCTGCCGCCGTCGCTGCTTTCCACCTGGTCGTCGCCCCTTTCATCGCCCTCGGTGTGCCGCGCCGCATGATCCTCGGAATGCGCGTCGCCGGCCTTACCGCTGCCTGACTGACGCGCTTCGGCGTCGCCGGCCGCTTTGCCCCGATGCTCGCCCGCCGGCCCGTCAGCTCCGGCAGGATGAGCGCCATGGGCGCCGTGGGCGTAACCCACGCCGGCGAAAGCGATGAAAACACTACAACCGGCTGCCAAAAATAGCTTGTTCACGAGCCGCTCCTATAAAGCATTGCCTGCGCGAAAGGCGATTCCTGGCGCGAAAGGCACGACTGGTACGGCGCAGGGCAGCAAGCGACGTTCCTGCTTGCAGCGGCTTCGTGACAATGCGACGCCTCGCTTGCTGATGGCATCCGGGTCCACAAGCGATGTATAACTACAGATGGACGACAAACCTTGCCTTCGCCCGGACGCCGCTCTTCTTACACTGGAGAATCGCCATGCGCAGCAAAAACACCATTTGCCTCTGGTACGACGGCGCCGCGCTGGACGCCGCGACCTTCTACGCACAAACCTTCCCGGACAGTTCTGTCGGAATCGTTCTTCGCGCGCCGGGCGACTTTCCGTCGGGCAAGCAGGGCGACGTGCTCACGGTCGAGTTCACGGTAATGGGCATACCTTGCCTGGGCCTGAACGGCGGGCCGGCATTCAAGCACAACGAAGCGTTTTCATTCCAGGTCGCCACCGACGATCAGGCCGAGACAGACCGCTTGTGGAATGCGATTGTGGACAACGGAGGCCAGGAAAGCGCCTGCGGCTGGTGCAAGGACAAGTGGGGCCTGTCGTGGCAGATCACGCCGCGGGTCCTGATGGAAGCGATCAACGACCCCGATCCCGCAGCCGCCAAGCGCGCCTTCAAAGCCATGATGGACATGCGCAAGATCGACATCGCCACGATCGAAGCGGCCCGGCGGGGCTGAAAACTCGAGGCGGGCTAGCGGCGAACAACGTCACCGCATCATATCTGCAGCTCGGCTTCCGCCGGTTTTGAAGCCAAACCGTCAAGCCGGCCAAATGGCCGACGGCCTGTTCTGACATCCGCCTTTCGGCCTATATTGCAAAGCTCGTTCTCGAGCTCGTCATTGGGACATGTTCACGCAAGCGCCGAAAACATACGGGCCATCCTCCCCAATGGAGGCCATGCCTTCCACGCCCTGCGCCCGCGTACATGGTGTAAACACTGATATGACACGGCTGTATACCCGCGAATGATCGCCGTACTATATAGACGTTGGCAGCGGCAATTGGGAGGACAGGAATGGAACGCTTCGAGCATATCGAGGGAACCTGGCGCCGGCCCCCACTGGATATAAACGACGTGCCCAAAGAATTCATAGAATGGTGGCGCACAGTACCGCAGGAATGCCGCCACCTGTATCTCTACGGAGGCATGTATTCCATGGTCGTTGCTTTCAAGAAAGGCCAGCAAGTCGAAGCAGAGCGGCTGCAACTACAGATCGACCGCCTGACCAAAGCGCTGGATTCGACATTGACCTACGTGCAAAGCCATCAAAGTACGGGCTCCCAGAAAGGCGAAATGGAGCACATCGTGCACGATGCGCTCGTGGCATTGAAGCGCTAGCGATACGGCTGCTTCCAAACAGCTATGAAACGCCCTTTTTCCGGGTGACGGCGACCAGCGCCACGCCCATCGCAATCAGGCTCGCGGCCGGGATCAAACCCGCGGGGGGCGCCTCTTTTTGCACATAGATCGCCACGGGCACGGCCACCACCGCGCCGACCGAGCCGAGCAGGCTCAGCAAGATCGGGCCACTGATTTTCTGCAGCAGAAAAAGCACCTGGAATTGGGCTGCGAACACCAGCCCCTGCAATATGATCAGCAGGGCGGGCAGGCCGCTATTCAGAGGCGCCGCCAGAGATTGGCCGGGCATCAAGCCCACCAGGAGCAGCATGATTGTAGCCGCGAGCAACATGCCGGACGCGAGCGCTTGCGCGGAAACCCCAGGGGGCCAACGCAGCGTCCTGTACAGATTGCCGACGGCCAGCAGCAGCGGCCCCAGCAGAACCAGGAACGCCCAGGCAAGGTCGGCATCCGGAGCCGCCTGCTGGCTCACCGCCAGAATGCCCGCCCCCGCCAGAGCGGCGACGACTCCCATCGCGCGGGCCGCCTGGAAACCTTCCATGCCGAGAGCGAGCGCGCCCGCGTACGTGAGCAGCGGCGGCAAAGTAATCGTCAGCGCCACGAAGCTGGCGCCCACGTGCGGAACGGCCGCAAAGAAAACGAAATTCGGTCCGGCGACGCCGACCAGCGCGGACACCGCATAGTATCGAAGGCTGCGCGAATCGACTGGAGGCAGATCGCGACGCAACAATGCCACCGAGAACAAAGCCGCCGTTGCCACCACCAGCGACCACGTAAGAAACGCCAGCGGCGTGAGCCCAACGCCGCCCGCCAGTTTGACCAGATTGGTGGTCAGCCCCAGCAAGGCCCCTCCTCCGAAGAGGAGAATCAGGGGCAGTAAACGCAGGCTCTTGCCTCGTCGGGGGATAGGCTGGGTGGGCATTCGGAATGGTGAAATATTATCTTGGCATCAAGATAATAGACCATTGCCTTTCATTTCAGATACGTGCGCAGAATCTTCATAAGCGATTCGATCTCCGCATCCGGATCGACGATCGCGCGAGGAATTTCCTCTTTCGAGGCGCCGAACAACTCGCGCAGATGGCTGTCGAGAACTTCAGCCATCAAACCGTTCGCCGCGCCGCGAAGCGCGGCGATCTGCTGGAGCAGCAAGCTGCAATCCGTTCCTTCCTCTACCGCCCGCTCAAGGGCCTGGACCTGGCCCTTGATGCGGCGAAGGCGCATGACGGCGCGCCTTTTGTCCTCTACGGAGTGAGGCATGAGGTATCGCTAGTAATTGATCACCGTGCGAATGGACTTGCCCTCGTGCATGAGGTCGAATGCCTCGTTGATGTCGTCCAGATCGCGCGTGTGCGTGACGAACGGAGCCAGATCGATGTCTCCCTTCATGGCGTCCTCGACCATGCCGGGCAGTTGGGAACGCCCCTTGACGCCGCCGAAGGCGGTGCCCAGCCAGCGCCGGCCGGTGACGAGCTGGAACGGACGGGTGGAGATTTCCTGGCCCGCGCCCGCCACGCCGATGATGACCGACTGGCCCCAGCCCCGGTGCGCGCACTCGAGTGCGGCGCGCATGACATTGACATTGCCGATGCATTCGAAGGAGTGGTCCACGCCCCATTCGGTCATCTCGACGATGACTTGCTGGATGGGCTTGTCGTGATCCTTCGGGTTGATGCAGTCGGTCGCGCCGAACACTTTGGCCAGC
>Ga0182748_1004483_pt1 | contig 11042 bp, 9 predicted proteins | sample eDN3rd37CKraftOP_FD_128877 | JGI IMG/M metagenome (GOLD analysis project Ga0182748, IMG submission 128877) | Enriched Organic Plus compost microbial communities from Emeryville, California, USA - eDNA 3rd pass 37_C Kraft OP (version 2) (version 2) ...
CCTGATGCACGGCCAGGAATTCATGACCGCCGTCCAGTACGAATTGCCGGTCGTAATCGCGATCGTCGACAACGGCATGTACGGCACCATCCGCATGCATCAGGAGCGGGAATATCCCGGCCGCGTTGTTGCGACTGCGCTGAAGAATCCGGACTTCGCCGCCTATGCACGCGCGTTCGGCGGCTTCGGCGTCACCGTCGACAAGACCGCGGATTTTCCCGCGGCTTATGAGGCGGCGCGCGCATCCGGCCTGCCGTCCATCATCCACCTCAAGGTCGATCCGCGCGTGATCACCCCCGTCGCGACGATCGAGTCCATCCGCCAGAAGGCGCTGAGCGGGAAGTAGGTCGGGACATCCGAGGCGCTGATTGTTGTGCTCTCTCCCCTTTGGGGGAGAGGGCAATGATGCACCTGCCGCAAACGCGGTCGGGTGAAGGGCTCGCGCTTAGACTGCCCTTCACGGGGCGCCAGCGCATCCCTCGCTTGCCTCAATCTCGTGAATCATGATTCACTCTATCCATGCCGTACCGGCGCACACCGCATGTTGCCCGCAAGCAGGCTGCCCGCCAGCAGGCGATCGTCGGCGCGGCACGGGATGCCGCGCTGGAAGGCGGAATGGCGGCGGTCCAGGTGGCGCAGGTCGCCGAGCGCGCCGGCATCGCCACCGGCACGGTCTATCGCTATTTCCCCTCCAAGGCTGACCTGATCACGGCCGTCATCGGCGGCCTCGCCGAGCGCGAAGTGACCGCCATCCGCAATGCCGGAAAGGCAGCGCCCGGGCCGTTGTCGGCCCTGGCCGCCGCGATCGCGACCTTCGCGGTGCGCGCGCTCCGGCAACGCAAGCTGGTCTGGGCGGTGATCGCGGACCCTGCGGAAACAGAGATCGAGGCGGTGCGCGTCGCGTTCCGCCGCACGCTCGCCGAAGAATTCGAAACGCGCATCGCGGCTGCGATGCAGGCTGGCTACCTGCCCGCGCAGAACGTCAAGCTCGCGACCGCGGCGCTGATCGGCGCGATGGTGGAAGGCCTGATCGGACCGCTTGCGCAGGACGGCGAGGATGATCCGGTGCGCGTTCGCGACGCGGTGCAGGCGATGACGCTTCTGTCATTGCGTGCGCTGGGTGTGGTCGATGCCCGCGCCCGCGGCCTCGTGGTGCAGATCGCGCTGCCGGCAGCGGACGAGAAGGTGAGCTGATCGCGCGCCGAAGCGCCGCCGCGCGCGTTCAGCGTTCGGTATTTTCGACCAGCCACTGCGCGACAGCGCGCAGCCCCTGATCGGGATTGTCGGCATGTCGATCGTAGATCGCGATCTGGCGATCGGCCGAGGTGCCTTCCTCGATGATCCGGCGGCAATGCAGGATGCTGTCGAGACAGCCCAGCGCCTCGGCGTCCGGCGCGACCTCGGCCAGAACATCCTCCAGCATTTCGGCGACGCTGATCGAGCCGGTGCCCTCGATCCGGGCGAAGGAGCCCCGCACCCCGTAACGCTGCGCGCGCCACTTGTTCTCGACCACGATCGCGCGGGTGATCGCATTCATGTCGCGGTTCTGCGACGGGTTGCGCGTCAGGCGCCGGGCGACGGCGCGGTACAGCGCCGCAATCGCCACCGCATCCTCGACGCGCGTGCACACATCGGGCGCGCGCAATTCCAGCGTCGGGTGCTTCAGCGAAGGCCGCACCGACCACCAGATGTAACTCGCGTCGGGGATCACGCCGGCCTGGACCAGCGCATCGATATAGGAATCAAACTCTTCCTGTGTCTTGAGAAGCTCGGGAATGCCGGTGCGCGGCAACTCGTCATAGGCGGCAAGCCGATAGCCAAGAAGGCCGGTCGGCTGCGAGCGCCAGAATGGAGACGATGTGGACAGCGCGATGAAAAGCGGCACATGCGGCAGCATCCGGGTCATCACATCGACCCGATCGTCGGGATTGGGCAATTCGACATGCACATGCATCCCGCACAGCATGTTGCGTCGGCCAATCATCTGCAGATCGTCCATCACGCTGTCATAGCGTTCGCCCAACGACTGCCGCGAGCGCTCCCAGACCGCGGTCGGGTGCGTGCCTGCGGCCATGATCGCCAAACCGTGAGCCCCCGCGATCGCCGCCAGGGTCCGCCTGAGGTCACGCAGATCGCTCGCCGCTGCGGCCATGTCGGTTTGCGGATCGGTGACGATCTCGATCTGCGACTGCAGAAATTCGCCGGTGACCTGTTTGCCGAGCGTTGCTTTCGCCGCCGCGAAGAAGCCGTCCGGCATCTTGCGTGCCACCGACCCCGTTTCGCGATCGACCAGGAAATATTCTTCCTCGATGCCGAAGGAATACGACATCCAAACTCCTTAACCGGACCAATGCGCAATCCTTTGCCCGCAACCGGCGAGGCGCAGGACGCGACCAATGCGTCAAATGCGATTAAGTTCCAAGCGGACGGTGTCAGTGCGACATCAGGATCGGAACCGTCATTGACTCCAGCATGCCCCGGGTCGCGCCGCCCAGTACGAAGTCGCGCAGCCGCGAATGGGCAAAGGCGCCCATCACGATCAGATCGGCATCGGCGTCCGCAGCATGCGAGAGAATGGCATTCGCGACGTCGATGTCGGGGGCGGGAAGACGGTTCAGTTCGGTGCGCAGGTTGTAGCGCGCGAGATGTTCGGCGATGTCCGCGCCGCTGACGTCGTTTTCGTCGAATTTTCCGGTGATGACGGTCAGCACCTGCACGTTGTTGGCCTTCGCGATCAGCGGCAGCGAGTCGCCGACGGCGCGCGCCGCGGCGCGGCTGCCGTCCCAGCAGACGATCACGCGCTTCACGGAAAAGCCGTCCTTCTGGATGTAGGGAACGACCAGCACCGGCCGGCCCGAGCTGAACAAAGCTGCCTCGATGATCTGGTGCGCGGAAACGTCGTCGTCCTCTCCCGGCTGCTTGACGACGACGAGATCATAGGGACGCGCCAGCGCGCCGAAGGTCTGGGCCGCGCCCGGTGCCGACGCCTCCGGAGTCAGCGTCTGCACCGAGAGCTGCGAACGCTTCGCCGCCGCCTCGAAATGTGACGCGGCCGCGGCGGCATCGCCGCGACTTTTTTCGAGGAGCGAGCGCAGAATGTCGGCGCCGCCGAGATCGGTCACAGCCGGTGGCCAGGGCGGATCGTAGGCGAAGGCGACGCCGGTCACGTGCGCGTCGAAGGCTTCCGCAACCGAAATTGCATAGCGCGCGGCGGGATCGTCGGTGGCCCCGGACGTCAGATTGACGACAATATCCTTGATCATGCAGCCCCCCAGTTTCATCGGCAATGACCTGAAGTCCGGCCGGACTTCAGGCAAAGGCGGGAAAAGCGGCGCGTATCTTGCGCTCTCGTCGGCGCGGCCGCAATTGGATAAAGTCTATGGACGAAGACCGACGACGGATTGATTTATGTCAGTGAGGATGCCCGACCCCGACCGCGCGGTATTGCTGCGGCGCGAAGCGATCGTCGCGGCGATGCGCGCGATCGTCCCCGGCGAAGGCGTGATCGCAGGCGAGCGCGAGATGCGTCCGTTCGAGACCGACGGGCTGACCGCGTATCGTCAATTGCCCCTCGTCGTGGTGCTGCCGTCAACGACGCAGCAGGTGGCGCAGGTTCTGCGGTATTGCCACGAGAACGATGTGAAGGTGGTACCCCGCGGCGCAGGCACGTCGCTGTCGGGCGGTGCTCTGCCGCTGGAGGACGGCATCCTGCTCGGCATGTCGAAATTCAACCGCATCCGCGAGATCGATTACGACAATCGCGTGGTCGTGGCTGAGCCGGGTGTGACCAATCTCGGCATTTCAAACGCGGTGGCGGAGCGCGGCTTCTATTATGCGCCCGATCCCTCGTCGCAGATCGCCTGCACCATCGGCGGCAATGTCGCGGAGAATTCGGGCGGCGTGCATTGCCTGAAATACGGCATGACCACGAACAACGTGCTTGGCGTCGAGATGGTGCTGATGACCGGCGAAATCGTGCGCATCGGCGGAAAGCACCTTGATTCGGGCGGCTATGACCTGCTCGGCGTGATCAACGGCTCGGAAGGCCTGCTCGGCGTGGTCACAGAGATCACCGTCCGCATTCTGCGAAAGCCGGAAACCGCGCGCGCTCTCCTTGTGGGCTTTCCGTCATCGGAAGACGCCGGCGCCTGCGTTGGCCGCATCATCGGCGCCGGCATCATTCCGGGCGGTATGGAGATGATGGATCGCCCGGCGATCCATGCGGTCGAGCAATTCGTCCACGCGGATTATCCGCTGGATGTCGAGGCGCTGCTGATCGTCGAACTCGACGGCGGTGAGGCCGAGGTCAACCACCTGATCGAGCGGGTCGAGGCGATCGCGGGACAATGCAATGCCACCACCTGCCGCGTCTCGCAGAACGAGGACGAACGGTTGCTGTTCTGGGCCGGACGCAAGGCGGCATTTCCGGCGGTCGGACGCATCTCGCCGGATTACCTCTGCATGGACGGCACCATTCCGCGCGCGGCGCTGCCGCTCGTTTTGTCCCGCATGCGGGAGATGAGCGAGCATTATGGTTTGCAGGTGGCTAACGTATTCCACGCCGGTGACGGTAATCTGCATCCGCTGATATTGTACGACGCGAATGTGCCGGGCGAGCTCGACAAGGCGGAAGCCTTCGGCGCTGATATCCTGCGGCTGTGTGTGGAAGTCGGCGGCGTGCTGACCGGCGAGCATGGCGTCGGGATCGAGAAGCGCGACCTGATGCCGACGATGTTCTCGGAAATCGATCTCAATCAGCAGCAGCGGCTGAAATGCGCGTTCGACGCGCAGGGTCTGCTCAATCCCGGAAAGGTATTTCCGCAACTGCATCGCTGCGCGGAACTTGGCCGCATGCATGTCCGCGCCGGCAAGCTGGCTTTCCCGGATATACCGCGATTTTGAATGAGCGCTGTCGCATCGGATTGCATTGCAACGGCGAAGTTCCGCAACGCCGCATCAAGCAAACCCGCATATCTTTCATCCGCCCCTTGCCTTTGCCCAAAAGCAGGCAGAGCATAGGCCTTCCGGCGTCTGACACGGCCGGAAATGCCGGCCTCCCTTCGGGTCAGGCGCCCAAACCGGGCGTGATGCCGAAGAATGCTACGCGGTTTTCGGGTTGCATCGCGCCCCTGTGACGGGAGGCGTCGATGACGGAAGCACATGCGAACGGCACTAGAGCCAACGGCAATAGGCCGAAGGGTCCCCGGTGCATTGCATTGGTGGGCCCCTTCCAGAGTGGAAAGACCACGCTGCTCGAAGCGATCCTCGCTCGCACCGGCGCGATCCAGCGTCAGGGCAGCGTCGAAGCTGGCACCACGGTCGGCGACAATTCCAAGGAGGCGCGCCACCACGCGATGAGCGTCGAATTGTCGGTCGCGACCACGACCTTCATGGACGAAAGCTATACCTTTATCGATTGTCCCGGTTCCATCGAGTTCATTCACGACATGCGCGCCGCGTTGCCTGCGGTCGACGCTGCCGTCGTGGTCTGCGAGGCGGACGAAAAGAAGGTGCCGCAATTGCAGCTCGTGCTGCGCGAACTCGAAGAACAGAAAATTCCGCATTTCCTGTTTCTCAACAAGATCGACAAGGCCGACAAGCGGTTGCGGGAAACGCTGCAGCTTCTTCAGCCGGCGTCGCGCGTGCCGTTGCTGCTCCGGCAGATACCGATCTGGAGGAACGACATCATCACCGGCTTCGTCGACCTCGCATTGGAACGCGCGCATGTCTACAAGGAGCACACCGCATCCGAGGTGATCGAGCTGTCGGGCGAGGACCTCGCGCGTGAGAAGACCGCCCGCTTCACCATGCTGGAGACGCTCGCCGATCACGACGACGAGCTGATGGAGCAATTGCTCGAGGACATTCCGCCGCCGCGCGACAAGGTGTTCGACGATCTCGCCAAGGACTTGCGCGACGGTCAGGTCTGTCCGGTGCTGATCGGCGTTGCGACCCGCACCAATGGCGTGCTGCGTCTCCTCAAGGCGCTGCGCCACGAAGCGCCGAATATCGAGACGACCGCGAAGCGGCTCGGCGTCAAGGCTGAGGGCAGCGATGTGGTCGGTTACGTGCTCAAGTCGATCAACACTGCGCATGGCGGCAAAATGTCGGTCGTGCGGGTGCTGGCCGGTCAGGTTGGCGACGGCACCACGCTGAATTCCCAGGATCGCGAGGCCGGCCGTGTTTCCGGCGTCTTCAAGATGATGGGACAGGCCTTCGAGAAGCGCGGCGCGGCGCAGACCGGCGAGACCGTGGCGCTCGGCAAGCTCGACAATGCAAGGACCGGCGACACGCTCGCCTCGGGCAAGGAGAATCCCGCGCGTCTCGTGGACATCGTGCCGTATCCGCCGGTGCTGGCGCTTTCGATCGCGGCCAGGGAGCGCAAGGACGACGTCAAGCTCGGTCAGGCGCTCAACAAGCTGGTCGAGGAAGATCCCTCGATCTCCATCGTGCATAACCCGGACACCCACGAAGTCATTCTGTGGGGGCAGGGCGAGATGCATCTGCGGGTCGCCACCGAGCGGCTCACCGACCGGTTCGGCATCGCCATCGAGAAGCGGCAGCCCAGCGTCGGTTATCGCGAGACCATCAAGAAAGGCGTGCAGCAGCGGGGCCGGCACAAGAAGCAGTCCGGCGGCCACGGCCAGTTCGGCGACGTGGTGCTGGACATCAAGCCGCTGCCGCGCGGCTCGGGCTTCCAGTTCGCCGAGACCATCACCGGCGGCGTGGTGCCGCGCAACTACATCCCCTCGGTCGAGGAAGGCGTCATCGACGGCCTGAAGCACGGGCCGCTCGGCTTCCCGGTGGTCGACGTGTCGGTGACGCTGATCGACGGCTCGTATCACACCGTGGATTCGTCGGATCAGGCGTTCCGCACCGCCGGTCGCATCGGTGTGGTGGAAGCCCTGCCGCAATGCCAGCCGGTCCTGCTCGAACCGATCCACGCCGTCGAGATCATTTGCCCGAGCGATGCAACGGCGAAGATCAACGCGATCCTGTCGGGACGGCGCGGGCAGATCCTCGGCTTCGACACACGCGAAGGCTGGCCCGGCTGGGATTCGGTGAAGGCGATGATGCCGGAATCCGAGATCGGCGACCTGATCGTGGAAGTGCGCTCGGCGACGGCCGGCGTCGGCACCTTCACCTTCAAGTTCGACCACATGGCCGAACTGACCGGCCGTACCGCGGACCAGATCGTGGCGGCGCGGCGCGCGGCGGAGTGATCGGCCGCAAGCCGTGCGCGCTCCTCCTGACGCGCATTCCGGTCACCTCCCCCCTTGCGGGGGGAGGCCGACGGCCGAAGGCCGTCGGAAGGGGGTACACCGCATACGCAACAACCCTGCGGTCCCTTAATAGTTACCCCCTCCCTGACCCTCCCCCGCAAGGGGGAGGGAACGCACCGCGTGCGTGGAGGCGTTGAAACTCAACCTCACCCGATCAGCGCCGGGTAGTCGGTGTAGCCCTTCTGCTCGCCGGCATAGAACGTCGCCTGATCCGGCGCGTTCAACGGCGCACGGCGCTCGAAGCGATGCGGCAGATCGGGATTGGCGAGGAACGGCACGCCATAGGCGACGAGATCGGCTTCGCCGGACTGAATCGCGGCATTTCCTGACGCGAGATCGTAACCGCCATTGACGATGAAGGTGCCTTTGAACACCTTCCGCAGGATCGGCGAAAGATGGTTCGGCCCGCTCGGCGGATCGAAGCTGTGCAGATAGACGATGCCGAGATCGCTGAGACGCTCCGCCAGATACGAGAAGGTCTCGCGCGGATTGGAATCCGACATGGAATTGAAGGCGCCGTTCGGCGAAATGCGATAGCCGACGCGATCCTTGCCCCAGACATCGATCACCGCCTGCGTGACTTCCAGCGGGAAGCGCACGCGGTTCTCCAGCGAGCCGCCATAGGCGTCGGTGCGATGATTGGAGCCGTCGCGAGTGAACTGGTCGAGGAGATATCCATTTGCGCCGTGGATTTCGACGCCATCGAAGCCGGCGGCCTTGGCATTTTCAGCAGCCTTGCGGAATTGCGCGACGATGCCGGGCAATTCAGATGCGTCGAGCGCGCGCGGCGTCACCATCTTCTGCGGACCTTTTTCGGTGAAGACCTCACCCTCGGCCGCAATGGCCGACGGCGCCACCGGCAGCGCGCCGCCGTGGAAATCCGGATGCGAGACGCGCCCGACATGCCAGAGCTGCAGGAAGATCTTGCCACCCTCGCGCGCTACCGCGGCGGTGATCTTGCGCCATGCCGCGACCTGTTCGGGGGAATGGATGCCGGGGGTGCGGATATAGCCCTGACCTTGCGGGCTGACCTGGGAGCCTTCCGTGACGATCAGTCCCGCGCTCGCACGCTGGCGGTAATAGGTCTCGGCGAGGGGGTTCGGCACATTGCCGGCGAGGGCCCGGCTCCGGGTCATCGGGGCCATCACCATGCGATTGGAAAGGTGGAGAGGGCCAAGCTGATATGGCTCGAACAGAGGTTCAGCGGCCTGTGCGGCTTTCGCCGTTGCGGCGGTTGGGCTCATGGAAGCTTCCTTTCGATGGAGAAGAGTTTGGCGCCGGACGGCCGATGGGGACGATGAGGGCCGCCCGGCGCTTCGGCGCGGCGGGAGGAATCGCCGCGCCTGAGGGTTCAGCAGGCGAGGAGCGGGCAGGGCGCGCCCTCGGTCCCGGTGGCGTCAAGCGACGCCGCGATGTCTGAAAGCTCCGTCTCCAGGGCCGCCGGATCGACGCCATCGGCCTTCATGACCATCCGGACCAGCGGGTCGGTCAGGATCTCGGGAAAGGTCAGGGAGCGGATGCGGGCGGCCCTTTCAGTCGCGTTGTAATTGCCGTAGATGGGGAAATGCATAGGTGCCTCCGGTCGATCTGGGGATTGGCCGGCACCACTTGATTATGGTACTGACCGGTAACACCTGCTAGTTACTGACCGGTAACACCCATGTCAAGGGGCGAGCTATGGCAGACGAAATGATTGCGACTAAAGTAGTAGGGTCCGAACGGCTGCCGCCTCGCGAGCGGATCATCGCGGCGGCGCGGGAGCTGTTCTATCGCCACGGCATCCGGGCGGTCGGCGTCGAGGCCATCGCGGAAGCGGCCGGCACCAACAAGATGACGCTCTACCGCCACTTCGACTCGAAGGATGCGCTGGTCGCGGAATATCTGCGCGGGCTCGCGGCCGAGAAACACAGCGCCTGGTCCACCTTCGAGGCCGAGCATCCCGGCGACCCGCGTGCGCAGCTCGAGGCCTGGCTGGTGGAGGCCGCGCGCAACGTCAGCGATCCGAAGTCGCGCGGCTGCGCGCTGGCCAACGCCGCGGTGGAACTTCCCGAGAAGCATCACCCGGCCCGCTGCGTGATCGAGCAATGCAAGCAGGATTCGCGCGCCAAGCTCGTCGCCTTGTGCCGCGAGGCCGGCGCGACCCAGCCGGAACTCCTTGCCGATCAGCTCTTCATGCTGCTCGAAGGCGCGCTGGTCTGCACCCAGTCGACCGGGCATCAGGGCCCAGCCTGCAATTTCATCGAAGCGGGCCGCGCCATCGTAGCGGCGCATCTGCGCTAGCGCCCCGGAGCACACGCGCCGCTCCCTATTATTCGGACGCACACCGGCGATTGTTACGCGCCGCCGCCATCATTTTGCTTTCGCGGATGCGTGATTTGCGGCGTCACAGGGCGCTGCGTATGTCATGCTGGACACGGAAAAGTCCGGAGACACGCGATGAACATCATTCGCCGCCGCGGTTGGGAAGCGCCTGAACATGAGGTCACGCCGGAGCATTATTTCCTGAGCCGCCGTGCGATCATCGCGGGCGGCGTCAGTGCGCTCATGATCGGCGGCTATGCCGGGGCCCAGCGCCTGTCCGATGTCGATAAGCTGCCGGATCCGACGACGGACCTTTATCCCACCAAGGTCAATTCGACCTATCCGGTGGATCGCCCGCTCACCGACGAGAAGACCGTCACCAGCTACAACAATTTCTATGAATTCGGCGGCGACAAATACATCTCGCAGCGCGCGCAGGCGCTGAAGATCAGGCCGTGGACGGTGAAGATCGATGGCATGGTCGAGAAGCCGTTCGAGATCGGCGTCGACGATCTCATTCGCAAGATGCCGCTGGAAGAACGCATCTACCGGCTGCGCTGCGTGGAAGCCTGGAGCATGACGATTCCGTGGACCGGCTTTCCGTTGGCGAAGCTCCTCGAACTCGCAAAGCCGCTGTCGTCGGCGAAATACGTGCAGATGGAAACCTTCAAGGATTCCGCGATGGCGCCGGGCCAGCGGCAGACCTGGTATCCGTGGCCTTACACGGAAGGGCTCACCATCGCCGAAGCGTCCAACGACCTCGCGTTCCTCGTGACCGGTGTCTATGGCAAGCCCGCGCCGCGGCAGAACGGTGCGCCGCTGCGCCTCGCTGTGCCGTGGAAATATGGCTTCAAGTCAGTGAAATCGATTGTGCGCTTTCACTTCACCGACAAGCGGCCGAAGTCGTATTGGGAGTCGCTGCAGGCGAGCGAATATGGCTTCTGGGCCAATGTGAATCCGAAGGTCGATCATCCGCGCTGGAGCCAGGCGACGGAAGAAGTGATCGGCGCCGGCGGCAAGCGCGTCCCGACGCTGTTGTTCAACGGCTACGGCGAATGGGTGGCCGATCTCTACAAGGGCCTCGACAACGAGCGGCTCTACGCGTGATTCCGAGCGCCCAACGGCGCGCTCGGTTTGCCACAGCCCGTTCATTCCCGCGCAATCGGGAATCCGGCCTATGAATGCTTCTGGCGCGGGCTACACGCACTTCGCTCGATGCGATCGCAGAGCGCGCCGATGTCACCAAGCTGACACACGCATAAGTTCCCGATGCGGAAGCGCGCGCGAGCGAGATCATGCTGCGCTCGAAGGTGCGATGGCGCTGATCCTGATTCACGGCCAGCGCCGCTATATCGACGCTGCCGCTTCCGCCGCGAAGCGGCTCGCGGCAAAGCCGCTGCAACACGCCGCGTGATCAAGAAAAAACCGGGCCGCGAGGGGAGCGGCCCGGTTGAGTTC
>Ga0182748_1004485_pt1 | contig 11042 bp, 9 predicted proteins | sample eDN3rd37CKraftOP_FD_128877 | JGI IMG/M metagenome (GOLD analysis project Ga0182748, IMG submission 128877) | Enriched Organic Plus compost microbial communities from Emeryville, California, USA - eDNA 3rd pass 37_C Kraft OP (version 2) (version 2) ...
ACCGATGCGCACCAGCGGGCCGCTGCGCAGCCGCGCGAGCGCATCGGCCAGGATGAGTCCGAAGGCGCCGATGGAGAGCCAGAAGCCGGAGCCGAGGGAGACGCGCGCCAGCGACGGCCCGGCCGGCAGCAGGGCCGTCGCCGCAAGACCGGCGCCGAGCAGGGCCGTGAGCGCTCCGGCGGCGCCGGCCGGCGCCCGCACCGCTGCATGGGGAGCGAACGCCGCGACGACGGCGCAGGCAGCAAGGACGGCCGCGAGCGTAAGCCCGAGGCCGGAGGCGGGCAGGCCGGCGAGGGTGAAGCCCTCGCCCGAGACGATCCGGTTGGGTTGCAGCGCGAGGAAGGGCGCGAAGGTGACGGCAAGAAGCGCGGCCAGGGCGCACAGCCGCGCGAGGCCCAGGCCCTCGGCGGCGGGGCCCTCCCTCATGCGGCTGGCTGTCGGCTCGTCGGTCACGGCCGGGCTATTTCAGCAAACCCTTGCTCGTCAGATAATCCCTGGCGACGGCCGTGGCGTTCTCGCCGCCCACGGCGATGCGCGCGTTGAGCTTCTGAAGCGTCTCGAGATCGAGCGAGGAGAATACCGGCTCGAGCAGTTTCTCAATCTGCGGATATTGCTTCAGCACCGCCTCGCGGATGATGGGCGTCGGCTGGTAGACGGGCTGCACGCCCTTGTCATCCGCCATGACGACGAGGCCGACCTCGGCAATGGCGCCGTCCGTGCCGTAGACCATGGCCGCGTTGGTGCCATCCGTCTCCTCGGCCGCAGCCTTGATGGTGGCCGCCGTGTCGCCGCCGGCGAGCGTCAGGAGCTGGTCGGAGCGCAGGGTGAAGCCGTAGGCCTTCTGGAAGGCGGGCAGGGCCGCGGCCGAATTGACGAACTCGGCCGAGGCGGCGAGCTTCACCTTGCCGCCCCTGGAGACATAGGCGCCGAAGTCCGACATGGTTCTGAGGTTTTCCGCCGCCGCGAGGTCGCCGCGCACGGCGATGGCCCAGGTGTTGTTGGCAGGGGCCGGGGTGAGCCAGACGATCTTCTCGGCCTCGTAGTCACGCTTCCTGGCCTCGGCATAGCCCCTGACGGCGTCCTTCCAGACATCACTATCGGCCATGTTGTAGAAGAAGCCGGCATTGCCGGTGTACTCGGGGTAGATGTCGATCTCGCCCGCCTTGATGGCGGCGCGCACCACGGGAGTTGCGCCAAGCGACACCCGGTCGACGACCGGGATGCCGTTTTCCTGCAGCACCAGACGGATCATGGAGCCGAGCAGGCTGCCTTCGGTGTCGATCTTCGATGCGACGACGACGTCGGCGCGTGCTGCGCCCGTTGCCATGGCGATGACCGCGGCGGCGGCCAGGAGCGTCTTCAGCATGGGACCGTCTCCTTCCCGTTGCGCGCCGGATGCGCCTCGATGACAGCATAGGGCGAGCCGTGCGGCTTCATCAACGCCCGAGGCGGCAGCATCGCACCGGGCAGTCGTGTTCCGTGCCTGTCATGATTCGTCCTTGTTGTTCGTTCAGATGTGGCCTGCCGTTGTCATCGACACGGCAGCCCCCATCTTTGCCCGGTGGCGCCCGCATGGGCCGGGCCGCGTTCGGGAAGCAGCATGCTGCACGATATGAAGCATATGCCGGTGGTGTTCGAGGCGGTGCGTCCGCGCCGCCGCTTCTCGGAGGTGCTGAGGGAACTCGCCGCCTTCCCGGCCGAGCGCGTGCGCGTCGCGGACATTCTCGATGCCTTCGGCGACCGCGCCTTTGGCGCGCTGATGCTCGTCTTTGCCGTGCCGAACGTGCTGCCCATGCCGCCGGGCGTCTCGGCCATCCTCGGCGCGCCGCTGCTCTTCATCGCCGCGCAGCTCATGCTCGGCCGGCCCGCGCTGTGGCTGCCGCGGGCCATCGCGGAGCGCTCCCTGTCGCGCGCTGATTTCGCCGCCATGACGGACAAGGTGCTGCCCTACCTGACGCGCTTCGAGAGCCTGTTGCAGCCGCGGCTGACCGTGATGTTCAACCCCATGCATGACCGCATCATCGGCGCGGCCTGCCTCATCCTTGCGATCGTGCTCTTCCTGCCCATCCCCTTCGGTAACATGCTGCCGGCCTTCGCCATCTCGGCCTTTGCCCTCGGGCTCATGGAGCGCGACGGTATTGCAGTCACCATCGGCTGGCTGGGCAAGCTCGCGAGCATCGGCGTGCTCGCCGCGCTCTCGACGGCGATCGCGGCCGCGGCCGTCGGCCTTTTCACGCATCTGTGGCCGTTCTGATCGGCGCGCTGCCGTGCGCAAAGCGGCTTGACCCACCGTCCTTTCGCCTTGATGCTCGTGTGACCGCACGGCTCGACCGGCGGCTGCGCAACCTGGCAAAGGGGGGATGCCATGGGTCTTGCGAAGGGAAGTCGGGTTCATCTGCACATGTCGCTCATGCTGGCCGGCGCGGCGCTGCTCGGCGCCTGCGCGGGCGACGACGTGGTCTCGCCCGCGGTGACGACGCCGGCCCTGCCGCCCGTGATGGCGGAGCAACTTGTGGGCCGCTGGGGCCTCGGTGCCTATCACCGCGACAGCGACCGTGAGCGCACGATCAAGGAAGCGCGCGCGCAGTGCCGCAATCCCTACGTCATCAAGGCGGGCAACGAGGGCGGCATCATCATGAACCTCGCCGACGAGAAGGAGCCGCGTGAACTGCTGGTCAAGCCGACGCAGGAAGGCAGAACCTTCATCGGCCCGGCCGACCGGCCGCCCGGCGACCTGACCGACATGGAAATTGTCGCCGTCGACGACACGAGCTTCACCGTGCAGTGGGTCGATCCGGAGGTTTCGTCCCGCTACGGCACGATGGTCTACGTGAGCTGCGCGCCGCGTCCCGCACCCGCGCGGACGACAGCACGATGAGGGTGGCGCAGCAACGCAGGCGGCGAACGAGTGGAGTGACGGCGATGCCAGACAGGGGCGTTCTCCATCGGCGGCTTCTCGGCGTGCTCGCGGGGCTTCTCCTGTCGGCGCTCGCGGCTGCTCCGGCGACGGCACAGGCGCCGCGGGGTATGCTGGACATCGAGGAGCAGCCGGGCTTCGTGCCCGACGAGGCCGATGAGATCCTTACCGGCCCCTACGCCCGCCAGCTCGTCTTCTTCCGCACCAACGAGGCGCCCGGCACCATCATCATCCATACATCGGAGCGCTTCCTCTACCTGGTGCAGGGCAACAACCGTGCCATCCGCTACGGCATCGGTGTCGGCCGGGAAGGGTTCCAGTGGTCCGGCCTGCTCAGGATCTCGCGCAAGCAGGAATGGCCGGACTGGCGCCCGCCGCCGGAGATGATCCAGCGCCAGCCCTACCTGCCGCGCTTCATGGCCGGCGGGCCCGGCAATCCCATGGGGGCGAGGGCGCTCTATCTCGGCGACACCATCTATCGCATCCACGGCACCAACCAGCCGCAGACCATCGGCCAGGCCGTCTCGTCCGGCTGTTTCCGCCTTGTCAACAACGACGTCATCGATCTCTACGAGCGTGTGCCGGTCGGCACCAAGGTCATCGTTCGCCACGCGGCGAAGCTGTGACCGCGAGGGCAGGGGGGAACCGAATGCGTGTCTTCCGTTTTGTGGCGGCGGCCGGCCTTGCGGCGGTCGCGGCGTTCGCGACACCGGCTGTGGCCGGCACGCTCGACACCGTCAAGCAGCGCGGAAAGCTGGTCTGCGGCGTCAGCCAGGGGCTCGCAGGCTTCTCGGCGCAGGAGGCGGACGGGCGCTGGAGTGGCTTCGACGTCGACTTCTGCCGCGCCATCGCCGCCGCCGTCTTCGACGACGCGGCGAGGGTGGAGTTCGTCCCGCTCTCGGCAGCGGAACGCTTCGAGGCGCTGAAGGACGGCAAGGTCGACGTGCTCTCGCGCAACTCCACTTGGACGCTGGGGCGCGAACTCGACCACGGCATCGTCTTCACCGCCGTCAACTACTACGACGGGCAGGGCTTCCTCGTGCCGAAGGCGCGCGGCATCGGTTCGGCGCTCGAGATGGGCGGCATGAAGGTGTGCGTGCAGGCCGGCACCACGAGCGAGGCCAATCTGCGCGACTTCTTCGACGCCAACGGCATGACGCTGGAGACCGTTGTGGTCTCCTCGCCCGAGGAGGCCGTGAAGGCCTATGGCGAGGGCCGCTGCGAGGCCATCTCGAGCGACGTCTCGCAGCTCCATGCCGAGCGCCTGGCGCTCGCCAGCCCGTCCGAGCACACAGTGCTGCCGGACATCATCTCCAGGGAGCCGCTCGCGCCTGCCGTGCGCAACGACGACATGGCCTGGTTCACTCTCGTGAAATGGGTGAGCTTCGCCCTGCTTAACGCCGAGGAGCTCGGCGTGTCGTCGACGCGGATCGACGAGGCGCTGGCCTCGGCCAGACCCGACGTGCGCCGCCTCGTCGGCGCCGAGGGCGGCTTTGGCGAGAAGCTTGGCCTTTCCAACGACTGGGTGGTGCGCATGGTCCGCGCCGTGGGCAACTACGGCGAAATCTACGAGCGCAACGTGGGCGTCGGCTCGAAGCTCGGCATCCCGCGCGGCATCAACCAGCTCTGGAGCCTCGGCGGCATCCAGTATGCGCCGCCGCTGCGGTGAGCGACGCGGGGAGCGCCGCAGGCGGGGGGCGGAGGTCCCTCGCCGGCCACCGGCGCGAACCGCAAGCGCGCCGCAGGAAGCAGACCTTTTCGCGCTGGGCCAACCCCTTTGCCGGCCTCGCAAAATCGCCCCCGGCGGTGCAGCCCGCCGGCCCGCCCGTGGACCAGCCGGTCGCGCTTCGGTCGGGATTTCGCGTGTGGCGGCAATTGGGTCAGGATCGCGCCGCTCCCCGCGCGGCAGCCGGGCCGACGATCCACAATCTTCACAAGGGCCGACAGCGATTTCACCCCCATCTCGGAGCGGACACGAATCGGCGGCCCGGCCCCGCGTGTCGGCGGCGCGAAGGGATGGGGAGATGTCGGCAAATGCGGGCGTAAGGGAATGGCGGAGACGAGGGGATTCGAACCCCTGATACGTGTTACCACGTATAACGGTTTAGCAAACCGCCGCCTTCAGCCACTCGGCCACGTCTCCTGCGGCGGCCAAGCCCTAACCTTTTCGCCGATTCCGGTCAACATGCCAGTTGGGTCATGCACCGGCACCTGAGGCATCGGTGCCCGCCTTCATGCCGGGCGCCGGCGCGCGGCGCAGGCGCCGCCACCATTTTGCGACGCCGTGGCGCCTGTGGCCGAGAGGGCATTTAACGCGGAAACTCCGTTGTTTGTGCGACGCAGCATTGCGTGTATGGCAAAAGAGAATTGCACAATTAGAAACGGGGGAGCCGCATGAAGATCAAGCGCCTGTTGGTTGCCAACCGCTCCGAGATCGCCATTCGCGTCTTCCGGGCGGCGACGGAACTCGGCATCCAGACGGTGGCGATCTATGCGGAGGAGGACAAGCTCTCGCTTCACCGCTTCAAGGCGGACGAAGCCTATCAGGTCGGCAAGGGCAAGGGGCCGCTCGAGGCCTATCTGTCGATCGACGAGGTGATCCGCGTCGCGCAGGAGGCGCGGGTCGACGCCATCCATCCCGGCTACGGCTTCCTGTCCGAGAGCCCGGAATTCGCAGAGGCCTGTGCCGCGGCCGGGATCATCTTCATCGGGCCGAGGCCCGAGACGATGCGCACGCTCGGCAACAAGGTGGCGGCGCGCAACCTCGCCATCTCGGTCGGCGTGCCGGTGATGCCGGCGACGGACCCGTTGCCGGATGACCCCGACGAGATCAGGCGTCTCGCCGCCGGCATCGGCTATCCGCTCATGCTCAAAGCATCCTGGGGCGGCGGCGGGCGCGGAATGCGCCCCATCGAGAGCGAGGACGGGCTCATCGACGCGGTCATGAGCGCCCGGCGCGAGGCGCGGGCCGCCTTCGGCAAGGACGAGGTCTACCTGGAAAAGCTCGTCCGCCGCGCACGCCACGTCGAGGTGCAGCTCCTCGGCGACACGCACGGCAACCTTGTCCATCTCTTCGAGCGCGACTGCTCCATCCAGCGCCGCAACCAGAAGGTGATCGAGCGCGCGCCGGCGCCCTATCTCGACGACGCGACTCGGGCGGCCCTGTGCGAGGCCGGGCTCAGGATCGGCCGGGCGACGGGCTATGTCGGGGCCGGCACCGTCGAGTTCCTCATGGATGCCGACACGGGGGAGTTCTACTTCATCGAGGTCAACCCGCGCATCCAGGTGGAGCACACGGTGACGGAGGTCGTCACCGGGCTCGACATCGTCAAGGCGCAGATCCGCATCGCCGAGGGCGGGCATCTCGGCGTCGTCGCCGAGACGGGCATTCCGCCGCAGTCCGAAATCACGCTCGACGGCCACGCCCTGCAGTGCCGCATCACCACCGAGAACCCGGAGAACAACTTCATCCCGGACTACGGGCGCATCACCGCCTATCGCGGCGCCTTCGGCTTCGGCATCCGCGTCGACGGCGGCACGGCCTATTCAGGGGCGGTCGTCACCCGCTACTACGACCCGATGCTGGAGAAGGTCACGGCCTGGGCGCCGACGCCGGAGGAGGCGATCGCCCGCATGGTCCGGGCGCTGCGCGAATACCGCATCCGCGGCGTCGCGACCAACCTGTTCTTCCTCGAGGCGGTGCTATCACACCCGAAGTTCCGTGGCAGCGACTACACGACCCGCTTCATCGACGAGACGCCGGAGCTGTTCACCGCGCCGAAGCGCCGGGACCGTGCGACGAAGCTGCTCACCTACATAGCCGACGTGACGGTGAACGGCCACCCGGAGGTGAAGGGGCGGGCCCGTCCGCCGGCCGACGCCCGCCCGCCGCAGGCGCCCGTCTTCCCGCCGCCATCGGGCGTCGAGGGCACGCGCCGGGTGCTCGCCCGCCTGGGGCCGAAGCGCTTCGCCGAGTGGATGCGCGCCCAGCGCCGGGTGCTCGTTACGGACACGACGATGCGCGATGCGCACCAGTCGCTTCTCGCCACGCGCATGCGCACCTTCGACATCGTCGGCGCGGCCGAGGCCTATGCCAACGGCCTGCCCGGCCTCTTCTCGCTCGAGTGCTGGGGCGGCGCCACCTTCGACGTCGCCATGCGCTTCCTCACCGAGGACCCGTGGGAGCGGCTGGCGCTGCTGCGCGAGAAGGTGCCGGACATCCTGCTGCAGATGCTGCTGCGCGGGGCAAACGGTGTCGGCTACACCAACTATCCCGACAATGTCGTGCGCCATTTCGTGCGCCAGGCTGCGGATGCAGGGATGGACCTCTTCCGCGTGTTCGACTGCCTCAACTGGGTGGAGAACATGCGCGTGGCCATCGATGCTGTGGGCGAGGCGGGCAAGCTCGTCGAGGGGGCGATCTGCTATACCGGCGACATCCTTGACCCTTCCCGCGCCAAGTATTCGCTCGGCTACTACGTCGGCTTGGCGAAGGAGCTGGAAAAGGCGGGCTGCCACATTCTCGGCATCAAGGACATGGCGGGGCTGCTGAAGCCCGCGGCAGCCAGGGTGCTGGTCAGGGCCCTGCGTGAGGAGGTGGGGCTGCCGATCCACCTGCACACGCACGACACGTCCGGCATCTCGGCGGCCAGCGTGCTCGCCGCCGTCGAGGCCGGCGTCGACGCCTTTGATGCGGCGATGGACGCCATGTCGGGCGCCACGTCCCAGCCGTGTCTCGGCTCGCTCGTCGAGGCTCTGCGCCACACCGACGCGGACACCGGCCTCGACCCCGAGGCCATCCGCCGGATCAGCTTCTACTGGGAAGCGGTGCGCACACAGTATGCGGCCTTCGAGAGCGACCTGAAGTCGGGCGCCTCCGAAGTCTACCTGCACGAGATGCCGGGCGGCCAGTTCACCAATCTCAAGGAGCAGGCGCGCTCGCTCGGCCTCGAGGCGCGCTGGCATGAGGTGGCGAAGGCCTACCGTGCGGCGAACGACCTCTTCGGCGACATCGTCAAGGTCACGCCCTCGTCCAAGGTCGTCGGCGACATGGCCCTGATGATGGTCGCGCAGGGCCTCACGCCCGAGGACGTGCTCGACGAGAAGCGCGATATCGCCTTCCCGGCCTCGGTCGTCGAGATGTTGCGTGGCGACCTCGGCCAGCCACCGGGCGGATGGCCCGAGGCCCTGCAGAGGAAGGTGCTGAAGGGCGAGAAGCCGTCCACCGCCCGGCCGGGCTCGCTTCTGCCGCCGGCCGATCTTGCAGCGGCGCGTGAGGAGGCGCAGAGGCGCTGCGGACGCACCGTCAGCGAGCAGGAGCTGTCCTCCTTCCTCATGTATCCGAAGGTCTTCACCGAGTTTTGCGGCGCGAGCCGCAAGTATGGCCCCGTCTCGTCGCTGCCGACGCCGGTCTTCTTCTACGGCATGCAGGTGGGAGAGGAGATCGCCGTCACCATTGAGAAGGGCAAGACCCTCGTCATCCGCCTGCAAGCCGTGGGCGAGACTGACGAGGAAGGGCAGGTGCGCGTCTTCTTTGAGCTCAACGGCCAGCCGCGCATGATCAAGGTGCCGAACCGCGCCGCCGCGGCGAGCCGGCCCGTGCGCCGCAAGGCCGACGAGGCGAACGAGAAGCATGTCGCGGCCCCTATGCCCGGCGCCGTGGCCACCGTCGCGGTGACCGCGGGGCAGGAGGTGAAGGCCGGCGATGTCCTGCTCACCATCGAGGCGATGAAGATGGAGACCGCCATACACGCTGTGCGCGATGGGCGCATCGCCGAGGTCGTCGTGGCGCCTGCTACGCCCGTCGAAGCCAAGGATCTGCTTGTCGTTTTCGAATAGCCGGCCTCTTCGCGAAAAGGTAGTCGCGCAAAGCCGGAATCGAGGCTATGATTAATCATCGCCGCAAGCACGCTTACGGATGAGACCGCTTGGCCTGAAGCATGGTGTGGCCATGTCATTTCGGGTATGATGAAAACTCTCCAGTTGGATATCCTGTATGAACCGATACGATGATAACCGTGACGCCCGCCGCCGTGGTGGTGGCCGTCGCGACAGTTTTGACTCCCGCGACGGCGGTTTCGGGGGGCGCGACGGTGGCTTCGGTGGCCGCGATGGCTTCGGCGGCCGGGACGGCGGTTTTGGTGGCCGCGAGGGCGGTTTTGGCGGTCGTCCCTCGCGTGATGCGTTTGCGGCGCCGGCCGGTCCGCCGACCGACGCCACGGTAAAGTGGTTCAACCCGGAGAAGGGCTTCGGCTTCGTCGCCTGCGACGACGGGTCGGGCGATGCCTTCCTCTCCATGCGCTCGCTTGAGGCGGCCGGCTTCAGCGGGGCAGAGCCAGGTGCGCGCATCGTCGTGCGCCTGCGCGAGGGGCCCAAGGGCAGCCAGGTGGCCGAGGTGCTCGAGCTCGAGGACCTGCCGCCGCAGCCGCGTGCGCCGCGCGGCCCGCGCGCCGGCTTCTCGCGGATCCCGGAAGGCCCGGCCGAGGAGATGGCCGGCACGGTGAAGTGGTACAACCGGGACAAGGGCTTCGGCTTCGTCCAGCCTGACGACGGCGGTCGCGACGTGTTCGTCCACGCCTCGACTCTGCAGCGTGGCGGTATCGCCGACCTCACCGAGGGCCAGCGCGTCCACATGAGCGTCGTTGCCGGCGCCAAGGGCCGCGAAGCCTCGACGATTTCCTACGCCGACTGACCGGCGGCCCAGGCCGTCGATCGGCGCAACGGTCGAGAACGGAAGCCGCGGGCAGCAATGCCCGCGGCTTTTTGCTGCGATGCAGCAAGTTTTTGCGTTCGGCGAAAGGTCGTAGCAAGATATCGCCCCGCACGATCCGCCGTCTGCGGTCGTCCGGATCATCGTTCGCACATGTGCCATGCGACCGTGTGACGACGGCAGCGCGAGGGGAGGGGGGATTTGGCCAAGGCTGCAAGGTCCGGCGCATCGCGCCGCAAGGAGCGTCTTCCGTTCGAGTGCATCGCGCTCGTCCTTCAGGGCGGCGGCGCCCTCGGCGCCTACCAGGCCGGCGTCTACGAGGCGCTTGCCGCAGCCGGCATCCATCCCGACTGGGTGTCGGGCATCTCCATCGGTGCCATCAACGCGGCCATCATCGCCGGCAATGCGCCGGACGAGCGCGTCAGCAAGCTCAGGACTTTCTGGGAGCGCATCACCGCCCGCCCGACATGGGAGATGGCCGGCGCCTGGTTCGGGGCCATGCCGCACGGGGACCTCGCCCGCAGCATCGTCAACCAGCTGAGTGCCGAGATCGCGCTCTTCCAGGGCGCGAGTGATTTCTTCACGCCCCGCTTTCCGCCGCCCTTCTTCCAGCCTCCTGGCAGCCTCGCTGCCACCAGCTTCTACGACACCGGTGCGCTGCGCAGCACCCTCGAGGAACTGGTCGACTTCGACCGCATCAATGCCGGCGCGACGCGCCTGAGCGTCGGGGCGGTGAATGTCACCACCGGCAACTTCACCTATTTCGATACCACCAGGCACCGGCTGCGGCCCGAGCACGTGATGGCGAGCGGCGCTCTGCCGCCGGGCTTTCCGGCCGTGGAGATCGACGGCGAGTTCTAGTGGGACGGCGGCCTCATCTCCAACACGCCCCTGCAATGGGTGGTGATGCAGAGCGGAACGCGCGCGGACACGCTGGCCTTCCAGGTGGACCTGTGGAGCGCCCGCGGCCGCTTTCCCGCCACGCTGACGGACGTGGCGACGCGGCAGAAGGAGATCCAGTTCTCCAGCCGCACCCGGGCCAATACGGACCAGTTCAAGCAGCTGCAGGAGCTGCGGCACGCGCTGGCGCATTTGCTCGACAAGCTGCCGCCGGACCTGCGCCGCAGCGAGGAGGCGCGCCTTCTCGGCCGGGTGGCAGACTACAAGGTCTACAACCTCGTCCACCTCATCTACCGCTCCCGCGCCTACGAGGGAGATTCGAAGGACTACGAATTCTCGCGCCGCAGCATGCAGGAGCACTGGCAGTCGGGCTACTCGCACCGACCCGCAGAAGCTGCGCGCCGTCGTGCCGGAGCCGCTCGAGATCGACGAGCCGCTCGTCAAGTACGAGTTCATCCGCATGCCGGATTCGACCGGTTTCGGTGACTATACCGAGACCGGCCAGGTGATCCCGGT
>Ga0182748_1004486_pt1 | contig 11041 bp, 7 predicted proteins | sample eDN3rd37CKraftOP_FD_128877 | JGI IMG/M metagenome (GOLD analysis project Ga0182748, IMG submission 128877) | Enriched Organic Plus compost microbial communities from Emeryville, California, USA - eDNA 3rd pass 37_C Kraft OP (version 2) (version 2) ...
CGCGACGTGCTGGCGCGCGGCCTGCACGAGGCCGGCTGGCAGGTCGAGATCCCCAAGGCGTCCATGTACATCTGGGCGCATATCCCCGAGGCCTACCGCGCCATGGGCTCGCTGGAATTTTCCAAGCGGGTGCTGGCCGACGCCAAGGTGGCCATTTCCCCGGGCATAGGCTTCGGCGAGTACGGCGAGGAATACGTGCGCTTCGCGCTGATCGAGAACGAACAACGGACCCGCCAGGCCGTGCGCGGCATCAAGGAAATGTTCCGTAAGGACGGGCTGTTGAAATGAAGCCCATCAAGGTAGGACTGCTGGGCCTGGGCGTGGTCGGCGGCGGCACCTGGAAGGTGCTGGCGCGCAACGCCGACGAGATCGCGCGCCGCGCCGGCCGGCGCATCGAGGTCGCGCGCATCGCCGTGCGCGACGTGGCCAAGGCGCGGCTGCGCGTGGGCGACGCGGTGCAGGTGGGCAACGACCCGCGCGCCGTGGCGGCCGACCCGGACATCGACATCGTGGTCGAGCTGATCGGCGGCGACACGCTGGCGCGCGAGCTGGTGCTGGAGGCCATCGCCAACGGCAAGCACGTGGTCACGGCCAACAAGGCGCTGCTGGCCAAGCACGGCAACGAGATCTTCGCGGCGGCTTCCGCGCGCGGCGTGATGGTGGCCTTCGAGGCCGCGGTGGCCGGCGGCATCCCCATCATCAAGGCCATCCGCGAGGGGCTGACCGCCAACCGCATCGAGTGGGTGGCCGGCATCATCAACGGCACCACCAACTTCATCCTGTCGGAAATGCGCGCGCGCGGCCTGTCGTTCGCCGACGCGCTGGCCGACGCGCAGCGCCTGGGCTACGCCGAGGCCGACCCGACCTTCGACATCGAGGGCGTGGACGCCGCGCACAAGCTGACGCTGCTGGCCTCGCTCGCCTTCGGCGTGCCGGTGCAGTTCGACAAGGCCTACGTCGAGGGCATCACCCGCCTGGCCAAGGAAGACATCGCCCACGCCGAGCGCCTGGGCTACCGCATCAAGCTGCTGGGCCTGACGCGCCTGCGGCCCGACGGCATCGAGCTGCGCGTGCATCCCACCCTGGTGCCGGCCACGCGCCTGATCGCCAACGTCGAGGGCGCCATGAACGCCGTGCTGGTGCGCGGCGATGCGGTCGGGCCGACGCTGTACTATGGGCAGGGCGCGGGCGAGGAGCCCACCGCCTCGGCCGTGGTGGCCGACCTGGTGGACGTGACCCGGCTGCACACCGCCGACCCCAACCACCGCGTGCCGCACCTGGCCTTCCAGCCCGACGCCATGTCCGACGTGCCCATCCTGCCGATCGCCGAGGTGCGCAGCTCCTACTACCTGCGCATGCGGGTCGAGGACCAGCCCGGCGTGCTGGCCGACGTGGCGCGCATCCTGGCCGACGCCGGCATTTCCATCGGCTCCATGATCCAGGAGCCCAGCGGCGAGTCGGGCGCGGACATCATCTTCCTGACCCACGAGGCGGTCGAGCGCAGCGTCGACCACGCCATGGAACGCATCGAGGCAATGCCGGCTGTGAGCTCGCCGGTCACGCGCCTGCGCATGGAGCACCTGTGAAGTACATATCCACCCGCGGCGGCATGGCGCCGCTGCCTTTCTGCGACATCCTGCTCGAAGGCCTGGCGCCCGACGGCGGGCTGGCGGTGCCCGAGGCGCTGCCGGCGCTGGACGCCGGCACGCTGGAATCCTGGCGCGGCCTGTCCTACGCGCAGCTGGCCGCCGAGGTGCTGTCGCGCTTCATCGACGACATCCCCGCCGCCGAGCTGTCCGCGCTCACGCACGCGGCCTACCGCACCGACGTGTTCGGCAGCGAGGACATCGTGCCGCTGCGCCCGCTGGCCGACGGCCTGTCGCTGCTGGGCCTGTCCGAAGGACCGACGCTGGCCTTCAAGGACATGGCCATGCAGTTCCTGGGCCAGGCCTTCGAATACGTGCTGGACAAGCGCGGCGCCACGCTCAACATCCTGGGCGCGACTTCCGGCGACACGGGCTCGGCGGCCGAATACGCCCTGCGCGGCAAGCGCGGCGTGTCGGTGTTCATGCTGTCGCCGCACGGGCGCATGAGCGCCTTCCAGCGCGCCCAGATGTACAGCCTGCAGGACGCCAACATCCACAACCTGGCGCTGCGCGGCGTGTTCGACGAATGCCAGGACATCGTCAAGGCCCTGGCCGGCGACCTGGACTTCAAGGCCCGCTACCGGCTGGGCGCGGTCAATTCCATCAACTGGGCGCGCATCGCCGCCCAGGTGGTGTACTACTTCCACGGCTGGCTGCGCGCCACCACGGGACCGGGGCAGGAGGTGTCCTTCGCGGTGCCCTCGGGCAACTTCGGCAACATCCTGTCCGGCCACGTCGCGCGCAGCATGGGCCTGCCGATCCGGCGCCTGGTGCTGGCCACCAACGAGAACAACGTGCTGGAGGAGTTCTTCCGCACCGGCGTCTACCGGCCGCGCCCGGCGGCGGAAACCTACGCCACCTCCAGCCCGTCCATGGACATCTCGCGCGCGTCCAATTTCGAGCGCTTCGTGTTCGACCTGGTCGGGCGCGACGCCGCCCGGGTGCGCGAGCTGTGGGCCGGCCTGGCCCGCGACGGCAGCTTCGACCTGTCGGCCCGCCGCGGCGAGTTCGAAAGCCGCTACGGCTTCGTGGCCGGCGCCAGCTCGCATGCCGACCGGCTGGCGACGATACGCAAGGTCTACGACACCACCGGCGTGCTGATCGACCCGCACACGGCCGACGGCGTCAAGGTGGCGCGCGAGCACGTCGAGCCCGGCATCCCCATGCTGGTGCTGGAAACCGCGCTGCCGGCCAAGTTCTCCGAGACCATCGAGGAAGCGCTGGGCCGCCCGGCGCCGCTGCCGGCCGGCCTGGAGGACCTGGAGTCGCGCCCGCAGCGCGTGCAGGTGCTGGACGCCAGCGTGCAGGCCGTGCGCGACTACGTCGCCGCGCACGCCGCGTGAGCGGCGTGGCCTGGGCGTCTTCCGGGCGTCTGACCACCGATCCTGGGAAGCGAGGGCAGGCCGTGACCGTCGACGCCGCCGTGCAGGCCGGAATCCACGCCCTCTGGGACGAGCTGGCCGATTTCAACGCCGCGCAGGCCGACGCCGCGCGCGACCACCTGCTGGGCCGGCTCTGCCGCCTGATCGACTCGCCGCACGCCACCTGGATAGGCGCCGTGCGGCTGGGCGATCCGCAGCCGGGCGACCCGGTGCTGGGCTGGCGCGTGGGCGTCATCCGCTACCTGCATCCGGACCCGGCCTTCGACCGCGTCGCGCAGCGCCAGAGCGAGGAACTGGAGGCCGGCATCGTCGACGAGACCACTGTCGCCAACGTCGCGGGTTTCGGTGCGTTCCGCGTCAACCTGCTGGCCGACCTCGCGCCGCCCGGCTGGTTCGAGGGGGAGTTCTACCGGCGCTTCTACGTCGGCAGCGGCCGCACGGACGCGGTCTGGGCGGGCGTTCCGGTCAACGCGGACGCCGAAAGCTATTTCGGCTTCTACCGGGGGCCGGGCCAGCCGCGCTTCGGCAAGGCAGAGAAGGACATCGTCGCCATGGCGCTGCGCGGCCTGCGCTGGTTCCACCGCGCGCAGTTCCTGAGCGAAGGGCTGGGCGTGGCCAGCGAGCCGCTCGCGCCGTCCGAGCGCCGCGTGCTGGCGGGCCTGCTGGGCCGCGGCACCGAGGCCGCCATCGCCGCGGAACTGGGCCTGACCCCGGCCACGGTGCACACCTACGCCACCCGCATCTACCGCAAGTTCAACGTCCAGGGCCGGGCCGGGCTGACGGCCCTGTGGCTCGGACAGTAGCCCGGCCGCGCGGCAAAGCGTGCGCGGCGCCCCGGGAGGCGGCGCGCCGGGCAGGCCGGCGGGTCCCTGCATGGGGCCGCCCCGGCCGGGCATCAAGGGGCCCGCCAGGCCGATAGCGCCGTACTGGACCGATAGGGTTGCACTGGACCGATAGGGTCGTACCGGACCGTCTCTGATCAGGGACTGTGCGGATATTCCTCCCGCATCTATTCTTTTCCGTTTGTAAAAACGGCATGGCCTGCGGGGCCGGGGGAGGATCCGATGAAGCGCATCCATGGCACGGCTTGCGGGCAGGGGGGTGTCTTGCGGCCGGCGGATCGGGCGGCCGAGGGGCAGCAGCGGGGCTGCGGCGGCAACGCCGATCAGGGCGGCTACGGGGGCTACGGCGACCACAGCGGTCACGGCGACTGCACCGGGCGAGTTGGCCATCCCCGCAGCCACCGTGCCAGGCCGAGGTCAGCCGCGGCCCTGGCCGGGGCGGTGCTGCTGGCGCTGGCGCCTGCGGCCTGGGCGGACAACCTGCTGGTCGGCGCCGGCGGCAATGGCAACGGCGGCGGTGGGGGCGGCGGCATCGGCGGGGGCGGCGGCGGCTTTGGCGGCGGCGGCGGGGGCATCGGCGGTGGCGGCGGCAGCCAGGGGCCCTCCGGCAAAGGCGCAGGCGGCAGCGGCGGCAGCGGCGCTGCCGGCGGGACGGGCGGAAACGGGGATCCCAACCTGGATGGCGGCAGCGGCAGCATGGGCGGCGGCGGCGGGCGTGCCGGCAGCCCGAACGGCGGTGGCGGTGGCGCCGGCGGCGGAGGCGGCGCCATCGGCGCCGCCGGGGGCAGCGGCAAGGCCGGCGCAGGTGCCGGCGGCAATGGCGGCGACAACGGTGGCGGTGGCGGCGGTGGCGGCAGCGGGCCGGGAGCGTCGCCCGATGCCCAGGCCGGCGCCAGCGGCGGCAACGGCACGCTGGTCGATATCGACGGCAATGCCATACAGGGCAGCGGGGCGGGCGACGGCGCCGGCGACGGATTCACTCCCGCCATAGCCGTGGTCGGCGACGCGCGCAGCTATGGCTACGTCGGGGTGGGCGGCGGCGGCGGCGGCGCCGGCAACGTCGCCGGCTTTTCGGGAGGCAGTGGCGATTCCGGCGCGTTGAGCCTGGCAGGGGTGGGGGCCCGCCTGACCGTTGCCGAGTCGATGCTGATAGGCGGTTCGGGGGGCGGCGGAGGCAACAACGGCAGCCAGGGTGGGCGGGGCGGCGATGGCAGCGTGGACCTTGCCAGTTTCGCGACCCTCGATGTCGCCAAGGTCCTGTTGATAGGTGGTTCGGGCGGCGGCGGAGGCATTACGGGCGCGGGCGGCGCGGGTGGCAGCGGCAGCCTGAGTCTGGGCACCGGCACGGCGGTGCGCATCGGCGCGGGCGGGCGACTGGTGCTGGGCGGCGCCGCCGGCGGCAACGGCACCAACGGGGGAGGCAGCGGCGGCGCGGGCGGCGCGGGTGTGCTGAACCTGGGCGACGGCACGCTGGATTTCGGCGCCGGCGCCGCCTTCGCCATCAATCCCACCGGCACGCTCAATTTCGGCAGCGCCACGCCCGGCGCCTCGCGGGCGGGCGCCATCGCCGGGCTGGACGGCATCGTCAACGACGGCACGATCAATTTCAACCAGAGCAACGGCAGCTATACCCTGGCCACGGCCATCTCCGGCGGCGGCCAGGTCCGGCTCGACAGTTCCGGCACGACCATCCTGACCGGCAACAACAGCTATACCGGCCTGACCACCGTCGCCAGCAGCATCCTGCAGATCGGCGCGGGGGGCGCCTCGGGCACCCTGGGCACGGGCGACGTCGCGCTGGCCGACGGTATGCTGGTCTTCGACCGCAGCGGCATGCTGGCCTACGACGGCAGTATCTCGGGCACGGGCACCCTGTACAAGCGCGGCACGGGCACGGTGGTGCTGGGGGGCAGCCACAGCTACGGCCGGGTGGTCGACGATGCCACCGTAGTGCGCGGCGGCACGCTGGCCGTGATCGGCGGCAGCATCGAGCACACGGCCGGCTACCTGACCGTTGCCGCCAATGCCGGCGACGAGGCTGCATTGCTGCTGCGCAACGGCAGCATCGTCAGCAGCAGTGCCGTCATCGGCTTCGATGCAGGCAGCCAGGGCAGCGCGGCCGTCGAGACGGGCGGCACGTGGGAGGCCCGGGCCGTGTATGTGGGCAACGCCGGCCTGGGCGACCTGACCCTGGCCGACGGCGGCGTTGTCTCGGTCGACGGGGGCGCCGGCCCACTCATACTGGGCAGTCAGGCCGGCGGCCAGGGTACGCTGAACTTCGGCGCCTACGACCTGTCGGCGCCGACCGCGGCCGGCTCGCTTTCGGCCAGCGCCATCGAAGGCGGCCTGGGCGAGGGCATCGTCAACTTCAACCAGGGCGACGCCCTGGCGCTGTCCCTGCCCATCGAGGGCGACGTGCGCGTGCATCAGCGCGGCGCGGGATCGACGGTGCTGGCCGGCGCAAGCCACTACACCGGCGGCACGACGGTATCGGCCGGCACGCTGGAAGTCGCGGCAGGCGCTTCCATCGACGGGGCGGTGGCCGTGGACGGCGGCCTGTTTAAGGCCAACGGCGCGGTCGGCGGCGCGGTCGACGTGGACGCCGGCGGCATGCTGGCCGGCTCGGGCAGCGTCGCCAGCGCCACGGTGCGCAGCGGCGGCGTGCTGGCGCCGGGCAATTCCATCGGCACGCTCGCGGTCGCCGGCGACCTGCGCTTCGCGCCGGGCTCGGTCTACCGCGTCGAGGCCGATGCGGCCGGCGGCGTGGACCGCGTGGACGTCGGCGGCGACATCGTCATCGACGGCGGCACGGTGGACGTGCAGGCCGGCGCCGGCAGCTATGCGGCCAACGCCCGCTACGCGATCCTGTCTTCGGACGGCTCGACCACCGGCGAGTTCGACGCGGTGAGCAGCAATTTCGAGTTCCTGGAGCCGTCGCTGGAATACCGGGACGACGGCGTGACGCTGCTGATGCGCAACAAGCTGGTGCCCGACGAGGCCGAACCCGAGCCGTCCGGGCCTGGGCCGCGGCCCGAGCCGCCTACGCGGCCGATGCGCTTCGCCGACGCGGCGCGCACCGGCAACCAGCGCGCGGCGGCCAATGGCCTGCAGAGCCTGCCGCAGGATAGCGGCCTGTACCGCGGCGTGCTGAACCTGGCGCGGGGCCAGGCGGCCGGCGTGTTCGATGCGCTGTCGGGCGAGGTGCACGCCAGCGTGGCCAGCGTGCTGCAGACGGGCGGCGAGACGGTGCGCGCGTTGCCGCTGGCCCGGCTGCGGATGGCCCTGGATGCGGGCATGGAGCCGGGCGAGCCGCTGGCGTCCGCGTCCGCGTCCGCATCGGCATCGGCATCGGCATCCGCATCCGCGTCTGTGGCCGAGGGCGGCTTGCCGGCCTCCGCCTTGCCGGGGCCGGGTGCCAGCCCGGCCTGGGCGCAGGCCTTCGGCAACTGGCGCACGCTGGACGGCGACGGCAATGCGGGCCGGGTCCGGGCGTCCGAAGGCGGCCTGTTCGTGGGCGCGGACCGGCAGGCCGGCGGCTGGCGTGTGGGTGGCGCCCTGGGCTACGCGGCCGTTCATGCCGACCTGGATGCGCGCCGGTCGCGCGCCCGGGCGGACAGCTACAGCGCGGTGGCCTACGCCGGCCGCGCCGTCGATGCCGGGCCGGGCAGGCTGAAGGCGACGGCGGGCGCGGCGTACACCTGGAGCGAGGTGGATACGCGGCGCACGGCCGGCCTGCCGGGGGCGCCGCAGTCGCTGCAGGCGGACTACGGCGCCGGCAACGGGCAGGTGTTCGCCGAGCTCGGGTATGCGCTGCCGTTGGGCGGGACGGTGGCACGGCGCGCGCAGGCCGGGGCCGCAGCGGTAGCCGGGGCCGGGGTCGGAGTCGGAGTCGAGGCCGGCGCCGATGCGCCGGCGGCCGGGTCGGCGAGCCGGCGCTTTGCGGGCGCGATCCTGGAGCCTTATGCCGCAGCGTCGTGGAGCGATCTGCGCACGCGCGGCTTCACGGAGCAGGGCGGCTCGGCAGCGCTGTCCGGCGAACGGGGCCGGCAAGCGGTGGGCACGACCACGCTGGGGCTGCGCGCGAGCACGGCCTTCGTGCTGGCCAATGGGCAGCGCGGCGCCGTGCAAGCGGGCGTGGGCTGGCGGCATGCCTACGGCGACGTGCGGCCGGCTGCGACGCTGGCCTTCGACGGCGGCCGGCCGTTCACGGTGAGCGGCGCGCCGATCGCGCGCGACGCGGCCGTGGTGGAGCTGGGCCTGCAGGCCGCGGTCTCGCGCCGCGCGTCGGTGGAGCTGGGCTATGCCGGGCAGTTCGGCGGCGGCAACCGGCAGGACGCGGCCAGCGTCAGGCTGAACTGGCGCTTCTGAATTGGCGCTTCCGAGCTTCCGGATTGGCGCTTCCGAACGCCGGCGCGCGGGCAGCAGGGCCGTCCGCCGGCGGCTCGTTCAGGGAAAGTACAGCCGCTGCAGCACGGCGGCGATGCCCAGGCCCATGACGCCTATCATCCACTTGAGCTGGTTGACCTGCCCTTGCAGGTCGGCCTTCATCTGCTTCATGTCGCCGCGCAGTTCGGCGCCCATCTGGCCCATTTCCCCACGCAACTCGGCACCCATCTGAGTCATTTCCCCACGCAACTCGGCGCCCATCTGAGCCATTTCCGCGCGCAACTCGGCGCCCATCTGAGCCATTTCCGCGCGCAGCGCCGTACCCAACTGTGCCATCTCCGAGCGCAACTCGGTACCCAACTGTGCCATTTCCGTGCGCAGCTCGGTACCTTGCTGCGCCATTTCCGCCCGCAGCTCGGTGCCCAGTCGCGCCATTTCCCCGCGCAGCGTGGTGGACTGCTGGCGCAGGCCGTCGGACGTGGCGAGGCGCCCGACGCAGGTTTCCAGCGCTTCTGCCAGCGCGACGGCCTGGGCATCGGCCTGCGGCGCGGGAATGCCGGCGGTCTTGAGGGTGTTGGAGAACTTCAGCGTGTCGAAGACGGGCATGAAACGCAGCCGCATGAGGTTTCCGGTCGGCAGAAGCAGCATAACGACGAACCGTGCTGTTGTAAACACATATGTGATTTATCGGGCAGCCTCGGCCTGGGCCGGGGTACTGCAAGCGCCGGTCCGCCAAGGCCTTGAGCGCCAGTCTATCGCCGCAGCCCGGCCGGAGCCAGACCGGCTGGGACGTTTTGGACACATACGGGATAAGGCCGGCCCGGCGCCGCCGGCCCGGCCGCGCGAGCGGCTAGAATGCCCGGCATGCGTGACGAACATGGAGTGGCATCGCCAGGCTGCGCGCTGGCGGTGGACGGGTTGGTCAAGCGCTACGGCGAGCGCACCATCGTCGACGGGCTGTCGTTCGGCATTCGCCGCGGCGAATGCTACGGCCTGCTCGGGCCCAACGGCGCGGGCAAGACGACCACGCTGCGCGTCCTGCTGGGGCTGACGCCCTACGACGCCGGGCGCATCGAGGTGCTGGGCCTGGACGTGCCGCGCCAGGCCCGCCAGGCGCGCATGCGCATGGGCGTGGTGCCGCAGATGGACAACCTGGACCCAGATTTCACCGTCGAGGAAAACCTGCTCGTGTTCGGCCGTTATTTCGGCCTGCGCGACGCGGCCGTGCGCGCGCGCATCCCGGAGCTGCTGGAATTCGCCGCGCTGGCGTCCAAGGCGCACGCCCGCATCGGCGAGCTGTCCGGCGGCATGAAGCGGCGCCTGACGCTGGCGCGGGCGATGATCAACGATCCCGAGCTGATCGTCATGGACGAGCCTACCACCGGCCTGGACCCGCAGGCCCGCCACCTGATCTGGGAGCGGCTCAAGGCGCTGCTCGCGCGCGGCAAGACCATCCTGCTGACCACGCATTTCATGGACGAGGCCGAGCGCCTGTGCCACCGCCTGGGCGTGATCGACCGCGGCCGGCTGATCGCCGAGGGCGCGCCGCGCGCGCTGATCGCCGAGCACGTCGAGCCGCAGGTGGTCGAGGTCTACGGCGAAGGCCTGGACGGCTGGCTGGCCCGCCACCGCGCCGGCCTGCCGGCGCGCATCGAGGTCAGTGGCGAGACCGCCTTCTGCTACACCGGGCGCGCCGATCCCGTCATCGCCGCGCTGGAAGGCGCCGAGGGCGCCGGGCTGCGCTACCTGCACCGCCCGGCCAACCTGGAAGACCTGTTCCTGCGCCTGACGGGGCGCGGCATGCGGGAGGAAACGTGATCGAGGGCGCGCCGAACGCCTGGCGCTGGCCCGTGCCGAGCCGGCTGTGCCTGGCCGTGCTCCGGCGCAACTTCCTGGTCTGGCGCAAGACCGCCTCCAGCACCGTGCTGGGCGACGTGCTGGACCCGATGATCGTGCTGCTGGCGCTGGGCTACGGCCTGGGCGGCCTGCTGCCGTCGATCCAGGGCGTGCCCTACATCACCTTCCTGTCGGCCGGCTCGATCTGCATGGGCGCGCTCTACGGCGCCACCTTCGAGGCCACCTACAGCGCGTTCTCGCGCCTGCAGGTCCAGCGCACCTGGGACGCCATGCTCAACACGCCGCTGGACCTGGACGACGTGGTCTGGGCCGAGTTGTTCTGGGCGGCGGCCAAGGCGGTCAAGAGCGGGCTGGCCATCCTGCTGGTGGCGGCCGCGCTGGACATCGCGCGCGCGCCCACCATGCTGTGGATCGTGCCGGTGCTGCCGCTGGCGGGGCTGGCCTTCGCCTCGCTGGCCATGGTGGTCAGCGCGCTGGCGCGCAACTACGAGTTCTTCATGTATTACTTCACGCTGGGCGTCACGCCCATGGTGTTCCTGTCCGGCGTGTTCTTCCCCGTGTCGCAGCTGCCGGACCTGCTGGTGGCGGTGGTGCGCGTGCTGCCGCTGGCGCCGGCCATCGAGCTGATCCGCCCGTTGATGCTGGGGCAGCTGCCCGAGGACGCCTGGCTGCACGTGGCCCAGTTGCTCGCGACCGCGCTGCTGGCGGCCTGGGCGGCGGCCGTGTTGATGCGCAGGCGGCTGCTGCGCTGAGACCGCCGTCCCGCAAGGAGATCGTCATGTTCCAACCCCTTTCCCTGCTGGCCATTGCCGCCGGCGCCGTGCTGGGCGCCTGGAGCCGCTGGTGGCTGGCGCTGTGGCTGAACACCCATGCCTCGGGCTGGCCCTGGGGCACGGTGGCGGCCAACCTGGTCGGCGGCTACCTGATC
>Ga0182748_1004497_pt1 | contig 11025 bp, 7 predicted proteins | sample eDN3rd37CKraftOP_FD_128877 | JGI IMG/M metagenome (GOLD analysis project Ga0182748, IMG submission 128877) | Enriched Organic Plus compost microbial communities from Emeryville, California, USA - eDNA 3rd pass 37_C Kraft OP (version 2) (version 2) ...
CGGTAGCCGGCCAGCGCCCCGAACCAGGACGCCAGGGTGCCGGCCGCTTCCAGCCGGGCGTTGCCCGCGCCGCCGGCCAGCACCACGGGCAGGGTCAGCGGGCGCGGGTCGCGCCGGTCGAAGAAGGGCACCGGCAGCAGGCCCAGGTCGTCGGGCAGGTCCACCGGCACGACGGTCAGCTCCAGCGCGCTGCGGTTGCTGACGTCGGCCCACAGGCTGGAATGGATGGGGTCCTCGCAGGTCATCGTGTAGTGGCCGATGAGCTGCAGGTCCAGGCGGTTGAATTCCGACAGCGCGGCCACCGGCAGGTCCACCGTGTGCTCGGCGGGCTCGCCGCCGCCTTCCTCGGGCAGGGCGATGCTGCCGGCCACTTCGCTGTTGAGCAGCACCTTCAGGTGCGACAGGTCGGGCAGCAGCGCCGGCGAATAGGTGTAGTCCAGCTTGACGCGGGCGCGCACCACCGACTGGTCGGCGCGCACGCCGAAGCCCAGCCCGCCCATGCCGTCCACGCCGCGCAGCGCCAGCGCCTGGCGCGCGCCCAGCTGCGCGAGCGGGATGTCGTAGGTATAGGCGCCCTCGGGCAGGGGCGGTTCTTCGGCCGGCGCATCGGCCGGGGCGGGGATGCCGGCGGCATCCTGCCCCTCGGCGGCCTGGCCGTCCGGGGCTTCCTGCTGCGCGGAGGCGGCTTCGGGCGGCGCGGGCGCCGCATCGGCGGCCTGCGCCTGCCCGGCGGCCAGGCACAGCAGCGCCGCCATCAGCGCCGGCAGCACGCGGGGCCGCGTGGGCATGGACGTATCCGCTTCGGACCTCGACGTCATTGATCCCTCGTTCCTGTCAATTTTCGGTTTCGGCTGTCGCCGGCCGGCGCAGGCCGGCGGCGGCCCGGCCGCGTAGTTCCCGCAGCAGCAGGGTGAAGCCGCGCAGGCCGATGCGGCCGATGTGCGACAGCGCGGTCAGCGGCGAATCGGGCGTGTGGCGGCCCCAGACGTTGGCCCAGGTGTCGGCGCGCGCGAACGTGACCTGGGCCAGGTCCTTCTCCTGCTCCAGCGTCAGTTCGCGGAAGCTCACGCCCAGGCGGTTGCCGCGGCTGAAGGTGACCACGGCCGGGAAGACGCCTTCCTCGTCGTTGCGGAACACCGACACCTGCAGCGTCTCGCCCAGGGGCACGGACAGGCCCTCGGGCAGCACCAGGCCCAGGCCGCCCTGCGAGAAATCGCTGGTGCGGCAGGCGACCAGCCGGCCGTCGGCCAGGCCCGCGGTGGCGGGCAGGTCCAGCGGCACGCGCGGCGTGCTGCGCAGCTGGCGGGCCTCGCCGGCCACCGCCACGCTGGCGCTGGTGATGACGATGTTGTAGAAGGTCCAGGCCAGGTTGAGCACGATGGTCAGCGTCGTGTCGATGCTGTCGGTGCCGGCCAGCAGCAGGCCCACGCCCACCACCAGGCCCAGCAGGTTCAGGCCGAGCAGCACGATGTAGGGGCGCGCCAGCGTCCAGTCGAAATAATCCTGCGGGATGATGCCGCCCTTGGCCGTCACGTTGAAGATCGCGCTTTGCGGGCGCACCAGGGTGACCAGCGCCGGGCGCATGATGTACCAGGCCAGCACGGCCTCGTAGATCTCGTTCCAGAACGAATGCCGGAAGCGGCCCTGGATGCGCGAGCTCGCCATGTTGGAATGGACGATGTGGGGCAGGGCGTAGGCCGCCACCATGATGGCCGAGGACTGGAACACGTTGGCGCCGAACAGCAGGTAGGCCAGCGGCGTGGTCAGGAACACCACCCTGGGCAGCCCGAAGAAGAAGTGCAGCATCGCGTTCAGGTAGCACAGGCGCTGGCCGATCTTCAGCCCGCGCCCGAGCAGCGGGTTGTTCAGGCGGATGATCTGCGCCATGCCGCGCGCCCAGCGGGTGCGCTGGCCGATGTGGCGCGACAGGTTCTCGGTGGCCAGGCCCGCGGCCTGCGGCACCGCCAGGTAGGCGGTGTTGTAGCCGGCGCGGTTCATCTTGAGCGCGGTCAGGGCGTCCTCGGTGACGCTCTCGGTGGCCACGCCGCCGACGTCGGCCAGCGCCGAGCGGCGCATCACCGCGCAGGAGCCGCAGAAGAAGGTGGCGTTCCAGAGGTCGTTGCCGTCCTGGACCACGCCGTAGAACAGCTCGCCTTCGTTGGGCACCGTGCGGAAGGTTTCCAGGTTGCGCTCGAAGGGGTCGGGCGAGAAGAACACGTGCGGCGTCTGCAGCATGGCCAGCTTGGGGTCCTTCAGGAACCAGCCCATGCAGATCTGCAGGAAGGAGCGCGTCGGAATGTGGTCGCAGTCGAATATCGCCACGTATTCGCCGTGCGTGCGGGCCAGCGCGGCGTTGATGTTGCCGGCCTTGGCGTGGCGGTTGTCCGAGCGGGTCAGGTAGCCGGCGCCGGCCTCTTCGCAGAAGGCGCGGAAGTCGTCGCGGCGGCCGTCGTCCAGCACGTAGACGCGGAACTTGTCGGCCGGCCAGTCCAGCGACAGGGCGGTCAGCACCGACTGGCGCACCACGTCCAGCGGCTCGTTGTAGGTGGGGATGAAGATGTCCACCGTGGGCCAGTGCGCCACGTCCGCGGGCATGGGCAGCGGCTTGCGCTGCAGCGGCCAGCAGGTCTGGAAATAGCTCAGCAGCATGACGCACAGGGCGTACAGCTCGGCGGCCAGCAGGCCGTAGCCGAAGGCCATGTCCAGCGGGTCGACGAAGCCCAGGGTGTCGGTCACGCGCCAGTACATATAGCGCAGCGAGGCCGTCACCGACAGCATGACGATGGCCAGCGTGGCCAGCCGGCCGGCGACCCGGTGCAGCGCCAGCGCCGCCAGGAAGCACAGCGCGCCGAACAGGAACTGCTGCTGCGCGTCGAGGTTGACCGTGATGGCCAGCACGAGCAGCACGCCGGCGGCCGCGCCGACGAGCAGGCGCACCCAGCCCATGGCCCAGACCGGCAGCGCCAGCAGGGCGTCGCCCCAGCGCGCGGCGCGCTCGGCGCGGGTTTCGGCGGGGCCGTCCTGCGGCCGGGGGGATGAGGCCTTCATGTCGTCGCGCCTCCGCTGCGGGGAAGTTGCTGCATCAGCCATTGCGCGCAGGCCAGCAGGTCCAGCCGGCCCTGGCTGTGCGGGTCGTGCTCGACGGCGGTGCGGCCGTGCGCCAGCGCTTCGCCGACGGCCTGGTCCTGGTGCACCACGCCGATCACCCGCTCGCCCAGCGCGTCGCGCGTGACCTGGGCGGCGTCCTTGGCCAGGCGGCGCGCGCCGTCCACCTGGTTGATGATGTAGGCGTGCCCGGCGTAGCTGCTGCGCCCGGCGCAGTAGTTCAGGATCAGGCCTTCGAGCATGGGCAGGGTGGCGTAGGAGGCCGCGTCGGCCAGCGTCACCGCCACCACCAGGTCGGCCATGGACAGCACCTGGCGCAGGTAGGCGGACGGGCCGGGCGGCGTGTCGATCAGCACCAGCGCCTCGTCGGCCAGGTCCAGGCTGGCCAGGTTGCGCGGCAGCCATTGCGGGTCGGTGGCCAGCGACAGCTCCAGCGCCTGCCGGTCGGATTCGTTGATCAGGCCGAAGGGCAGCAGGTGCACGCCCGAGCTGCCCAGCACGCAGGCGTCGCGCCAGGGCGTGCCGGCCAGGCTGGCGCGCGCGATCCCGTTGATGTCGGCGGGGTCGGCGCCCAGGTGCAGGCGCAGGGCGTTCTGCGGGTCCAGGTCGAGCGCCAGCACGGCCTGGCCGGCCTGGCGCAGCGCCACGCAAAGGTTGGCGCACACCGTGCTCTTGCCGACGCCGCCCTTGGCGGAAACGATAGCGATGGTCTTCACTGTTGCAACTTGCCGAACAGGGTTTGCGCGCCGTCCGGGCCGGACCCGGCGGGGGCCTGGGCGAGACGGTCGAAGAGGTTTTGCAGGGAAGGGGCCGGGGCCGGAGCGGCTGCCGCGGCCGCAGGCGCGGGTGCGGGTGCAGGCACGGGTGCAGGTGCGGCTGCGGCTACGGGCGCAGGCGCGGGTGCAGATACGGGTGCAGGTGCGGCGGCCACGGGTGCAGGCGCCGGTACAACCGTGGGGGCTTCGTCGATCGCCGGGGCCGGTGCGGGAGCCGGGGTCGTCGCCGCCGGAGGCGGGACGTAGGCGGCGGCTGCCGGCGCGGCGGGGACGGCTGCCTGGGCGGAGGCCGGAGCGGCCGCTGCCGCTGCCGGCGCGGGCGAGGGCGCGGGAGAGAAAGCGGCGTAGGCCGCACCGGCCAGCGCGGGGGCGACGGTCGGCGCGGGGGCCGGCGGCGCCTGGACGGGTGCCGCGGGCTGCGGGGCAGCGGGTTCCGGCCGCAGGAAGGCGGCCGCGACGGGCGGCAGCCCGGCCAGCGCGTCCGCCCCGGCGGCGGCCGGCGCCGGCTGGAAGAACAGGGAGGGCTCGATGCGGGCCGGTTCGGCGGCGGGCGGCGCGACAGGCTCGGACGGCGCCGCGTGAGCCGCAGGCGCAGCGGAAGCCTCTGCCGCAACCGGAGCAGCCGGCGCCACGGCTTGGGGGACGGCTGCGGGTTCCAGCCGGACGGGCTGAGCGGGCGCCTCGGCTGGTGCCGGCGCCGGCTGCGCGAAGGCGGGCGCTTGCACGGACACGGCCGGTTGCGCGGGCGCGGCGGCTTCGGCGGGCGCGTCGACCGGCGCGATGCTGCGCGCCGGCATCGGCGCGGCGCGGAAGGGCGCGCCGGCGGCGGCCGCAGCGGCCGGGCCGTCGGCCACCGACGGCGGGATCGACGCCAGCGCCGGCTGGATGGCGGCCAGCAGCGGCCAGCGCTCGCGCGAGGCCGCAGCCACGTTGCTGCGGCCGATTTCCCGGTACTGGCCCGGATCGCCCTCGAACTGCTGGTACAGGTTCGAGATGTCGTTGGACAGGGTCATGCTCGACTCCCTATTGGTGCCTGGTGCCGCGGCGCGCGGGCGCCGCCGGCGGGCCGCCTGCTACTTGCCGAAGCGGAATCCGACGGTCCCGAAGGCGTCGGGCTCCCCGGCCTGAGTAACACGCAGCTGCTGGTTTGCTCCCAACTGGCGCAGCCATTGTTCGTAGACGCCCTCCAGGAAGGCGGTCGTCCACGCCTGGCTGCCGGCGCCGAAGCCGGCGGCCAGGGGCGCGCAGTAATGGGTCAGGGCGAGGTGGTCGCCCGCCTCGGCGATCTGCAGCCAGCCCCAGTCGAGGTCGGTCCAGATCGCGTTGACGGCGGCCTGCAGCTCGGCGACGGTGGTCATGCCGGGCAGCGCGCGCTGGCGCGCGAAGCGCTCGCCGGTGCGGCGCAGCAGGCCGCGCAAATGGCTGGTGGTCAGGTCGTCGGCCAGCTCCCCGGCCAGGGCGGCCAGGAAGTCCCGCCATTGGCGGGAGCACAGTCGTTCGGCGAGATGCGTATGGATGGCGCGTTCCACGGTTTTCCTCCGTCAGGGAGCGTTGCCGGCGAGGGCCGGACGCATGCGCGGGACTGCCGGCGAGGCCGGATGCAGGCCTGCGCCGTCCGGCGCCGGCAGGGAAAAGGGTGGAATGGCCAGGCGCGTCTTCAGGCGCGCTCCGGCATCGGCAGGCGAACGGACCCCGGCCGGATACCGGCGGGCCCATGCGGCTGGCACGGGAGAGGAGGGGGAAGGCTTAGGGTTGTGTCGGTGCGCGTAACTTAATGCGTGCAAAACCTTCACGAGAGTTCTGCCATCTGGCAAGGCGGAGCTGCGGTTCCCGGCCGCATTCTTGAAGCATAACCTTGCGTCTTGGAGCTGCACTGTGCCGAGGCTTGCCTTTCCAGGGCGCCGCCGGCACCAACACCGCCCGCATTGTTTCGGATGGTGTATTGGTGCAACATCTCATTCTAAACTGGTTTGGCCGCCGGTTTAAACCGTTTTGACACGGCTGGATGCAAAAACGCAGCATCTTGACAATATTTTTGTCCACGATAGCTATCAGTTTCCTACAATTCGATACGTTACCGGGCATCCGCCCCCCTTGCAATCCAGCACCGCACCAGCCGGCCGGACCGGTCTGCCCAAGGAGCCAAGCCGATGTCCAGCGCCGAGGTCAAGCTGCGCCCCGTTCTCCTGGCGGGAGGATCGGGCACGCGGCTCTGGCCGCTGTCCCGCGAGAACTACCCCAAGCAGTTCCTGCCCCTGATGGGCGAGGCCTCGGTCCTGCAGGCCACCTGGCAGCGCGTGGACGGGCTGGCCGAAGCCGGGCCCATCCTGGTGGCCAACGAAGAGCATCGCTTCATGGTCGCCGAGCAATTGCGCCGCATCGGCCTGCAGCATCCCGGCATCCTGCTCGAGCCGGCCGGGCGCAACACCGCGCCGGCCATCGCGCTGGCCGCCCTGTACGCGCTGGCCGAGGCCGACGACGCGCTGCTGCTGGTGCTGCCTTCGGACCACGCCGTGACCGACCAGGCCGCCTTCGACCGCGCGGTCGGGCGCGCGCGCGGCGCGGCGCTGGCCGGCAGCCTGGTCACCTTCGGCGTGGCGCCCGCCTACCCCGAGACCGGCTACGGCTACATCCGCACCGCGGGCCCGGCGCCCGCCGGCGGCGCGCCGGCCGCGGTCGAGGCCTTCGTGGAAAAGCCCGACGCCGAGACCGCCGAACGCTACGTGGCCAGCGGCCGCTACTACTGGAACAGCGGCATGTTCATGTTCCGCGCCTCGCGCTACCTGCAGGCGCTGGCGCAATACCGGCCCGACATCGACGAGGCCTGCCGCGCCGCCATGGCAGGCCTGCGGCGCGACGGCGATTTCCTGCGCGTGGACGAGGCCGCCTTCGCGGCCTGCCCGGCCGATTCCATCGACTACGCCGTCATGGAGCGCGACCCCGGCGTGGCCATGGTGGCGCTCGACGCCGGCTGGAGCGACATCGGCTCGTGGGCCTCGCTGTGGCAGCTGGCCGAGCGCGACGCGCAGGGCAACGCGCTGCGCGGCGACGTGCTGGCAGAGTCCTGCCGCAACGTGTACGCCTACGGCAGCCATCGCCTGGTGGCGCTGCTCGGCCTGGAGGACACGGTGGTGGTGGAGACGCCCGACGCCGTGCTGGTGGCCGCGCGCGACCGGGTCCAGGACGTGCGCCGCATCGTCGCCTCGCTGAACGAGGCCGGGCGCGCCGAGGCGTGCGCGCACCGGCAGGTCTACCGGCCCTGGGGCAGCTACGACGCCATCGACGCGGGCCCGCGCTTCCAGGTCAAGCGCATCACCGTGGCGCCCGGCGCCAGCCTGTCGATGCAGATGCACCACCACCGCGCCGAGCACTGGATCGTGGTGGTGGGCACGGCGCGCGTGACGCGCGGCGACGAGGTCTTCCTGCTCACCGAAAACCAGTCCACCTACATCCCCCTGGGCACCCGGCACCGCCTGGAGAACCCGGGTGCGATTCCCCTGGAGCTGATCGAAGTCCAGTCCGGCGCCTATCTGGGCGAGGACGACATCGTCCGCTTCGAAGACAGCTACGGCCGCTGATCCTGCGAGGCCTTCCGCCGCATCATGTTCCTCTCCAAGTCCAGTCATCATCACAACACTTTCATGGCCCTGGCGGGCAGCGTCAGCGCGCTGCTCAACGCCATGCCCTTCCTGCTGCTGGTGGGCATGCGCGGCGTGGGCGATACGGTCTACACGCAGACCGTGCCGCTGCTGCTGGCGCTGGCCGGCTTCGTGGTATTCGCGCGCTTCCGGCTGCTGATCAGCGCGCGCAGCATGTGGTGGATGCTCAGCCGCGGCGTGCTGCGCTGGTTCAACGTCCTGTTCCTGGCGATGGCGGCGCTGTTCTTCCTGCCGCACAGCAATACCGACACCGAATGGCTGCGCGTGCTGCTGGCGCAGTGGATGGCGATGGCGCTGCCGCTGCAGATCGTCGGGCTGGCGCTGCTGCGCCGCGCCGCGCACCACATCAACAACGCGCCGTCCAGCCGGCGCGACGCGGTGTTCTTCGGCATGGGCCCGGAGTCGCAGAAGCTGGCGCTGCGCCTGCGCCGCTCGCCCATCCTGGGCATACGGGTGGTCGGCTATTACGCGCCGGCGCCCGTCCAGCCCCGGGAGGGCTCGGGCTTCGTGCCCGACTACCTGGGCCGCTACGGCGAGGCCATGCCGCTGATCGACGCGGGCCGGCTGGACATGGCCTTCGTGACGCTGGACCCGGACGGCGACCAGGCGATCGCGGTCGAGATCATGAACAAGCTGTACGACTCCACGGCCGACATCTACCTGATGCCCGAGTCGCCCTTCCTGGACGAGTTCACCGCCAGCAGCGCCGACATCGCCGGCGTGCCGATGCTGGCGCTGCACGAGACCCAGATGGTGGGGCTGTCGCGCACGCTCAAGCGCGCCATGGACCTGTTCTTCGGCGGCCTGGCCATGGTGGCGGCGCTGCCGCTCATGCTGCTGATCGCGCTGGCGGTGCGGCTGGACTCGCCGGGCCCGGTGATCTTCCGCCAGGTGCGCTACGGCGAGCGAGGCAGCCCGATCACGGTCTACAAGTTCCGCTCCATGCGCACCGAGGCGAGCGGGGCGCGCGACGGCGTGCTGCGCCAGGCCAGCGCCAACGACGACCGCGTCACGCGGGTCGGCCGCTTCCTGCGCAAGAGCTCGCTGGACGAGCTGCCGCAGCTGTTCAACGTGCTGGGCGGATCGATGAGCCTGGTCGGCCCGCGCCCGCACGCGGCCGAGCACAACGAGATGTACCGGCGCATGATCCGCGGCTACATGCTGCGCCACAGCGTCAAGCCCGGCATCACCGGCTGGGCGCAGATCAACGGCCTGCGCGGCGAGACCGACACGGCGGAGAAGATGCGCCGGCGCGTGGAGTACGACCGCTACTACATCGCCAACTGGTCGCTGCGCCTGGACCTGCGCATCCTGCTGCGCACGGCGCTGCTGGTGCTGTGGGACCGCAACGCGTATTGACGGCGCCTGCGTGCCGGCGCGGCGCCTGTGCGGGGCGCTGCCGCGTCGGCTGCCGCCTCAGCACAGGCTGAACGGCGGGCGGCGCCACTCGCATTCGCCCGGGCGCAGCATTTCCGTGAGCGCGCCGCGGGTCTCCTCGCCGGCGTTGCTGCCGTAGGTGTATTCCACGCCCAGGCGCACGAAATCCTGCCGGTAGCTGTCGCCCGGATTCTCGCCGCGCTGGCGGTCGCGGTAGTAGTCCAGCACCCAGCGCAGGCTGTCGTAGGCCCGCCATTCCAGCCGCGTGCCGTAGCGCAGGATGCGCAGGTCCCCGCCCGAGCCGCCGGAAGCCATGGTGTTCTTCTGCCGCGTGCGCTCGACCGACATGCCCAGCGCCAGCTTCTCGGTGGCCTGCCAGCGCACGCCCACGCTGCCGCCGGTCTGGGTGGCGTAGATCACGTCGGGATCGTCGTCGTAGGCGTAGGGGCGGCGCCACAGCTGCAGGTCGAAGCGGGTCTTGGGCGAGTAGTCCCAGATGCCGCGCGCATCGAAGGTCAGCAGGCCGGTGTCGCGCCCGGACAGATGGTCGTAGTCGCGCTGCAGATAGCCCACGCGCGCCTGCAGCAGCGTCTTGGGGCTCAGGCCGCGCTGCGCGCCGACGAAGATTTCGCGGTCGCGGTAGCCGTCGTCGATCAGCGGCACCAGCGCGGCGTCGCGCCGCGGGTATTGCGCGCGCGTCTCGCGCACGCCCGTCTCGGCATAGGCGCGGTCGGCCCCGCCGGCGTAGCGGGCCGATACCTGCCAGCCCGATTCGTCGCGGTCGTACAGGGTGCGGTTCTCGTCGCGCCGGTAGCGCGTGCGGTTGTCGAACACGGCCACCACCGGCGCGGTCAGGCGCTCGGTCAGGCGCAGCCCGGCCTCGGCCTGCAGGCGGCGGCGCGCGACCATGTCGCGCTCGGGCCAGGTGCGCGCCTGGTAATCGTTGAGCTGCTTGTCGTAGCCGTAGTCGACGCGCCCGGCCACCCGGTCGGTCAGGCGCCAGTTCAGGGTGGCGCGCATGTCGGCGGGCCGGTGGTCGAGCTGCTCGTTGCGGCTGTAGCGCACGTCGGCGACGTTGCCGGCGATGTCCAGGCGGGTGTCGTCCGACAGCAGCGGCACGCGCACCGCCGCGCCGACCGAATTGACCAGCACCGCGCTGCCGCGCCGTTCGGCCGACGAGTCGGGCAGGCGCGCCGGGTTGTCCTGGTGCTGTGCCGAGCTGCGCAATTGCAGCACGTAGTCGATGGCCCTGGGAAAGCCCGCGGCCTCGGCCCGGCCGCCGGGCAGGGCGGCCGCCAGGGAGAGCGCCAGCAGGCCCGCGGCCAGCGCGCCGGCAGGTGCCCGCCCGGCCTTGCGGCGCGGGCGGGTCGGGGCGGGCGCGGACCGGCGCGGCGGCGTCATGCGACGCCGGCGCGCTGCGCCCGCCATTGCCGCCAGCACAGCACGGCGAAGCGCGGGTCGTCGACCAGGTAGCGCCGCCACAGCCGGCGCGGGTTGGTGGCCAGCCGCCACAGCCATTCCAGGCCCAGGCGCTGCATGGGCAGCGGCGCGCGCTTCTGCAGGCCGATGGCGAATTCCATGGCCGCGCCCACGCACAGCACGATGCCGCCGGGCAGCGAGGGCGCGTAGTGCAGCGCCCAGTTCTCCTGCTTGGGCAGGCCCAGGCAGACGAAGACGACGTCGGGCGCGGCCTCGCGCACCTTGTCGGCGAAGGCGCGGCCTTCATCGCCCAGCGGGTCGAAGCGCATGGAGGGGCAGACGATGTCGATGTCCAGCCCGGGGTAGTGCCGGGCGAAGCCCGCCTGCAGGCCGGCCTCGGCGCCGGGCATGCCGCCCAGCAGCATGACGCGCCAGCCGCGCTGCTGCGCCAGCCGGCACAGGGCCACGAAGAGGTCGGCGCCGGTCACGCGCTCGGGCAGCGGCCGGCCCAGCAGCCGGCTGGCCCAGACCAGCGGCATGCCGTCGGCGAAGATGAATTCGGCCTGGCCGTAGCGGCCGCGCAGCTCGGGGGCGGCGTCCAGGCGCACCACGTGGTCCACGTTGGGGGTGACGACCACCCGGGCATGGCCGTCGCGCGCCGGCGCGGCCTGCGCCAGCAGCCCGACCGC
>Ga0182748_1004498_pt1 | contig 11022 bp, 9 predicted proteins | sample eDN3rd37CKraftOP_FD_128877 | JGI IMG/M metagenome (GOLD analysis project Ga0182748, IMG submission 128877) | Enriched Organic Plus compost microbial communities from Emeryville, California, USA - eDNA 3rd pass 37_C Kraft OP (version 2) (version 2) ...
CTATCTGTCCGCCGGTTTCCTCGACCTGTTGCAGGACGATGTTTCCTACACGGTCGTCACCGCGCGCCACGGCCTCGCCCCGACCCTGTCCTACAGCGACGCGAAGACCTTCTCGCGCGTCACCTGGGACGGAACGGTCAATTTCAAGCCCGGCGAGGGAACGCTGATCTTCGCGCGCGTCTCCTCCGGCTTCCGGTCGGGCGGTTATCAGATCGGCATTTCCGATCCCAGCTCGTACAATCCGGCCAAGCCCTATATCGATCCCGAAACGGTCTATTCCTACGAACTGGGCTTCAAGACCGAATTGTTCGGCCGCCGGCTGCGCCTGAACGGCTCGGTCTATCAGAGCGACTTCGACGATCTGCAGGTGCAGCTGACCAACACGTCGGGCACCGGCTCGCGCCTGACGAACGCCGCGACCGCGCGGGTGCGGGGCGCCGAGCTGGAATTCGAGTGGGCGCCCGGCAGGCTGTTCCATCTCAACGGCTCGGTCGGTTATAACGACGCGCGCTTTCGCCGCTACGTCACCGTCGATCCCAATCGCCCGCGCGGCGGCAACGCCACCGGCAACCGCCTGCCCTATGCGCCGGAATGGACGGCGAACCTCGCGCTCGACTACAAGGTCGAGGTGGGCGCGGACCACAGCATCGATTTCAACACGGGCTGGAACTATCGCAGCCGCGTCTATTTCGATGCGTTCCAGGAGCAGCTCTCGTCCGACCCCGATCGCCTGATCGGCAGCGTCCGGGTCAGCTACGGGACGGTCGGGACGGGGTGGCGGGTCACCGCCTATGCCGACAATGTGACCAACCAGATCCAGAAGGTCTATGTGTTCCCGTTCGGCGGCGCGGGGGTGCCCAACAGCTTCCTGATCGCGCCGACCATCTACGGCGCGGGCCGCACCTTCGGGTTGCAGGCGGCATTCGACTTTTGACTTGGGAAAAGGGCTGCCGGCAGGGAAGGTCCATGCCGGCGGGCCTGTGGGAGAAGAGGAATTATGACCGTGATTGCTCCAAGGGGCCGCCGGCGGATCGCCGTGGCCGGTGGTGGTCTGGGCGGGCTTGCGACGGCCATCGCCCTCAGCGCGATCGGCGAGGAGGTGACGGTCTACGAGCAGGCGCGGGCGCTGGGAGAGATCGGCGCGGGCATCCACATCAGCCCGCAGGCGACAAAGGCCCTGTGGGGGATGGGCCTGCGCGATGTCGTCGCCCGTACCGGCGACGTGATGACCGGGCAGATCCAGCGCAACATGTACAGCGGCGATCAGCTGGCCGAGACGCCGCTGGGGGAAAACGGGCACTATCGTTTCGGCGCGCCCTATTATGTGTTCCATCGCGCCGACCTGCTGGAGGCGCTCGCTTCGGCGGTGCCCGGCAACAGGGTGAAGCTGAACCACAGGCTGGCGGCGGTCGAGGAGCATCCCGACCGCATCCTGCTCCATTTCGAGAACGGCGCCGTGGAGGAAGCCGACCTGCTGATCGGCGCGGACGGCATCCATTCGCGGGTCCGCAGCCATCTCTACGGCGAGGACGAGGCCCGGTTCACCGGCCAGATGGTGTGGCGCGCGCTGCTCGACGCCAGCGCCTTTCCCGACGACATTCTGGGGCCGCACGGGTCCTGCGGCTGGATCGGCAAGGGCTGCCACATCATGTCCTATTATCTGCGCGGCGGCAGCATCATCAACATCACCACCCAGTCGGACAGCGATGTCTGGCAGGAGGAAGGCTGGTCGATCCCCGGCGATCCCGACAGGATGCGATCCTATTTCCCGGATTGCGCGCCGCAATTGCAATCGCTGCTCGATGCGGTGACGACCTGTTCGAAATGGGGGCTGTTCGGACGCGAGCCCAGCCAGAATTGGGGGCGGGGGCGCATCCAGCTTATCGGCGACGCGGCGCATCCGCTGCTGCCCAATGCCGGGCAGGGCGCGGCGCAGGCGTTCGAGGACGCCTATGTCCTGTCGCGCTGGCTCGACCGGCATGCCGACGACCCCGAACGGGCCTTTTCCGAATTCCGCCGCATCCGCATCCCGCGCGCGCATGCGGTGCAGCGGCAGTCGCAGGCCAACAGCAAGCTGGTCCACGCCGGCGACTGGGAACAGCGGCAGGAAGCCTTCCGCGCGCGCGAGGCGGCGGGGGACACGCCGTTGGGCTTGAGCTGGATCTATGCCTATGAGCCGGAAAGCGAGTGGGAAATCCGGCGGGAATATCCCCTGTCGTTCGAACCGCGATCCTGACGGGGCATCATCCGGCGTTCATCGAACCATCATAGCCAAGAGGACAATCCGTGACACAAGCACCCCAATCCACAGCCGCGCCGCGTTCCGGCAACGCGGGCGACCGCATCCTGCTCAAGGGCGGAACCATATTGTCGATGGACCCGGCGCTCGGCGACTTCGCCCAGGGCGACGTCCTGATCGAGGACAGGAAGATCGTCGCCGTCGGCGCCGGTCTCGGCGATGTCGGCGATGCGCAGGTCGTCGATTGCAGCGGCCAGATCGTGATGCCGGGGTTCGTGAACACCCATCATCACCAGTTCTACGCCGCGCAGCGGGCGATCATCTCCGACGGCAATCTCTGGGCGCCCTGGCCGCAGGAAGATTATATGGCGGTTCAGGACATCATGACCTTCGGGCGGATCCTCGACCAGAACTGGCAGCCGCTCTGGGATCTGGGGCGGTCCCCCTATGATCCCGAAGACTGCCGTATCGCCGAGCTGCTGACCTCGCTCAACCAGATCAACCAGGGCGTGACGACCGGCATCGACACCTCCCAGTGCCAGCACAACCCGGACTATACCGAGGCGATGCTGGACGGGATCGCGCAGTCGGGACGGCGCACCGTCTTCGCCTTCTCCTATGGCCGCGGCGACGATCCGGCCTATGAATTCCCCGGCGTGAAGGAAGATCCCTCGCGCGGTCTGGCGCGGCTGCGGGCGACGCATTTCGCCTCCGACGACCAGCTGGTCACGCTGGCGCTCAATACCGACCATTTCCTGTTCACCGGGTTCAAGGCGGAGGACGTGCTGCTCGCCCGCGAGCTCAAGGTGCCGCTGCTGCAGCATTCGGGGCCGACCGAAGGCGCGATCGCGGCGGGCATGCTGGGGCCGGACATGGAATTCATCCACTGCACCGGCATTCCCGACGAAAGCTGGAAGGCGATGGCCGACAATGGCTGCCATGTGTCGCTTTCGGTGCCGATCGAGATGCAGATGGGCCACGGCACGCCGCCGATACAGCAGGCGCTCGACCATGGCATCCTTCCCAGCCTCAGCTCCGACGTCGAAACCAACATGGCGTCCGACATGTTCACCCAGATGCGCGGCGCGTTCACCCTCCAGCGCATGCGCGTCCATGAGCGGCTGTTCGCCGGGGACCAGGACGCTCCGCCGCTGCTCACCTGCCGCCAGGTGCTGGAGATGGCGACCGTCGCGGGCGCCGAATGCGCTCATCTTTCGCACAAGATCGGGTCTATCACGCCCGGCAAGGAGGCCGACATCATCCTGCTCGACACGCGGACGTTCAACGCGGCCGGGTTCCACAATGTCGACGGGCTGGTGGTCACGCTGATGGACACCAGCAACGTGCGCGGCGTGATGGTGGCGGGGCGGTTCCGCAAATGGAACGGCGAGATGCTGGATGTCGACCTGCCGTCGCTCATCACCCGCATCGAGCAATCGCGCGAGCGGATCATGGAGCGGATGCGCGCCAAGCCGCTGCCGGTCGACGGCCTCAATTCGGCGCCCGGCTTCACGCCCAAGCTGTTCGGCTCCTGCTGCATCGGCCACCGCTATGCGGCCCGTCCCTGACGGCATGCCTTTCGACGGGACGGGGAAAGGTGGGGCGGGGAAGGTGGGAGCTTTCGGCCTTGCATGACCGCCAAGGCCCGGTTGCGGCCGCCGGCCATCGGGCAGGCGGCCCTTCCGTCCTGCTGCTCGGCCTGCTGGCCGCGCTCAATGCGTTCGGCATCGACAGCTATGTCGCCGCCCTGCCGACGATGCAGCGGGAATTGCATGCCGGTGCCGTCGCGGTCCAGTCGACCGTCGCGGCCTATCTGGCGGGGCTTGCGTCCGGCCAGCTGCTCTGGGGCTGGGCCAGCGACCGGTTCGGCCGGAAGAGGCCGCTGCTGCTGGCGCTGGCGGTGCTGTGCCTCTCGTCGCTGGGATGCGGCATGGCGGGTAACATCGGCGCCCTCGTTCTCTTCCGTTTCGTCCAGGCGATCGGCAGCGCGGGCGCGGCGACGATCGCCTATGCGCTGGTTGCCGACCATTGGGCGGCGACCGAGAGGGCGCGGATTTTCTCGCGCCTGTCGCAGCTCATCGGCGCAACCGCGATAACCGCGCCGTTGCTGGGCGCAGGCATTCTGGCACTCGCCTCGTGGCGGGCCATATTCGTGCTGTTCTCGCTGGTCGCGGCGGCGATGGCGGTATGGGTCGCCTGCGGCCTTCGGCAGGAAGGAAGGGCGGATGCAACCGGTCGGTGCGGAACGGCGGGCGGGTTCAGGTCGCTCCTCGTCGAGGACGGATTTCGGGCCAGCCTGCTCGTCGCGGGCCTGTCCAATGGCGCGATGCTGGCCGTGCTCACGGCCTCTTCGTTCGTGCTTGTCGGCCAGTTCGGCTGGACAAGCGGAGGCTATGCCGGATTCTATGCGATATCGTCCTTCCTGTTCATCCTCTGCGCGCAATGGAACGTCGTCCTGCTGCGCAAGCTGACCCCGCGCGCGATCCTGTGGCGCGTCAGCTGGATCATCACGCTGCTGGCTGCGCTGCTCCTCGCCGGGATTCTGAGCGGCCTGTCGGGCGCGCCGGGATATGTCGCGATCGCGGGCGCCTATCTGGCGCTGCTTGGACTGGTGCTGGGAAATGTCGCGTCGATCGCGATGGAGGGCGTCCCCCCGGCATTGGCGGGACGCGCCGCCAGCCTGCTCGGCATCTCGCAATTCCTGGCCGGGAGCCTTCTCGTCCCGCTGGCGACGGCATTGGAGCCCGTCGCCCTTTCCGTGGCGCTGGTTTTCCTCGGCTGCGCGGCGGGCGTGCTGCCCTGCGCGGCGCGATTGCGGGCTTCGGCGAATAAACGCATTTGCAAATCGGGAAATTTTTGATAATTCTGGATCATTTCCAAATCTCAACATTTATAGGATATTTGAGATTCAAGGGGTTGAAGCCAGATGAAGAGAGCCGTTTCCGATGTTGCAGCCAGCGCCGCGGGCGAAAGCTTCACCGACGTCGTCTATGGCCAGCTCAAGGCGGACATTCTCTGGGGCCGGCTGTCCCCCGGCGAGGCGTTGCGGTCGGAGGAATTGCGGCGCCGCTATGACATAGGGATCAGCCCGTTGCGGGAGGCGCTGACCAGATTGGCCAGCGAGCAACTGGTGATCCGGTTGCCGCAGAAGGGCTTTCGCGTGGCGACGCTCGACGCGGCGGAGGTCAACGATGTCCTCGAAACGCGGCTGATCGTGGAAGGCGAGGCGTTGCGCCTGTCGATGGCGCGGGGCGACATCGAATGGGAAAGCGGGATCCTGGTCGCCTCGCACGCGCTTGGCCGGGCGTTGCAGGACACGGCGCTGAAACCCGAAACGCCGGAATGGTCGGCGGTGCACCGGCGCTTTCACCTGTCGCTGCTGTCCGGATGCAAGTCGCCGACCCTCCTCCATTTCGCGGAAATCCTCTACGACCGCGCCGAGCGGCACCGGATGGTCGGTGAAACCTGGCGCGCAAGGGTGGAATCGTCGGGCGCGGTCGCCGGGCGGAACCGGGCGGGCGAGCATGAGACGATCAGCCAGTTCGTGCTGGCCGGCGATTTCAACCAGGCGATGGAGGCGCTGCGCCGCCATTATATGTTGACCGCCCAGTCGGTGCTCCATGTGCTGGGCTACAAGGACAGCGCGACCGGCGAGGGGACGAAAGCCGCGCCGGCCAAGGCCGGGTTGCGCAAGGGGGCCGCCTGAGGCGACCGCGCTCCGTCAATCGAGTGCCGCCGCCCAATGGTCCCACGCGCGATCGATCGTCGCGCTGGTTGTCGCGGCGGCGAGCGTCGCTTCGCCCGGCGTCAGATAGTTGACCGGACCCAGCGGGACGGAGGCGAGCGCAAGTTTGGCGTTGTGCTCCAGATATACCGCACGGAACACCGCTTCCCGCACGCTTTCGGCCACCACCACCGAGCCATGTCCGCGCATCAGCAGCGAACTGGTGCCCCCCAGGTTCCGGGCCAGCGCCCGTCCCATCGCGCGGTTGCGGATGAGGAGATCGGTGTCGCCGAACTCCGTGCGCGTGTCAAAGATCGGCGCGCCTTCCCCCAGAAAGCCGCAGACATGGCAGAGGGGCTTCAACGCGGTGCCGGTGACGCCGAAGGGAAGCACCGAGGGCGAATGGCTATGGACGATGGCGGCGATGTCGGGCCGCGTCGCATAGATTTCGCTGTGGATGAAGCGTTCCAGATAGGGCTTGACCGGCGGGCCGCCGACTTGCTCGCCATCGGGCCCGAAGCGCCGGATATCCGCCGCCTCGACATCCGCCGGGGCGCGGCTGCGCGACAACAGGAAGCAGCCCGGATGGGCGGGATCGCGCACGCTGACATGGCCGAACGCGTCCAGCACGCCATTGGCCGCGAGGATACGGTTGGCGAGGACGAGGTCGCCGACCAGCGGGGCGGGCAAGGGGGCGTCCGTCATGCCGGCATTTCCGCCGCGAATTCTTTCTGAATCACGGCCCATCGGCGACCCGTCTCCAGCGCCCCTTCGCGATAGGCGTCCGGCAGGCCGGCATAGGGCGGGCGAACCGGTCCCGGATCGATGAGGCCCGCCGCCTCGAAGCGCAGATGGCCGATCGCGATGCTGTGGTTCATGAACGTCGCAAGGTCGCCGCCCGCCATCATCGCCTGCTCCGCCCAGCGGCACCGCGCGCTGATGCTGTCCGCCCGGTCCCAATCGCGCGCGGCGATGGCGCTGGCCAGCGCGACCAGCGGCGCGGGCGCGCAGGCGACATGGCCGCTCCAGCAGGCCTCGAACAGGTCGGGATGCGCGCGCGCGACGCGCGCCCAGTCGCCGTTTACCGGCAGGATGCGGCAGGCATCGCCGACCGCCAGCGCATCGCTTTCCAGCGACGGGCCGCCGACATGCTTGGCGGCAATGACTTCGGGGATACGCGCCAGCTCGATATAGGTTTCCGGCTCGATCTTGCCCTTGAAGGCGATGGGATTGTCATAGATCACCTGCGGCACGCCGGGCAGCGCCTCGGCCAGATCCTGATGGAAGCGGAGAATCTGGGATTGCGACATGGCCAGCCACATCGGCCGGCCCACGAAGATGCCGTCCGCCCCCAATGCTATCGCCCGCCGGGCCTGCGCGATCGTATCCCGCGTATTGAGCGTGCCGACGCCGCAGAAGAACGGGACCCGTCCGGCAATGGTTTCCGCGATGCAGGCGTTGAACGCCTCATGCTCGGTCCGGGTGAGGGTGGCGCATTCCCCGAACGTGCCGTTGGTCATCAGGATATCGACTCCCGCTTCCACCAACAGCCCGGCCATGCGCTCGCTTTCGGAGAGATTGACCGAATTCTCGCAGCGCCAGCTCTCTGCGTCGCTTGTTGCAGGCGTTGGCATGATGCCCGCCAAACCCTTGAAATCTCTTGGGGTCATTTTCATGGCTTGCTCCCTGAGCGGTTCTGTTGCCTCTTGTTTACGAGGATTTTCGTCGGCTGTAAATATTTTGGAATATTTATATTGAAATCCAAAATTATCGGAATAACCTGAAGGGCAAGAACAGCGTGCGATTCGCTGCGACGGATTGTGGACAATCTCCGTGCAATCGCTCAGGCTATGGGAGAGAGAGATGGCGACTGGTGCAGGCAAGTCTTTGCTGAAGGTAAGGGATCTGCTGCACGTCCGCGTCGCGGCGCCCGATCTGGACGAGGCGGAGCGGTTTCTCGTGACCTTCGGGCTGGCGACGGTCGGGCGCACGCCCGACCGGCTCTATTCGCGCGGGACCGACGCCGGGCCATGGTGCCATGTCGTGGAGCGCGGCGAGGCCCGGCTGATCGGCTCGGCCTTCCTTGTCGACGACCGCGCGCAACTGGAAAAGGCGGCGGCGATCGCAGGCGCCGGGGCGATCGAGCCGACGGGCGAGCCGGGCGGCGGCGACAGGGTCCGCCTGACGGATCCCAACGGCTTTTCCGTCGATATCATCCATGGGATAGAAAGCCTGCCCGCGCTGCCGGTGGAAGAGCACAGGGTGAATACCGCTTTTCGCCGCGGCCGCCCCGATGGCCAGCTCTATCGCCGCCCGCCGGGCCCGGCCCATGTCCGCCGGCTGGGGCATTTCGTGCTGTCGACGCCCGATCTCGATCGCACGCGCCAATGGTATCGCGAGGTCCTCGGCCTTATCGGAACGGAAGACATCTTCGCGGGCGAGAAGGACAATATCGTCGCCAGCTTCAGCAGGCTGGCGCGCGGCGAGGAATATGTCGATCATCATGTGTTCATGACGCACAAGGGCGCCAAGGCGGATCTCAACCATCTCGGTTTCGAGGTGCTGGACGCCGACGATCTGTTCTTCGGCCATTATTACATGAAGGATGCCGGGGTGCGGCATCGTTGGGGCGTCGGTCGGCATCGGCTGGGCAGCCAGATCTACAACCAGTGGTTCGATCCATGGAACCGGGGCTATGAGCACTGGACCGATACGGATGTGCTAAACGAGCAGCATGAACTGGCGCTTGTGCCCGCTGCCGAGGCGTTGAAATCGCAATGGGGCGACGCGCCTCCGGTGAAGTTCGAATGACGCCGCCGCATGGCGGGTGAAGCCGGTAATCCACTATCTCCATTCTGTCGGAGTCAAGGCGATGAGCGAACCGCGTTTCCGCGATGCCTGCGCGATCAGCGGCATAGGCTGGTCGGCGCTGAGCAAGGCGAGCGGACGTACCCCGGCGGCGCTCGCCACGGAGGCGGCGCTGGCCGCGATCGCCGATGCCGGGCTGGAACCTGCGGAGATCGACGGCCTCGTTACGCTGTTCTGGGGCGCGCGCGATACGCCGGCCCCGTCCGAGATGGTGGCCGCCCTCGGCCTTCCCCGCTGCCGCCTCAGCCATTGCGATGCGGGCGGCGGCGCGTGGGCCTGCTCGGCGGTGATGGCTGCCGCGCTCGCGGTGCATGCCGGGATATGCCGCCATGTGCTGGTCTATCGAGGGGCCAATATGCGATCCGCCCCGCCGCCCTCGGCCGATCCCGACTATTGGCCTTCCGGGCAGCGGCCGTGGAGCGAGCCTTTCGGAGCCGTGCATGCCGCGACGCTTTACGGCCCCCATGTCGCCGCCTGGATGCACGCGCACGGCCTTTCCAACAGCGATTTCGCGGACCTGGCGGTGATGCAGCGCGCCCATGCGCGGCTCAATCGCAAGGCGATGATGCAGGCACCGATGAGCGTGGACGATCATCAGCAATCGCCCTGGATCATCCGGCCGTTCCGGCTGCTCGATTGCAGCATCTTCAATGACGGCGCGATGGCGCTGGTCGTGTCGGCGAGCGACGCGGCACGGGGGTCGAAGCACGGTGTCGTCACGATCCGCGCCGCGCTCGGCGGCTCCTCCGGCGCGCCGGTCCGGGCATGGGGCAGCGGCGATTACTGGACGCTCAATGCCGAGGCGCTCTCGCGCGAGCTCTATGCGCAGGCCGGGATAAGCGTTGCGGATATCGACATCGCGCAGCTCTACGATCCGTTCACCGGCATGGCGCTGATGCATGTGGAGCAGTTCGGCCTCGCCGCCGCGGGACAGGCGGCCCGCGCCGTGGCGGAGGGCGAATTCGGGCTCGACGGCCGGATCGCGCTCAATAGCTCCGGCGGCCATCTTTCCGAGGGCAATCTGGCCGGACTGGGCCATGTCATCGAGGCGGTGCAGCAATTGCGCGCCGGCGGCGTCCGCGACGATCTGTGCGATGGGGAGCATAGTTTCGATCGCTCCTGCTGCCGTCAGGTCCGGTCGCCGCGTATCGCGCTCGTCGCGGGCGAGTGCGGCGATTCCGGCCTCATTCTGGCGAGGGAGGCATAGGATGCGGCCGCCGGTCATGGACGCCGATTCCGCGCCCTTCTGGAAGGGCTGCGACGAAGGACGGCTGATGGGGCAGAGCTGCGAGGGTTGCGGGACGTTCCGTTGGCCGCCGCGTGAATATTGCCCCTCCTGTCATTCCCATAGCTCCCGCTGGTCCGGGCTTGGCGGCACGGGACAGATTGTTGGTCTGGTGGTCGTGGAGCGAGCGCCGATGCCGGGTTTCGATGCGCCGCTGCCGCTGCCGATCGTGCATGTCGAACTCGACGGGACGGGCGGGAAGATGGTCCTTCAGGCCAATCTCAGGTCGGACGGGAAGGCCGCCATCGGCGACCGCGTCCGCACGGAATTCACCGACGCCGAAGGCGCACAGCGCCTGCCGGTCTTTGTTTTGCAGAAAAGTTGAGGAGAGGCGTGATGCTGACGAAAGGCGAATTCGGACCATTGCAGGGGGTGAGGATCCTGGATCTTTCCCACGTCCTCAACGGCCCGTTCGCGACCATGCTGCTGGCGCATATGGGCGCCGAGGTCATCAAGGTCGAGCAGCGCGACGCCCCCGACCGGTTCCGCCATGCCTGGATGCCGGTGGATGCCGACCATGACGGCTATGAGTTCCTGGTCGTCAATGCCAACAAGCGCTGCATCACGCTCAACCTGAAGAATGAGGACGGCCGCAAGCTCTTTCTCGATCTGGTCCGCAAGAGCGATGTCGTGGTGGAGAATTTCTCGACCGGCGTGATGGATCGTCTCGGCTTCGGCTATGTGCAGCTGAAGGAGGTCAATCCCTCGATCATCTTCGCTTCGTCGAAAGGCTATGGCGAGACCGGACCTTATGCGGGCCTGCGCTCCTTCGCGACGATCGCCATGGCGATGAGCGGCTGGGCCGACGCGTCCTGGAAGCTTTCCGGCGCACGGGGCACGCAGGTCTTCGGCCCCGGCGACGAGGCGGCCGGGGTCTCGATGGCGCTCGGCATCTGCGCGGCGCTC
>Ga0182748_1004504_pt1 | contig 11012 bp, 8 predicted proteins | sample eDN3rd37CKraftOP_FD_128877 | JGI IMG/M metagenome (GOLD analysis project Ga0182748, IMG submission 128877) | Enriched Organic Plus compost microbial communities from Emeryville, California, USA - eDNA 3rd pass 37_C Kraft OP (version 2) (version 2) ...
ACAATGTATGGGTCGACGCGGACGCTGATGACACGCAATTGGAAGAAAAACGCATGGAGCTGACGCGCCAACTCAACGACGCGACCGCCAGGGCCTATGCAGCGTTGGAGAAAGCGAAATGAGCGAACGCTGGGCGCGCAATATGTTGTCTGCCTACCGCGTACTCGGCTCCGCGGCCTATCCTTTTATGGGGCCTTACATCGCCTACCGCGCTTCTCGTGGCAAGGAAGAACGCACGCGTCGTGGCGAGCGCTACGGCAAGTCCGTTATCGCGCGCCCTCAGGGGCCTGTCATTTGGGCTCATGCAGCAAGTGTGGGCGAGACCGTTGCTATCACGCCTTTAATTGAGCGCATCGCTGCGACGGGTATTCATATCGTGCTGACAACGGGCACCGTGACGTCGGCGAAAGTTGTTGCGGATCAATTGGGTAATAAGGTTATCCATCAATATGCACCGCTGGACCTGCAACCGGCGGTCAACAACTTTCTCAATCACTGGAAACCTGATCTTGCGATTGGTTGTGAGTCCGAAGTCTGGCCCGCAACAGTGCTTTCGCTCGGCAGCCGCCATACGCCGCAGGTTCTGGTCAATGGGCGCATGTCTGATCGCTCTTTTGCTGCCTGGCAGAAAAGACCGGCTTTGGCCGAAGCGCTCTTTGAAAATTTTGCCTATGTGGTCGCACAATCGGAACTTGATGCTGATCGCTTCCGGGCGCTGGGAGCGCGCCCTGTTAGCGTTTCAGGAAATCTGAAAGTGGATACGAACCCTCCGCCAGCTGATCTGCAGGCTTTGGCGGCTTTGCAGCGTCAGATCGGCGGACGCCGGACATGGGCCGCAATTTCCACTCATGACGGCGAAGAGACGATTACCGCTGAAGTTCATCAGATGCTGAAATTACGCTATCCGCATCTCATCACAATTATCGTTCCACGCCATCCGGATCGTGCTCCAGCTATTAAGGCCATGCTCGTTGAAAAGGGCCTCAAGGTTGCACGCCGAAGCGCGGGCGAGCCGATTGAAGCCGATACGGATATTCTTCTGGGGGACACGATCGGGGAGATGGGGCTTTATCTCCAGCTCACCGAGATAGCATTCATTGGCAACTCGCTGACCAAGGAAGGCGGACATAATCCACTGGAACCAGCAATGATGGGGACCGCCGTACTGACGGGGCGAAATGTCCAGAATTTTCGCGAGTCTTTCCAGCGCCTCATCAAGAATGGTGGTGCGCGGATTGTGAAGGATCGCAACATGCTGGCTGGGGCGATTAATTTCCTGTTCAACAATCCTCAGCATCTTCGTGCAATGATCAATGCCGGTGTGACTACGGTAAGGGATATGCGCGGTGCGCTGGACCGTACGCTTGTAGCCCTTGAGCCATTTATCCAGCCATTGATCCTGCAGGCGCAGTTGCCCGGCAATCGCAATGAGGCAGCGTATCAGCCGGGCGGACACTGACCATGGCGAGTGAGGCGCCGCCTTTCTGGTGGGAAAAGCCTGATTGGCGCGCTGTGTCCTTGGCGCCTGCTGCCTGGCTTTATGGTGCGGTGGCAGGGCGACGCCTTTTGAAGGCGGAACCGCCGCGAATTTCCCTGCCCGTACTTTGCATTGGCAATTTCACGGTAGGGGGAGCTGGAAAAACCCCGACCGCCATCGCCTTTGCCAATGGCGCCAAAGCGCGAGGTTTGCGTCCCGGTATCGTCTCGCGTGGATATGGCGGCGCTTACAAAGGATTGCACGTTGTCGATGCCGCGCATGACAGTGCACGTTACGTTGGAGACGAACCGCTTCTGCTGGCGCGTCATGCCTCGGTAGCTCTCTGTCCTGATCGGCTAAAGGGAGCGCGACATCTGCAGACGCTCGGCTGTGATTTCATCATCATGGATGACGGTTTTCAGAGCGCACGGCTTTTTGCCGATTTTTCGCTGCTGGTGGTGGATGCGGCACGCGGTATTGGCAATGGAAAGGTCATACCGGCAGGCCCGTTGCGCGCTCCGCTGACCGATCAGATGCGTAAGACCGACGCTTTGCTGCGTATCGGTAAGGGCGATGGCGCCGATTTCGTTATCCGGCAGGCGTCGAGAGCGGGTCGGCCAATATATGAAGCCCGGCTTGAGCCTTCGTCCAAAGCACTGGTCGCTGGGAATCGGTGGCTTGCATTTGCTGGCATTGGCAACCCTGAAAAATTCTATGCGAGTGTTGCTGAAGCAGGTGGCGAGATTGTGGAAACGCGCTCATTCCCGGATCATCACAGTTTTGGAGCCGAAGATATTCGAAGCCTGTCAGATACGGCCCGCCGCCAAGGATTGGGACTGATCACCACGGCAAAGGATCAAGTGCGGCTGGCAACGATGGTGGGAGTTCCCACCGGGTTTCTAGCGAAACTCGCCGTCCTCGACGTCGATCTCAAATTTGAACGCAAAGATACGCTTGGCCATATTCTGGATATGGTCACAGAGCGTTTCAAAAGTCGTGCAAGGGGTTCACTTACGCTTTCTTCCGAGCACGAAGCTCGGGATTGACTTCCAGCTCACGTTCAAAAGAAATCAGCCCCGTTGCGTAGGGTTCCTGCCGCGACACGCTCCAGTACTTGAGTTCATCAAGCGGGATATGCGCTCCGGTTACAGCGCATGGCACATAGGCGCCATGCCGCACAATCTCGTAATCACCGTCGAGATAGCGCAGAACAGCTTCAGAAGAGCGGGGCGATTCAAATCTATTCATGTATCTAAAACCTTTGCGGCTGACTCTAGCAAGCGTCGTGCATCGCGTCCAGTGTACCGCATCTTGCTTGGTCGTATTTTATCAACGCCGGCCAAAAAGCCGTTCGATATCTGTCAGCTTCAGTTCGATATAGGTCGGGCGGCCGTGATTGCAGGTTCCTGAACCGGGAGTGGCTTCCATCTCACGCAGGAGTGCATTCATTTCTTCCGGCTTCAACCGTCGTCCAGAGCGCACGGAACCATGACAGGCCATTGTTGCAGCCACATGGTTCAACATTGCTTTCAGCCCATCGGAAGTATCGTGTTCTGCAATCTCGTCCGACAGGTCGCGGATGAATTGCTGCACGTTCATTTCGCCGAGCATGGCGGGCGTCTCACGCACGGCGATAGCACCCGGGCCGAACTGTTCAATGCCAAGGCCGAAGCGTGCGAGCGTTTCCGCGTGCGTGGCCAGCCGTTCGGCATCTTCTTCCGGCAGATCCACAATTTCAGGAATAAGCAGCATTTGTCCCGGTATCGGGCGGGAATGCAGTGCGTTTTTCAAGGCTTCGTAAACGAGGCGTTCGTGTGCAGCGTGCTGGTCCACGATGACGAGACTGTCTTCCGTCTGGGACACGATGTAGTTGGCGTGGATTTGCGCGCGGGCGGCACCAAGCGGTTTCTGCTGTAGTTCCGCTGGCGCTTCGTGAACTGTTGCACGGGCATCCGCCGCGAGCACATTGACGGCTGCAAGCGTCGCCTGCTCGCTCTCCTGAAAAGATGGCGAGGTTGCGAAATCGAGTGGCCTATGGGCTGGATGTGCGGTCTGCGGAGACCATTCGGTCCGAGGGGCGGGAGGTGCGGGACGCCAGCCCCCGGAGGCGTAACCTGTAGAAGAAGAACGCGAAGCAAAGGATGGCGAAGAGGGCTGAAACCCTTCTGCGTGGAAGGCTTGCAGCATGGCCTCGGCACCGCTGGTTGCAGGACGTATGCCTGATTGCGCCAGTGCCTGTTTGATTGCACCAACGATAAGTCCGCGTACTAGGCCCGGATCGCGGAAACGCACGTCAGCCTTGGCAGGATGCACGTTAACGTCGACTGTTGCCGGGTCGAGCGTCAGGAACAATACGGCGACCGGATGGCGATCGCGCGCCATCACATCCGCATAGGCTCCGCGCAATGCGCCGAAAAGCTGCTTGTCGCGCACCGGGCGACCGTTCACGTAGGCGAATTGATGAAGGGCATTGCCGCGATTGTGGGAGGGAATGCCGATGAATCCGGCAAGTCGCACACCGTCGCGCTCTGCATCGATGGCAAGCGCGTTTTCGCCGAACTCTTTTCCAAGAACCTGATTGATACGCTCCAGCGTGGCTTCCGCGCCGCTGCCGGTAGCGGCCAGTTCCAGCGGTGTCCTGTCGGTACCTGCAAGCGAAAAGCGGATATGCGGAAAGGCAATCGCAATGCGCTTAACGACATCGGTTATGGCGGAAGCTTCCGCACGATCCGTCTTCATGAATTTAAGACGAGCGGGTGTCGCGTAAAAAAGATCGCGCACCTCGGCAATCGTTCCGCGATTGAGTGCGGAAGGGCGGGGACCTTCGAGATGTCCGCCGGAAACTGAAACTTCGAAGCCGGAATCAGCATCCTGCGGACGGGATTTCAGGGTCAGTTTTGCGACCGAGCCGATTGATGGCAGAGCTTCGCCCCGAAATCCGAGTGCGCGAATGTCGTGCACGTCATCGGAAAGCTTTGAGGTACAGTGGCGGGAAACCGCCAAGGGCAGTTCGTCGACGGGGATGCCTGAACCATTATCCGTCACGCGCAACAGGGTCTTGCCGCCACCACCTGTCACGACCTCGATGCGGGTCGCGCCAGCGTCGATGGCATTTTCGACGAGTTCCTTGATAACGCTGGCGGGGCGTTCGATGACCTCACCCGCCGCGATCTGATTGATGATGGTTTCGCTTAAGTGTCGAATTGGCATGGCCGGACTATAGAAGGATTCGCTTCTGTAAAGAACTCGCTTCTACAGTCCGCCAGATTGACTGGTGTGTATCCGGAGTTTGGCCGAATACACCGCAGTCTCAGCTGAAAATGACCCTATTGCGCGGAATAATCCTTAAATGCTGGCAGATTCAAATCCTTAAGGCTGTCTGCATTGACGATTGCACGCGCCACGGCTTCAGCCATGACGGTGGCGGCAATCGCCCCAATCGCCGTCACATCGGCTTCCACGTTCTTTGCCTTGCCTGTGGAAAGCGCGAAGATGGTGTCACCATCCCACATCGTATGGACCGGGTTGATTGTGCGTGCAAAGCCGTCATGCGCCATGCCAGCGATCTTTTTGAGTTGCGCCTTGTCGAACGGAACATTGGTCGCTATCGCGCCGATTGTCGTATTGGCTCCGCCCGACTTAACGACGCCATGGCCCTGCATGACGGCGGATATGGTATCACGGAAGCCCTTGCCGTCCTCGGTTCGCGCGCCCGCCAGTATCCGGCGTGAGTTCGGGGCATAGACATCTCCGACAGCGTTGACGGCAACAATCGCGCCAACCACAATTTCGGTGCCGGGCACCTTGAAACTGGCTGTCCCGAGCCCGCCTTTCATGGCGTAGTCCATGCCGAACATCTTGCCGACCGTCGCACCCGCGCCAGCGCCGATATTGCCTTCACCGGACGGTTCAGTTTTGGCTGCCTTGCAGGCGAGATAGCCGGCTTCCTCATCGGGACGCACAGAAAAATCGCCGACGCCCAGATCCATGAGGATTGCGGCCGGTACAATTGGAACGACGCCTTTACCAATCTTGAAGCCGAGATTGTTCTCTTCGAGATAACGCATGACGCCGGTTGCCGCCGCCAGACCGTAGGCGCTGCCGCCGGACAGAAGGATAGCCTGAACCTGCTGCACATAATTGATCGGATCGAGCAGGTCGGTTTCGCGTGTGCCGGGCGCAGAACCGCGCACGTCGACGCCCGCAGAAGCCCCTTCTTCGCAAAGAAGCACGGTGCAGCCGGTCGGGCGTTTTGTCAGTGTGTGATGTCCCAGCTTGATTCCGGGCACGTCCGTAATACTTCCACCCATAAGTTCCAGCATGTTTGCTCCTCCCTCCGTAGCTGCCGACGCGGCATTAACGACAAAGGGCATTGCCCCAAGTCCCGCAAGCGACTTGGCAAATGTTCTGCGATCCATGAACAGTTTTCTCCTCCATTTTACTCTATTGAGAGAGTGTATTCTTTTCGCGGGCACGGCGCTGGCGCAGAACCTCGGCCACATAGTCACGTGACAAAGCATGGTAGAGCGGCTCGCGAGAAATCAGCCGCGCGGTACCATAGCCCAGCATTGATGCGCACATGAGTGGAATGACATTGTTATGATTGCCGGTCATTTCCAAAATGATGACGAATGCTGTCATGGGCGCTTGCACGACACCGGCAAAATATCCCGCCATGCCGAGCACAGCCGCAAGGCTGGCGCTCGTTCCAAGAATGAGGCCGATTGTGCTACCCAACCCGGCGCCGACCGATAAAGACGGCGCAAATATTCCTCCGGGTATCCCCGAAAGCATGGAGAGGAGCCCGGCAAGAAACTTCGCAATAAAATAGAAAGGTGGAAGAGCCAGCCCTTCAACAGCGCTCCGCGCCTGATCGTAGCCTGCACCGAAGGTCGATCCGCCGGACACGATGCCGATGACTGCGACCAGAAGACCGCAGATGCCTGCGAAAAGCACCGCATTGCGAAGAGGGGCTTTTTGAATGCGGCGTCGCACACGCCGTCCCAGTTCAAGCGCGAGCGCGCTGAAGGCTGCCCCGAATGCACCACCGACTACACCGCACGCAATCACCAGAACCCAATCCTTGCCGGTCGAAGCCGTAACGGTGGTCAGCCCAAAGTAATTATAGTTTCCGACAAGGCCGAGCGAAGCGAGACCGGCCAGAATGACGGCTGACAGCACAAGCCCGTTGGTCCGGGCGGCATAGGCACGTCCCATTTCTTCGATTGCAAAGACGACACCAGCAAGCGGCGTATTGAAAGCTGCCGCAATGCCTGCCGCCGAGCCGGCAAGAATGAGGCCACGTGCCTGCTCCATCCCGACGAAACGCGCTGACTGCATCATGATTGATGCGCCGATCTGCACGGTCGGTCCCTCACGTCCGATGGAAGCGCCGCTGAAAAGCCCGGCGAGAGTGAGAACGATTTTACCGATTGCGGTTCTGATCGAAAGCAACAGGGATCGATCATCATGATCGTGCAGGTGGCGGGCGGCAATTGCTTGCGGGATGCCACTTCCGCCTGAGTTCGGAAACCAGGAGAGGGCGACCCAGGAACAGGCCATAAACCCTAGCGGTGTGACAAGCAGAGGAAGCCAAGCGCGCCAATTGTTCCCGTTTGTGAGCGTCTTGAACCAATCCTGAGCAATATCAGCAGCTTCGGCAAAGCCGACGCTGATAAGACCGATGGCCAGCGCGCCGCACCAAAAAACAAGTCGCGGCTTCCAGACATGAGGTGACATCCACATGGCTTTCGACCGGCGGATAAGCGGAACGCGTCTATAGGATTTTCTCACTTTGCCCTGCAAATCTGCTGCTGCCCGATTTTGATGATTAGATTTATCACGCGAAATCTTATCGGTAACTGAAACTTGTATGCAAAAGGCTTTCCATTTGGTCATAACCGTGTTACCAGCCGGTGCCAATTCAACCTAGCAAACCAGACTCGTCGCTGCTCCCGGATCTATTCTGGAGAGGCGGCTTTTCTCATTCGATAAAATCGGCAAAGGAATTGGCAATGGCTAAAATCGTGGAATCGCCCACTGGCGCTCTCGCTCTCACATTCGACGATGTGCTGTTGCAGCCGGGCCATTCCGAAGTAATGCCGGGGCAGGTCGATCTGCGCACGCGCATCGCCAAGGATATCGAACTTAACCTTCCTCTTCTATCGGCTGCCATGGACACGGTGACGGAATCCCGTCTGGCTATCGCAATGGCTCAAGCCGGCGGCATCGGGGTTATTCACCGCAATCTCACGCCGGAGCGTCAGGCTGAGGAAGTCCGTCAGGTGAAGAAATTCGAGTCCGGCATGGTTGTGAACCCGGTCACCATCGGGCCGGATGCGACACTTGCCGACGCGCAGGCATTGATGAAGGCGCACGGTATTTCCGGTATTCCGGTCGTTGAGAATGCAACGAAGGGTCCGGGACGTCTTGTCGGCATCCTGACCAATCGTGACGTCCGCTTCGCTTCCGATCCGAAGCAGAAAATCCACGAATTGATGACCCGCGAAAACCTGATTACGGTTCGTGAGAATGTCAATCAGGACGAAGCAAAGCGCCTCCTGCATGCCCATCGGATTGAAAAGCTTCTTGTCGTCGATGATCAGGGCCGTTGTGTAGGTCTCGTCACCGTCAAGGACATTGAAAAGTCGCAGCTCAATCCGAACGCTGCCAAAGATACTCAAGGGCGCCTGCGGGCCGCAGCTGCAACCAGCGTCGGCGAAGACGGTTATGAACGTGCCGAGCGCTTGATCGAAGCGGGTGTAGATCTTTTGGTCGTGGACACGGCACATGGCCATTCGCAGCGCGTTCTCGATGCTGTGGCGCGCATCAAGAAAGCCTATCCGAATGTCGCAATTCTCGCGGGCAATGTGGCGACGACTGCTGGTACCAAGGCGCTGATTGATGCTGGGGCGGATGCGGTCAAGGTCGGTATCGGCCCGGGCTCAATCTGCACCACCCGTATTGTTGCGGGCGTCGGCGTTCCGCAGCTTTCGGCCATCATGTCTGCCGTGGAAGCAGCGCAGAAGCAGAATATCCCGGTGATCGCTGACGGCGGCATCAAGTTCTCGGGCGATTTTGCCAAGGCGCTGGCGGCCGGAGCGGTCGCGGCAATGGCCGGTTCCTTGCTGGCCGGTACGGAAGAGAGCCCCGGTGAAGTCTATCTGCATCAGGGCCGCTCATTCAAAGCCTATCGCGGTATGGGGTCGGTCGGTGCAATGGCGCGTGGTTCGGCTGATCGTTATTTCCAGGCCGAAGTCCGCGATGAGCTAAAGCTCGTGCCCGAGGGTATTGAAGGACAGGTCGCCTATAAGGGGCCGATTTCTGCGGTTCTGCACCAATTGGCAGGGGGCTTGCGTGCTTCCATGGGTTATGTGGGAGCGAAGACGCTGGAAGAGTTCCGCGAAAAGGCAACCTTTGTGCGCATTTCCAATGCCGGCCTGCGGGAAAGCCATTCGCACGGCGTCGCAATCACCCGTGAAAGCCCCAACTATCCCGGCGGTATGTAATACCATATCGCATCGGTAGAAGTAGAAAGGCGGCGCGATTGGCGCCGCCTTTTCTATTTTCAGTTGGTGACCGCCTTCAGTTTCTTGATCTCCGCACGGATTTCATCGAAGGGACCAACTTTATGCGCTTGAGCGGGCAGGTCGTCGGCATAAGGGCCATAGCCAGTATCCACCGGCTTTTCCAACCGGTTTGGGAAGTCTTTATCCAGGTCCGCTTTCGCCGGACGCGGCTTGGACTGGAAGAAAGCGGCGATGTCCCAGGCGTCTTCCGGCTCCAGCTGTGGTTCCTCCAGCGATACGCCGTTCGGCATGTTGGCGTGAATGAAATTCGCGGCTGAGATCAGCCTGTTCATGCCTGCGCCATCGTTGAAGCTATCCGGGCCCCAAAGCGGCGGAAATTCATAACCCTTTGCATCGCCCACGACGCCAACACGCTTGCCCTGGCCATCCGCTCCATGACAGGCGGCGCAAGTTTCGGCGTAGAGTTTCTCGCCATGTACCGGATCGGCCGCGCGCTTCAATTCAGGCATTTTTCCGGAGCCGCGCCCCTTCGTGTTTTCACCAACGACCGTACCCGCCGAGACATATTTGATATAGGCGACCATGGCTTTCATCTCTGCAGAATCGACAGGTAATGCGTTGCCGTTCAGGCTTCGAGTCATACAACCATTGACGCGGTCTTCGATCGTGCCGACCTGACCTTCCCGTGAGCGATACTGCGGAAAATCGCCGTAGACCCCAACGAGTGGCAGTCCGTACTTCTTGGTGCCAGCTTCCAGATGGCAGCTCTGGCACGAAAGATTGTTGCCTGCCAAACGTTTCGTTTCATCGGCCACTTCCGGGCCGATATGCGCATAAGTCGCGGTAATCAGATCGCGGCCCTGACGCACAACACGTCCCCACGCGTCGTCAGGCAGTGTATCTGGATCCGGTATGTTCCAGGCTACGTCTTCAATCTCCGCGGCCTTTACGGGCGCGTTATGCGTGTTTGCAGCCGTCGTCGCTTTTTGCGGCGCAGTCGCCGCACTCTTCGCGACACCGTTGCTGGTACGTGGCGGTGCAGACGATCGCGAACTGTCGCTCGTCGCCGCGAAATATCCCAGGCTAAGGCAAAAGACCAAACCATAGGCCCCCAAATCAGACCACCTCATTATCCCCTCCAGGCAATAGGTTTCAGAATCAAAACGTTGGGTGGCTATGCTTCCAAGCTTAATGCAGCCTTAAGAGTGTTAAGCTCTTGCGAGAGTGTTGAGATCGTCCGGGCTCACTTTCAATTGGTGGGCGCTTTCGGTGATACAGTCGGCGAGGGCGCTGAAATCCTTCCGACGCATGCTCTGGCGCCGCCAGAACAGCGCAATCTCTCGTTTCGGCTGTTCGCCCGCAAATGGGACGATACGCATATGGTTGCTACGTGTTTCGGCGTGCACCGCGATTTCGGGGATGAGTGTAAGGCCCATGCCATGGCTCACCATTTGTAAAAGGGTGGTCATGCTGGTGGCGCCATACTTTACCAGCTGGCGCTGCGAGGGCAGTGAGCAAACGGCAAGTGCCTGATCCCGCATACAATGTCCTTCTTCCAACAGGAGCAATCGTTCGAGAGCGACGTTGTCCTGTGTCATTGGTGAAGCGAGGACCGTCTGATCATTGGTGGAGGTCGCGATCAGAAAGCGATCATCGAAAAGTTTTTTCTGCGCAAGGCGCTCGTCATCTATCGGAAGGGCTGCGACAATCGCGTCGATTTCACCGGCATGCAGTTCGTCAAGCAGTTTGGCGGTTACACTTTCTCGCAATTGAAGGCGAAAGGTCGGATGCCGTTCACGCAAAAGCGGAATAAGGACCGGGACAAGATAGGGGGCGACGGTGGGTATTATGCCCAGCCGCAACCGCGTTTGCAGGAGACCCCGGCTTTGCGCAGCTATCTCCTCAAGTGAATGGAGCTCGCGCAAGACTGTCTGGATGCCCGGATAAAGTTGCTTTCCGAGCTCTGTCATTATGACCTGCCGCTGCGAGCGTTCAAAAAGCGGTGC